>ERZ1026805.364-NODE-364-length-31464-cov-5.837276_pt1 | contig 31464 bp, 28 predicted proteins | sample MGYA00520883_ERZ1026805 | MGnify/ENA primary metagenome ERZ1026805 (study PRJEB33270, sample SAMEA104284476) | anaerobic digester metagenome | biome: Anaerobic digester microbiome; feature: mesophilic sludge digester; material: Anaerobic digester biomass | place... | reverse complement strand
GGGCTATACCCCAGAGGGCGTGGTCAACTGGATCACCTTGATGGGGTGGAGCTACGATGATCACACTGAGTTCTTTACGATGGATGATCTTGTACAAAAGTTCAGCCTGGCGCATTTGAATCCCGCTCCTGCGGCAATCAATTTCTCGAAGCTGGATCATTTCAACGGTATGCACATCCGTGCCCTGCCTCCGGCAGAGCTGGCACGACGGATGAGGCCTTTCTTTGTCAATGCGGGTTATGCCGTGGATGATGACCGGCTTTTGAAGATCGTCCCAATCATTCAAGAGCGCCTGGTGACCCTGGACGACTGTCTGGCGTTTGGAGGGTTCTTCTTCCAGGAAACGGTGAACCCCAATCCAGATGATTTGTTGGGCAGCAAGATGAGCGCTGCCGAATCGGCGCATGCGGCGCGCCAGGCCTTGCAAGCATTAGAGGTCGCCCCAGAGTTCACCAAAGATGGCTTAGAAACCCCGCTGCGGGCGATGGTGGAGGGGATGGGTTTGAGTGCAGGCCAGGTATTTGGCATCTTGCGTGTAGCCGTGACGGGTCAGAAGGTCAGCCCGCCCTTGTTTGAGAGCATGGAGATCATTGGGCGTTCGGTGGTTTTGGAACGTGTGCAGCAGGCTATCGGGATATTGGACGGAATTGCGGGGCAGAAGTAAAGATTCCCTTGCGCCGAGTCTAGACGGCAGCCGAAGGGCGTGGTAAAATACCAGCCGCTAAGCTTTGGGGGCTCGTCTAATGGTAGGACAGCAGACTCTGGATCTGTATGTGGAGGTTCGAATCCTTCACCCCCAGCTTTTCCCCTGGCCCCGATTTTCAATCCGGGGCTTTTTTCTTGACAGGTTTCATATTCAAGGCTAAAATTCATCCTCGCGGGATTCTACCGCATAAACGGCTGTGCCGAATTTATGATTAATGAACGATGGTAACCGATAATCGGTGAGAGGCGTTCGAAGGATTAATATGGAAAAGGTAATTTTACAAGCAACACATCGGACTGTTACCGGCAAACAGGTTGGAGTTCTTCGTCGGGAAGGCAAACTCCCTGCTGTTATGTATGGTCACAAGTTCCCACCCACACCCATCCTGTTGGATCTTCACACAACAACCCGTACGCTCATGGGAATCACTCCATCCAGTATCATTACAATCGAATTGGATGGTAAAAAACACGCTGTGTTGGTGCGTGAAAAACAGCGTAATGTTATTACGGGTACTTTATTGCATATCGATTTTCAGGTTGTATCCCTCACTGAAGTCATCCGTACAAAGGTGAGCATTGAAATAACCGGTACTGCACCAGCGATCAAAGATAATAACGGCATCCTGGTGACCGGAGTCGATCAGATCGAAGTCGAATCACTCCCTCAGGATCTTCCTGAAAAAATGGTCGTTGACACATCTGGACTTGCCAATATTGGCGACGGTATCTATGTTCGCGACCTGGTCGCTCCTCAAAAAGTCACCATTCTCTCCAACCCCGAAGAAATGATTGTGATTATTACGGGTCAGATGATCGAGGAAGAAGTGGAAGTTGAGGAAGAAGTTGCAGGAGAGGAAGAACCCGAAGTCATCGAACGTGGCAAGAAGGAAGAAGAATTCTCCGACTAGTACATATTTACCAGTTTACTGATAAAAAAATCCGGCGGATGATCTCCTGCCGGATTTTTCTATCTGGATAATATTTCAATCATATTTACGACAATTTGAGCGCTGATGCCCCATAACAATTCGCCTTCATATTCCTCGAAATAAATGACTGGAACATTCGGATTGTCACCCAAATCTATTTGTCTCACCTCATAATGCCTGGCATTTGCCAGCCATTTATACGGGATCGTAAATGCCCGAACGACCTCGACTTCGCTGATTTTCAAGTGGTAGGGCCAGGGTATCTTCCCAATAATCGGCGTAATTTCGTAATGAGTGATCGTCAACATGGAATTCATTTTTCCAAGGATTTTTATATCACCTGGCAGAATCCCGATTTCTTCATATGTTTCCCGTAGTGCAGTTCCTTCAGGTGAATAATCTTCCGGATCGGATGCCCCTCCAGGAAATGACACCTGTCCTTTATGATCCTGCACTGTGTCTGTTCTTCTGGTAAATAATAAATTCCATTGGTCCCCACTCCATACCAGTGGAACGAGTACAGCCGCTTGACGATATCCATCTGTCGGTCGATTCCATTGTAAATTCCTGGATGCCTGAAATCGACATAGAATTTTCTTTTCAATTCCATCTTCATTTACTGTCAATGGTGTTTTTGCTCCTATACGTTTATGTCGCTTTCCTCATCGTTTACTCGAACCAACCCGACCTCCTCGTATAGCTCCTCAGTATTTGTAGAGCGGTCAATCGTAATTGGACGCCCAAAGATCAAATATCCCGTATGGGCAACCATTCTATCTGTCGGGCGAAGCCTTCGCGGCTCGGGTTTATAGTATCTCAAAATAATCTCACAGACATCCACAAATGCGAAATCATTAATTCGTAACGAAAATAATAATTTTTCGACCTGGTTTACTGTTGGTAAAATACAACCAAAAAACCCACCCGATTTTAACGCCTTTCGCACTTCAGGGATGTAATCCTCCGGGTTGGGTAGATCAAGAAATAATGCATCCACATCAGTTTCATCAAAACCTTCTGCAATATTTCTTGTTTTCAATTCCACTCGATCTAATAAACCCAATTGCCTGAGGTTTTTCACAGCCATTTGTTGCGCTTCAGGTCGCATCTCATAAGTAGTGATCTTCCCTTCCGCTCCAACAATATATGCAAAGGCGCAGGTCAAGGCGCCGGATCCAGTTCCGGCTTCCACAATATGCTGACCAGGTCCAATTCCCATGTTCACAAGGATAAATCCGAGATCCTTGGGATAAATGATTTGTGTGGATCGGGGAAGCTCTCTTAACACATCTCCCAGGGGCGGCTGTAATAGGAAGAAGGGGCTGCCATTATGACTAAATACCTGACAGCCCCAAGGCTTGCCTATCAAGTCATCGTGATACAGAATACCTCGATGAGTATGAAACTCCACTCCGGGCTCAAGCTTGATAATAAAATGTTTGTGCCGCAATCCAACCAACTCAGCAATTTCGCCTGCCTGGGCATGGGTTCCGCGTAAATTCCAAGTCACAGAATTCTCCTGACTCTAAAGATGTTTAAGGAAGAATTCAGTAATTGAGTTATAACAAGTCACTCGATTTTCATACTTCAACACATCGTGCCCTTCATTTTCAAACATTAAATAATCAACAGTCTTTCCGATGGAACGGAGATACTCAACCAGGTCTCTTGATTCCTGTTCCACAACCCGTGGATCATTTTTACCTTGAATTACCAGCAATGGACAGGCGATGTTTTCGATATGAGTTTTCGGTGAACGATCAACTAGAAATTCTCGATCATTTTCGATATCACCAAGAACAATCCGAAAATACGGTTTCCAGGTTTCCGGTATTCGTTCCATGAATGTGATCAAGTCAAAGGGACCAAACATATCGATAGCAGCTTTCCAAAGATCCGGATGTCGTGCAGCCTGCGTAAGCGTCATGTATCCACCATAAGATCTGCCAACAACTCCGGCTCTGGTTGTATCCACTTTGGGGTGATTTTCCAGTACCTTCATCGCATGGACATGATCCAACCGGTCCTTTCCTCCCCAATCCCGATCCACCTGTTTGGTATAACTTAAACCATATCCAGTGGATCCGCGGACGTTGGGAACGAAAACTGCAAATCCATTCAAAGTAAGGTATTGGATGATCGGCATTGAGAACCAGGCAAAATCAGGTCGCTCCTGTCCTTGTGGTCCGCCATGAATATAGTAGACCAAAGGTCGTTTTCCTGTAAACCCGAGTTCCTCAGCCGGCAGGTATAATCTCGCTGAAACCCTTGTCCCATCATAAGATGTATAAGAAGCATCTTCGCCCAATGAAAGATATTCGATTGGAATTCCTAATACTTTTTCATTGGTATGCTGGATCTCTTTTTTGGGTTTATTAAGTTCAACTGTATAAATCTGAGTGGGTGAAATTGCTGTCGAGAAGGATATGGCAAACCGGTTTGTTTCTTTCTCATAAGTGGAAGAAAACATCACACCGTTTGACATATCACCCAAACCAACAATGGTTGAACGAATTAGCAGGCGCCTGTTGTCAATATCCAATTCCGCTTCATACAGCCAGGAACATCCATCAATATTATATAGAATGGAAAATAGTTCATCCTGAAGATGAGAAATTTCTACGAGCTCTCCCTGCCCTTTATGAACAATCCCCTCCACGCTGACCGGTTCCAATTTTCCGGGTTGACGTAAATCCAATATTACAGGTGCATAACAATCACTATAAATGGACGATGTCATTAGGAGATGTTCACCATCGGGAAGAAAGTTAATACTATCCAGTGAGTTAAGCGGTACCTGCTCTCCCTCTTTTCGGTCTGATAGAGGAATTCCATATAATATTTGCGGATCCTGGTCTTCTTGCTTTAAAAATATGACACTATCCCCGACTGAATATCCTTCAACAAGGATGATATTCCTGTGATCCGGATCATACGCAGCCGGATACAATCCATACGGGCTTGCAGCTATCTCTTCCAATGAGGAAACCTCAAGATTTCCTCGATATGATCGTACAATTTCTTCGGTGCGGGATGAGGCAGATAAATAACAGATATTCTTCTCATGATCGCAATCCAGTAAAAAAACCTGTGCTCCTTCTAACGAGTTCCCAAATGCAGGTTCAGGAAATCCTCCATCCATCGGGATTATCATGGGTTGATAATTTTCATCCCCATCGCGATCCAGCATGACAACAATTTTTCCAAGTTTGGGAAAAACAAAAAAGGGTTTCCCTCCAACAAGATGCGGGTTTTGCATAGCAATGTTAGGTGGCAATAAAGGTTGCGGCACACTTCCTTCAAATTTCATGGAATACAGACTCAAACGCCCGCTTAAATTTGAAATAAAGTAAATATTTCCACCGATTGTTTGGGGTGAAAGGAATAAACGACCAGCTAAAAATGACTCGATTTTAAACATATCTCTCTCCACAGTTTATTTTTTTTCAACCTGAACAAGACTCAACCAATAACCCACACCCAAAATAATACAATCTCCCAATAACGCCATACCCAATTTTAATCCGCCGACACTTGCAAAATCCCATCTCAATAACCCCCCCATCCAATGTCCAAACCAAAAACCAATCCAACTTAAAACAATGTACAGAATCAGTCTTCCCAGATTTCCCCCCTTCCACATATGAAACAATGCTCCCACCAAAGTAGCAATGACTGCACCCAATAAAAATCCTTGTAATGTCATTTCACCTCCTCTGATGCAGATCCAAGAATAACTCCGCTTCCTAGAACGCGATCATTATCAAATAAACACGCAATTTGCCCGGGTGTGATGTCCCGCAAAGGATGATCAAATATCACTCTGATTCGGAATGGATCGATCACTTCCACCATTCCTGGAAAGAGTTGACTTCTATACCTTATTTTAACCTCAGAACGGAATTTTGTTGCTGGATATCTGTCTGGGATCCAATTCATCTCACCAACATACATGATTTGGCTGCCTAATTCTGATAAGGTTCCTACGAAAAGTGTATTTAAAGCGGTATCAATCCTAATTACATACAGGGGTTCCGAGTAGGCTATGCGCAACCCCTTTCGCTGTCCAATTGTATAATTCGACAATCCATTATGATCACCCAGAATATTTCCCCTTTGATCCATGATTCTCCCCGGTTGTTCCAAGTCTGGTGTATTTCTCCGTAGAAAATCACGATAATCACCACCTCCCAGGAAACATAAATCCTGGCTTTCGGGTCGTTTGGCGGATGCCAATCCTAATTGTTTCGCAATTTCCCGCACCTGGCTTTTTGTAAGTTCCCCCAGCGGCAGTAAGGTTTTTGATATTTGCGATTGTTTTAATCCACTTAAAACATAGGATTGATCTTTTTCAGGATCCAAACCCTTATACAGTTCAAATAAACCATTTTCTGTTTTAATGATCCGGGCATAATGACCTGTGGCAAGGTACTCCGCGCCCATATCCCCGGCAACCTTCAATAAAATTCCCCATCGGATAAGATTATTACACCTGATGCATGGATTCGGAGTTCTGCCCTTTTTATATTCAGATAAAAAGAATTCCACTATTTCTTGATAAAACACTTCTTGCGCATCAATGGCATAGAATGAAATATCCAATTTGGCGCACACGCGTCTTGCTATGGACATTGCATCTGGCGTACAGCAGCGATTGGAATCCTCAGCCCCCGGTTCACTCCATAATCGTAACATCACCCCAATAACAGGATAACCCTGACCAGCCAAAATGGCGGCGGCGACTGAGCTGTCCACCCCTCCGCTCATTCCCACTACCACAGTTGGCATTAGATGATTCGCCTGACTGCTCATCTTGAAGACTTATGCGATTTATTCACTTCCCCGGGTAGAATTTGCAGAAAATCATAAATTTCAGTTGGGGTTGTTTCTTTACCGAGTGTAACTCGCAACGAGCCTAGTGCCATTTCTTTTGATAATCCAATTCCCATCAATACATCCGATGGCTGTGGATTTCCCGATTTACAGGCAGATCCTGATGAACATGCAAATCCAGCAGTGTCCAAGAGTGAAATCAAGTGGTTGCCATCCACTCCTTCAAAAACAAAACTGGCGTGATTCGGCAGTCTATGGAGTGAATCACCAGTCAGTCTGGATCCAGGAATCTCAGATAAGACACTCCGAATAATTTCATCCCTCATTGGAAGAATCCGTCTGACTCGATCTTCATTTTCTTGTCGGGCTAATATTAAGGCTTCGGCAAATCCGACAATCAATGGCACATTGGATGTGCCGGCTCGATAACCGAATTCCTGTTTCCCGCCTGTAATAATTGGATTTAAATTAATCCCCTTACGTATGAATAATGCCCCCACACCTTTTGGACCATACAATTTATGCGCGCCCAGTGACATCAAATCCACACAATCCACATTCACATCCATCGGTAGATATGCTGCTGCTTGTACTGCATCTGTATGAAATGCAACCCCATATCTTTGACAAACATCACCAATCTCCCGGATTGGATTGATTGTACCGATCTCATTATTCCCATAAATCACTGATACGATGGCTGTTGTTTTCCGAAGATATTTTTTTAAATCGTCCGGGTTGATTCTTCCTAAAGAATCAACAGGGAGATATTCGACAATAAAGCCATCATATTTAGCAAGCATCCTGGCTGTCTGTGCTATTGCAGCATGCTCAACCGGACTGATCAAAATATGGTCAGCCCCCCTTTCCAATTTTTGTGAATAAGCCATTCCTCTGAGAGCCAGGTTGTCACTTTCAGATCCACAACTGGTGAAAATGATTTCATCAGAATCCGCTTGAAGTAAATCAGCGATTTGCTCCCTCGCACCTTCGACTACCATTTCAGCTTTTTGACCAAACCAATGGATAGATGATGGATTTCCATAATCATCCTGCCAATATGGCATCATTCGTTGTATAACCCGCTCATCCAACGGGGTTGTAGCTGCATAGTCCAGATATACCCGTTTCATAACCATCATTCCCTTATTTCAGTGTACGCAAATTTACATTATAGCACTCATCGGTTGTCCATTCCTGTTATAATTACCGATGGAATCATTCAAATCCATCCCATTATCATTAATCAGGGAGATATTATGGTAGACATTATTAAATTTGGCACCGATGGTTGGCGGGGAGTAATCGCTGAAGATTTTACATTTGATAATGTGCGTCGGTGCGCCCAGGGTTTTGCATCCTACATGGAAAATAATGGTAAATCCGGACAATGGATTGTTATTGGTCACGACAAACGTTTTCATTCAGAGAATTTTGCACTGGCAGCTGCTGAAGTGCTTGCTGGAAATCAATTTCGCGTTTATTTAACCGATGGTTCCTGTCCGACGCCCATCATCGCTTACTCCGTGGTTAATCTGAAAGCTGCCGGCGCCATCAATATCACAGCATCTCATAATCCCCCGACTGATAATGGCTTCAAGGTCAGGGATGAAAATGGAGGAGCGATTTCACCTGCAGGATTGGACCAGATTGAATCCCTTATCCCTTCATCGATGGCTGATGTCAGGCGTATGCCGGCTTCCAAGGCGGAGGTTGAAGGAAGAATTGTCCGGTTCGATCCTGCCCCTGCATACATATCACACCTGGATGATTTGATAGATTTGAAACCCATCCGCGACGCGGGGTTAAATATCGTCGTGGATACCATGTGGGGAAACGGCGCGGGTTGGTTCACTCGATTATTGTCGGGTGGTAAGACGACCGTGACTGAAATTCATAATTCCCGCAATCCGATATTCCCTGAGATGAAGCGCCCTGAACCCATTCCACCCAATATCGACATGGGACTGGCAACAGTTATTAATTTACAGGGTGATGTATTACTGATTACAGATGGTGATGCTGACCGCGTTGGAGTGGGTGATGAAAACGGCAGCTTCATCAATCAGCTGCAGGTATATGCTTTACTGGCATATTATCTTCTTGAAATTCGGGGGGAACGTGGACCCATTGTAAAAACCCTGTCCACAACAAGCATGCTGGAGAAATTGGGAAAAATATACAATGTTCCTGTTTATGAGACCGGGGTTGGGTTTAAGTATGTTGCTCCCAAAATGCTGGAAACCAACGCGATGATCGGCGGTGAAGAATCTGGCGGCTATGCATTCCGTGGTAATGTCCCCGAACGGGATGGTATTCTTGCTGGATTGTATATTTTGGATATGATGGTTCGACTCAACATGAAACCATCAGAATTACTTGCTTTGTTATTTAGCAAAGTTGGCGCCCATTATTACGACCGGATTGACAGTGCTTTTATGGGAAATCAACAGGAACGGATTGATCGTATATTAAATGCCCATCCTAAAAAGATAGGCGGTTTACAGGTTACCAATCTGGACACAACCGATGGATATAAATTTAAATTAGAAGATGGTGGCTGGTTGTTAATTCGTTTCTCTGGCACAGAACCAATCATCCGAGTATATTGTGAAACAACCCATCAGGATCGCGTCCAGGATATCCTCCATGATGGTTTAAAAATTGTAGGGCTTGCCTGAATAGAAAATGCTATCGGACACTCACTGTCACCTGAATCTTTCTGACTATTCCAATGATTTGGACGAGGTGATTAGCCGGGCTCAGGAAAATGGTGTGAGTCGCATTCTTGTTCCAGGAATTGACATCGAATCCAGCATCATGGCAATTAAACTCAGCGAGAAGTACCCGCTCATCTATGCTGCAGTTGGTGTTCATCCCAATGAAGCCTTGAAATGGGAATCTTCTTCTGTAAACGAGATCCGTTCCATGTTGTCCCATCCAAAGGTGGTGGCATTGGGTGAAATAGGATTGGATTTTTACAGAAATTATTGTCCTGTACCAATCCAGATTGCTGTGTTGAATAAACAATTAAAACTTACAATGGAAGCAAATAAACCCGTTATCATCCATTGCCGAAATGCGAGTAATCAACTATTGCCGATTATGTTATCCTGGCATTTGGAACTGATCAATGGTTTCTCCCCTCTCTGCACCCGACCGGGCGTATTTCATTCTTTTGAAGGTACAATGGAACAGGCAAAACAACTGGTGGAATCCAATTTCAAGATAGGTATTTCTGGACCCGTGACCTTCAAAAATGCAAACCAACTCCACCGGCTTGTTCGTGGTTTACGACCCCAACATCTGCTGCTTGAAACTGATTCACCTTACCTGTCTCCACATCCTCACCGGGGAAAAAGAAATGAACCTTCATTTTTAGAATTTATTGCTGTCAAGGTGGCTGAGCTTCAACAGCTTTCGATTGAAGAAATTTATAAAATAACAACTACCAGCGCAGACCAATTATTTTTATGGAGTAATCCTGCTTGACACAGACTATTTCTTTTCTTAATCTGATTGAAAATGACTTGGGGGAAATGGAAAATTTAATCCGATCCCAAGCGGAAGGTTATCATCCAGATATTCAAGCCGCCCTCAACTATTTATTAGGTTCTGGTGGTAAACGAATCCGCCCTTCCATTACCATCCTGATTTCCCGAATTCTTCAAGCTCCCCGGGATAAAATGATTTATCTGTCAGGTTCCATTGAATTATTGCATACTGCAACACTTGTCCATGACGACCTGATCGATGGATCCCTGTTGCGTAGAGGAATTCCGACCCTTAACTCCCATTGGTCCTCTGGTGCAACCGTTCTGATGGGTGATTTTCTTTTTTCCGCAGCTGCCAGGTTGGCTGCAAATACAGATTCGATCCCTGTTTTAAAGATTTTCTCACGCACGTTGTCAATCATCGTCAATGGAGAAATCGACCAATTGCTTGGCAATTCCTGCCAGTTGGACCATCGAAATTATATTGATCGAATTTACTCTAAAACCGGTTCATTATTTGAAACTTCCGCACATGCAGCAACCTTGATTACCCAAGCCCAGCCTGAAATTGAAATGGCTATGCGCAACTACGGATACCATGTCGGCATAGCATTTCAAATTATTGATGATATTCTGGATTTCACAGGTTCACCTGGAACTTTGGGAAAACCCATTGGCAGCGATCTCCGGCAAGGTTTACTCACCCTGCCTGCGTTATTCTACTTTCAGGAAAACCCTGATGATCACGCTGTTATGGATTACTTGAATAATTCAACCAAATTGGAGAAAGATAGCATCGATTGTCTGATTGAGAATATCCGATCCAGCGAATCAATATCAAAATCCTATGATGAAGCTGAAAATTACATTCAATTGGGAATGGAATCCCTGCAAGTATTACCGGATTGTCCTGAACGAAAAAGTCTAATCGACCTCGCAAATTTTATTGTAAAAAGGAACATTTAAAATTCAAAACCAGCCGATTTTTTCAGCTGGTTTATTTTGTGCGCTGGGGGGGACTTGAACCCCCACGCGTTTCCGCACATGGCCCTCAACCATGCCTGTCTGCCAGTTCCAGCACCAGCGCGAACAGACGTATTATAATCGGGTCTGGTTGTATGTCAAGCAAACCTCGTTTGAAAGGATAACAAATGCCAATCGTACTGGACGCAATGGGAAGTGATGATCACCCCACACCTGAGATAATTGCAGCGGTTCAGGCAGCAGAATTATTGGGGGAGGAAGTCATCCTGGTAGGCAAGGAGAGTTTATTATCTCCCAAACTGGCTGAAATTAATACCAAAAATCATCCTGTGCGAATCGTAGACGCCCCGGATGTCCTCGAGATGGACGAAAAACCAGTGGATGCTGCCAGGCGAAAACCCCGCAACTCCATGGCAGTTGGTCTTGAATTATTAAAGACCAATCAAGCACAGGCATTTGTGACTGCTGGAAACACTGGCGGAGCGATGTTTAATGCTTATCGCATATTACGTTTCCTGGATGGTGTTCAACGCCCTGCAATGTGTGCCTTGTTCCCCGTAAAGGGTGGAAAAGCGGTTATTACCGATATTGGTGCCAATGCAGATTGCCGCCCGGAATTTCTTCTTCAGTTTGCCGTCCTGGGGAGTGTTTATGCACAGAAAATGCTAAATATTGCCAACCCGAGGGTGGGATTATTATCAAACGGTGAGGAAGCAGGAAAAGGCAACCAATTGATTCGGGATACATATCCTCTTTTAGCAGAGAGTGGATTGAATTTCATAGGAAATGTTGAGGGCAAGGAAGTCTTCAATGGCGCGGCTGATGTGGTGGTTACAGATGGATTCACCGGAAATATTTTATTAAAATCCAGCGAGGCAGTGGCAAAATTTTTGTTGGAATTAATCAAGCAACAACTTACCGCCACACCGCTTGCGAAATTAGCCGGAGCAATGGTAAAGCCATTTTTAAAAAACATCCGAAAAATCATGGATCCGGCTGAAGTCGGAGCTGCACCTCTTCTGGGAGTGAATGGATTGGTCATGATTGGTCATGGCAGATCTGACGCTCGCGCCCTTGTCAGCGCCATCAAGACTGCTCACCTCCTGGTTCAGGCAGACTTACTTGCCGCGATGCAATCAGCCATACAGGAACGCTTGTCTCAGGTAAGGACCAAATAAACAAATATTTTAGTTTGGATTAGGTGGAAAACTCATGCGAATAATTATTAATGAACCCAAAATTAGACGAAACCGGAAGATGGGACAATTTATAACCATAGGCAGCCTTGTAATTCTTGGCGCCGGTTTATTTATCTCGTTTTCAAAGCCGGAAATGTTTTATTATTCCCTTTTAGCGCTCATTATGGGTTTTATCCTTTCCCAGGTCGGGTTATATTATGGCAATCGCTGGGGTCGTTCTCCCAGATTGGATGAGGAACTGACCGCTGCATTAAAGGGACTGGATGATCGTTATTCACTGTATCATTACACTACAGACATTCCCCATCTTTTAACCGGACCTGCTGGCGTATGGATTCTTGCCCCATATCCCCAAACCGGAATGATCACATACAACTCTGAAAAAAAACGTTGGGTTCAAAAAGGCGGGAATTGGTACATGAAAACATTTGCCCAGGAAGGGCTTGGGCGACCGGATCTGGATATCAAGGATTTACAAGCCACAACTGAAAAATATTTACATCGGATTCTTGGTGCAGAGGAAGAATTACCCCAAATTCATACCGCTCTGGTGTTTACGAATAAAAAAGCCACAATTGATGCCCCCAATGCACCAATACCCACGATGGATATTGGTAAATTAAAAGATTTTATCCGCAGGAAATCCAAAGAAAACAGTATGCAACTGTCTGAAATTAATCGATTGTCAGATGCATTACCTTGAGAAGTCTATTTGAATCCAGTACTGGTACGCCTTCTGGTTTGAATCGTGGTGTCTTTAAGGCGTCGAATTTCCGTATTGGTTAATTCACGCCATTCTCCTGTTTTTAAATTCCCAAGGAGAACACTCCCAATCCGAACCCGAACCAGCCGGATGACATCCAAACCGACTCTGGTCGCCATCTCCCTGATTTGACGTTTTCGTCCTTCACGTAATGTCATCCGGAGCCATACACTTTTTCCAGCTGCATCTTCTATCCGTACTTGAGCCGGTGCTGTTCGATGCCCATCTTCAAGAACGACTCCATGACGAAGGGCAGCGAGTTGTTGCTCATCTGGTTTACCTGAAACCAGAACCCGATACTCCTTTTCATGTCCATAACGTGGATGTGTAAGGATATTCGCCAGTTCACCGTCATTTGTCAGCAAAATCAAACCTTCACTATCATAATCCAACCGTCCAACCGTGAAAAGGTGACCTGGCAGGGGGACCAGATCCCTTACCGTTCTGCGGTCATCCACAGCTCCAGAATCGGATAGCACTCCCCGGGGCTTATTTAACGCTATGTATACCAGCTTTGTTTGAGTTTTCGGTAATATTTTCCCATCCACACTGATCGTGTCATGTTGCTGATCTGCCTTCGATCCAATTATTGCCACAACTCCATTGATCCGTACTCTGCCTGCCAGAATTAATTGCTCAGCAGACCTCCTGGAACCATAACCAGCCCGGGCAAGTATTTTTTGTAAACGCTCTTCCAATTTTATTAATCCTTCAACAATCCGTTTTCTTTCAATGATCCGTTTTGAAGTTCATCTTTATCATCGACAGGAATTTCATAAGGCGGTAGTTGAGCAAGTGATGAAAGCCCAAAGTTCTGTAAAAATTCTGCAGTGACCCCGTATAGGATGGGGCGACCTGGTCCTTCAGCTCTTCCCATTTCTTCAATCAAGCCCTTCCCCAATAAACTTTTCAACACCCCATCACTATTTACTCCACGTATTGCATCAATAGCCGGTCTTGTAACTGGCTGACGATATGCAATGATTGCCAGTGTTTCCAATGCTGCCCGGCTTAACCGTGCAGTTGCTTCCAAGCCAAGGAAATTTTCTACAACATTGGCGTATGTTGGTGCTGTTGTAATCTGTACTTTCCCATTTAACCTTTGTAAAGTCAAGGCATGTTGCAAGCAATAATGCCGTTCAAGTTCTTTTAACCCCTCGTTTACCTCATCCAAGGAACGACCCAGTGTAAGTGCGAGTTGGTTTGGTGTAACTGGAGATGCTGCTACAAAGAGGATAGCCTCGATGCACTCCATTATTGGTAAATTGGTTGAAGGAACCTGGTGATCACTCATGCTATAATTGCTTCCAGAATTAAAAGTGTCTCAATTATACTTGCATGGTGAAAAATTGTCACTCATAGTTCATCCATTGTATGTAGTAATCCATCATATTCGAAAATATATCGCGGTTGTATTAATATTTTCCATCATTTTTCTACTGGCTGCTTGTACCCAAACCCCGGAAATCAGTCAAATACCAGTCATAATTATCGCAGATGGAAGCGAGAAGAATTTTTTTGTCGATGTTGGGGCCTCAGTGCAATCTGCCCTTGATAAAGCTGGCATAAAACTAAATCCATTGGATAAAATAAATCCTCCAGGTTATACCCTCCTGACTGGTCAAACAACAATTCAGATAACCCGCGTACGAGAAGAATATGAGATTGAAGAATTAATCATTCCATTTGAACACCAAACCCAGCGCAATGAATCTCTTCCAGAAGGTCAATCCTTATTGATGCAATCTGGAATTAATGGATTGAAACAAATCACTTACCGCCGCATATTTGAAGAAAACGTGGAAACTTCATGGTCTGTGTTTAAAGAAGAAATCATCACTGAAGCTCGACCGGAAATTATGATGATTGGTGTCCAATCTCCATTCACCTCTATTCAATTAAAAGGGAAGATTGTTTATCTTACATCTGGAAACACCTGGGTAATGGAAGGTTCAACCAGTAACCGGCATCCAATCATCACCAACGGCAACCTTGATGGGAGAGTCTTCAAACTATCAGAGGACGGCAAATGGCTTCTTTTTACCCAAAAAGGTGCAAAAAACGATGAGAACGCCATCAATTCTTTATGGGTCATCAACCTTGACGAAGATGAACCCTCACCTGTTTATTTAAAGGTAAATAATGTCATCCACTATGCAGAATGGATGCCCGGTTCACCACAGACCATATACTATTCCACAGTTGAACCGCGTTCCACCCCCCCAGGCTGGCAGGCAAATAATGATCTTCATCGATTAACATTCTCTTTGGATGGAATAATTCATAGTGAGACGATCGTGGAAGTCAACTCGGGTGGAATTTACGGTTGGTGGGGAACAACTTTCTTAATCAGTCCGGACAATTACAGAATTGCATACTCCCGTCCGGATGGCATTGGTTTGGTGGATTTCGAGTCAGGTGAGTTAATCCCCCTGGTTAACCTTCTCCCGTTCCAAACCCGCAGCGATTGGGCATGGGTTCCTGGTATCAGCTGGGCTGCTGATGGCAATGTATTATTCTTTGTCAACCATGTCCCATTGCCTGGCAATGGCAATCTTGAAACCTCGCCTATATTCAATCTTTCAGCGATTGTTATTGAAACTGGTACAATCATCGATATTGTTTTGCAAACTGGCATGTTCGCATACCCATCAGTTTCGTCGATAAATGGCATTATAGGTAATCGATCCATTGCATATCTTCAAGCAATCTTTCCGGAGCAAAGTGAAACAAGTAATTACCGGCTTATGCTCATGGATCAGGATGGTTCCAATCAAAGAATAGTGTTTCCACCCGAAGGTTTAAACGGTTTAAAACCTCAAGTAATTGTTTGGAATCGAACCCTTGATGAAAATCAGTCCAGTTTGGCAATCATTTATCAGGGAAATTTATGGTTGATTGATCTCCTTACAAGCGACAATCACCAAATTACCGGGGATGGGTCAATTACCAGAATCGATTGGAATTAATGGAAAGAGGGATATTATCATGATTATTTTAGTAACTGGCGCAGCCGGGTTCCTTGGATCCCACCTTTGCGAACGACTGCTTAAAGAAGGACATACAGTAATTGGAATGGACAACTTTATCACCGGAAGTCCGGATAACCTTGCCCACCTTGCCACTGATTCAAATTTCAGTTTCATTCGTCATGATGTGGCTAATTTTATTTTTGTACCCAAAAAGGTGGATGCAGTCATGCATTTTGCTTCACCGGCAAGTCCCAATCCCACATCGCCATATGGCTATACGAATTTACCAATACAAACCATGAAAGCCGGCGCGCTTGGAACACATAATACACTCGGTGTGGCAAAAGCTTGTTCCGCCCGATATCTCCTGGCTTCCACCAGTGAAATTTATGGTGACCCGCTTGAACACCCGCAGGCAGAATCCTATTGGGGGCATGTGGATCCGATTGGTGTTCGTTCGGTTTATGATGAAGCCAAACGTTTTGCGGAAGCGCTTACCATGGCTTATCACCGTTATCATGGAATTGACACCCGGATAGTGCGGATTTTTAACACATATGGTCCCCGCATGCGGTTGGATGATGGGCGTGTTGTTCCGAACTTCTTACAACAGGCACTTCTTCAACAGCCATTATCTATATATGGCGATGGAAGCCAGACTCGATCTTTTTGCTACGTCGATGATTTAATAGAGGGCATCTATCGCTTGTTGCTTTCCAATGAGCATATGCCGGTAAATGTCGGTAATCCTGCCGAAATATCAATTCTTGAGTTTGCACAAATTATTAACAATCTCACACATAATCCAGCTGGTATCGTCAAAAAAATGGATATGCAGTTGGGAGATGATCCCAAACGTCGTCAGCCGGATATCTCACGCGCTCGATCCATCCTGAATTGGGAGCCGAAGATATCCCTTGAAAATGGGATTGGTAAAACCATCCCATATTTTAAATATAAAATAGGGATTAAATGATCATTGGTTCCACCAAAGAAAGAATCCGTTTTTTTCGATTTGCAATCGTTGGAACTATTGGCGCTATAGTTGATTTTGGTGTATTTAACCTATTAATTCGGTTGGGTTTGCCTTCCATTTTTTCCAGCATCATTTCTTTCATTTTGGCTGTCATCAACAACTTTGTCTGGAATCGTTACTGGACATATCCCGATTCACGCAGCAAACCACTCTCAAATCAAATGGTTCAATTCATTCTGGTCAGCGTGGTCGGTCTGGGAATTCGAGCGGTTCTTTTCGCTCTTCTGGAGAAGCGCTTAATTGCTTTATTTGGAATATGGAATATTACCCTTCCCCTTTCACCCGAGTTCCTTGGGCATAACACAACCCTGACCCTTGCCATCTTAATTGTTTTATTATGGAATTTTCTGGCAAATCGCTATTGGACATATAATGATATCACTTAGGGTTAACGATGGACAATAATTCTCCGCAAAACGGTGAATATCATGATCATCAGGCAGGAAATCCTCCTGTCCGGTCTCTCCGTGAATTGATCGATCGTGTTTCCGGTAAATCTTTTCTTTCCACACTTCCTCAGGAAGATCTTGGTCTGGCGGAGCCATTGCCATATCCTTTCCTGGCGCTTGTCGGTCAGGAGGAGATGAGATTGGCGCTGCTTCTTTCAGTGATAAACCCCCAAATTGGTGGCGTGGTACTGATCGGTGCCCGGGGAACAGGAAAAACAACTGCGGTACGCTCCATCCTGGATCTACTTCCTGAAGTGGAAAGAAGCAATTGTTATTTTGGATGCCTTCCTGAAGACATTGAGATGAATGGTATGGATGCTGTCTGTCCGGAATGCGCCCGGAAATATGGTCAAGGCGAATTACTATCCAGGATGGAAGCGGTTCACCTGGTTGAACTGCCCCTGAATTCCCGAATTGATGATGTTATCGGTGGCATTGATGAACGAAGCGCACTTCATCAACGGATGCAGCTCAAGCGCGGTATTCTTGCCAATGCAGATCGCAATGTTTTATATATTGATGAAGTAAATTTACTATCAAATGACATTGTCAATGCCATTCTGGATGCCGCTGCCGCAGGTACTTATACTGTTCGCCGCGGTCCAATTTCTGCCACCTATCACTCCCGTTTTATATTGATCGGCTCCATGAACCCCGAAGAAGGTGATTTGCGACCTCAAATCATGGACCGCTTCGGTTTGCGCGTTATTGTCAAGGGACTTGATGACCCGGCTCAACGCTTGGAAGTATATCGAAGGGTGAAGGCATTTCAAACCAATCCACATGGGTTTATTACCCAATATTTTTCTGAAACTAAGGCTGCCAGAAAGGAAATCGTACGCGCCCGGGATCTTCTCCCCAAAGTTAGTTTACCCGAAGATGTTGCTCGCGCCGGGCTTAAAGTAATTCGCGAAATGCACATTGACTCACTTCGAGCGGAACTGGCGCTCTTTGAAGCTTCGCGTGCTTATGCTGCTGCTGATAACCGAACCGAGGTTTCGCTTAATGATCTTCAGGCTGTTGGCTTAATGACTTTACGTCTTCGGGCTTCTTCTTTTATAAAAAAATATATTTCCACCCAAACCGATTTGGAAGAATCGTTACGGAATTCGTTCAACTCAGACCCATTTTCATCCTCTTCTCCTGGATAAAATTAAACAAATCATGAAAATCAAACTGACCCACCGGGAAAGAATTGAAAATTGTCTGGCTGGATCCAGATTGGATCGCATACCTATTGCTTTTTGGCGTCATTTCCCCGTCGATGATCAGGATCCTTATCGCCTTGCAGCCGCAGTCTCGCAATTTCAGGATGCATATCAATTTGACATTATAAAGGTTACATCGGCATCATCCTACTGTTTACGTGATTGGGGTATTTTAGATGAATGGCGCGGGAACTGGGAAGGAACCCGGGTGTATACAAACAAAATCATCGAAAATCCTGAGGATTGGTTGAAATTACCCCTCCTCCAGCCCAGCCAGGGAATATTGCGAGATCAACTCACGTGCCTTAAAATATTAACCAAAAAATATGGTCATGACACACCCATTCTGCCAACCATTTTCAGCCCTTTAGCCCAAGCAAAACATCTTGTCGGAGGTCAGGAATTACTTGTCCATCTTCGTCATTTTCCAGATGCACTTCATAAGGGTTTGCAAATAATTACAGATACAACTGTTGCATATATTGAAGCTGCATGCCGGGTGGACATCTCGGGAATTTTTTATGCCATCCAACATGCAAATTATCAATTGCTTTCAGAAGAAGAATATTGCTCTTTTGGAGCCTATTATGATCTCCAAATTTTGGAAGCTGCCAACAAATTATGGCTGAATCTTTGTCATATCCATGGTGAAAATATCATGTTTAACATGATCTCCACATACCCTGTTCAGGTATTTAACTGGCACGATCGACAGACCCCGCCTTCACTTGATCAAGCTCAGTTAATCGTAGCCGGTGTTGTTTGTGGTGGATTGCAACAATGGAATACAATGGCTATTGGAACACCCGTGGATGTCGCCAATGAAGCCGCCCAAGCAATTCAATCAACAAATGGCAAGCGATTGATCCTGGGTACTGGATGTGTCCTGCCCATCATCACTCCACATGGTAATATTCAAGCTGCATTGGAGACCGTTGATCAAATAACCGGTGGGACTAACTAAGATGTCTTCACCTCGAGTAATAGCTGGAAAAGCCCGTGGAATCCGCCTGCAATCCGTACCCGGTGATATCACCCGCCCTGTTACTGATCGTGTAAAGGAAGCACTATTTAATATTATTGGCGGTGATATAGTCGATGCATCTATTCTGGATTTATTTGGAGGAACTGGTGCAATCAGCATTGAAGCCCTCAGTCGGGGTGCATCCTATGCTCGCATCATTGACCTGCATCGAACCGCGATCAATACAATTAAAAATAATCTTCAAATCACCCGCCTGTCAGAAATGGCAGATGTCCGCCTGGCAGATGCCTTTGCATACCTTGGGTCAACACCTGACCGCTCATTTGATTATATTTATATTGCCCCGCCCCAATATAAAGGAATGTGGCAGCATGCAATGAATTTACTTGATCAAAATTCCAGCTGGCTTGCCAATGAAGCCTGGGTGATAGTCCAGATCGATCCACTTGAATATGAAATATTACCTCTCGAGCATTTACATGAATTCGACAAAAGAAAATATGGCAGTACATTGCTTGTATTCTTTATGTTAGTTACAAACAGGGATCATCCAAACGAAATCATTAATTGATCCTGGTTATCATATTGATAGACAGCTGAAAAAGGTGAATCAGATTCCTGCATTCTGGTAATTTTTTCCAAAAGGACTGGCAAGTCTTCCACACAAGGAACTGACATAAGGTCAGAGAGTCGTACCCATCTTAATTCACCTTCATGGGATGAATTCAATATTCCAGTAAATTCCTTCACTTGAAAAACAAATAAACCAATTCCCGGGATGTTCCCGGTAGTAATCATGACAGTTCCGCACAATTGTAACCGGGTCGCAATCAGCCCTGTTTCCTCAAATAATTCACGCCTCGCTGCACTGAGGACATCCTCTCCTTTTTCGATATGTCCTCCAATCCCGTTATACCGGTTTGCCCAAATGCGTTTAGTAGAAGCACCTTTAAGCAACAAGACACTGTCCCTTTCAATGACGAATATTAAAGTGCGCGGAATAATCTGAAATCGATTTTTATCCACCACCTGATCTGAAACTGGCATAAGTGGTTCTCCCTTAAGTCAATTGGGGCGTGGTTGTTAGTCTACAACCACGCCCCAAACATACTGTAGAGATCAATCAATCAGCCAGATCGCTGACATCGTCAGAACCCGTGTTATCACCAAGGTAATCCTTCAAATCTGGAATTCTGACCGCTGGTTTGATGTACTTGTCAACATAAGTTTTCGTACCAGCTACGCCCATTGCGGCAAATAGTTTCTTGAATTGCTCTTCCCAGGCATCCACAATCACTTTTTTAACTTCAACGGGCAGATACCAGGATTGTTTCTTGAATCGACCAATGGCGTACTTGCGAGTCTTGTAATAAAACTGTTCATCCGTCATATTCGGCTTTCGCTCATTGGAATGATTTTCTCGCAGGTAAGCATACATTTCATCGCGCAGCGAATCAGGAATTCTATCAAAGAACATTGTCATGAAATTAGTTGCCAGGTGAACTTCCACGGCTTCATATTCCACAAATTTACTGAAGGCATCCTGTGGCAAGGTGGATGCTCCATGTTGAACTGTTCCGCCAATATGATATTCGTTGCGTCCCACACGACTTAGTTTTCTCAAGGTATCGAAGTCGACATTCACAGTTGCAATGGTGCCATCCGGAAGTACCACTCCACCATGGGATGTGCCTGTCTGAATGGATATTTTACTTAATCCTTTTGCATTTGGATCAATGTTTTTCAAGGTTGTATTGAACCCATCGAGATAGGCTCTCAATTCTTCCTCGGTTGAATTATGCCCGCCTACTTCTCCAATTTCACCTCCAACAGAAACCTCAATACCCTCCGGTTGTTCACTTCGAATAAAAGCGGTTAACATCGCTGATAATTCAACGTTGAGAACCTGTTGCTCTGCAACAGTGGGCTTTCCAATATCTACCAGTGTGGATGTGTCCACATCAATGTTATAAAAACCGGCTGCAAGGGATTCTTTGATAAGTTCCTTGATGGTATTAATTTCTGTCTCAGAATCTGATAAAAACCTTTTTGCGGAAATCTGAAAATGGTCACCCTGGATGAAAACCGGTCCACGATATCCTTCTGCAATCGCTGCTGCAAGAACGCTCGTGGTGTATTCTGCAGGTCTTTGATCTGAATACCCCATTTCCGAGCGTGCGATTTCAAAAATAATCGCTGAGCCATTGATGGGAATCGCTGCCCTAAATACCGCACAGGCACAATCGAATGCCATTACGCGCAGATTCATCGCCGGGACTGTAAATGTTGTCGGGACATCACCCCGACCACGAGCTATATATAGATCATTAATGGAAGCTGAAAAAATGCCAAGATCAGCAGCCGCTGCCCTGACAAGATATCGAGCCATTGCCTGCCGTTCGCCTGATTCAAAAACAGAAATTTCTACCAATCGGTGGATCACATTCTTGAGTACTGGTTCATTAACCACCCTGACTCCATGAGCAGAAATTTCAAGGCTTCCTTCTGTTATTTCATTAAATTCATCAGTCAAATTTGTATTCATTTTTCACCTCGTATATTAACTCAAGAACATGGGTACGCCCATGAAATCTCGCACTTTGGGGCGATACTTGGCAATATCATAGTAGCTGGGGACATCCACTCTCTTTCTGCCTGCAAGTACCATCTCCACAGGAACAGTTGTATATTTTCCGCCATGAAGAGCCACCATTTTCCCTGTTTCCTTGCGGCGGATAAGTTGTATCGCCAAATTACCGAATGACATGGCAACCATCCGATCCAGTGAATCAGGTGCACCTGATCTCATCAGATATCCCAATTGCTGATACATGATATTTTGTCCCGTAATTCTCTTGACTTCATCAGACAATATTTCTCCGACTCCTCCGAGTTTACGATGACCATAAGCATCAGCTTCACCAGTCTCAACAACATCACCGCCTTCCATAATAGCACCTTCGGAAATTGTCATAATTGCATAATTGGATGGTTTATTCCGTTTATCTTCGACTAAAAAATCGCATAATTTGTGTACATCAAAAGGAACTTCCGGAATGAGTGCACGATCCACATCCGCCAGGTAAGCACTGATTAAGCTTGTTTCACCTGAATTACGACCAAATAATTCCACGATGCCTATTCGTTCATGTGAACCGACAGATGTGCGCATATTGGTAATAAAATCAATCGAACGGGTAACCGCAGTGGAAAAACCAATGCAATAATCTGTCCCAAAAACATCATTGTCCATGGTTTTGGGAATGGCGACGACTGGAAATCCTTCTTTATGCAATCTGACGGCGAAACTTAATGTGTCATCCCCCCCGATGGGTGTCAACACATCAATTCCCAGATGAGCCAGTACGCTTAATGTATAGTCAGTGTAATCATAACTGGTCGTGCCTTCGATATGCTTCCCCCGCTTTGAGTTTTTCAAAAAATCCGGAGCGTTTTTTATATCAACCAATTGTGGATTGGTTCTCGAAGTATGTAAAAATGTTCCACCCGTCCGATCAATTGTTCGCACATCTTCACGATGCAACTCACGGATATAATAATCATAGGTGGAGGGTTCGTTAAGATTGTAATGAAGCAGCCCAGCCCATCCCCTGCGAATTCCAATTACTCTGTATCCCAATTCCAAAGCCCCCATAGCAACTGCTTTAATACATGGATTTAAACCAGGTACATCCCCGCCCCCGGTTAATATCCCCAATGTTTTACTCATACTCTTCCTCCAAAAACAATAATTATCTCAATGCGTCACGGTGAGAGTCGACAGCAGGTTGAATCAACGTTGATTCCACGGGGATTTGAAAGATAATTCGAGTTCCCTGACCAGCTGATGATTCAATCTCCATTAATCCACCCAACATCTCAACCCGTTCTCGAATTAATTTCAAGCCCAGTCCGCCCGTTTTGGCAACTGCCTCCTGGTCAAATCCTTTACCGTTGTCTCCAACAATTACTTTCACCAGATGTTCATCAATGATTAATTGAACAGTCACCTGTATTTTCATTGGTAAATCTTGATTGTGCTGGACGATATTCGACATTAATTCCTGGATTGCCCGGAATATCATGACCTCCACAAATGGTTCCAGCCGGCGGTCCACACCTTGGATCGACAAATTTACATCAATACCGGTTTGTTCTTTAAAAGTATCCACATGTCGACGAATAGTGGGTACCAATCCCAAATCATCAAGCATCATGGGACGTAATTCAGTAATAAAGATTCTGACTTTTTGAAAGGTTGATAAGGCAGTGGCTTTTAATGCATTTAATTCTTCCCTTGCCCTTGCAGGATCAAGATCAAAATAGCGGGTGGCAATTTCTGCCTGCACAATAAAATTGGATAAAGCTTGTGCAGGACCATCATGCATTTGTCGGGATAAACGCTGCCGTTCAGTTTCCTGGGCATCGATTACCATTTCCAATACATGTGTTCCACTACCGCGTTGTTTTGATCTTGGAGGTTGATTTCCTTCAGATAGAAACTTTAATACTTTTTCCAATAGATTAATATAATTTTGAACTGCCACCTGCTCAGCCTGAATCTTTTCAATTTGCCCACGCATGACAAACATTCTTTGTTGGGTATCCAAGGCGCTTGCATAAGCTGCCTGAATATCGGCTTTGTTAAATCCTTCTGGTTGAGCGCGCATTTGTTGAAGTTGGGCAGTAATCGTTGCATTTCGTTGAGTGATTTTTTGCAAATCGTTTTGACTTTGCTCGAATGTCACTGTCAATTCGCGATGAGTGCGTCTGGATTGCTCCATTTCTAATGCGACATCTTGCTGGAATAATTCCCAGGGAGTTGGTTCATTTGGATTGAGCAGAGTCATTTGGAATTCTCCGTGATTAATGATCTTGATTTGAAATCATCATATCATTCAAACTTACAAAGTATAGCACAAGGTTAATGGATAATCCAGAAACACCCGGTCAGTTTTACCTTTTCCGGACATTCCTTACATAAATTATACATATTTTCACTGATTTCTAAATCATGGAATCAGCAGTTTTATTTTTGCAAAATTGGATACCGCTAATTGTTGGATTGATTCAGAAGAGCTGGTATATTGGGACATCATCTCCTCCTGCCTGGGAGATTCTTCCGTACCCCAGATCAGATCAATCACCCGGGTATGATTGGTATCCGCCAAACCTCCACCAAAACGCCATTGTTCAGATTTTTCATTCACATCACGCACACGCCATACTCCTGAGCTGGGATACCCTTCCTGCCCAAGTACCATTGCTGCATAACCCCACTTCTCAGGATCCCCCTCACCAAAAACATCCTTTGGCACTCTTAGGGTCACTGTCCTTGCAGCTGGATCCACTACAATCTTAAAGCTTGCTTCTGTCAATTGTTTGGGTTGAAGGTTTTTTTCCTCAGGCACCAAAATTTGAGGAGTCCATCCCTCCGCCCATATGGCATATTCCCATCCTGCACCATCTTCCAGCGCCAAATTTCTGCCAGGCAACAGCAGTTGAGCTCCAGTTCCCTTGCCGGGATCCTTATCTATATAAATATCAAGTGTTTGAACAGCGAGGTTGTTGGGCGAACCCCATGGGTTGGGAATAGGTCCATAAAAACTAAATTTAAAGATCATGTTCTTATTATCATGAGCAACTTTGAAACCTGACAAGTCGAACATCTTTCCTTGAAATATGGCATCTGTGGGATATGTATATGATCCGGGTCCATGATCATCTCCCTCGGGATCAGTTATTTCAAGAATGGAACTGATATTGCCTATTTCCGGTATGATTACCCTTCCAGGTCCGCCGGAAGGTATCATTTCCTTGGTGGATGAATATACGATAAACCGAATGTCGTCCCCGGTTTCCAATTCTCCCAAAGCCGAATACGGAATTCCAACCTCAATTATGTCACCAGATCCTTCTGCATTTGTTTTAAGTAAATCAACTGTCTCCCAAACTTCATTTTCTGCTCGATATCCATGGATGAGGAGATTCCCATTTTTTTGTTGGATCTCAACAAGGTGAGTGGCAGCAACTCCCAATAAAGCAGGTTCTCCACCATTTCCAATGGTAAATGGATTGGAACCGATGGAACGAGGTATAACAAAATATATTCCCACTGAATCGCCATCCTCCAGAGGTTTTCCCAAATTCAATCTGAAGAAGATGTTGTTGGCATCATAAGTTGCGGCGATAAACCGTCCATCTTCAGCTGGATATATGGCAGCCATATCCCATTCTTTATCTCCAGCGACTCCATCTATTACTGGCGTGGATACTCCCTTGGGTAATACAGAAGGTTCGACAGGCGTTGGTTGGATGATGGGAATATTGACATAGTTGGGCACTGGTTCGCCCAGTGATGTGTACACTGATGCCAGCAATTCCCGAAAACTGCGATCAAAATATTCATCCTGTCCGGAATCCTGATCAGCTCCATACCACCAAAACCAATCAGATCCCTCCGCCAGATACATATAATCCTCTGCCAGGGTAATGGCTTCAGGAGAGGCAGATCGAACCTTGCTGATGTCATACTTTGCCAATAAAGCACGGGCTCGACCCAGGTAATCCCAAGCCATGTTTTCTTCCGGCTCGCCAATCCAGGTGTCATAGTTGGCGCTAAACCAGGCAGCCGGGAATAAATTATCCAGTTCCCGTTGATCAGGGAACAGTTTTAAATATTCCGAGGGGGTGATGGTTTTGAGATCTTTATTCTCGGAGAGTAATTGATAAAAGGATTGAAAAAATTCCTTTCCATCGTTATCATAATTTTCCCAAGCGTTTTCCCCATCCAGAATTATACTGACAATATGAGGTCCTTCCGCACTCGTAGATCTCAACATCTCTTTAATATTCATAAGATGCAAGATCAAATCCTTCGCTGCAGTTTCACCAGAAACGCCTGAATATGTAAATCCAATTTTATCGGATATTACCCCATCCCGGAAAAACACAGCCAGCTTGTTTCCATTGGAATCTTTAACATAGTAGGGTCTGTATAGATCATCAGCCTCCAGCACGGTATCTTTAGCATCCCGTGAAAAATTGTCTATTCCCAATGTTTTAGCAAGAACCGGTTCACCGGTAGCCATCCAGGAGTATCCAGCTTTGATTACAAACGGAACCATAATTTGAGACACTGCGCCTTCTCCCGGCCACAGTCCTCGGGGAGCTTGATTAAAGTGCTCTTGATAAATCTCCACACTTTTTTCCAAGTGAACCAATGCATCGTTTGGATATGAAAATTGAGACGGCGTCTCCACACCGGGATGTCCAACACTTGCCAGATTTGTGTCTATTAATAAAGGAAGAATAGGGTGCGAGAAAGGTGTGGTTATGACTTCTATTTGTCTTTTTTCTTGCAGCTCTTTATGAACAGGTATGACGTCCTTAATGATTTCCACTGCTTTATTAAAAATAATTGTTTTGTCTTCTTCGGTAAAATCTCTGCCTTTTTCAACTAAATCTTTTAATGGCGTTTGAGAGAGAAAATCCGGATCAAACCATGCAAGGTTAAACCAGACTTGCAGGTCCCTAAAATCCTGCTCAGAAAAAGATTCTATTGCAGCGTTAATCTCTTCTTCAGTGCTTCCTCCCCGTTTATCAAGTAATTCTTGATATCTTGGATGAATTGCAATAATTTTGTTCCAATTGGCATCATAAAATCGCTGTAATATGAATTGTTTATCATCCATGGTTAACTGTGAAGCTGGTTTTTCGGATAAAACCCAATAAATATCTTTTGCATTGTTATAGGCGTAATCATCCAATTGCTGGATTAATACCGGCGTCAGATTAAATGTAATGTGTACATCGGGATAATTCTTCAGGATTGATGCCATGTCATAATAGTCTTTGGTTGCATGCACCCTCACCCACGGTCTGGTATAAATCCCATCTGAATCCTTGTAGTACAAGGGTTGATGTTGGTGCCAGATCAGGTTGACATACAAAACATCCTTGTCTGGTTTCTTGATAAGAATACTGCAAGATGAGAGAAGAACAGACATCACTAAAAATAAACCAAGTATCGAATATGCCCGTTTCATTTTGTTTACTTCTCCGTTTGATTTGGATTCTTATAAATATTCATACCATTTGTAGCCATTCCAATCCAAAGCCGTTTTTGTTTATCCTCTATAAAGGTGACAGGTTCGGATCCGGTAAATCCCGAGTTACGAGTGGAAAATTGCATCCATTCATTTTGAGTAAATTTAACGACCACACCACCCGGCTCGGATGGATAAGCCACACCCAGCCAAAATACCCCTGGTTCTGATTCATAAATTGTGCTAATGTTGTTGTAGGGGATATCAGAATTGCTTGTCCTGTAAAATGTCCAGGAACCATTATCCCAAATTCCCAAGCCCCCACCGATGGTCCCAACCATCATGCGTTGATCTGAGGTATATAAAAGTGCAGTAACTCCCCCCCATCCCAATCCATATGATGACAAATCCTCCTGGATCCAGGTTCCATGATTGACATCATAGCGCGTAACACCTCCCAGGTTCCCAAACCAAATAACATCACCTGTTGGATTTTTTTCAACTTCAATTGTAAAAATGGCATCATCCATTAATTGATTATTTTTTGCCAGGTAAACAGCCCACTGTTTCCCATCCCACATCGCTGCACCGGACATGGTTCCAACCCATATATTTCCCTCAGAATCTTCTGCAATTGCATGGATTTTGGGATCAGCCAGTCCCAAATCTGCAGATAAATAATCATCCCATTTCGTTCCATCAAAATAATTTAATGCCAGATCAGTTCCAATCCACCAGGCACCTTTTTGATCCTGCAAAATGGTAAATACATCCGAGCCGACCATGTCTGAATTTGTTGGGGATAACCAGATGGAATCCTTCCCCCAGGGAGATGACTCATCAGGTTTCCAGAAAGATATACCATTGGCTGTCGCCAGGACTATATTTCCATCCTTGCTGATTTTTATATCATGCACTGAATTGGATGGCAAAGGGGTTACTTCCGCGGCGATGGAAATCCATCCTCGTCGTAAAATTGCCATCTGAATTTCAAAGTACAATTTTCCGCCAAGTAATCCCACTCCCAATAGAATCAGGATAATCCAAAATGCTTTTGGCGGCACTGGCAACATTTCTTTTAAATATTCCCAATAGGATTCTTTTACCTTTACCCAATGCACCATCGCCCTGACGAAATCTGATGCAATCAGGCACATTGGCACAGTCAGAATCAATGAATATTGTGGCCATTTGGTCGGCCAGATTAACAATATCAACAGGCAGCTCCCAAACCAGACCAATTCCCAACTATGTTTCTTGATTGCCCGGAAACTACCCAATATAGTCAACCAGAATATTAATGTGTCTGAGCCGAGAAAAAAGAATACCTGTGGATGCCAGGGTACTTCTCTAATAATCCATGTAATGGGTTGATACCAGGGATACATGTCGGTTAGCACATCTGATCCGTGGGTATAAGATGCATGGTAAGTGATTGACGTTATGATTCTTTCAAATGGATGAAACCATAAAGTCGGATTAAATACAAAAAAGGCGGCAATTGCAATCCCTAAATAACCAACGATTTGCTTCCAGGATAAACCTTTTTTCGATATCCACATATATACCAGTGTGAATACAATCATGAGGTAGGTATATTTACACGCACCTGCAATTCCCAACAAGATGGCTGAGACCCATAACCATCGTTTCCCACCCCGTTGAGCCTTTTGAAAAAGGAGAACACATCCCAATATTGCCAGCAAGGGAAGCGCTTCAAGATAAACCTCACTGGTATATTTGATGGTCATGGTATGAAAAGCTAAGAATAGACCAGCCAAAGGGTCAACCGAAGAGATTATGAAAACAGCACCGATCCCAAAAACAACAGATATTAATCGATTGATAATTAAATCAAAGTTTGAACCAAATGGTGCCTCATAAATTAAATAAGGGATGCTGTAAATTAATTTCACCAAAGCCGGGTGTTCACGATTATATTCATAATTAATAATTCCCTGCCAATTTCCCGCCTTGATCATTTCAGCATAATCATTGCCACCTTTCAAATAAACTGGTTCATCCGCGTCCAAAGGAAGTTGCCAGACTGCCCACAACCGCAATAACAAGGCAATGATAATGATGCCAGCTACTGAATAACTTTTTTTCCACCACCTAATTTTGGGTAACGTAATGACAACTTCTTCATCCATGGATAAACTCATTCGCTTGAAAATATCAGAGTCTCGTATGGTTCCAAATCGGTTATTTTAATTTCTTTAAACCCCCCAGAATCATCCACAGTCAACGTAATATCCTCTGATGATCCAAATATTGGTGACAAAATAAAATCGCCGTCTGGTAATCCATTATCAACACTTAGCACAACCTCATCCACCTTCTGATAATCCAGATTAATGACTAGTAAAATAAGTTGATCGTTCCATACGTGAAAAATGGAATATATGCTGGAATGATTCGATTTGACCACCAATACATTACCATATTGAAGACCTGGGAATGAGTTCCGTAAATGGATAAGGTTTTTATAATCATTTAAAAGTGAACTGTCTCTTTGTGATAATAACTCCACATTTTTATCAGGATAATCATCCTTTACTTCTATCCATGGCGTACCGGTTGTGAAACCGGAGTTATTGCTGTTTGTCCATTGCATGGGAGTCCTGATATATTCATCCGGTTTGGTTCCGACCATGCCTATTTCCTCTCCATAATATATGAAGGGCGTTCCTGGTAAGGTTAAAAATATTGCAGCCGCAACCCTGGTTTTCTCCTCATCCCTTCCAAATTGAGACATGACCCGATCCATATCATGGTTGGTCAGAAAAGGCACAGTCTCACCCAATGGATAAATTCCAAAATTATATGTAATTGCATCAGTAATTTTTCCGGCATTGCCGGACCCTACTCCCTTGATAATTGCACTTGCCAATTCAAAATCAAACACCAAATCAAACTCATCTTCTTTGACATATTTTGCCGCTGCGAAAACGCTATCCCAAACCTCTCCCACTATTAAAGCTTCTGTATTAATACTCCTGACATACTCATGGAAATCTTTGAACCAGGCATGGGTTTCAGCGGTATTGGCTTGAGTTTCACCATTTTCAATTAAATGTCTGGCACCATCCACCCGGAATCCATCCACTCCCACATCTGCTAGCCAGAATTTTGCAATCCTCCTCATTTCTTCTCCAACCTGTGGATTTCGATAGTTTAGATCAGGCATTCCAGAATAGAATACCCCGTAGTAATAACCATCTGAAAAGATTCTATGCCAGACAACCTCGCCCCACGGACCCAGGTAACCCGGATTTTCATCAGACCATATATACCAGTCGTGATAGGATGATTCTTTATCCATTGCCTGTTGAAACCAGGGATGTTCCTCGGAAGTATGATTCATCACAAAATCTATGATGATGCAGATTCCACGTTTATGGGTTTCAGAAATCAACTCCTTAAAATCGTCAAGAGTTCCATAATCAGGATTGATCGAATAATAATCTGTCACATCGTACCCATGATAAGAAGGGGAAGGGTGTATGGGAAGCAGCCATATCCCCTTAATGCCCAGATCAGTTGTCGTGTTTGGATTTCCATCGTTCAAATAATCAAGTTTTTGAATAATTCCCTGTAAATCCCCGATTCCATCCCCGTCACTATCATAAAAGCTGCGAACAAATATTTGGTAAAAAACACTTCCATTCCACCAGTTTTGAGGAATGTCAATGACTTCTTGGGTGTTTGTGAATTCTTGTGTTGAAATTTCTCTTGTACAACCTGAAAATAAAGTGGTTGTAAAAATAAGGATAATCAATCCGATCGGTACACCTGTCGATAATTTCATGCCGATATCCACCTAGCTGTAAATATTGATGACACCTGATAGACC
>ERZ1026805.338-NODE-338-length-33188-cov-8.727854_pt1 | contig 33188 bp, 20 predicted proteins | sample MGYA00520883_ERZ1026805 | MGnify/ENA primary metagenome ERZ1026805 (study PRJEB33270, sample SAMEA104284476) | anaerobic digester metagenome | biome: Anaerobic digester microbiome; feature: mesophilic sludge digester; material: Anaerobic digester biomass | place... | reverse complement strand
TTCGCATATGCCGAGCCTATGCCCGTCATTGTGGACACGTGTGGCATCAGCTGCCGGGGTGCCCCGGATGTCTCACATACCGAGATCGAAGAAATGATCCATGAATCCGTCATTCTGCCCTGCATCCCGGAAGATCTGATGAATCACGGTCCCAAGATTTTTGTGAACCCCACTGGTCGTTTCGTCATCGGCGGACCGATGGGCGATGCCGGTCTGACCGGTCGCAAGATCATCGTGGATACCTACGGGGGGATGGGCAGACATGGCGGTGGAGCTTTCAGCGGCAAGGATCCCACGAAGGTGGACCGCTCGGCGGCTTACGCCTGCCGCTGGGTCGCCAAGAACATCGTGGCAGCCGGCATGGCGGAGCGGGTTGAAATCCAGGTGGCGTATGCCATCGGTGTGGCACATCCCCTCAGCATTAATGTCGAGACCTTCGGCACCGGCAGGATTGCGGACACCAAGATCGAAGCCATCGTGAAGGAATTTTTCGATCTGCGCCCCGGTGCCATCATCCGCGATCTCAAGCTGCGCCGCCCGATTTATCAGCAGGTGGCTGCTTATGGTCATTTCGGTCGTGACGACCTGGATTTGACCTGGGAAAAAACCGATCGAGCCGACGCCATGCGCCGCGCTGCCGGTTTATAAATTTACAATTGATTACCTGAAAATCCCCATTTTTGACGAATGGGGATTTTTATTTTCATTCCAGCAGAAAAGGTTTCATCGGCTCCCAGACCGGCTTCCACTCCACGGCGACCAGCTGTTGAATCACAATCGACGGGAAGACATCCTCCATCGCCATCCGGTCCTCCGGCTGCAGATTGTAAAGAATGAAGGGGATCACAAGTGCGCCGGGCTGGGCATGTTCCTGCCCGTGAGCTGCCAGCTGGTTGGAGAGCTGCAGGTTCTCCTCGGGGGTCAACCGGGCGGCTGCCTGCGCCGGTCCAATCACATTCTCCTCCATCTGGATGTGCAGCAGCCAGATGGTGTTCAACTCCGTCAATACGGAATGGATGCCGGCAATGGATTTCGCCCCCTGCATTGATTCTCCAGTGTTTAACCAGATTTCGATTCTTTCCAGCAGCGGGGTCATCCGCATATGATCACGGATGAGGTTGGGGAAGGGTGCGAATGGAATTTTCTTTCGCCAAAAAGGAAAACCGATCTCATCCTCGCCCAGGTGATGGGCATGAAGCAGGGCTGAAAGCGCCCGCAGGTAGAGCGTGAATCCGTGATGAAACCCGGACTGGTTCTCAGGATCCTGCAGAAAGAGGATGGACATCATCAAACCCCGGGTGATTGCCCGGTGAATCCGCAAGACATCCTCACCGACATTCCTTGGTGAAGGTTCAAACATGGGAACCTCCCATTATCCGGATGAATGAATCAAAATAATCCCATCCATCATACGGCAATGAAATTAAAAAATCAAGCAGGGAGATGATCCCTGCCTGACCATTGCTAAATTATAAAATCCTGTCGGAAGATCTAGAACCCTTCCAGCCTGGAAAAGTCCGCGACGCCATCCGCCAGGGCAGACAGGCGCTGCAGCAAGCCCAGCCGGTTTGCCCGAATTGCTTCATCCTCTGCCATCACCAGCACCGTGTCAAAGAAGGTGTTGATATGGGGAATCAGCGGCAGGAAGCCGTTGAAGAAATCCTCCACCGAGCCCGACCGTCTTTCCAAACCCTCCGCTTTTTCCAGTTGGGCATACAACTCCTTTTCCGCCGGCTCCACAAACGCGCCGGGGTTCACGGAATACCGCTCCGGCTGGTCGCGCGTGATGCGCACGCAGCGGGCATACGCCGGTAAAATCGTGTTCCAGTCGGGTCGTGCGGTCCAACACGTCAACGCCGGGATGGCTCGCACCACGCCCGCTGGATTGTGTGCCTGTGCCCCCAAAACCGCAGCGGTCACATCATAGCGCGCCCCCTGCTCCAGCAGCCAGGCTTGCAGACGACCGATAATAAAATCAAAGCATGCCGCCTGTGACTCCGGGGTCGATTCAATAGGCAATGCCTCCGCCGCCGCGGATAAACCGGCGCGCAGGTCAAAATCCAGATCCCAGCCGATGAGAGCCTGCACCAGACCCAGAGCGGCGCGGCGCTGGGCAAACGGATCCTTGGTGCCGGAGGGTGCCAGACCGGCGGCAAAAAGACCGGCAAGCGTGTCCAGACGGTCGGCAATCCCCACCAGCAGCCCCGGGCGTGACCCGGGCAGCTCATCGCCGCTTGTGCGCGGCAGGTAATGTTCGATAATGGCTTGCGCCACAGCGTCGGATTCGCCGGAGTGACGGGCATAATAGCCGCCCATCACACCCTGCAGTGCGGTCATCTCAACCACCATATGGGAGACCAGGTCCGCCTTGCAGAGAGCCGCGGCGCGCCGGGCAATTTCCGCTTCCTGCGGATTGACCCGCAGCATGGTGATCAGATGTTCCACATTCCTCTCAACGCGGTTGGTTTTATCCCGCATGGAGCCCAGTTTCTTTTGAAATGTCAGGGTGGCAAGGCGGGGAAGCAGGTCGGGCAGCTTGTGCTGCAAATCCTGCTGGATGAAGAAATCGGCATCAGCGAACCGGGCACCGATCACCTGTTCGTTGCCATCCGCCACCACATCCCCATACTCGCCATTCCCGTTGCGGATGGTGATGAAATAAGGCAGCAGCTGACCCGCAGCATCCTGCATGGGGAAGTAGCGCTGGTGTTTCTTCATCACTGAAACCAGCACTTCCGGCGGCAGGCGCAGGTAGTCCGCGGCAAATGAGCCGCGCAGCGCGGTGGGCGCCTCCACCAGGTTGGTCACCTCGTCCAGCAGCCCGGCATCCATCCGGTCAGGGTTGGCGCCGGATTCGACCAGGATGGCTTTCACCTGGTTTTCAATCACCACCCGCCGTTCCGCCGGGTCGAGAATAATGCCCTGCGCCAGCAGTGATGTAAAATATTCGGCTGGATTTGACACCGAAATGGTTTCGGGTTCGTGGAATCGCAGACCGCGGGTGATGCGCCCGGACTGCAATCCGCCATGGGTAAATGGGACAATTGTCCCGCCATACAGCGCCAGCAGCCAGCGCACCGGGCGCGAGAAGGTCACTCCGGAGGAGTTCCAGCGCATATTTTTATCAAAACGGATGCCGGAAACCACATCCGGCAGCGCTTCCGCCAACACTTCCAGCGCCGGTCTGCCCTTCTCCTCCACCACGGCAGCCGCATAGCGCCCGCCATCCATTTCACGAATTTCCAGCGCCTCCACCGGTAGACCCCGGCTTTTTGCGAAACCTTCAGCCGCCCGGGTGGGTTTGCCTTCGGCATCAAACGCCCGTTCCGCCGGTGGTCCCTTGAAGATCTGGGTGCGGTCCGGTTGACGCGGCGCCATTGAATCCACTGCCGCCACCAGACGGCGCGGAGTGCCCAATATGCGCACCTCCCCGTGCTCCAGCCGGAGATCATCCAGCAGGCTGGGAATGCGTTCACGGAGTTGCGCCAGTGCGTCCTTCAGATCAGCCACCGGCAGTTCCTCGGTGCCGATTTCCAGCAGGAAGGGTTGTGGTTCAACCGGGATTTCCATCTCATGTGGAACCGAATATTTCACCACCCTGGAGTTCCCGGCTGGTTTGTCATCTTCCAGCCAGGGGTATTCATGCATCTGGCGTTGTTCCAGGTAGGCTTCCGCCGTCCGCCGGGAGAGATCGCGCATCCGCCCGAAAAATGCCTGCCGTTCGGTCACACCGATGGCACCGCGTGTATCCAGTACGTTGAAGGTATGCGAGCATTTCAATATGTAATCATGGGCAGGCAGCACCAGACCTTGTTCCAAAGCGGATAATGCCTCCGCTTCGAAAAGCTGGTACATCTGCCGCAGCCGCTCCACATCCGCCAATTCAAAATAATACCTGGAATGTTCGTACTCACCCATGGATTGGATGTCACCATAGGTACGGTCCTTGTTCCAACGGATATCCGAAAATTTTCGCACCCGCTGCAGTGTCATGGCAATCCGTTCCAGACCGTAGGTAATCTCCACGGATACCGGATCCAGCACCATGCCGCCCGCCTGCTGGAAGTAGGTGAACTGGGTGATCTCCTGACCATCCAGCCAGACCTCCCAGCCCTGCCCCCAGGCGCCCAGCGCCGGTGTTTCCCAGTTATCCTCCACGAAGCGGATGTCATGCTGGCGCGGGTCAATCCCCAGTGCCTCCAGCGAGCGCAGGTACAGCTCCTGCGGGTTGCCGGGGTCGGGCTTGAGGATCACCTGGAACTGGGTATGCTGAACAAGCCGGTAGGGGTTCTCGCCATAGCGTCCATCATCCGGTCGAACGGAGGGCTCCACATAGCCCACTTTCCAGGGTTCGGGTCCCAACACACGCAGGAAGGTGGCGGGATTCATCGTTCCCGCACCCACCTGGGTGTTATACGGCTGCCAGATCAAACATCCCTGGTCTGCCCAGTAATGCTGAAGCGCTAGGATGATGGATTGGAAATCAAGAGGTTGATTCATACCTGCTCCCTCGCAGAAAAATTCCTTAAGATTAACAGGAAAATTATACCATCTAGCCAGCCAGCTCTTCCCACTCGTCCATCAGTTCATCCAGAACCGCCTGGGCGTGCGCCGCCTGGTCGCCGAGTTTATGCGCCCGTTCAAAATCCTGTTTTTCACCGGCGCGCTGCAGATCACGGTACAGGCGGTGGATCAACTGCTCCTGGGTGTGAATACGTTCCTCCACCCGCTGGAGTGATTCCAGACGCCTTTTCGCCTCTTTGCCGTCCACCTTCATGACGGTTTTACGGGTGGTGGTCGCCGCCGCCCTGCCTTCCGTGTTGACGGCGGCAGCCGAGCGCAGCATGTACTCGCGGTAATTCCCCTTGAAGACCTCCATCCTCCCCTCGCGCAGCTCCCAAATCTGGGTTGCCAGCTGACCAATCAGGAAACGGTCATGTGAGACCAGCAGGATGGTGCCGGTGAATGCATCCAGTACGTCCTGCAAGGCTTCACGGGCGGGGATGTCAAGGTGGTTGGTCGGTTCGTCCAGCACCAGGAAGTTGGAGCCTTCCAGGGTGAGGATTGCCAGAGCCAGGCGCCCGCGTTCGCCGCCCGAAAGTGCGCACAGTGGTTTGAACACATCCTCGCCGCGGAAGAGGTATGCCGCCAGGTGATGGCGCGCCTCACCGGCATCCATTTCCTTGTGGTGCAGCAATTCCTCCAGCACATTGCGGTCGCCGGTCAGTCCATCATGCGCCTGGGCAAAATAACCGATATGCAGGCTGGCACCCAGCTCCACCTCGCCCTTCAGCGGTTCAAGCTGACCCAGCAGGGTCTTGAGGAAGCTGGTTTTTCCGCTGCCATTGGGACCGATCAGCGCAGCGCATTCGCCGCGGCGCAGTTCCATATCCGGTGCGCTGAAAAGCGGATTGTCCGGATAGCCGACCGTGAGCCAGTGGGTGCGGATGACAATGGTGCCGCTCAAGCCTTCCGTGGGGATGCGGGGGTGAATGGCTGGCGGTCGATTGGATTCCATCTGGAGGGCGTTCACACCCCGAATCGCTTCAATGACTTCCAGCGGACGGTCGGCACGGATGCCCATTTCACTCCACTGCCGACCGGAACGCAGCTCCATGATGCCATAACGATTGATGACCGCCAGTTCCCGGCTGACCTTGCGCAACAAGCCCAAGGCGCGGGCATGAGTGCTGGCGCGCACCCAGTTGCGCTGGATGAAATCGACATCCTTTGTCAGACGTTCTTTTTCCTCGGTAAACACCTTTTCATAATAATCCCAGCGCTCCTGCCTTTGCAGCAGGTAGGCGGAATAATTGCCGGAATAAGTTTCAATCCCGCGCCGGCTCATTTCCCAGACAGTGTTGACCGTGTTGTCCAGGAAATAGCGGTCGTGGCTGACAATGAGGACAGCACCGTCCCAATCGTGCAGGGCGTGCTCCAGCCATTCCACCGCTTCAATATCAAGGTGATTGGTCGGTTCATCCAGCATCAACAGATCGGGCTTTTCCAGCAAAAGGCGCGCCAGCAGGGCGCGGGTTTTCTGCCCGCCGCTCAGGTGAGCCAGGGGCATGTCCCAGGTCTCCCGACCCAACCCCAGCCCCTGGAGGGTCTGCTGGATGCGCAGGTCATAATCATATCCGCCCGCCAACTCAAATTCATGCTGCAGCCTGCCGTAATTATCCAACAGGCTGGCGTCATCCGGTTGGATCGCCATCGCGGCTTCCATCTCATGAAGCCGGTCCTGCCGGGCTTGCAGTTCGGTAAAAACCGTAAGCATCTCGGCATAAACGGTCCCGGTGCTGTCGGCAAAGGCATCCACCGCCTCCTGGCGCAGGTAGCCCATGCGCCGGTTCCTGGCAAAGTGAACCACACCGGTGGTCGGCTGATTAATGCCCGCCAGGATGAGAAGCAGGGAGGTTTTACCAATCCCATTGGGACCGATGAGACCGATTTTTGAATCGTTGGCAATATGCACGGAAATGCCGCGGAAAAGGTCGAAGTCTCCGAAGGATAAGCCGAGGTTGGTTGAAGTTAAGATTGACATGGTCGTATTCCTACAATGATACTGGATGTTGAAAAATCTGAAAAGAAAAACGCCGGGGTGGGTGCACCGCGGCGTTTAATGGGTTGCGTATAACCGAACGATCAGCAGGTACACTCCGACAAGGCAGACATGGAACCATCGCCCCTGGCGCAAAGAGTAAAAGCAAACTGATCATTCATGGGTGTAATATCCTCGGTTGATAGTTTATCATGGGATGGAAAGAAACGTCAAGGCGATTGATAAATAATACCGGGAGCCGGTCTGAAATCAACCGACCGCCGGGAACATGGAACCGGCTCCTGGCTGCTCTTCATCCTGCAAGGCATGCCTTGTTAAAAATCAATTATTAAATCATTATTTTTATGACTTTTTTTCATTGCCCAAAGATTAAATTATGCTATAGTAGGGATACAGGCATCCTGTTAATGGATGCCCCACTGGCACACTGGAGGTAAAGATTGGATCGCAGATCACTCGGATTCCCTGAAGCACGCCGGGCTGCCCGGTTCCAGATCAAACACCCTGTCCAATTGGAGGAACCGGTTCCCGGCACCGCCACCACTGTCAATGTCAGCTCCTGTGGTTTGCTCATCCGCCTGGACCAGGACATTGAACTTTCACCCGGTGAGTCTGTCAGCCTCACCATCACCCGCACGGACGGCGAAGAGAGCCTGAACCTGCACGGGAAGATTGTAAGGGTGGAACGCAAATACAAAAAAATCCAGATCGCCATCGATCTGGCACCATAAAAAAACATATCCTTAATCGCGCAGGATGCCCTGTTGGGATACCAGCATGGCGGCAAGCATCAGAATGCAGCCGATGATGCCGCGCAGACTGAGGGTCTCGCCAAGCAGCAGCCAGCCGCCCAGCACGGCAAACGCCCCCTCCAGGCTGAGGATCACCGCCGCATGGGAGGGTCTGGCTTTGACCTGTGCCACCACCTGCAGCGTATAACCCACACCCACCGAAAGCAGACCCCCGTAAAGGAGCGGAAGCAGCGCGGCTGATAAGCCAGCCCAGGTTAATTCCTCGAAAAACAGCCCTGCCAGCAGGCTGAGGATTCCACAGACGAAGAACTGGGTCACCGATAAACGCACCGGATCCACGGTTTTGCTCAACCGGGCAATGAGCAGGACATGCGCCGTCCAGAAAAACGCACCCAGCAGGACAAGACCATCACCCGGTGCCAGTTTGAACTGCCCGGTGACGCTGAGCAGGTACAGACCCGCAGCCGCCAAAATTGCCCCCAGGATGGAGAAAATTCCCATCCTGTGCCCCCAGAACAAGCCCGCCAGCGGCACCAGCACCACGTACAAACCGGTGATGAAGCCTGCCTTGCCTGCCGTGGTATAAACAATCCCCATCTGCTGCAGGGTTGCACCGCCAAATAGAATCACGCCGCAAAGCAGACCTGCCGGGAGGACCTTGCGCCAGCCTGCCGAAGCACTGCTGGCTGGTTTCAGTGCCGGAAAAATGACGGATGCTGCCAGCAATGCCAACCCGCCCAGCAAAAACCGGAAGCTGTTGAAAAAAATCGGCGGCATGGTCTGCATGCCAACCCGCTGTGCCACGAAGGCAAATCCCCAGATGAATGCCGCCAAAAGAAGCTGCAAATCCGGTATGAAGGCACGGGATGAACGCTGCATGTCAGAACACCTCAAAGAGCAGCGAGATTCCCAGGGTGGCAATCACCGCTCCCAGCACTGCCCGCAGGCTGGTTTTTTCACCGCGCAGGGCGGAAATCAATAACCCAAACAAGGGACTGGTGGCGAGAAGGGTCTGCGCCACTGCCACATCGGTAAATTTAAAAGAAACCTGCTGCAGCCAGATGGCAATAAAGGTGCCAAAGACGCTGACTGTCATCAACAGGGCGAAAATTCTGCCAGCGCTTTTTTCCCGCGCCCAGGTGAGAACCTTCTGGCGCCGGAATGCCAGCCAGACAATCAGGATGGCAACCCCTGACAGCAAACGAATGAAAGCACTCTCCAAAGGAGAGATGGTCGTTTGGGAAAAGACATGCCGCGAGATCACCCCCCCGCCTGCCTGGCAAAGGGCAAACACCAGCCCAAAAATCACACCGCGGCGCAGGGCACAGGTACGCCCGGAATCGGCAGGGGTCTGCTCACTGATGACCCATGCCACACCCGCTATGGTGATGAAAATCCCCAGCCAGGAGGTGAGCGAGAGGGTTTCCTGCAGGAAAATCAAGCCCAGAATGGCTGCCATGGGGGGTGCCAGCACGCTCAACAAAAGGCTGCGGCGGACTCCAAGACACTGCAGGGTTTCAAAGTAGGCGGTATCGCCCACACCAATCCCAAGTGCTCCGCTGGCAATCAACAGAAGCAGGAATGGCAGTGGAATTTGCGTCCCAAATCCGCCGATGACCGCCAGGGTGATCCCAAATAATATCGAGGCAATGATCCCTTTAAGCAAATTGATCTCCAGCGAGTGTACACGCCTGCCAATTTGCTCAAAAAGAAGTGCCGCCACCGCCCATAAAAACGCCGCGCTGAGCGCGGCAAGTTCGCCCTGATATCCAGCCATGACCATCGATTATACCCAAGAATCCCCTCCAACAGGGGTCAACCGGGCTGGCAAATTCCCAGGCGGGGAAACAAAACAAGTGGAAACTGTGCCGATCAGTCGTTCTTCCTGGTGTACACGACCTCACCACCCACCAGAGTCATCATCACCTCACCGGCGGGTGTAAGCAGGACAATATCCGCATCCGCACCAACTGCCAGCCTGCCCTTGCCCTCCAAACCCAGCAGGCGCGCCGGATGATCCGTATGCGCCAGCAATGCCTCCCCCAGGCTGCAGCCGGTGAATCGCATCAGGTTGCGCACCGCCGCATCCGCCGTGAGAATGCTGCCTGCCAGGGTGCCGTCATCCAGCCGGGCGCTGACCTCATCCACCCGGACGTTAAAATCCCCCAGTCGGTACCGCCCCGGCGGCATGCCCAGGGCTGCCATGGCATCCGTCGCCAGGATCAACCCCTTTGGATTGCAGCGCCAAGCCAGCTCCACCATGGCAGGGTGAACATGAATCCCGTCCACGATGATGTCAAAACTCACCTTGGGGGTAACCAGCACGGCTGCCACCAAACCGGGATTGCGGTGATCGACCGGCGGCATGGAGTTAAACAGGTGGGTTGCGCAGCGGATGCCGCGCCTAAAAACGGTTAAAGCCTGGTCATAATCGCACAGGGTGTGTCCGGCGCTCACCACCACCCCCCGCTCAGTCAGGGTGTCAATCAACTGGTCGGCTCCCGGCAATTCCGGCGCCAGGGTCACCAGCAGGACACCATTTTGGCGGGTCCAATCCTGAACCCGCATGGCATCCGGCTGACGCAAATGCATCGGATTGTGGGCCCCTTTTTTCACTGGGTTCAGGAAGGGTCCTTCCAGGTGCAGACCGAGGGGAACCGCACCCCGCCACCCCTGCGGGGCACCTTCCTTCAGGATTTGCATGGCACGATTTACCACCCCAAATGGACTGGTGATGATCGTGGGCACAAAGCTGGTGACGCCCATGCAGGGCAGCAGTTCACCCACCCGCCAGATGGCTGCGGGGCGGGCGGTGAAATCATAACCAAAGCCGCCGTTGATCTGGATATCAATCAGACCCGGAGCGGCAATCCAACCCCTGCCGTCAACCTCCCTTACATCCCCAGGACAGGATAATTCGGCATCCTCGAAGGCTGTAATCCTGCCATCCTCCAGCCAGATGGTTCCGGAAGTTAATTTTTTCGGACTGGTGTACCATTGGATATTCCTGAGACAGGTGCGCATGCCGACCTCCAAGAAAATCATCAATCTCATGCATGAGTATACCCGGAAATCCTGACGCGGAAAGCTGGAGGCGGCTTGCGCCGCCTCCAACCTTCAATATTAACTTGGTTTGCCAATCTGGTTTACCGGAGGATTACCGGCAGGAAAAGCCGGTTGTATGGTGCAATCAATGTGGATGCACTGGTTTCAAAGTAATATCCGTTGTAATCCATCTCCGCCCAGTTAGTAATCGTGGTGTCCTCCATGGTGACAGTCACCTCAAAACTAATGGTTACCGGATCCTCAGGCCCGGCGATACCCTCCAGCCGGAAGGCAATATCCTGTTGTGTGGGACTGAGGACTGTCCAGTTTTGCCAGGCAGACCCATAACCGAATGCCCCCCCCGGGTTGATGAACTGCCCGATGTAGCCATTGGCGGTATCCGCCGGCTGCCGTCCAAATTGTCCAAAGGAACCAAATTCCAGGGTTGGATAGAAAATCAACCAGTAGTGCCCCGCAGGGATTTCCACAGGTTCAGATAAAACCAGGGTTGTATCGGATGGCATTTCGCCAGAACCCGTGGTGATGGACACCTGTGGATCGTTGATGGGCAGGGTCAATGCCCACAATGGAGGATCCCCGCCGCCGGACGGATCGCCGGCGGGTTCACCGGTATCATCCGCATAAATCATCCAGGTCAGTCCTGTGGCATTTTCCAGTGAACTGAAACCATTCCAGCCATTCCCGGGAACAAAAACCGATTCGATCAACCAGTCGGTGCCGGCAATGAAGTCATCCGCCAGGAAGGAGGAATAGTCAGGATAATCTGAGAATTCCTGACTGACATAAGCGTTCTGGTTCACCGTGCTTAACGGTTGATCCCACAGTACATTCTTGAGGCTGCCCGTCTGCGGGGCGGAGGCGATGCCGGTTTTTCCTCCACTCAGCGATAGGGCAACACCACCAGTAGTCGTTCCACTGACCAAAGCCGGCTTCCAACCCTGAATACCCATAAGACCTGGTGTAAATTCCCACCAGACCCGGTTGTTTCCGGCATCATAGCCATAATCACCCACATCCGGATCCACCATCAGGCTTCCCGGCACAAATTTAACCCCATCCGGCAGATAATCCTCAACGGATACCGGCAGCCGGTTGAAAGGGGCAACGGTGATGGCGTAAGTGATTTCATCGCCGAACACAGCTTCAGATGGGGCTTCCTTGGTGAATACCGGTCCTTCGCAATCGGGACAGTCATATGAATCGAATCGATCTGACAGACCCACATAATTGAAACCGCCCATCGACCCACCGATATGGTAGACCGTATCATCCACCAGAACGGCTGACGTGCGGAAGACTGCACCGCTTTCCAGGTGTCCATAGTCAAACCACTCCTCCGCTGGTTCATAGTAGAGATATGCCTGATTCGATAAGTTTCCTCCAATGATGCCGCCGATGACCCAGAGAATGTCTTCAGATTGGTTTACATAACCCATCCCCCACAGGTCAACCGGCAGAGGGGCAATTGTATCGTTTTCAGCGCGCCAGGCTTCAGTATAAAAATCATAACATTGGGTTGATGTCAACCCGTAATCATTATTATTACCACCTGCAACACATAATAAGGGAACCCCCGTGGCGGATTGTTTGGTGAGGAATGCAGCGTGAAAATCACGCGCAGTGGTGAAATCCGGCAGCGGATCCAGCCAGGCATTGGCAATTGAATCATAGACATACACCGAGGATAAATCCCCCCCGCCCGGGGTGGTGGCACCGCCGGTCAGGTAACAGATGCCGTTTGCCTCATCCGCCGCCCAGGCGGGCGCCCAGATGCCGTCATACGAAGGCGGTGTGCCTGTCGGGGCTTCCTGCGCCCAGGTGTTGGTCTCCATGTCATAGCTCCACAGATCGGTGAAAGCCAGATTATCAGTTGCATCACCATAGATGTAGACCATATTATCCACCTGGCAGCCGGACCGTGCGTAATTAACCCCAAATGGGGCTGCCGAATCGGGCACAGTTGTCCATGTCAAAGTGCCTGGATCATACGTGCGTACATTGGCATTGCTTCCATATCCAGTGATGCTCCAAACCAAGCCATCATAACCGGCGATCACGTTGTCCATGCGCCCGCTGTCAGGTTCATCCGGGATCTGGGTCCACTTTTCGACACGGTCGATCACTGTCTTCTCAATGGTGGAGGAATCCGTATAACCGCCCGTCAGGTCTTCCGCATCCAATTGGGCATGAAGGATGTCCCCCTCCAAAAGGCATCCGCTGGGTTTCAAGGTGACATCAAACTGTTCCGAAGCACCATCAGCAACCGAAATTATGGACGGACCGGTAAATTCGCCCGGAAAATCCGGCATTACATAGTCCAGTTCAATGTTGGCATCAGTTCCGGTGGCGTTGAAAAGGGTGAAGGTATGAGTTTGAGGTGAACCCTTGCAGCCCTCCGTCTGGATTAATTCCGGCTCCAGGTAGATGCCCGGCGGAAGAGAACAGATGGGAACCGATGCCGGCGGACTGATCGCCTCATCACAGGTATTTTGCCCGGCAGGTGTGTACCCATCATTGGAACAAGGGTTATGTGGCGTGGAGCCATACCCATCACCATCAAAATACCAGGACACCCCGGCGTGATCCATTACTCCAGAAGGAGTGACATCCACGCAATAGGTCGCCACGCAGTAGTCGGATGAGGCTTGATTGCGAGTTTGGTTGATATTCACTTCGTAGGGGGAAGTCTGGAATGACCAGCTGAAGGGCCCAAAATTACCCGTGGTACAGGTGGGTGTCCCCACGGTGTACACATTGCTGACCACCCAGGAAGAAGGAAATTTCAACCAGTTGTTGTACACATACTCCCAGTCGGATGTAAATGTTTCAGATTGAAAACACAAGGTTTGGGATATCCCGGGCGTATAGCAGGTTTGCCCGCCCCCGGTCGGGTAAAATATGACATTGCTGCCACTCAATGATTGGATGCCGGTTTGCATTTTTCCAGAAACCATTGGATCAACCCCCGTGGATATGGCAGCAGGCAGGGGTGGAGCGATTTCTTCCTCAACAGGAACTGCCGCACCGACAGCGCTGGTCGCCAGGCTGAGCACCATCAACAGGCTCAGCAGTGCTATGGATAGGTACAAACGTTTCATTACTTTCCTCCAGAAAAATGGAATGAAAAATCAGCTGTGAACCCGTATTCAATCGAGCCATGCAGGCTGCGATGAAAACTCCTGCCCCTTTTATATGTTAGAAAGATTAATATTCCATAAGCAATTATAATGAATATTAATAAAATTACAATCGTTTTGTCAACCCAACCTGGTAGAAAATGGCAAATCAAATTACCAAAATATACAACAGAGGCGGCTTGCGCCGCCTCCTTTGTTTTGTAAACCCTCGTGGATCAGTCAAACTACCGCAATATCAACGGAAGATGCAGTATGTTTTTCACCAGCAAATCCACCGGCATCAGGTAAATTGATTCATTCAACGCCGTATTGAGGATCATCAACCAGCCGAAATATTCACCCGCCGGTGCACCATCCGGATGAATGTGATACTGCAGCACCACATCACCTCCCGGATGGATGGCACCCTCATGCGCACCGTCGATGTCGAACCAGCTCATGTCGGGGAAGTCAATACTCAGTATGCCGCGCACCAGATTTACCCACAATTCGGCACCGTCCGGCATGGCATCCGCATCCAGATCGGCATCGTTATGCCCATCCAGAAAGGCTTTGTAGATGGTTCCACCATCACTGCCGCGCGCCACCAGCGCAGCCTGGCTGGCAGACGGGTTGGGTGTATAGCCGGCAAGGGCAACATAGCCGGGCAGGGGCTCCACCAGCTGACCATAGATGCCGTACCGGGAATCTGTCAGGTCGGTCAATTCCGGCACGGTTTCAAAATAATTGAAACCGGGATGATCGGGCAGCCACCAGTGCACCGGCAGCGGAGGTTCGTAGTTGGAACCGGCATAGGTTACTCCCATGGTATTCCACAATGGATTTGCCGGATATGTCAACGTAAACCATGTATGCATAATCAACCTTCCGCCCCCAGCCACATAATTATTGAGTGCGGAATAGACGGCTTCAGGTGGACCATAATTATCATTTCCAAACAGCACCACATCCCAGGGACCGCCATATTCCAGAGCATCCATAAATCCCCCCCAATTGCCGTTATAGAAAGCAAGGTATGGAAGTCCCAGATAGCGGATGGCTTGATCCAGGTATGTATTGGGTGCCGGGTGATAGGGATCATCCGAATATACCAGGATGGAAATCCCGCCGCCCCGGGGCTGCCCAGCCGGTGTCCAGCGGTAAGCGGATGGATATGCCAGATCCAAACCCCTGTTGGATTCCATAAACACACCCTCAACAGCCTGGTAAATCCATTCACCCTGCCCTTCATCCAATTCCTGCGCGAATGGACCGGCGGAAAAATTTTCCACCAGTCGCCAGTGCAGGGGAGCATCGCCCTCGTTTGAGATGGAGAAATAGCCCGATAGCAAATCATAGGGTGACAGCTCTGCAGATAGGGCATCCGGATCGGTCTCAATATCACCGGAAGCCAGCACATGCAGTTGGATCGGCTGCGTGATGACCGGTTGGAAGATGTCATTGCTGTAATAATATAAATCGGCATACAGGTGGCTGTTCGCCGGGATATCAGTAGAGTCGAAATTTACATCATGGCTGGCACATTCACCGGGGTTAACAACCGCCCCTTCCGGAAAAACGGACAGCCAGGGAACATCATAATAAAAGTGAATGATGTTCTCCCATAGCTCCACACCATCCACGATGCCGTCCGAATCCCCGTCGGAATTGTTGGCAAAATCGAGAAAGCCCTTGAAGATCGTCCGTCCCTCATTCCCAATGATCATGGATGCCATGTTCGGGGCTGGTGTTTCAGTGAACCCTGCCAGAGCGACAAATCCAGGCAACGGTTCCACTTCCTGACCGTAAACATACCCTCCCATGTCATCAGGGGTAAATTCCGGAACGCTGTTGGGAATATTGAAAAGGGGATGGTCTGGAACCCACCAATTCACCGGGTTGGGCGGAGTGGTATCGTTCTGGACAAACGTAAAACCAAGCATGGAAAGCAATGGATGGGCGGGATTCGCCCAGACATACCAGTCACTGAAGACCAGCCTGCCCCCGCCGCTCGCATAGATATTCAAGGCATCCAGCGTGTTTGTTGGAACACCATTATTATCCGCTCCAACCAGGACCAAATCCCAACCTTCGAGAGTCAACGCATTGGTAAAGTCGATGTAGTTGCCATCATAAAATGCCGTATATGGCAAACCCATCGCCTGCAGAGCCTGGTCCAGGTAGGTATAGGGCGCGGTGTGTATGAAATCATCCGCATACACCAGGATATGCAAATCCTGGATGGATGGGTCATCCGGAGTCCAGCGGTAGCCGGAGGTGCTGGTGGGTTTCATGCCGCCCCCATTGACAGGCGCCAGGATGCTTGCAGCGGAACCGGAGAACCACTCACCTGTTCCGCCTTTGTTTGCCAGCGGACTGCCTCCTCCCTCCAAAATGTTGTAAACCAATGGCTCGTCGCCCGTGTTGCAAACCGTGGATAACCTGGAACGGACATCATTGGTTCGTTGCACCTGCGCAATGGATGCCGGCTCCACCTGGATTTCCGGTTTCACACACTCCGGACAGGGATATTCATCCAGCCGGTCGGATAAACCGGTGTAATTGAAGGAAACGATGGATCCACCGATGTGATGGAAAATCCCATCCAGTAAAACCATTGATGTCCGGTAGACTGCCCCGCTGTCAAATGTACCATAATCAATCCATTGGTCAGTCGGAATATGATAGGCATATGTCTGAGAGGAGATGGATCCACCCACCACCCCTCCCGCCATCAGGAGGTAATTATTTCCCATGCTGGCATATCCCATTCCCCACACATCGCTCGGGAGAGGTGCAACATCCACATTTTCACTGTTCCAGAATCCACCCTCAAAATAAAAGCATTGGGTGGAGTTGATCCCCACACTGGCACTGTTGCCTCCCGCCACACAGAGCAGGGGAGCGCCCATTTGATTACGGAAGGTATAGGCAGCGTGAAAATCGCGCACCGTGGTGAAATCCGGCAGTGGAGCCAGCCATGCATTGGCAATGGCATCATAAACAAACACCGAGGACAGGTTCCCTGTACCCGGGGCGGTGGCGCCGCCGGTCAGATAACAGATACCATTCACTTCATCCGCCGCCCAGGCAGGCGCCCAAATGCCGGTGTAGGGGGGGGATGTTCCGGAAGGAGCTTCCTGCGCCCAGGTGGTGGTCTCCATGTCATAGCTCCACAGACCGGTGAACCCGGATGTGCCTGTATCCCCATACATGTAAACCTTGCTGCCAATCTGGCAACCCGAGCGGGCATAGTTAACCCCGAACGGCGGCGGAGTGCCTATTGTGACCCAGCTGTCACTTCCGGGATTATAGGAGCGCACATTGGCATTGGCGCCGTAACCGGTGACATCCCAAACCATGCCATTGTATGCACCCAGCACGTTATCCATGCGACCATTATCCACTTCGTCAGCTATTCGATTCCAATCCCTGACTTCAGCGGTCACCCTCTTTTCAATCCAAGCGGAATCAGTGTAGCCATAATGCACATCCCGGGCACGCAGTTCAGCATGCAAAACGGTCTGATCCTCCAGACAGGAATGGGGTTCCAGGGTGACATCAAATTCAACCGATCCGCCATTGGGTACATCCACGGTGTCCGGTCCTGAAAAACTGCCCGGAAAATCCAACAGGAAATAATTAAGATCCACCGTTGTATCGACGCCTGTCGAGTTCGATAAAATAAATGTGTGCACCTGGGGGGTGCCCTTGCAGCCCGTGGTTTGAATGGTTTCCGGCTCCAGGTAGATGCCCGGCGGAAGGGAACACATGGGAACCGATGCCGGCGGATTGACCGCCTCATCACAGGTGTTTTGCCCGGCTGGTGTGTACCCATCATTGGAACAAGGATTGTGTGGCATGGAACCATAGCCGTCCCCGTCAAAATACCAGGACACGCCGGCGGGATTGAAAATGCCGGCAGGGGTCACATCCACACAATAGGTCGCCACGCAATGATCGGTCATCGACTGGTAACGTGGGTGGTAAATGTTCACCTCATGGGATGCCGTCTGGAATGACCAGTTGAAGGGTCCAAAATTACCCGTGGTACAGGCGGGTGTCCCCACGGTGTACACATTGCTGACCACCCAGGAAGGGGGGAATTTTAACCAGTTGTTGTATACATACTCATAATCATTGGTATAGCTATCCGATTGGAAGCAGAGGGTCTGGGGTGCACCGGGAGTGTAACAAGGCTCACCGCCTGCCCCCGGAGCAAAGGTGACCTGACTGCCGGAGATGGATTGCACACCTCCACCCTGTGCTTCAAAGGGAATGCCAGGATCAATCCCTGTTGATATGGCAGCCGGCGGAGGTGGAGCGGTTTCTTCCTCAACAGGAACTGCCGCACCAACCGCGCTGGTTGCCAGGCTGAGCACCATCAACAAGCTCAGCAGGAAAAAGAACTGATGAAGACGTTTCATGATATGCCTCCCAAAACAGGCCAAACGAAACGGAATCATCCCCCGTCATCAATTGTGAGATGCAATCAATTTTGAAAAGCTTCCTGCCCCCTCCCCCTGGTGGAATAGTTAAATCCACTTTAATATTATAATTCGTTTACGATTGGAATTCAATTAGTCTGATGAATGAACGGGATTTACTGCCATGCGAATTGACCAATGTATCCAATGCCTTGATTTTCCCTGCCAGGATGTGATCCATGCCGCCTGCCACATCCCTCCGGTGGACCTTGACCCGGCAAAGGTGTCTGTGGTGCTGATTTCAGAAAGCGCTGCCCCCGACACGGCGGATAATTACGACGCACCCGGTGATCCGCTCTTTGCACGGACCACAGTGCTGGCATTCCAGGATGCCGGCTTGTCTGTGACCTCCATAGCTGAAATCCGCGCCCTCGGCATTCACCTGACCACGGCGGTCAAATGTGCCAAGACGGCATATACCCTGCTGCCCGCCACAATTGATGCCTGTTCCCGCCTGCTGGAAGCGGAACTGGATTTGTTTCCACAACTGAAAGCCTGCCTGCTGATGGGCGATGCCGCCATCCGGGCGGTGAATACCATTTCCAAACGTGCGGGCAGCGGGCGGGTGATTCCTGCAGGTTCAACCTATAAAATCCGCGGGCAGGATTATTTCTTCCGGGGGGCGCGGGCGTTTCCATCCTACCTGCAGGCGGGACCGAGCTTTGGGTTGGAGAAAAGCAAGCGCCGCATGATTGCCGAAGATATCGCAGCCGCTTTAAAAATAGCGGGGCTGGATGGCTGAGCCATTGAAACACAGGACCTGGGTTAGAATTAGAGCATGCCCCCATTCCTTGTCCCTCTGCGGGAAATCCGCTTGGAAACCCGCGTCTCAAATTCCCGCTTCATTACCACGCTGGCGCCTGTCTTCACAGTGGATCAGGCACGGGCGTTCATCCAGCGCGTCCGCGGGGAATTCAGCGATGCTTCCCACAACGTCCCCGCCTTTGTCATCGGGCAGGGTGAATCAGTCATCACACACTGTTCTGATGCCGGCGAGCCTTCCGGCACCGCGGGCAGACCCATGTTGGCAGTCCTGCAGGGATCCGGTCTTGGGGATGTGGTGGCAGTGGTGACGCGTTATTTTGGGGGAACCAGGCTGGGCACTGGGGGTCTGGTGCGGGCATATTCCGGCGCAGTTCGCAGCGTGGTGGATGCCGTGCCGCGGGCTGTCAAAACCCCTGCCGTGACGGTCATGCTGGCAGCTCCCTACAACCTGCTGGAACGCCTCCGCCGGCTGGCAGACCTGCATAAAACTGAAATACTGGACGAGACCTTCGCTGTCGATGTGACCCTCACCCTGCGCCTGCCACAGGAATTCCTGCCCGGTCTCCAGGCAGACCTGCTGGAACTCTCCAAGGGCGCCATTCAGGCTGAAGTAATGGAGGAATCGATCCTTCTGCTGCCCCTCCCGGATGAATGATTGGGAATAGAAGATGGAACCATGGATGACACACTGTTTATATGATAAAAAGAAGAGGAATGAATTTGGTATAATTCACCGCATTGAATTATCATCTGGTGGCATTTTGGAAGAACATCCGGAGAAGGAGTCCTCATGTCCAAAGTAGTGATAATCACTGACAGTACCGCATACCTGCCCCAACAATATATCGAACAATATGGAATTCGAGTTATTCCCCTCACCCTCACCTGGGAAGGAAAAAACTACCGGGATGGTTTGGACATCCAGCCGGATGAATTTTATGAGAAGATGAAAACCACATCCGCCATTCCCACCACCAGCCAGCTGGGGGTGTTTGATCTGGAGCGGATGTTCCGGAGTGTTTTGGATGAGGGTAATTTCGTGCTGGGATTATTCATCTCCAGCGGCATATCCGGCAGTTATCAATCAGCACTGATGGCAAAGGAAAACGTCAAATCCGACCGGGTGGAAATCGTGGATACCCGGCTGGTCTCGATGGCGTTGGGTTTTCAGGTACTTGCCGCCGCCCGCGCTGCCGCGGATGGAGCCGGATTGGGGGAATGCCTGGATGTGGCAAACCAGGCTTACCAGCATATCGGGGTTTATTTCACTGTTGACACCCTCACCTACCTGGTGCGCGGCGGTCGCATCGGCGGTGCCAAACGGCTGCTGGGTTCAGCACTGAACATCAAACCCATCCTTGAAATCCGCGATGGAAAAATTGAAGCTGCAGGCAGTGTCATTTCACGCCGCAAGGCACTGGACCGCCTCGTGGACCTGGTGGAGCAGGGAATCAATGGGCGTGAACCGGTGCGTATCTCGGTCTTCCATGCCGCCTGCCCCGATGAAGCAGTCATATTGACCGAACGGCTGGAGGATAAATTTCATCCACTGGAAAACATCCCCTCGTTTGTCAGCCCGGTCATCGGATCCCACGTGGGACCCGGAACGATTTCGATCGCCTACATGGCTGGCTGAATTTATTCCTCCGCTTCATCCTGCTGAGGGGTTAATCCCAGTTCCTCCGCCTGGTCAAAGCTGAGTACATCCGCTCGGGTGATTGCCGGTGTGGAGGAAGCAGTCGCCTGCTCCCAGAACGCATCGGCGTCCTTTGCCTTGCGGGCACGGGCGTTCTTTTTTAAAGCGCTTTCCAGTTCCCCCGTGGAAGGCTGGATGTCCAACTCCCCGGTTTTCGTTTTTAACCTGCCGGTTTTACTCCGGGGTTTTTCAAGTGCTTCAGCCGGCTTCTCCTCCACCTTTGCCTCTTTATCTCCGGCATCCGCCTCTTTCTTTATGGACATGATCACGCCTTCCCCCCCTTTTTCGATAATATTTTCCATGGCTGCCTGGGCGGTCAATAATTCCTCCAGTGCCAGTGCCAGGCGCAGCGCCCGGTGGGATGAGGGAACTGAAATTGCCAAAATACCCCCGCGAACCGCAGCCGCCAACAAATCCTGGTCGGCATCCCGCAGGATGACTACCCGCGCCCCGGTCTGGCTGCCAGCAGCCTTTGTCAGTGGAGAATCCTCACCCAATGATGCCAGCATGGCTGCCTGCCAGCGGTTGGAGAATCCCTTGGACAGGGTGCCGGCGGACATCTCCACCTCGCCATTTGAATTGAACAAAACCGCCACATTGGCGCCGGTCTCCTGTTGCAAGACCGTCAGCACATCCATGAGCGCTGTATCCGGCATGGCGGGTGATGGGGAGCGCTTCCGCTTTGGGGGCTCCGCCGGTATTGACGGCTGTTCAACCGGCAGCGATGCCGGGGCACCGCCCAGACTTCTCTGCACAGCCATCAGGAATTCATCCATTTTCAGTGGTTTTGTAAAGAAACCTGCACCCATTTCCTCAGCCTGCTTGCGCAGGGCACGGTCGGTCATCCCGGTAATTAATATCACTTCCAGGGTGGGATTATGTTTGCGCATCCGTTCAGCCAGCTCAAAACCGCTCATACCCGGCAGCCGCAGATCGGTAATCAGCAAATTTAATTGTTGGCGGCTGCTGGCGAGGATCGCCTCTTCAGCCGATGGCACTACGATCAAATTCAGATCCGGATCAATTGTCCTGACCGCAGATTGGAGCAGCCGCCCCAGTTCGATCGCATCATCCACGATCAATACATGTTTTCCAATCATTTCACTCCCTGTCATTTAATCCACCCAGCAGGCAACCCAGTGATCTTTGGATTTTTCACAGAATTCGGGCTCCTGTTTGGAGCAGATTTCCTCAGCCCTGGGGCAGCGCGGATGGAAGCGGCAGCCCCCCGGCGGATTAAGCGGACTGGGAACATCCCCCTTGAGGATGATTCGCCCGGATTTTACCCGCCTGCCCGGCACCGGTATGGCGGACATTAACGCCTGCGTGTAGGGATGCATGGCATTCCGGAAGAGTTCCTCCCGTTCCGCCAGTTCCACCATCTTTCCAAGGTACATCACTGCCACCCGGTTCGAAATGTGTTCGACAACACTCAGGTTGTGGGCAATGAAAAGGTAGGTCAACCCCAAATCTTCCTGGAGTTCCTTCAACAGATTCAGCACCTGCGACTGGATGGACACATCCAGCGCCGAAACCGGCTCATCGCAGACGATGAAGCTGGGGTTGAGTACCAGGGCGCGGGCAATCCCAATCCGCTGACGCTGACCTCCGGAAAATTCGTGCGGGTAGCGGCGGGCATGGTAATCCTCCAACCCCACCCGTTTGAGTGTGCTGATCACCAGGTCAACCCGGTCGGCTGGTGTGCCAATCCGATGGATGCGCAAGCCCTCCATGATCGACTCACCAATCGGCAGGCGCGGATCCAGCGAAGCATACGGATCCTGGAAAATGATCTGCATGTTGCAGCGCAGGGTTTTCAATCCCTCGGGCGGCAGTGAAAACACATCCTGACCATTAAACAATACGGTTCCGCCAGTGGATGAAATGAGCCGCAGGATGGTCCGACCCACTGTGGTTTTTCCGCAGCCGGATTCACCCACCAGACCCAGTGTCTCGCCGCGCTGGACGACGAAGCTGACATCGTCCACCGCCTTCACCCATCCAATCGTCCGGCGCAACAACCCCCCGGGTACGGGGAAATATTTTTTCAAATGGTTGACAACCACCAGATCCGGAGAATGTCCTTCCAGGGTCAATTCGCTCATGCCAGCTCCGACAAGGGGTTTTGAATGGTTTGATACAGCCAGCACCGCACCTGGTGACCGGCATCAACCGCCATCAGGTCGGGAGATTTTTCGCAGCAAATGGTCAGCCCGGCTTCCTGGCGCGCCGTGCAGCGCGGGGCAAAACGACAACCCGGTGGTAAATTGACCAAATTGGGAACCATCCCCGGGATCACCTCCAGCCGGTGTTGAATCCTGCCCAGCACGGGGATGGAGCCGATCAGACCCCGCGTGTAGGGATGCCGGGGCTGCTCAAACAGCACTGTCACCGGCGCCTCCTCGACCACCTGCCCGGCGTACATGACCGCCACCCGGTCCGCCATCTCCCAAATGACGCCCAGGTCGTGGGTGATGAGGATGACCGATGTGCCCAATCGTTCACGCAGACCCTGCATCAGGCTGAGGATTTGCGCCTGGATGGTCACATCCAGCGCGGTCGTGGGTTCGTCGGCAATCAATAACTTGGGGTTGAGCGCCAGCGCCATGGCAATCATCACCCGCTGTGCCTGACCACCGGACATTTCATGCGGGTATGCCAGAACCTTGCGGTCCGGGTCAGGGATGCCCACCAGCTTGAACAGCTCCACTGCCCGCTCCCAGGCTTCCTGCTTTTTCACCTTTTCGTGAATCTGGAAAACCTCCGCCACCTGTGAACCCACCTGAAACACGGGGTTCAGGCTGGATTGCGGCTGCTGGAAAATCATGGAAATGCGGTTGCCGCGGATTTCCATCATCTCCGATTCGGGCAGCGTGAGCAGATCCCTTCCCTCAAAATATATTTCCCCCTCCACAATTTTACCGGGATGCCCCACCAGGCGCATGACCGAAAGCGAGGTGACACTCTTGCCGCAGCCGGATTCACCCACCAGCCCCAGGACCTCGCCGGGCATTACATGCAAATCCAATCCGTCCACGGCTTTCACCACCCCGTCCTCGGTGTAAAAGTAAGTTTTAAGATTGCGAATATTGAGCAGTCCGGTTGTCATCATGGATGCAATTGCTCCAATAATAAGGGGGAATGACCGCATATCAGCAACGGTTTGAACATTATAGCAGAAAATGACCTGGCATTGCTTTGATTGCCGGCGGGTAAAATGCTGGATGACATCCTTTACAACCGGGTGGAATAAAAAAAAGGCGGGTCTTTACAGACCCGCCCAATGGATTATTGAATAAAATTGGTCACCGTCGTTTGGTTTTGACGTAGTTAAAAATTCCCAAGAATCCCAGGAACATTCCCGACACCGAACAGCCGTGTGAGAGAAACGTTAGGAAAAACGTCGGCTTGATGAGCTGCAGGACCATCAGCCACGGTAAGACGACACCGATGATCATTAACGAAACACCGATGATCATCATTTTTGTGGGTGAGACTCTATCCAGCATCCCTGAATAACCAGCATGAAACACGGTGTCCGGGACCACGCTTGAATTCCGGAGGACGTTCCACGTTGCACAAACCATCAATCATGTGCCCGCAGCGCGGGTGGAACCGGCAGCCAGCCGGAGGTTTCACCAGGCTTGGCGGTTCTCCGGGGGGCACTTCCTGCAGCTCGTCCACGTTCTTGGGATCGGGATCCGAGGTTGCCGCCAGCAGTGCCAGGGTGTACGGATGGCTGGGATTGCTCAGCAGGTCATCCACACGGGCTTTCTCGATGATTTCGCCGGCATACATGACGAAGATGTATTCCGAAAAGTAGCGCACGGTGGAAAGATCGTGGGTGATGTAAATCACACCCAGCTTGTGTTTCTCCTGCAAGCCGCGCAGCAGCTTGAGGATTTCAACACGCACCGAGGCATCCAGCATCGAAACAGGTTCATCCGCAACCAGCAGAGTGGGATTGTTGATCATGGCGCGGGCAATCACCACGCGCTGCTGCTGTCCACCGCTGATCATGTGGGGGAACTTGGGCAGGAATTCATCCACAGGAGTCATCTTGACTTCTTCCAGAACCTTGTAGATGCGGTCCAGCCGTTCCGATCGACTCCGGATGCCGTTGATGATCAAGGGCTCTTCGAGGATTCCCTGGATGGTCATGAAGGGCGGCAGTGCTCCGTAGGGATCCTGCTGGACATAGCCAACCTGCGAGCGATACCAGCGTAAATTGGCGCGGCTAAAATCGCTCATCTTCATGCCGTTAAAGACAATATCACCCTTGGTGGGGATGTTAATCCCCAGGATGGTTTTCATCAGGCTGGACTTGCCGCAGCCGGATTCGCCGACCACTGCAACCGCCTCGCCGTGATACAGGTCAAAGGATACGCCATCCACCGCCCGCACATAACCAGCTCTGCCGAAGCCAAACCGGCGCAGTTCAAACCAGACGTGCAAATTCTGGACGGATAAAAGCGCGCCGTGCTCTGAGACCTGGGGTTCTTCAATCACTTGAGCTTCTACTGTCATGTTTTATTCTCCTAGTCTCATGTGTAAAGCCAGCACTTCACCAGGCGTCCATCCTGGGTGATCGCGGGTGGTTCTTCATCACATTTTTCAAACCGTTTATGGCAGCGGGCAGCAAAGCGGCAGCCCGTGGGTGGATTGATCAGGCTGGGCGGCTGTCCGGTGATGAAATCCGGTTCCGTCTTGGCGCGCAGCTTGGGAACGGATGCCATGAGTTTGGCTGAATACGGATGGAGCGGGGCGCTGAAGAAGCGGTGCGAATCGCACACTTCCACGATCTGCCCGGCATACATCACCGCCACACGATCCGCCAGCTCACTGGAGGTGGCAATATCGTGGGTGATGAGGATGAAACTGGTGGATATCTCCTTCTTGATGCGCTTAAGCAGGTTCATGATGTTCGCCTGGGTCAACACATCCAATGCGGAGGTGGGTTCATCCAGAATGACAAGATCGGGCAGGGTTACCAGTGCCATAGCAATTGCCACGCGCTGGCGCATGCCGCCGGACAGTTCAAACGCATAACGGTTGACAAAATCCACCGGCACCCCCACCCGCTGGAACATGGCTTTCGCCTGCTCCAGGGCGGCTTCCTTGGTTACTCCGTGGTGAACAATCATCGGTTCCGCCACCTGGTCGCCCACCTTCAGTACCGGGTTCAGCGAGTTCATCGCTGCCTGCGGCACCATGGACATTTTCACCCAGCGGATTTCCTTGCGGAAGGTCTCATCATCCATCCCCATGATTTCCGTACCGTTCAGGAAAACCCTTCCGGTATAGGTATCCACGTTGCGGGGTAAAAGACGCAGCAAAGCTTTCGCCATGGATGATTTTCCGCAGCCGGATTCACCAATGATGACGACAGCTTCATTGGTACTTAACGGCAGATCCACATTGTCCACCGCCTGCACCACACCCTTGGAAGCCCTGAAATACAATTTTAAATTTTCAACTCGTAATAATATTTTTTCGGTCATGACCCTTAGACCCCTCGCAAGCGTGGATTAAAGATACGGTCGAGTGCAAAACCGAGGCTTGCAAAACCCAAACCGGTGATCATCAGCAGAACTGCTGGTTCCATTATCCAGTAATACCAGCCGCGGTAGAGAGCTGCATTATTGTAAGCTTCATTGATCATCTTGCCCCAGGTGGGTAAAACCGGATCACCAATCCCGAGCAAGGCAAGGGAAGCTTCCAGGAATACAAAAGATGGAACAGAGGAAATTAAGGTCGGCAGCAGCAGGGGGATCATGCGCGGGATCAGATACTTGAAGATAATTCTGCTGTCGCTGGCGCCGTAAGCCTTCGCTGCTTCAATATATGTCGATTCCTTCACCTGCATGAACATGGCACGGTAGCTCTTGATGCCGCCGGTGAAGATGGAAAGGAGAATGGTTACTCCCAAAATGGTCCAGATGCTCCTTCCGCTGGGATAAAATGTTCCGATCATGATCAGGATGCAGAGGAAGGGCAAAACCATGTTGACTTCGGTGATGCGCTGGATGAGAGCATCCACAAAACCACCGAACCAGGTGCCGATGGCAGCAATGATCATGGTCAACAATGAAGTTCCCAGGGCTGCCAGTAAACCAAACGATAATGCAATCGGAATGCCCCATAATAGCGGCAGTGACAGGTCGCGGCGCATATGGTCCGTGCCAGCCCAGCCAAACACCTGACCATGGAATACGAACTCGGGATGCACATCGGAATCCGGCTCAAAGCAGACGGCTTCCACCACCACCCGATAAGTACCCTTGATCGATTTTTGTTCCGCTGATTCCGGATCCAGGAACAAGCCGATATTGGGCGTCACTCCCCCAAGACGTTTCATCAGCTTCTGATCCTGCAGGAATGGATAGGTATAAGTTTTACCGATGGTGAAATTTTGCAGTTTAATTTCACGTTCATCCGGGGTAATCATTTTTACCGAAACAAATGGCTGCTTTGCCTGATATTCGGATTTAAAATACAGTTGAATGTCCTGCGGGAACGAATCATATTCATAGTCAAAGGCAAAGGTGACGGTCTTGATTTTTGTGCCGCCTTCGGTAACCTCCTCCTCGACGGTGACATTTTCATCACCTTCCTTCAAATCGAAGGACTCGACAAGTTTTTCCTTGCGAAACCAGTTGTACCAGGTGGGGGGAGCATTACGCGGATTTTTATATACAATCTCTTCACCGCCGCGCCATGTCGTTATGGCGGTATCATACGGGATGGTGATGACCACAACCAATGCTGAAATCAGCAACGCCAAAACAACGATGACCCCAAAAATGGCGGTGGGATATTGTTTTATCCCTTTCAGGGTGTCGAGGAATCGCTTCATTTTGCACCTCCACTGCCGCCAATTTTGACCCGTGGATCCACAAGTGCATAAATGAAGTCCAGCAGGAATACAGTAATAGCCAGCAAATAGGCATAGAGGATCGTTGTGCCAACGATCACCGGTGTGTCAAACAATCCAATGGCTTTATAAGTGATCCGACCGAGACCAGGCCACAGAAATACCGTTTCGGTGATGATGGCACCAGTCCACATACCAATCAACATAAGTGCGAAACTTGTAATGATGGTCGGCAGTGTTGGTCGCAGGATGTAACGTCGTTCAATATCGCGGTCAGGCAGCCCCTTGGCTTTGGCTGTGTCCACGTAATCTTCGCTGGAATAAATCAGGAAAAAGGTACGCCAGTTATAGATGCTTAAGAAAAATGATGCGAGGATTAAGGAACTGGCAGGCAGAATGAGATGTTTTAAAATACTTAATGCACGTCCCAACAAATCCTTTGGGACAGGTGCATCAATTACTCCCCCAAAAGGCAGAATTCGAAGGACGGCAGCAAAAATCAGGATCAGGAATATGCCATAAAACCATGGCGGTACGGAGGAGGTTGGCGAAAGTGCGATGACGATTTTATCCCACACACTGCCATACTTGCGGGAAAGCGCCAGCGCCAGGAAAAGAGTCGCAAAAAATAGGATCAGATTGGCTGTCCCCATTAATAATAATGTGTAAGGTATTCGCTCCAATATGATTGAACGGACATTCCGGGACCCCTGATCACTGGACATTAACATGGCACGCCCAAGATTCAAGGTTAATGCATTTTTAAGATGTCCAATGGTTTTGATCATCACCGGTTGATCCAGTTTCAAGCGTTCCACCTCGCTTTGAATTTTTTCCTGGGTCAGCTTGTTTTTGGTTGCCGGATCCATCTTTTCGTAAGCTGGATTCATGGCAATCTGCATGGTGATGGTTTCCTGGATTTGGGATTTCATCATTTTATCGACATACCCGCCCATATTGGCGATGATGATGGTCAGGTATATACCCACAACAACTGTTAGAAATAAGGATAACAGCCTTACTCCGGAGTACTTCAGAACCCTTGACAGAGTGCTTGAAGACCCGGTTTTCTTCTTCTCTGCGATGGGGGTTGTGCTCTCAGCGACTGAGCCCATGCGATCATACCTCCTCAGTAGTATAGGGAGGGGCAGGTGGAGTACCTTGCCCCTCCCTTTCGTGCTAAGTATTAGGATCGACGTTCAATCAGACTTACTTGACCGTCACGAATTCAAATGCGCTGAAGGTCGGAATGGCTACCACGTAGGGAACCACCACGGCTTCCAACTTGCTGGAGCCGGCTTCCATCGTGGCAGAGAGATCCGCCGGAACGGTGAACTTGTAGAGTCCTTCTTCCACCATTTCGCCATCGAGCACCTTGACGATTTTTCCGGTCGCATCATAGAGCAAGCCGATGACTTCCTTGATGTCCTGGGACGGGTAGGCTTCGCCATTGAAGGTCACGTTCACATCGAATGTGAATTCGGTACCTACAACAACACTGGCTTCACCATCAACCTCAACATCGGCAATCATGGGGGCGCTGAAGCGAGCCCAGGTGTCCGACAGGTCAACATAGTCCGGGTTGGTGATCAGGGTGGCGACCTTTTCGGTCAGATGAACCTCATTCAGGATGTAGGGACCATTTCCGATCATGTAGTGACCGTACTTGCCATAGAAGTCCTTGGCTGCCTGGTAGCGGGCCACGGCTTCATCCGGAGTGATGTATGCACCCAGAACTGATTCGTAGGGGATGTACTGGTCAGCGATTGCCTGATCGAGGTACTTGGTCAGGATGTCCAGGCTGGGTCCGCCAACGAGGCTTAACCATTCAACCGTCTTGGTTTCGGTGGAAGTGGCTTCAGCCTTGGCAGCCGAGAATGCCAGTTCACCAGCTTCATCCGCCAGGGCGGCAGCTGCCATGGTGTGCCACGGGGCATAGCCATAGTTGAAAGTGGGGAACATGGCGGTAATGTTCATTTCAGCATCGATCTGCCAGTTGTCAGACCAGGCTTCAACAATCAATGGATCTTCAGAGATGAACCTGAAGCCCTTGTAAGCTTCCAGTTTGGCTTCGACATTGGATGCCATGGATTCGTCATAAATGGCTGAACCTTCCTTGCCAATATCCAGATCGAGGATCCAGGTATACAGGAAGTCAGCGATGTCCATGGTGGTTCCGTCCTGGTTCTTCACATCCGTGAAGAGAGTTTCAGGATAGTAAACCACGCTCTTGACCTTGGCGGTCATTCCCTCGGGGAATTTCTCGGCCGCGGTGATGAACTTCTGATTGACGGCATCCCAGTCAACAATGGCGTCTTCGGGGACGGTGATTTCGGGGGCAAAATCGAGGGTCACCCAATCATGGGTCTTGCCAACAGGCAGACCTTCCAGAACGGTGATTTCAGCTTTTTCGAAGCGCAGCGGCCAGATCAGACCGGTGTACGGATCGTACATGTAGCCTTCATCATAGGTTGCGCGGACGATAGGCTGGTCAAATGCCCAGTTGGAGCCAGCGACCGGGTTGATGGGGTCAACAAACAGGTCGGGGGAACCCCACTTGAGTGTGCCGCCTTCCTGGTCAGTGTAGCGCAGGGTGTAAGGCCAGATCTGTGCGCCAGACACACCAGCTGCCAGGTCATAGGTAACCGTCAAGCCTTCCTTGTAGGGGATGAAGCGCTTGCCGTCGATCAGCCAGACATGCATGGAGTTCTCGAGGGAGAGCCGCAGAGCCTGTTCCAGACCGGCAATACGTTCTTCGGGGCTGTTGAAGTTGGTGTAAGCCAGATCGTCTGCCAGTTTCTGGTACTCTTCGGTGATGTTGTTCGCCTGCCACAGCTGGGTGAAGCCATAGGCAGATGAAGGGCTGTCGAAGAACTGGAAGTTGTCGGCTTCATTGCGGGAGATGGCGGTTGCAGACCAGGCGCCGGTATAGATGTGGAACAAGCCGTCAGCAGGGTTGCCGCCGACCCACATGGGGGAGGCTTCCGAGGAGGTCTTGTACAGGCGGTCGGTTGCAAAACCAATGCTCTCGAGCTGGTTGCCTACATAATCACCAATCGGGATACGGGTCTTGTCGGAGTCCGAGCGGATGAGCAGGATAAGCTTAACCTGTTCGCCGCCGTACATGTATTTGCCGTCTTCCTTGGTGACGCCTTCGATCCCCAGCATAACCTCTTCAATCTGTGCGGCTGCTTTTTCAGGATCATAGGCATACTTGGCTTCCAATTCGCGGACCACCGGCGCAACGCTGGTGTAGTCAGGCATGTTGGTGACGATGGGGAAGAACTTGGCAAGCGCACCACCCGCGTAGATTTCGCGGTTGAGGTAATCGCGGTCGAGCAGCCAGTTCATAGCTTCGCGAGCCTTGGCGAAGTGGAATGGATTGACTTTGCCTGTTGATTCAAAGACGGGTCCAACCGGGTTGAAGGTCAATTCATAATAGAGACCATTAGCCTCAGCGTAGCCCAGACCGGCTTCCTGGATTTCGGGAAGGGTGTCCGATGAGACGCCATCGGCGTAGATATCAATGGCGCCTGCCTGAATCTGGGTCACAGCAGCGGCATTGTCAACCACCGAAACGACGACCTCGTCAAACCAGCCGCCATGGCGGGTGGTGCGGGGGGGCTCGGTGGGTTCGGGAGTGGGCGCCTCGGTGGGCGCTTCCGTCACAACGGGCGCTTCCGTTGGTTCCGTGACGGGTTCAGTGGGGGCGGCTGTTGTGCACGCTGCCAGAATCATGCTGGCTGCGATCAACAGGCTTACCACCATAAACAAAGGGGTACGTTTCATTTTTCCTTCTCCTCCATAAAAGATGGGTTTGGAATGAAAGTTGGACGGGGATTTGGTGTTCTTCCTGGCGCTTGCTTGTTGTTTTCTTTCCTTCCAGGTTGCCAGTGGAACAGCACTCCCCAAAGGCAATTACATCCCTTTATGATAAGGGACTGCGACAATTATAGAATAATCCGTCTGGAAAGTCAAGAAATACCAGGCATGGTATGACGATATGAATCGATCTAATTTGGGTGACAAAGATCATCCTGCCTGGCATGCAATTGACCGATATTGAACCGGGATTTACGGGCATCCCCCGCCATAATCCATCACTTCCAGGTTCCACAGGCTGCTGCGGCTGCTCACATCCAGCTCATATCCGCATAAATCCGGGCGGGAGGCGGAAATTTTCAGGCGGTAATACAACGGAATCGATGGCAGCAATTCGGCAAACAACCTTTGGGCGTCCAAATCATCCAAACGGGTCGCCGCCCGGCAGGCGGCGTCATAACCGGCATCGCTGAATCCGGTCACGTTTGCCCCCAGCCAGTGGTTGGCGGTCGTGGGAATCTGATCCGTCGTATACAAAAAGCACGGCGACATCTCACCTGACTGCCAGGCAAACTGCGCCAGGTCGAACTTGCGCCCAAACAGGGGACCATCTGGACCGGCGGCGTAAAAATTCGCCGCGGCAATGGTCTGGACATTGACCTGCACACCGCATTCAGCCAGGGACAGGCTGAAGTGCAGTGCCGCCGCCTGCGCCAGGCTGGCAGGAGTAGCCAACCAGGTGACAGAAAGCTGGGTGCCATCCGGCACACCTGCCACACCGGCGGCTGTACGGGGTGTGGCGGGGTTATTATCATAATCCTTCCAGCCAATCTGATCCAGCAGGGCGCTGCCGGCAGCAGGATCAAACCCCACCGCCGCGGCTCCGCTGTTCAACGGATGACCGGGGGCATGCCAGCTCACGGGCACCGAGGAACGACTGTATAACTGGCTGGCAATGAACCCCTGGCGGTCCAGGCAGAGTTCAAATGCCTGACGGGTTCGCACATCACCAAACAGGTCCACCCGGTCCCCATAAAAAGGAGAGTAACCGTCATCATAACTGGCAGGTTTGATGCCGAAATCGAGGTGTTCCCATTCGGGTCCCTGCCCCACCCACACTTTTCCGGCGCCGTCCCTCTCCATCTCCAACACTGAAAGGAGATCACCGGTCAGGTTGACGGTCGGGTCAATTAAATCACACTCGCCGGAACCAAGGGCTGCCAGATTGGCATCCCCCGTTTCACCCAGGAAGCGGTAAACCAGCACATCAAAGTTGGGCAAGCCTTCGCCTGCCCGAAAATACAACGGATTGCGGCGCAGGGTGATGTGATCGCCGGCGGTCCATTCATCTATATAGAAGGCGCCCCAACCCAGCGGCTTGCGGTTGACTTCCTCAGCCGTCAGCAGTTCATTGCTGGTGTGTATCCCCCAGGCATGTTCCGGCAGGGGAATCCAGAAGGCGCCCGAATAGTCGTCCGGAGTGTAACCGGGTACTCCGACCCACTCCACGGTCCGGTCATCGATGGCAGAATAATCAGCAGTACGTTCCACCATGGTTTTTGCCACCGGGATGGATTCATCCGCCGATACCCGCCAGGAATAGACGGAATCCGCCGCAGTCAGCGGTTCCCCATCCGACCACTTCAGGTTGGGAATCAATTGATAAGTAAGCGTCAGCGCATCCATCTGAAGCGGGCTGGTTCCATCCCATTCCAGAGCGCAGTCCGCCTGGTTGCAGCCCGAAGGCAGAACGCGCACACCCGCCACCAGCGGCTGGACAACCCCGTCCGCTGACATCACAGGGTCGCCAAATTTCACATCCACCGGGGTGTAGGCGGCATCGCCATCCTCCAGTGAGGGGAGCTTTTCAAGGATCACCGGCTGGGGTGTAAAGTTGCGGATGTCAATCGGTCCATCATAAATTGCCTCCAGCACACTCCAGGTGCTGCGGCTGGAACTGGAGTAGATGAAGAGAGAGGCTGGCTCCTGCCCCAGGCAGATGGTGAAGGTGCGCGGCAGTGGTGTGGGGGTGGGGGTGGGCTGCGGAC
>ERZ1026805.335-NODE-335-length-33513-cov-7.090173_pt1 | contig 33513 bp, 26 predicted proteins | sample MGYA00520883_ERZ1026805 | MGnify/ENA primary metagenome ERZ1026805 (study PRJEB33270, sample SAMEA104284476) | anaerobic digester metagenome | biome: Anaerobic digester microbiome; feature: mesophilic sludge digester; material: Anaerobic digester biomass | place... | reverse complement strand
CTTAAAGGCTGCCGGTTGGCAAATATCCGCGTCCCACAAGATCTGTCCGTGACGGGTTTCGATAACATCACATTCTCAGCTTACACCAATCCCCCATTGACAACATTTGACCAGCCGAAACAATCCATCGGTGCGGAGGCTGCCCATCTGCTCCTCAATCTCTTAAATTCCTCCCCCAATGTGGATGCTTTTGAACCCAAAGTCATCACTCTCAAGGGCAGGCTGCTCATCCGCCAGTCCACCTCCACCCCAACACGAAACGAATGACAGGAGAGATCATGAATCAACCCTCCTTTACACTTGCTCAAACTGGATTAAACCTCCTGCCATCCTCGCTGGTGTATTATGATGGAAGCGAATATGGGGCTGCTGTCACAACCGAAGGTATCAAGCTGGCGGTTCTCAATATTCAAAAGAAAAAAGGATACCAGGATTTCCAGGGGGATATCTTTGGCGAAGGAAAATATCCTTATCTCCTTTGTCTACCTACAAATGAAAATATAGCTGCTATGCGTGCCCGCCTTCCCTGGCTCCAGCCCTGTCTGCTGGGGCTGCGTACTTCTGCGGGCATGGGGGACCGGCTGGGTTTTGCCACTCCCGGACATGTTCGAGCCATTCAAAAAACCGGCGGAAAAATCGCTCCCATCTTTGCCCAACAATCCATCCGGGAAATGACACGGACCGGACGCACACCCCGGCAGGTGATGGATGATGCCACCTGGGGTGTGTTTCAAACCGGCTGGCAGGGTGGTTATGGAGCTGATGCAGATCACCTGAAAACGCCTGAAGACATTGATTGTTGCCTGGCGGCTGGATTCACCTTCTTTACCATCGACCCCGGCGCCTATGTGAATAATTCAGCGGAATATGCCAGCCTTCCGACCTTAAAGGAGATGGCTGAAGACCTCCCGGGTGATCTTCACATCCTGGAAAACAAGCTGCTTGGTCAAGTCTTTGAAATCGAAGGCATGCGCATCCATTTTGATGAAATCAATTTATACCGTGCAATGGTTAAGTACGGCAGGGCAATCTGGGGAGTAGTCTGGATGGTTCGCCATTTGGAATATATCGCCGGGGCACATCCCTTTGAGTTGGAAATCTCGGTGGATGAGACAGATCTGCCCACATCGCATGCCGAGCACCTGTATATTGCCAGTGAACTCAAACGTCTTGGTGTGGAATGGACAAGCCTGGCACCCCGTTTTGTGGGTAGATTTGAAAAAGGCGTGGATTATATTGGTGATCTCTCAACTTTTGAAGCTGACATCGCCGGTCATGCTGCCATTGCACGGGCAATGGGTCCTTACAAACTCAGCCTGCATTCCGGCTCGGACAAGTTTAGCATTTACCCGGCTGCCATGCGCCAAACCCGGGGGTTGGTGCACCTGAAGACTGCCGGGACAAGCTACCTTGAGGCTTTGCGCACCATTGCAGAGCTCGAACCGGATTTCTTCCGTCAGATTTATACTTTTGCCCGTGAGCGATACGAAACCGACCGTGTCAGTTATCATGTTTCCGCCCGGTTGGACTGTTCCCCCTCCCCCGGGGATGTAACCGAGTGGCGTGGTCTGCTGGATCAATTTGATGCCCGGGAAATCCTGCATGTAACCTTCGGTTCGGTTCTGACAGAACAGAATCCGGATGGAACATCGCGATTCCAAAGCCACCTGATCCACCTGCTCAATTCCCATCCGGAAGCCTACGCAGCCAACCTCGAGAAACATTTTATCCGGCACTTGATGCCATTTGTCGCTGCCAAATAATTTTGTCAACTGGCAATTAACATATGCACATCCGTGCAATTAATAAACAAGGAGAATGAAAAAATGGATACGATGAAAGCATTGGTAATGAAAGATGTCGGCAAAGTGGAAATGGAGCAATTACCCATTCCCCATGTCAAGGATCCGGATGATGTTTTGATCCGCATCAAGGCTGTTGGGATTTGTGGAAGCGATATTAAAATTGTGGAAGGCAAACACCATTATCGACCCAATACGGTTCTCGGTCATGAATTTTGTGGCGAAATTGTTGAAGTGGGCACCCATGTCCACCATTTTAAAATCGGTGACCGCGTGGCTGTGGACAACAATATCCGCTGCGGTTTTTGCGATTTTTGCCGCATGGGTCTGACCAGCCAGTGCGTGGATATTAAAACCAGTGCCCTGGGTGTAATGCGCAATGGCGGTTATGCTGAATACTGCCTGGTGCCGGAAAAGCAATGCTTCGTTCTGCCGGATGACATTGACGATGTTCTCGGCACCCAGGTGGAAACCCTGGCGACGGTCGTCAATGGCATGAACACACTGCAAATGCTGCCATACGATTACGTAATGGTGATCGGTTTTGGTCCCATTGGTTATCTGTTTGCGCAGTTTGCCAAGAATATTTCCGCCAAAGTTGCAGTGACCGAAATTGATCCCTTCCGGATTCAAATTGCCAGGGAATGCGGCTTGACTGTCTGGAATCCGAACGAGGTGGACGTTGTTGAAAAGATCAAGGAGTTCACTTACGGAAGCAAGGCGGACATTGTCATTGAAGCAACTGGAAATGGTTTTGAACAGGCACTCAAGTGTGTCACTCCTGGTGGAAAAGTCCTGCCGTTCGGCATGGATTCCAGCATCACAGCCTCGGTCGTTCCCAACGAAATTACCCGTTGGGCGACCAAAATCCTGGGTCTGTACCTCGGTCAGAACACGATGGTGCCGTCCATTCGCATATTCCGGGAGAAGCGCCTGAACATGGATCCCTTCTTCACCAAGGTTATATCATTGGATGATGGTCTCAGCGCGTTTGAGGATTTAGGTCTGGATATGAAGACCCTGGAACGAAAGCCCAAACATGCCATGAAGATCGTCATGAAGCCATAAAGTCGGAGCAGCCATCAAATACTCCCCTCTCCCAATCATGAGAGGGGAGAAAGGATTACAGGAATGGGTAGAAAAATAAATATGGCAGTCATCGGGACCGGACGCATGGGAAGTGTTCATGTTGCCAACCTGGTCAGGCATATCCCTGAAGCAAACCTCGCAGCCATTTGTGACATCCGGCTTGAGGTTGCCCGGGCGGTTGCCGATGAGTTGGGCATCCACCGCGTCGTCCGGGATTACCATGAACTGCTGGAAGATCCTGGCATAGATGCTGTGTTAATTGCCTCCAGCACGGACACTCATGCCTTCATCATCCAAGACGCAGCCACAGCCGGAAAACATATCTTTTGTGAAAAGCCGCTGGCATTGGATCTCGAAAGTATTGATGATGCCCTGGCAGTTGTTAATAAAGCCAATGTTAAATTACAGGTGGGCTTTAACCGCCGTTTTGACCGCAGTTTCCAACGCGTCCACCAGATTGTTGAATCAGGGGAAATCGGCAAACCTTGCATTTTACGCATCACCAACCGCGACCCGGAACCACCTTCCATGGAATTCCTGAAAGTTTCCGGCGGCATGTTCCTCGATATGAGCATTCACGATGTTGACATGGCTCGTTACCAGATGGGAGAGGTTGAAGAAATTTTTGCCATGGGGAATGTCCTGGTTACTCCCGGACTGGAAGAAATTGGCGATCTGGATACCACTGTCATCTCCTTAAAATTTGTCAACGGGGCAGTGGGCGCAATTGACAACAGCCGAAAAGCCGTTTATGGCTACGATCAGCGGTTGGAGATTTTCTGCACCAATGGGACTGCCATGGCGGAGAACGAAGCTGAAACCACGATCCGCCAGGGTGACCGGCAGGGATTCCACTCAGCCAAACCACCTTACTTTTTCATGCAGCGTTACGCTCCATGCTATGTGGAAGAAGTCCGCCAGTTTGTGGAATGTGTTCAGGAGGATAAACCGACGCCCATAAATGGGCTGGATGGTCGGATGGCGGTCTTGCTGGGACATGCCGCCTGGAAATCTTACCGGGAAAAACGACCGGTAAATATCAGCGAGTTTGGAGGCAATTAATTTATGAAATTATATTTCCATGGCGCGACCACCATGACTTCCTCTTTGGAAACTGATGTGGAAGCCAGCAAACTGGCTGGCTTTACCGGTCTGGAGGTATGGGCATCCAAATTGGACCACTACCTGTCAGTCCATTCCATGGCTGAATTAAGTGCCTTATTCTCCAGGAATGGAATATTCCCAATGGTGTTAAATTCAATTGAATTCATCGGTTTTCGGGGAAATGATTACCATCAGATTCAATCCCGCTGTCAGGAATTAAGCATCATCGCCCGTGCGATCGGCTGCCCTGCCATCGCAGTTGTCCCCAGCCCCATCCCGGATCATAAAATCACCTGGAATGAGATTGTGATGGAATATGTTAAGGTTTTACGTGACATGGGCAAAATGGCAGCTGGTTACGGGATTAACCTGGCATTTGAACCACTTGGTTTTGGCTGGTGTACAGTTCGCACCCCGCGCGGGGCATGGGAAATCATCCAGAAGACCGGCATGGAAAATGTAGGGATGATCCTGGACGCGGCTCACTTCCATGCGGGTGGTGGTTTGCTTTCAGAGCTGGACGAACTGGATACCTCCCGGATTTTCGGATTTCACATTGATGACCTGGAAGACTGCCCCAAGGAAGCCATCACCGATGCCACCCGGGTGATGCCCGGGGATGGAGTTGTCCCACTTGCAGCCATCTGTGAAAAACTCAGCCGGATTGGCTACGATGGACATTGTTCTGTTGAATTATTCCGACCTGAATACTGGGAGCTGGATCCCGCACAGGTCGCAATTGAAGCCCGGGAAAAAGCCCTTAAGGTTCTTTCCCCTTATTTTTCCATGGAATGACCAGGAGTTAAAGATGACAGAAAAACAAACCCCAGTTGGCTATTTATCGACCAACCAGCCTGATTTATTTTTTGAGGACAACGAGGTTGGACGGTTGAAAAAATCGGTATGGGAAGCCAGCGATGCTGAAATCGATGTAATACTTGAAGAATACGGCATCCCCTCCCCGGTGGAGTGGGCAAAACCCGGCTCCTATATCCAGACCACCACCCGCTGGCAGGTGGAGGAAAATCGTAAAAAGAATGATATTGTTTTCATCCCGGTGGGTTGCACCGAACTGCATGGGCGGCATCTGCCCAGCGCCGCCGATACCCTGTATGTCAGTGCCATCTGCGAAGGGGTCCGACGTTTCACCGCCAGGCGCGGCGCACCGGTCAACCTGGCTCTGCCGCCTTTGAATTATGGCGGTCATCCGTACCATCACATGGGCATGCCCGGCACCGTGATCGTCCGCGAACATGTGGTGCGGGAGATGATGATTGATGTCATGCTGGGATTGTGGAATGACGGATTCCGGAAGCAGCTTATCGTTAACAACCATGGACATCTCTGGATGCTTGAATCCGCGATCCAGGAATTTCAAAAACGCTACCAGCTTCCAGGCATTTTCCGGGTGATCGACTGGCACCGGGGTGTTCGTGAATTCTTCCGTCCGGTTGAACGGGGCGGGCAGATGGACACCAATTTTGTTCATGCGGATGAATCGGAAACCTCCCTCAGCCTGCTGCTTCACCCGGAGATGGTGGACATGGATTACGCCGTGGATACCCAGGGCAGGAGCTACCTGCCGGAAGGTCATTTTGACAAGTCCGTCGATCCCTTTGGACGCCCCAGCCGCTGGTCGGAAGGCGAAGGACACTTTGCAATTGAAATAGCTGCCACACCCGAGGGCGTCGTTGGCAAGGCAAAATCAGGTGATGCACGGAAAGCCAAACGTCCCATGGCAGCCATTCTCAAATACCTCACCCTTTGGAATGACCACATTCTGGCAGCCTTCCCACCCGGCAAGCTGCCGCCCGTGGAAGAGGTCACCCTGCGGACTGAGAAGGAAATGGAACCCTACCTGCGCGAGCCGCTCAGCGAAGGCTGGAAGCCGGTCTATGGCATTCCACGCATCGGTCAAGGCACTGAAGTTTGATTGAAATTCAGGATATGACATCAAAAATGACAGGAGGAAGATGATGAAAGGGAAAATGTTGGGTTTAACCCTCGTTGCTGATTGGGATCCCAAACCCGGCTTTAAACTCGGTGCAAAGGATATCGAAGGCAGGCAGTCTTACCTGGGTAGCCAGGTTTGGCGAAATCCACGCTTCGAATTCCGCGAATATGATATCCCCACCCCCGGTCCTGAAGAAGTTTTGATCGAAGTGAAGGCTTGCGGTATCTGCGGATCGGATGTCCACATGGCACAGGCTGATGAGGATGGATACATTTTTTATCCCGGTCTGACCGGTTTCCCCAGCATCCTGGGGCACGAATTTTCCGGTGTGATGGTTGAAGCCGGGAAAAACGCCTTTGACAAACGCACCAATAAACCCTTCAAGGGTGGTGAACGGGTGACATCAGAGGAAATGCTCTGGTGCGGGCAGTGTAAACCCTGTGCAGACGGTCAACCAAACCACTGCGAACGCCTGGATGAAATTGGCTTCAACGTCCACGGTGCCTATACCCAATACATCGTGCTGCCTTCCCGGACCATCTGGAGCCTGGAACCCCTGCGCCATAACTATAAAGGCGATGACATCTTCGTTGCCGGCAGCCTGGTGGAACCCACTTGCGTGGCGTACAATGCTGTCATTGAACGCGGCGGCGGCATCCGCCCGGGTGACCGCGTGGTCATCCTGGGCGCCGGACCTGTGGGCATTGCTGCCTGTGCCATCCTTAAGCGTGCTGGAGCTTCCCAGGTGATCGTCTCCGAAACCGGGGAAAATCGCGCTAAAATGGCAATGAAACTGGGAGCGGATTATCACGTCAATCCCCTCAAGGAGGATTTTGCTGATCGGGTTCTTGAAATAACGGACGGCATGGGTGCAGACCTGTTCATGGAAGCCACCGGACTGCCAACCGTGGTTTATCCCGGAATTGAGCGAGTCATTTGGGAAGGCAGGACGCTTAACAGCCGGGTGGTCGTCACTGCCCGTGCTGAGGCAAAGATGCCCGTCACGGGCGAGGTGCTGCAGGTCCGCCGGGCACAGATCATTGGTGCACAGGGACATTCCGGTCATGGAAACTTTCCGCGCGTGATCGAGTGCATGGCAACAGGCATGGATATGACCCCCATGAGCACCAAGAAAATCAAACTGGAAGACCTGCCTGAGAATATCCTTCGATTACAAACCGATCGGTCGGAAGTTAAAATAACTTACCTCCCCTGATCCTTTCCTGTTGGGGCACGGGGATTCTCCATGAGAGTTTCCCCGTGTCCCCCCAAACTGATCACGGATATGCATATGAAACTATCCATCGTTCTTTCCACCCAACTAACCCAATTTCAAGCCGCTACTTTTTCCGGAGGATTGGAAACCAATCTGGCACAGATATCATCACTGGGATACCAGGGAGTTGAACTGGCAATCCGCGATCCCCGCCTGGTGGATATGGATATATTGTCGTCACAATTGGCAAAGTACAATCTCCAGGTTCCTGCCATCGGTACGGGTCAGGCTTGGGGTGAGGAAGGCTTGTCCTTTACAGACCCTGATCCAAAGGTTCGCCAGGCGGCAATTGAACGCATACAGAGTCACATCCCCATTGCCCATAAATTAAACGCCGTCATCATCATCGGGTTGATACGCGGGATTGTAAAACCCGGCATGGATCATTCCCAGGCAATGGAATGGTTGTGCGAGGCTTTGCAGGCATGCAGCCTGGAAGCAAACCACCTTGGTGTCAGGCTGGCATTGGAGCCAATCAACCGTTACGAGACCACATTGATTAATAATATTGACCAGGGCTTAAGGCTGATTGAGCAGGTTGGGATGGACAACTTTGGCTTGCTTCTCGATACCTTCCATATGAATATCGAGGAACCACAAATGGAAAATGGCATCCGAAGATGTGGAGAGCGGATTTTTCACTTCCATGTCGCGGATTCCAACCGCTGGTACCCGGGAGCCGGGCATTTGGATTTTTCCTCCATCATCAAAACACTCATCGAAACCGGTTATAAAGGCTATATTTCCGGCGAATTTTTACCGATGCCGGATGCCGGGACGGGTGCAAGAAATAATATTATTTATCTCAAATCCATCCTAAATCAGCTTTTTCCTGATTCCGATTCATAATGAACAAGTCATTCGCCCCCACAATACAAGGAGCTTAAACCAGAATGCATGAAATCCATTCAAAATTACTCCCGCCGGTGGAGTTCAACCAGGTCAAATGCATCGAGGGGTATGAAAATATTCGATCCGGATTCCCGGTATATCTTTCGGACGAATCAAAACTTTCCTCCAAACCGTTCGATTTCTTATTCTTCCCAAAAACTGAGGCGGAATTGGCGGCTGTCATTCAGGAGATGAGCCGCAAAAATATTCGCATCACAGTTGCCTCCGCCCGGACTGGTCTTGTGGGTGGATCCGTTCCGCAGGAAGGCGCCCTGGTTTCGTTGGAATACCTGGACCAGGTGGAAGCTGTTTTCTACGAACCATCCACTGAGGAATGGAGGGTGCGGGCACAGACCGGGGTTGGTTTAAAAAATTTGGACGCCATGCTTCGGGTGAAGCAATTCCCAATTGAAAAAAGTGGAGATCCTTTTGTGAAACAAGGGATTGAATGCTTCAAGCAGGATCCCAACGATTATTTTTATCCGCCTGATCCCACTGAAATGAGCGCTTCGTTGGGTGGATCGGTGGTCACCAATGCATCGGGTGCACGCACTTATCGCTACGGTCCCACGCGCGCCTGGGTGCGCGGGATTCGAGTGTTCCTGGCAAATGGGGAGTATCTGGATATCCCCCGCGGCAAGTATTTCGCCTCCACATCAGGTGAATTCACAATTTACGGTTCAAAAGGGGATGTGTATCATTTTACAATTCCGGATTATCCAATACCCCGGACCAAGAGTACGGCTGGATTTTTTACAGCTCCGCAGATGGATTTAATCGATTTGTTTATCGGCTCCGAAGGAGTTTTGGGGATTGTAACCAGGGTGGACATTGCCCTCATTCAACGCGAGGAAAAAATCTCCGTGGTTCAATTCCTGGACTCGGATGAACAAGCCATTCAGCTGACGGAAGCGTTGCGCACAAACAAGCGCCTGCGACTGGATTTTTTGGAATTCTACTCGGGGAATGCCCTGAATCTCCTGAGGGATCTTCAAAGAATTGAACCATCCACGGTTGGCATGCCGCCAATCCCTGAACATGCCCGGTCTGCCATTTTCATTGAGATGAGTTTTAATCCGCACGCTGAAAATTTGGACTACCATGCACTCGAAGAGACAATTGCCAGCTGCAACGCCAGCCTGGAAAATTCCTGGGCTGGGTACGAATCACGCGAGTTGGACCGCTTCAAGGCTTTTCGGCACATGATTCCCGAGACCATCAACAGCATCATCGCTGAGAGAAAAAAACAGATCCCCGGGTTGCATAAACTGGGTACTGACATGGCTGTTCCGGATGAATATCTGGTGGAAATCTGGGAGTTATATCGAAGCCAATGTGAAAATCTGCAGTTGGAATGGATTGCATTTGGGCATATTGGAAACAATCATATACACATTAATATTCTCCCCAAAACGATGGAAGACCTTGAAAAAGGAATGGAATTATATGGCGTTTTTGCCAGACGGGTTGTGGAAATGGGCGGCTCGGTTTCCGCCGAACACGGCATTGGAAAAATTAAAGGGAAATTCCTGAATTTAATGTATTCCGTTGACCAAATAAATCAGATGAAAAAAATCAAGGAAGCCGTTGATCCCCGGGCAATCCTTAATCCCAATGACATCTTTGCCATGGAGGCTTCGCAATGAAAATTGTTGTCTGTGTCAAGCAGGTGCCGGAAGTGTCCAATGTCCAGGTGGATCCCGTCACAGGAACATTGAACCGCGAAGGAGTGAAAGCCATTCTCAACCCATTCTGTGAGTATGCAATAGACCTTGCGGTGAGACTTGCACAATCCCTTGAAACCTCGGAAATTATTGCCATCACAATGGGTCCGCCCCAAGCGAGGGATGCCCTTCTGCGGAGCATGGAGTTGGGGGCTGATCGGAGTGTTCTTGTCACTGACCGAAAATTTGCCGGAGCAGACACATGGGCAACCTCCCGCACCCTCGCAGCGGCAATTCGGCATGCCGTGCCGGATTTTGATCTGATTATTACAGGGAAACAGGCAATTGATGGCGATACCGCCCAGGTTGGACCAGAAATTGCAGAAATTCTGGGACTGCCGCAAATCACCTATGGCATCGAAATCAGCCAGGGGAATTCCAAAAAAACAATCCGCGTAAAGCGGGAAGTGGAGAGGGGTTATGAAATAATTGAAACAACCCTACCGGCTTTAATCACGGTCAGCAAAGGTGAAGTTGTGCGAAGAGCTCCCTCCTTCAAGGATGTAATTGAAGCCAGGAAAAAGTCAATACAGGTCATAACCGCCAATGATCTTGACATCCCCGAGGAAGAATTGGGATTAAAAGGATCCTTTACCCAGGTTGTTAAAATATTCCAACCCTCGGAAAAAAAGGGCTGCCTGATGATTCAAAATGAAGAAGCCTTTGAAGCTGCGCAGCAAATCCTTGTCTTTCTGCAGGATCATAAGTACCTACCGTAATGATTGGAACGAGGACCTCATGCTAATCATTGATCAAAAACTCTGCACAGCCTGTAAACAATGTGTAAAAAATTGTCCATTTGGGGCTTTATATTTTGAAAATGATGAATTGAAAGTCAGCGAACTCTGCACATTATGTGGAGCATGCATCAACATATGCCGCAACCACGCACTGTATATCGAACGCAAACAGGCATCCAGGGAAGAACTGGCGCAGTATCAGGGTGTGTACGTATGGGTTGAATTGGAAGGTGAAGCTCAAAACATCAAACCCAAAAAGGTGGTTTTGGAACTGCTGGGTAAAGGACGCCTTCTTGCAAATTCTCTGGGACAGGAATTGATGGCAATTGTGATGGCAGGTGGGAACCTGTTTGATCTTCAAATTCTGGGTAAATATGGCGCCGATCGTGTCATCCTTTGCCAGCATGATTTACTGGGGAATTATTCCACAGATGGTTTTGCCAATGTCATGTGTTCTGTGATTTCTTCCAGAAAACCGGCAGTGGTGTTGTATGGCGCAACCCCCCACGGCAGAGACCTGGCGCCCCGGGTGGCAGCCCGTCTTCACCTTGGATTAACTGCAGACTGTACCAACCTGGACATCGACGGGGAAAATCAATTGGTGCAAACCCGTCCTGCCTTTGGCGGTAATATAATGGCGTCCATCATCACCCCCTATAATCGACCTCAGACCGCCACCGTGCGTCCCAATGTGTTCCCGATTCCGAACATCGATGAAAACCGCCAACCGGTCATCGAGATATTTCCAGTCACCCTGAATAAAGGAGCCATCCGCACCCGGGTGGTGGAGACCATCGAAGTGGATTCCTCCAGTGATATTAGCTTGGAAGATGCGCATGTGATTGTTGCCGGCGGGCGCGGCTGTCAAAATGCAGCCAACCTTGATTTACTGCGTCAGCTGGCATCCCAGCTTGGGGGGGTAATGGCTGGCACACGGACCATCGTGGAACAGGGATGGATCCCTCACACTTTACAGGTCGGTCAATCCGGAACAACCGTTGGACCTGAGTTGTATATTGCGGTTGGAATCAGCGGAGCCATTCAGCATATTGTGGGGATGAGCTCATCCAAAACAATTATTGCCATTAACAAGGATCCGGAAGCTCCAATTTTTAAAATTGCTGATCTGGGTGTGGTGGGTGACGCTCTTGACATCCTGCCAATCCTGAACAACCTGATTCGCGAGCAGGAAACCGGAAACTGACCCGGTAATCCGGATCCATCACTCATTTCCAAGGCAGAATGAAATTGGAATATCGCGGCAGACTGGCGGAGTAAAATCCCGAATTAAGGCAGACAGGACTCCACAAAAACAAAGGCACCACCGTCCGCTGGAATGGTATCCACGGAATAATACCAGCCGCAGGCATCGTAGCAGGTATGACCGGTTGTGCATAAATCACCATACAGGCGGTATTCCGTCTCGCAGGTGAGATTTTGTCCCCGTTGAGGACACCAGGACGGTGACCAAATAATATCACTCGCAGTAAAGCTGGCTTTCGGCCAGATTAATCCATCATCCGGTTCATTGCCAGCCACCAATCCTGTATTAAATTCTCCTCCATACAGGAGGTTCTCCATTTTTTCGTCAGCGAAAAAATTAAATTCCATGTAGAGTTTGCCAAATAAATATTGATCCGTCACGCATATTAAATGGTCCGATTTTTCCGGATCTGGTTCACAAACCATGGCGTGCCCATCCACTTTTCCATAGAATTTACTGTTGGCACCAGGAACTTCAAAATCAAAAATGGTTTCCTGCCCCCGGTTCCAAGCCTTTACCAGACGGGCGTCCTGAAAACCCATGAACGGTGTGGGGGTGACAGTCGCAGTTTTGGTCGGGAAAACCGTCTTTGTCGGTGTGACGGTCATGGTCGGGGTTGATTCCAGCTGTTCTGTTTCTGTCGGCTCGATTGTGCCGGTCAATGCAGACGGCTTATCCGAAGGAGACACCATTGTTGAACAAGCTGATAGCAGGAGCAATCCGGCAACAACCGGCAAAAATATTTTAAAAATTTTCATTGAAACCTCAATCAGCATTCCCGGCAGAATGAAAAGTGAAGGGGAAAATGCTGCTCAATTTTACCCTTAAAATCAATTGATGATGGAATTGTCCCAAAGTAAACCGGGTATTCTACTGATGTTTCCCGGCATATTGAGAAAGACGACAATATTATGACAACTACTTTTTTTATACCGGTGGAAATGTGATGATTATGGTCGTTCCTTGATTTTTCCCTGGTGACTCAGCAGAAATCATACCGCCCTGAGCCATGACCAGCGCTCTGCAAATTGAAAGCCCCAGGCCCATTTTCCCGGCGTTTCCCCCGCGGGTTTTATCAGCCCGGTAGAAGCGGTCAAATACATATGGCAAATCTTCAGCTTCAATACCTGCGCCATTATCGATCACCCCAATGGAAACCAGTTCTCCTGCTTGAATGCGAAGAGTGACTTTACCTCCCGCAGGGGAGTACCGCAAGGCATTTTCCACAAGGTTTTTCATTACCTGCAGCATGCGACCTTCATCAACAAGAATGGATGGAGAGGTGCCAGGGACATCCAACTGCAACTCCACCCCCTGCCGGGCAGCAATTGGCTGATAGGCATGCTGAATTCTCTCCAACAAACCAATGGGCTGGATGGGCTGAAGCTGGACATCCAGACCCCCGGTTTCCACCTGTGCCAGGGTGGTTAAATCCCCCACCAGACGCCTCAAGTGCTCGATCTCCGTTTTGATGATTTCAATCCGTTCTGCTGTTAAATCCACTTCTCCCTCCTCCACCATCTCAATATAGCCGGAGATAATTTGCAGGGGCGTGCTGAGGTCGTGGGTGATATCCGCTGTCATCCGCTTACGTTCCTGGTCAGCGGCAGTCAGGTCGGCACTCATCTGGTTAAAAGTGGCGGTCAATTGACCCAATTCATCCCGGGAGGTCACCGGCACCTGCTGCTGCAACTCTCCGCCTGCCAGCGCTTGTGATGCCCGGGTCAGCCGGTGGATGGGTTTTAACAGCCCCCCTGCCAGGATAAATCCCATAAGTACAGCCACCAGCACACCTGCCATGGCAGCCAATCCAATTGCCAGGGTTGTGCGCTGCAGAAAGAGCTGCTCTTCCGCGCTTAATTTAAATTGGAATTGGGTATCCTGGATGATCCAGGCAATCGTCTGATTATCCACCTTCACCGGGATGGCATCCCGAATCATATCAGTCGGAACAGTCTCCCCAATTTGATATCCAAACATGGGAATCAACGCTCGATATTGGGTATCGACCAATCCATTCACACCGCGTAAATTCCGCATTTCAGGCAGCGGGTTGATGTTCTCCTGGGGTGGCAGATTGGGCGGCTGGAAACCGGGTTGCGGCTTGGATTGGATGTAATATTCAAAAAATCCATCCAGAGAACCATAAGTGGTGTAGTAAGTTTGAGCAGTTTCCTCCAACAATGTGGTTTGCTGTTCCATCACAAGATTCATCAAGGATTGTCCGGACATCAACCGGACGAGAACCGAAACGACCAGAACGGTGAGCAGGGCAACCGCCAGATAGGAAAGAATCAACTTGCCCTTCAATGATCGTCTCATATGCCGGGCTCCATGAACCGATAACCGATCCCGAATACGGTCTCAATATATTGTGGCTGGTTGAGATCGTCCTCAAGCTTCATGCGCAAATTCCGAATATGGATCTTTAATGTGGATTCAGAACCGGAATATCCATTCTCCATTAATCGCATGCACAATCCAGCCCGCCGCACCACCTGACCCGGTGACTGCATTAACATTTCCAGCACCAGGAACTCCAGGGGAGTCAATTCAATAATCCGGTCACTTTTTCGGACCTCATGCCTGCCGCGGTCCAGGTGGATTTCACCGACTGTCAGGCTGGGTTCGTCCCCTTCCCTTGGAGCAGCCCTACGGAGAACCGCCCGGATGCGAACCAGCAATTCCCGCAGCCGAAATGGCTTGGTAATGTAATCATCCGCCCCCAGGTCAAATCCACGGATGATATCAGTCTCCTGCTGCCTGGCGGTGATCATAATGACCGGCAGGCTGGATTCACGCCGCAATTGACTGATGAACTGGTAACCGTCCATGTTGGGCATCATGATATCCAGCAGAACCAGATCGGGATTGAACTGGCGGACAATTTCCAACCCCTCCCGCCCATCTGATGCGGTAAGGACTTCAAAATCCTGGCTGGATAAAAAATCGCTCAACAAAACCTGTACATTTCTTGTATCATCAATAACCAGGATTTTGCGTGCCATGGAATTATTATAACCAATCTGTTTCACTGCATCACATGACGAAGTTGCCATCATCCGACTTCCCTTTGAAAATTCATTCCATGATCATGAAGAATAATGGCAAGCCCCACATGGATTTCTATGCCAATTTGCTTCATGAAACCCATCGTTTGCCTGCTGGCACCTGCCATGGTTGAGATCCCCCGGTTTTATATCAAAACAAAGCATACCCCGTCTTTTGGGCACCCGGTTCACTCTGTTGTATAGAATGGAAACACCCAGGTGATATTTACTGATTCCCTGACGCCGAATTCCACGTTTATCCATCCGACAAATAAATGGTGAAAATTGGCTTGCAGACGCCCTTTTGACTTCAACCACTACCATCCCATCCAAATAAATGGACTGAAAGGGCGCGTAAAATACCAGATTCACATCAATGGTCACCCGCTCCGGATGATGCCTGCTGACCAGTGTAAACCGGGTGAAAGTATTCCAAAGCATTGGAATAAGGTTGTAGCTTCCATAAGGAAACACTCCATTGAGCCATTCCTTAATTTCCAGATTCATCCCCCTCAGCGGATGATCCAACATTCTACGATCCTTGACGGTGCGTCCACCTGATGTTTTACGTTTTACTTCAAGAAATGATACGTGGGTATCCAGATATTCACGGCAGCGAATTTTATATCGACTCCTGCAACCAGTATGATGCATCCGATACAGTTTAAAATCCGGGGTGTCAAAATATAGCGTTCGATACTTTAACGGAGCGATCCCATTAATGGACAGGAGCCGGTAATCCTGTTTTAAATCTTCCAACAGACCGGGAATTTGATCGGGTTTGATGACATATTTCGTATCCATGCGGTCAAGCAATGCTGCAGCATCCATTTCATTCAGACTGATCAGTGAAAATCCTTCAGTTATATTTTCCCGGAGAGAATGAATGGAATCATTGCCACACAGGCATTCCAGACCACCCCCTGCCTGTCGAATTTGATCCCTGTTCAGTATATCCATGCCGGTAAATTGATCCATGCACAACCTGGGCAATTACGCCATGCAAATGATTGTGTCCATCTTACTCTGAAATCATTGGTGAATGGTTTACTTTTCGTATAAGCTGGAAAAGACAGTAACATTCTTCATATTCCCATAAGGGGAGCCGCTAAATTCAATCCGCAACGATCAAATTATTGAATTAATCCAATCAGGGCTGGTCGGATTCCAAATAAAATAACCTGGCATGATTTCAACTCACCGCATAAAAAATTTATCCGCACATCAACCTTTGTGGAATCTTTTATAGGTATTAATCAATCCATTGGTCGATGAATCATGGTTCGTTGCAGGCTGACCGCTGGATAATTCCAGCAGGATATTTTTAGCCAGCTGTTTGCCCAGTTCCACACCCATCTGATCAAATGAATTGATATTCCAGATCACTCCCTGTGTGAAAATTTTATGCTCATAGAGTGTTATCAGTGAACCCAACACCCGGGGGGTTAATTTTGGATACAGGAAGGTATTGGATGGTCGGTTACCCGTGAAAGTTTTCGCCGCCACCAACAGTTCAAGCATATCCCCGGTATATCCTTCCAAGATCAATTCCGCCCGGGCTTCGTCCGCGGTTTTTCCCCGCATCAACGCCTCCGACTGTGCCAGGCAATTGGACAATAAAATTGGATGGTGTTCCCCCAGCGGATTCTGACTGTTTGCTGCTGCAATAAAATCACAGGGGATCATCTGTGTTCCCTGGTGGATTAACTGGTAAAAGGCATGTTGACCATTTGTCCCAGGCTGCCCCCAGATAATCCGACCGGTCGCATAATCCACCTGTTCCCCCGCCCGGGTGACACTCTTGCCGTTGCTTTCCATGTCACCCTGCTGCAAATACGCCGGAAAATTCACCAAGTACTGATCATATGGCAGGATGGCTTGGGATGAGGATCCCCAAAAATTGCCATACCAGACTCCCAACAACCCCATGATGACCGGAATATTTTTTTCAAGGGGTGTGGTACGGAAATGCTGATCCGAGAACTGTGCACCTTCCAACAATTCCGTAAAGGTGTCCATCCCAAGATAAAGCGCAATGGATAGACCAATGGCGGACCAAAGCGAATAACGTCCACCGACCCAGTCCCAAAATTCAAACATATTCACGGGGTCAATGCCAAATTGAGCGACAGCTTTCCGGTTGGTGGATATGGCGACAAAATGGCGGGCAATGGCTTTTTCATCTCCAGTTTTCTCCAGCAACCACCGGCGGGCGGAATGGGCATTGGTCATGGTTTCCTGGGTGGTAAATGTTTTTGATGCTACCAGGAACAAGGCTGTTTCGGGGTCCAGACGCTTGAGCGTCTCGACCAGGTCCGTGGCATCCACATTCGAAACAAAATGCACATACAAATCCGGTTTTGAGTATGGTTTCAATGCTTCACATACCATCCGGGGACCCAGGTCGGAACCACCGATACCAATGTTTACGATGTCAGTAATGGGTTTTCCGGTGCACCCCTTCCAACTACCGGAACGAACCTGTTCCGAAAAATCACCCATCTGTGCCAGCACCCGGTTGACCTCGGGCATCACATTCCTTCCATCCACCAGGATGGGCGTATTTGCCCGGTTGCGTAATGCCACATGCAGGACCGCTCTGCCTTCCGTATTGTTGATTTTTTCCCCGCTGAACATCCTTTCAATCATCCCGGGCAGCCCGGCAACCTGCGCCAGATCAAATAACAACCCCAGGGTCTCTTCCGTGATGCGATTTTTGGAAAAATCTAATAATATATCACCCAGCCAAAGTGAAAAACGCTCAAACCGCTGGGAATCCAGTGCAAACAGATCCCGCATATGCACATCATGAATATCCTTCTGGTGCCGGATGAGTGCCTGCCATTCCGATGAATTAACAAGACTGGTCATGGTCTTCTCCTCCTCAACTTCAGAATTTGACCGGCTGTCAGATTAAAGCAGAATCCACAATTGCCTGGGCTTCGGAAAGGATTTTTTCCAGGTGCCGGCTGCTGATAAAACTTTCACCATAGATTTTATAAACATTCTCCGTACCCGAAGGACGGGCGGCAAACCAGCCGCTCCGAGTCTGGATTTTCAGACCGCCGATAGGCACATTGTTAAAGGGCGCGCGGGTCAGTCTGGCAGTAATGGAGGCATCCGCCAGTTGAGTTGCTTTCACCTGTTCAGGGTTCAGGTTTGATAGTGCCGTCTTGCCGGCTGGAGTGACCGGTGCATCCCGCCGGGCATACCATGTTCTCCCAAATCGCTCCTCCAGATCCCGGTAATGTTCACCCGGATCCCTGCCAGTGACTGCCAGGATTTCCGCTGCCAATAAATCCATGGCAAATCCATCCTTGTCAGTCGTCCAAACGGTGCCATCATGGCGCAGGAAGGAAGCTCCAGCACTCTCTTCACCCCCAAAGCCAAATGAGCCATCCAGTAGCCCATCCACGAACCACTTGAAGCCCACCGGAACCTCGCACAATTGCCGCCCCAGGTATGCTGCCACGCGGTCAATCATCGAGCTGGAAACCAGGGTCTTTCCCACACCCGCTCCAGTTCCCCAATTGGGGCGGTTCTGGAATAGATACCAGATGGCTGTTGCCAGGAAATGGTTGGGATTCATCAATCCCTCACTGCGTGTGACTATCCCGTGCCGGTCATAATCCGTGTCATTCCCGAAAGCAATATCAAAATGGTCTTTAAGTCTGACCAGGCTTGCCATGGCAAATGGAGAGGAACAATCCATGCGAATCCTGCCATCATGATCCAATGTCATGAATGAGAAGGTCGGATCCACCCGTGGATTGACAATTTCCACATCCAATTTATATGTCTCTGCAATGGGCGTCCAATACCCAATCCCGGACCCGCCCATTGGATCCACACCTATTTTTAAACCTGCTGCAGCAATAGCAGTCAGGTTGACAACGTTTTGCAAATCCTCCACGTAGGGCATTACATAATCGATGGCATGGGTTGTATCCGCCTGGAGTGACTTTTCAAAAGGCATCCGCCGGACTCCCTTCAATCCATTTGCAATGTATTGATTGGCGCGGTCCTGGATCCACCTTGTAGTTGCCGAATCCGCGGGACCTGCAGACGGGGGATTGTACTTGTAACCGCCATCCTCCGGTGGATTATGGGAAGGAGTGATCACAACCCCATCTGCCAGACCGGTTTTCCTCCCACGGTTGTAAACCAGGATGGCGCGTGAAATAACCGGTGTGGGGGTATAACCCAGCTCCTTTTGAATGACAACCTCCACACCATTTGCTGCGAACACCTCCAGGGCTGATATCATGGCGGGTTCCGAGAGGGCATGTGTATCCATGCCCATGTAAAGCGGTCCGGTGTAGCCCTGGATTATTCGGTATTCACAAATTGCCTGGCTTATTGCGAGGATATGTACTTCATTAAAATTATAATTGAGGGAGGAACCACGATGCCCGGAGGTGCCAAATGCAACCAGATGTTCAGGAGTTTCAGGATTTGGTTTATAGGCATAATATGCTGAAACCAGTCGCGGTACATTCACCAGCAATTCCGGTGGGCATGCCTTACCAGCCAGAGGATGAACACTCATGTCTCCTCCTTAATAATTTTGATAATGATTAGCGTTGGATGCGCGCTGAACCACCGCCGGCAAATGCCCGCACCTGGTCAACGTTCGCCATGGTGGTATCCCCAGGAAAGGTGGTCAGCAGGGCACCATGCGCCCATCCCAGGTTGACTGCATCCTGGGGTTTTTCACCGGTCAGCAAACCGTAGAACAAACCTGAAGCAAATCCATCTCCACCGCCGACGCGGTCGTACACATCCAGTTCAGCTGTGGGAGCTGTATAGGCTTTTCCATCAATCCATGCCACTGCACTCCAACTGTGCCGGTTAGTCGAATGCACTTCCCGCAGCGTGGTGGCGACCACCTTGATCTGTGGATATTTTTCCAACACCTGGTCAATCATGCCGAGAAAAACACTGGGATCCAGCTTGGATTTTCCGGCAACCTTGGGACCGGAAATGCCCAGACCCAACTGGAGATCTTCTTCATTGCCTACGAGCACATCCACATTCTCAACAATCCTCCGCACCACCGATTGGGCACGTGACTCGCCGCCCCAAATATTCCATAGCTTGGCGCGGAAATTCAAGTCAAAGGAAGTCCTTGCTCCGGCTGCCCTGGCTGCCTTCATTGCCTCGATGATCAGTTCACCGGTTGTTTCGGAAAGGGCGGCAAAAATTCCTCCACTGTGCAGCCAGCGCACACCGCCCGAGAGAATCTCGTCCCAATTAAAATCACCCGGTTTGAGCAGCGCTCCCGCTTCATTACAACGATTGTAAAAAACCACCGGGGCACGCACACCGTAGCCGCGGTCGCTATAAACTGTTGCCATGTTTGGACCATTGACCCCATTATGCACAAAGTGCTTGTAAAAAGGTCGCACCCCCATTGCCCGTACCCGTTCAGCAATCATTTCACCAATTGGGTAATCCACCATGGCGGTGACAATTCCTGTATTTAAATGAAAACAGTTCGCAAGATTGGCAGCAACATTAAATTCACCCCCACTCACATGGATGGACCACTGGTTTGCCTTATGGAAGGGCACCACGCCCGGATCAACCCTGTGAACAATGGCACCCAGGGATAATAAATCCAGGCTTCCGGATATGGGAGTGGATTGGTTCAGAGTCATAATAAAAATTCCTTTCATTAAAAGTTATGGTATAAACAATGGATAGGATGAGTAATGGAACGATCCATAACAAGACAATGATACATCAAAATCCATTTCTTCGGATTTTTCCTGAATAAATTCCCCTGCTGTGATAATAAAATAATCAATCATCCTGTGGGAATGGCTAATCAATTAACGGGTGAATTTAAATTCATTATCGAGGTGTGACAAATGCCCGGTACAAAAATGATCAAAGCATATGATTTCACTGGTCAATCCATCCTGATTACCGGAGGAGGCGGCATCCTGTGTGGTGAAATGGCATTATCTCTATACGAACACGGTGCAAATATAGCCATTCTGGACTACAACCTGGATGCTGCCAAAAAAATGGTATCCAAGCTGCAATCCGTTTCAGGCAAAGGTAGGGTGCTGGCAGTCCAGGCAAATGTCCTGCAGCCGGAATCCCTTCACGCAGCTGTGGATCATACCCTGAGGGAATTTGGCAGGATTGATGGTTTGATCAATGGAGCCGGAGGAAACAAACCGGACGCAACCACTGGTGAAGATCTCTCCTTTTTCGATCTGCCTGCTGATGCCTTCCGCTGGGTGTTTGATTTAAACCTGCTGGGGACCATCCTTCCCTCGCAGATTATTGGGCGTCAGATGGCAGAGCAGAAGAAAGGCGTTATCCTCAATGTCTCTTCGATGAATTCCTTCCGTCCACTCACCCGCATCCCGGCATATTCAGCAGCAAAAGCAGGCGTCAGTAATTTCACCCAATGGCTGGCCGTGCATATGGCGCAGGAATATTCTCCCGGCATTCGGGTGAATGCCATTGCCCCGGGTTTTTTCTTGACGGATCAAAACCGCTTTCTATTGACCGATACAGAAACCGGCAATTTAACATCCCGCGGTCAAAAAATCATCGACCACACACCCATGGGACGGTTTGGAAATCCGGAAGATCTCGACGGCACCGTCCTTTGGTTGATGTCACCAGCTTCAGAATTCGTAACTGGAATCGTGGTGCCGGTTGATGGAGGATTTTCCGCTTACAGCGGGGTGTAACCCAATAAAATAAATAACCGGGAAACGGACGGACTGATCGATGATTTATTCTCAGGCATATTCACCAGGTGGATCGCTGGACGAAAGCACAATCCAGGAGACACTTGTCAGGGGTCTGGAAGGTCAATTTACCAATCAAAAAGTCCTGGCATTGATACCGGATCATACCCGGACACTGCCGCTGCCGGCATTGTTCCCCAAGGTGGTTTAAATTCTTCGCCATGTCCGCCAGCTTGACTTCATGGTTGCCCTCGGCACCCACCCTCCCCTGACGGAGGAGCAGCTCCTTCAGCTTGTGGGGATTACCCCCAAGGAACGCTCGGACAAATATCGTAAAATCGGGCTTTTCAATCACAATTGGGATGACCCTTCCCGGCTGGCATCCCTCGGCAGGATGGGTCAGGATGAAATCAAGCAGATCGCCGGTGAAAGATGGCATCCCTCCCTGCCTGAAGAAATAGATATCCGCATTAACAAGCTGGCGCTTGAATATGACCATATCCTGATCATTGGACCCACCTTCCCTCATGAAGTTGTCGGCTTCTCAGGGGGGGGTAAGTATATCTTCCCCGGCATCTCCGGACCTGACATGATCAATGCGACCCACTGGCTGGGTGCGCTGGTGGGTGTGGTCGGAACGATTGGCATAAAGGATACTCCGGTGCGGAAGATGATTCATGCAGCAACAAGCCGCCTGCCAACCCCGGTGACCGTGGCTGCGCTGGTGGTGGATGATCAACTTCTGGCAGGAATATATATTGGAGAAATGTTTGGAGCCTGGAGTCTGGCTGCAGATTCATCCTCACAGCGGCACATCCGCTGGTGCGACAAGCCTTTTCAACGCGTCCTATCTCGTGCACCGGAAATGTACGATGAGCTTTGGACTGCTGCCAAGGCAATGTATAAAATGGAACCGGCTGTAGCTCCAGGTGGGGAAGTGATTATTTTTGCCCCTCATCTTGAAGTGGTCAGCCATGTCCACGGGCGGCATATTTATGAAATTGGCTATCATACCCTGCCTTATTTTTTAAATAATTGGGAACAGTATAAAAATGTACCCCTGGGGGTTCTGGCTCACAGTACTCACGTCCGCGGCTCGGGTGTTATGGTTAACGGCGTGGAAAAACCCAACGTCCGGGTCACACTTGCCAGTAAAATATCCCCTGAGGATTGTGCCCGCCTGAACCTGGGCTACATGGATCCTGCAAAAATCAACCTGGAATCCTGGAAGCACCGGGAGGATGAAGGCATTTTATATGTTCCACGGGCGGGTGAAATTCTATACCGGCTCAAGCCTTGAAGAAGATCAGCAATATTATGCTGAACTGTCTGTAAAATACAGATTTTCCTGATTTGTAAGATTGACTATTCGGAGTAATGCATGAACGGACAATATAAACTTGGAATCATTGGCATGGGTGTCATGGGGCGCAGTCTGGCTCTCAACTTTTTACGCAACGGGTTCACGCCCATTGGTTATGATTTGAATCCTCACCTGCCGGAAGGATTTCCAGTTAAAACCGTCGGTTCATTGGAGGATTTGACCGATGCACTCCATTCACCGCGCATCCTCTTCCTGATGGTGCCGGCTGGTGCTCCTGTGGATGCAGCCATTACATCGCTTAAACCCCACATCCAGAAAGGTGACCTGATCATCGATGGCGGTAATTCTTATTTTGCAGACACTGAACGGCGGTACCAATCCCTGGAAAGCGAAGGCTTTCGTTATATCGGGATGGGAGTATCAGGCGGGGAAAGCGGAGCATTGTGGGGACCCAGCCTGATGCCGGGTGGTTCCAAAACAGCCTGGCAGCTCGTACAGCCCATGTTTGAAGCCATTTCAGTAAAAACTGAAAACGGTGAACCCTGTGCAGCCTGGATGGGATCCGGCGGCGCCGGGCATTATGTCAAAATGGTTCACAATGGGATCGAATACGGCGATATGCAATTGATTGCAGAAATATATGACTTGCTTCACCGGGGTGCCGGCATTTCCAACCTGGAACTGGCGGAAATATTCACCGAGTGGAATAGCCGTGAATTACACTCCTACCTGATTGAAATTACTGCCAAGATCCTGGGGCGGGTGGATGAAGAAACCCGACAACCCCTGGTGGATTGGATCGTCGATGAAGCGGCTCAAAAAGGCACCGGCAAATGGACATCCCAAAATTCATTTGACCTGGGGATTGCCATCCCCACCATCAATTCAGCTGTGGAAAGCCGCATGATATCCGCCCTTAAATCCGAACGAATGGCTGCCTCCCGCTTGCTGGGCGGCACCGGAATGTATTCCGGTGATAAAAAACACCTGGTTGAAATTGCTGAACAGGGATTATTTGCCAGCAAAATCATCTCCTATGCCCAGGGGTTAAAACTACTGAGTGCTGCATCACAGGAATATGGCTGGGATTTGGATCTGGTCGGTATTGTCAGTGTCTGGCGGGCAGGCTGCATCATCCGCGCCTCCTTGCTTGAGGATATTCGGAAAGCCCTGACCGCCAATCCAACTCTGCCCAACCTGATGATGGACGAAACCTTCAGACAGGAAATATTGAGCCGCCAACATGCCTGGCGCGAGGTACTGCAGGCTGCCATCGGTCTGGGGATTCCCATGCCGGCAACCGGTGCATCACTGGCATACTTTGATGCCTATCGCTCGGAGTGCCTGCCAGCCAACCTGACCCAGGCACAACGCGATTTCTTCGGCGCACACACCTACCGCCGGCTGGATCGGGAAGGTGTATTCCATACACAATGGGAATGACATCCGTTCAGCCATTCCCGTATTACAATGAATCATATTAAACCAATTGAGGGAGCCATGAACGAAAACAGGCAGCTACAGGAACTCTGCATTAATACCATTCGATTTCTTTCTGCGGATTGCATCCAGCAGGCGAATTCCGGTCATCCCGGTCTGCCCATGGGCACCGCGCCCATGGCATATGCCATCTGGACACGCCATCTGCGGCACAATCCTGCAAATCCCCATTGGTTCAATCGCGACCGCTTTATCCTTTCCGGCGGTCATGGCTCCATGTTGCTTTACTCCCTGCTGCACCTCACTGGTTATGATTTATCCCTCGAGGAACTCAAAAATTTCCGCCAATGGGGATCCAGGACACCCGGGCATCCTGAATTTGGCATGACGCCCGGCGTTGAAACCACCACCGGACCGCTTGGTCAGGGTTTTGCCAATGGGGTTGGCATGGCAATTGTGGAAGCCCACCTTGCAAAACTCTTCAACCGCCCCGGGCATGAGGTGATTGACCATTTTATTTATGCCATCGTCACGGACGGCGATCTGATGGAAGGTGTGGCATCAGAGGCAGCCTCGCTTGCCGGTCATCTGCAGCTGGGAAAATTAATATATTTATATGACGACAACCGCATTTCCATTGAAGGGTCAACTGAAATCACCTTCACGGAGGATCGCGGAAAACGTTTTGAAGCCTACGGCTGGCATGTGTCCTATGTCGATAATGGACTGGATGTGGATTCCATCGATCAAGCCATCCAGGCAGCCAAAAATGACCCGCGCCCATCCTTGATTATTGTGCGTAACATCATCGGCTATGGACTTCCCACCCGCGCGGGTACTGCCAAGGCACATGGGGAGCCTCCTGGTGACGCGGAGCTGGCTGGTGCCAAGGAAAAACTCGGCTGGGTGCAGGAACCCCGCTTTTATATCCCCCCGGAAGCCCTGAATTTTTTCCGCCAGGTAGGAAAACGCGGGACAGCCCTGGAACATGAATGGCAAAAACGGATGGATTCCTACCATGCAGCTCATCCAGACCTGGCTGATGAATTACTCCGCCGCCTGAATGGAAACCTGCCAGCCGGCTGGTCGGATGGTATTCCTGATTTTCCCACCGATGAGAAAGGCATGGCGACCCGGATTTCCTCCGGCAAGGTGCTCAACGCACTGGCGGGTCGGTTGCCTGAATTGATGGGCGGATCCGCTGATTTGGCTCCCTCCAATAAAACCTGGCTGGATGACTACCCCGCCTTTTCGCCCAATACCCCGGAAGGACGCAATCTGCACTTTGGGGTGCGTGAACACGGCATGGGTTCGGTGGTCAACGGTATGGCATACCATGGCGGTGTCATTCCTTATGGATCCACATTCCTGGTTTTTTCTGATTACATGCGCCCCGCCATTCGAATTTCTGCACTTTCCCACCTGGGTACAATATGGATTTTTACCCATGACAGCATCGGCGTGGGTGAGGATGGACCCACCCACCAGCCGGTTGAACAGCTGTCAGCCTTGCGTTCCATCCCCAACCTGGTCGTTCTGCGACCAGCGGACGCCAATGAAGTCTCTGAGGCATGGAAAATTGCCATCGAAAACCGTCACCGCCCGGTTGCAATGGCATTGACGCGGCAAAATCTACCCACACTGGATCGCACTATTTACGCCTCCGCTGCAGGCTGCCGGAAAGGTGCCTATATTTTGGCTGATCTGGGCATGGGAAAACCCCGGCTCATCCTGATGGCAAGCGGATCCGAAGTCCAGCTCATCATCCAGGCTGGCAAACGGTTGGAAAGTCAGGGGATCGCTGTACGCCTGGTATCTTTCCCAAGTTGGGAATTGTTTACCGAACAGGATGAGGAATATCGCAACCGGGTACTCCCACCGGATTTGGAATTACGCCTGGCGGTGGAAGCCGGAGTCACACAGGGCTGGCACCGCTGGGTTGGGTCGAAGGGACAAATCGTTGGGCTGGATCGGTTTGGAGTCTCCGCCCCGGCAAATGTGGCATTTACAAATCTGGGCTTTTCGGTGGATCACATCGAACATGTCGCCCGTGAATTATTAAAATAAAACAGGGAAATCATGAACACAAGCTTGAACTTATTGGAAGTCGGGCAATCCATCTGGTACGACAACATCCAGCGCAGCCTGCTGAAAAACGGCGAATTCTCTGGAATGATTCACCGCGGGGAAATTCGGGGTGTCACCTCCAACCCCAGTATTTTCATGAATGCAGTCACCAGGTCCACGGACTACGATGAAAGCCTGAAGCCATTGGTGAATTCAGGCTGGAGTGCCGAAGAAATATTTTTCCACCTTGCCATTGAGGATATCCAGGAGGCAGCGGATCTCTTTCTGCCGCTTTACCACCAAACCGATGGCGGTGATGGTTATGTGAGCCTGGAGGTCAGCCCCTACCTGGCTGATGATACTGCCGCCACCCTGTTGCAGGCGAAACAGTTATGGCAGCGGGTGGACCGCCCCAACCTGATGATCAAAATTCCCGCCACCCAAGCGGGCATTCCCGCCATTACGGAAGCCATTGCTACAGGGATCAACGTGAACACAACCCTGATCTTCTCCCTGGAGCGTTATGCCGAGGTTATGGATGCCTATATGACCGGACTTGAGAAGCGGTTGGCAGCGGGTCTGTCAATCCATCAGATTTCCTCCGTGGCTTCGTTTTTCGTCTCCCGTGTGGACACGCATGTTGATGCCCGGTTGCAGAAAATCATTGATGCGGGTGGAACCCAAGCCGGGAAGGCAGGCTCTCTTGGCGGAAAAGCAGCCATTGCCAACGCCCGCCTGGCTTACGCTGATTTTAAAAAGGTCATCACCACAGAACGCTTCCAGAGAATCAAATCCGGGGGGGGCAATCTTCAACGCCCCTTGTGGGCATCCACCAGCACAAAAAATCCAGCCTACCGCGATGTCATCTATGTTGAGGAACTCATCGGACCCAACACCGTAAATACCATTCCTCCCCAGACACTGGTTGCATTTCTTGACCACGGTCAGGTGCGCCCCACTCTTGAAGAGGATGTGGAAGGTGCCCGCCGGACGATGACAAACCTGGAGGAATTGGGAATCTCCATGGCACAGGTAACAGATCAACTGGAGAAGGAAGGCGTCAAAGCCTTCGCGGATGCCTTTACAGTATTACTCCAAGCAGTGGAAAAGCGGATTGAATCAGCTTCCCGCCAAGGTTAATATATTTATTATTTAATCAAGTGACAGCCGGTATCCCGCCGGCTGTTTTTATTTACTCATCCACGAATTAATAATTAAATAAATATCATATAATAATCTTACATATATTATCTATAATGTAATATATAAGAAAGGAGGATGCCATGGACTTTAAAGATAAAGTTATCGTGATAACCGGTGCGGCTTCTGGAATTGGCAAGGCAACTGCCCAATTATTTGGCAGTTTGGGAGCCAGACTGGTTTTGGGAGATATAGCTGGAGAAAAACTGGCGAAGGTGAAGGATGAATTGGAATCCCAGGGAGTTCAGGTCATTGGTATACCCGGAGATATTGCCAAGCTGGACGATGCCAACCAACTGGTGGATCTGGCAAAAAAAGAATTCGGTCGGCTGGATGTACTGGTCAACAATGCCGGAATCGTGGATCGGTTTCTCCCGGTGGATGAAATGACCGATGAGATCTGGGAACATGTCCTGGCAGTCAACCTGACCGGTCCCATGTATACCTCGCGCCGCGCCATACCCATTATGGTTGAACAGGGCGGCGGCGTCATCATCAATATCACCTCCGCTGCAGGTCTGGGGGGAGGATTTGCAGGAGCTGCTTATACCACCAGCAAGCACGGATTGATTGGTCTGACAAAAAACACCGCCTGGATGTATGCCCCCAAGGGAATCCGGTGTGTCGGGATCGCCCCGGGTGGGGTAAAGACCGATATTTCCCTTGGCGGGGAACCTTCGGGATTGGGCTACAGTCGTCTGGGGACTCAATTTGCCACCATGCCGCGTGCTGGTGAGGCAATTGAAATTGCCAATGCAATTCTATTTGCGGCTTCAGACGAAGCCAGTTTTCTCAACGGTGCAATCATTCCGGTGGATGGAGGTTGGCTGGCTGCCGGATGATGCCTTGATTGGTTAATTTCTGTCAGGGCTGCCTGATTTCTCAGGCAGCCCTCGTATAATTGGATTGTAATCCATCCATTGGAAAAAATAAAAAAATCCCTGTTTTCCCATCAAAGAAACGCTTGACAAAATGAATTCTATTTGTTAACCTCTTCTCATGGATCATTAATCGACCCATCTTGTATCCATTATCGAGGGTTTTCAAACTGAATGGGAGGTTGTTCATGTTGGATTACTTTGAGAAAATCCGGTCAAAGGAACCGCTCGATTTTGTCCTGCGAATGGCATACCTGGCAGAAATCAGGGAATGGGATTGCCGTCCCCATATTGAACGCATCCGCCGGTATTGTCTGGTTATCGGTGATGCAATGAATATTCGTCAGCAGGATAATGAATTAATTTCGACTGCCTGCCAATTGCACGACATTGGTAAAGTCCTTATACCGGATTACCTCCTGTTGAAGTCGGGAAAATATGATGATGCCGAACGGACAATGATTGAGCGGCATACCCTGGATGGCGCAAAAATCCTCGACGATTCACCCACTCCGATTCTTCAAATTGCTGCCAAAATTGCACTGACCCACCATGAAAGGTGGGATGGCTCCGGTTATCCCAATCACCTCAAAGGCGAGGAAATCCCTTTAGGTGGGAGGATTTGTGCCATTGCCGATGTGTTTGATGCCCTGACGACCGTCAGGACATACAAGTCAATTGTCGGGATGGATGAGGCGTTAAAATTAATCCAGGAATCCGCGTACATTCTATTTGATCCCAAACTGGTTAATGTCTTTACAGACCGTTTCGAGGAAATTAAAAGATCAAACATAGTTTGGGAGAATAAAAAAAGACCGGCTGGATAAGTTTTCCAACCAGTCCTTATTGAGAAAGTATGCGATCGCTTACTCAGTTGGGAAGTTATAGAATTTTTCAGTAATCTGGTTGGCGTAATAAATGCCCCTCTTGCACTGATCATCCCCGGTGAAATGACCCACATCCCACCAGGTCACTTTACTTTGTGTAAAATTATATGCAGACCGCATGGAATTAAATACGCAGGTGGGACCGACATTGTAATTCATTAATGTTAATTTCCATATGGTCGGATAATCCACCACCAGACCTGGCGAGGTTTTGGTCGCATTATAAACAATTCTGGCAGTCTGTTCACAATGGGCATACACCGCCTCAGCCAGGTAGGCAATGCTGTTTTGTGCTTTGACAAGGTCAATCTTGTTTTTACAGGTGGGACAATAGGCATCCATCAGATTAAGAAGATAATTGATTTGTTGAAAATCAATATCACCTTCACAACTCCCGGAAACGCCACATAACTCCTTATAGAGTTCAGGACGCCAGTAGAGTGAGGTGTGGGCGCCAAAGTATGTCAGATGTCCCAGACCATAATGATACTCACCCCACTTGCCAGGCCAAAACTGGCTTTCATAACGGATCATTTGTTTAAGCAGGACCGGGGGAACGCCATAATCCTTCCATGCCTGTAAGATTTGCTCATCAAAATCATTTTGCAGTTCACCAACCAGCTCGCTGGATGCAGCCAGACCACAGGCATTTGCATACCCATCCAGGCGCAAACCCCCGGCAGGACATGAAGATGCATCCACGGATCCATTGGAGATCAACTGCCCTGCAAGGAAAGCCAGCTGCAAATCCGTATGCAGCTCGGAAGCAAATTGAGGAACATAAATCCAATGCATTTCTGAAATCGGAATATTCACCCTGTTCCTGCAAATGGAAACCGCTTCCTGTTGACTCCCGGTTTTCTTCGGAGATGGATGAATTTCACCCTTCACATCCCGGATGTTCAATGGACTGAGAAAAATCATGAGCAGGAACAATGGGACAAGAATCTTTTTCATGAATTTATGCCCTGGAATGATACCTAAAACTTGACCTGATCGGTAAACTTAAAATAATTATAATGTATATCCATGATGATGTGTTGGATTTCATTGGTTTTTTTGCTGAATTTATCCCTTGGAGAAAACACATTCCGGCAGGTCAATCCCATAAGCCTTTATTTTGGAGATAAACTTCGGACGCAAACCGGTCGAAATTAATTTCCCAACCACCTTGCCATCGCGCCTTGCCGTATATTGGTAAACAAAAATATCCTGAAGGATGATGGTGTCCCCTTCCAAGCCTTGAACTTCCGTGACCTGAACGACCTTCCGGCTGCCATCCTTCATCCTTTCCAGGTGAATAATCAAGTCAATGGAGGATGCGATTTGTTCCCGTACTGCCTTCAAGGGCAGGTCCATTCCTGCCATCAATACCATGACCTCGATTCTCCGCAGCCCATCACGCGGGCTGTTGGAGTGGACAGTTGTCATGGAACCATCATGACCCGTATTCATCGCTTGAAGCATGTCCAGAGCCTCACCACCACGGCACTCACCAACAATAATCCGGTCAGGGCGCATACGCAGGGCATTGATTACCAGCTGCCGGATGGTTATCTCACCCCTGCCCTCCACATTGGGGGGACGTTTTTCAAGCCGGACAACATGCCTCTGACTGAGCTGCAGTTCAACAACATCTTCAATTGTAATGATTCGTTCATTGGATGGAATGAATGCCGACATGACATTCAATAAAGTCGTCTTTCCAGTGCCAGTCCCACCGGATATGACTGTATTAATCCGCGCCTCCACACAGGCTTTGATGAAACTTACCAATGAGGCAGGCATGGATTCATTGTTGATCAGGTCTTCAGCTGTGAATGCTTTAACTGCAAATTTTCGAATCGTCAGGACTGCTCCGTTTAATGACAATGGCGGGATGGTGGCATTGACGCGGAAACCATTTGGCAGACGGGCATCAACCATCGGGGAAGCTTCATCCACTCGCCTGCCGATGGGAGCAACAATGCGGTCAATGATCCTGCGCAGGTGGGCTTCGTCATCAAACTTGACGGGGGTGTATTCAATCAACCCAAATCGTTCGACATAGACATCCGAGGCACCATTCACCATAATTTCAGTGATCTCAGGATCCTTCAACAGCGGTTCTAAAGGACCGTATCCAGTTATCTCTGAAATAATGCTCTCCAGTAATCGATTGCGCTCTTCCCGGTTCAAAAGCAGGTTTTTTTCGACGAGAATATCATTGAAAATTTTCTCAATCAACTGCCGCAACTTGACTGGATCATCCAATGGCACCTCACCATTGGTATCAGAAAGCAGACGTCTTTGAACCAGTTCCCGGATGACAGTTTCCTGATCGTTGGGGTTCATACCGGAACTCAAGTCCGATGGTGTGGATCCATTCAGGTTGTGATTCTCTTTTTTAATGGCTGGTCGGTTTGTAAACATTGAAATCTCCCGCACGAGATGAAAACAGGTAAATTATGGAATGGTTGGAATGGAGACTGGCTGGCTCCGCGTGATCATTGGAAATTCCACCTCGTTGTAGAGTTGAATGGCTTCAATGGTGGATTGATATTGATCCGCCAGGTAGATTAATGTGGTCCCTGAATTGACATATACATCCTGGAATGTGAACAACGCATCCGGCTGATCCAGTAATTCCAAATAAGCTGAATAAGCTTCGAAATATTCTTTTTTACTTGAGAGATCTTTAGCCCTGATCAATAATTCGTTAAAAACCCGGTCATCAATTGCCTGTACCGTATCATCGATGGTTTTCAAGGCATACTCGATGTAAGAAACCGCATCCGGGTAATTTTCAAGTTTTCCAATGGTTTTTCCAAGATTGATTTGCACCAGGAATAGCTGCATTTTATTGTCCCGGTTTTCCCAGGCGATCAACTCTGCATTCTCATAATTGATGCGCGCGTCCATATAGAAACCATCCCGATACAATTTCAATCCGTTGATGACATATGCCTCATACAGCAGGTTGGGTCCCATGCCATTGGGATACCCGCGGTCAAATTTTGCCAAATCCTCCAGAACTGCAATTGCCTGGGGCATTTTTGTCTGGTCAATGTATTGCAGGGCTGATTGATACAATTCCGCTTTGCTCAATTCAGTCTTGTAAACCTGGTCATCTGGCGCCAATTCGCTGGCTGTCTGTAGAAATTTAATCGCTTTGGCAACGGTTGCCCTGGAATGGTTCGGATCCTTTAAAATAGTCTTCGCTGTTTGATAATTTTTGGATATCAATAATTCCCGACTCAGAATGCGTAAATTCTCCCTCTCAGCAATATAGTCACGGTTTTGGGGAATTAAAGCGATGGCTTTCCGATAATAAGTACCTGATCTTTCCAACTCCTCAATCGTGGGCTCTTCCTGGCTTAAAGTCTCGATAATGCTGTTTAGATAGCCATATAACAATTGATCTTTGATTTTTTGTGAATTGATGGAGGAATCAAGGGTGAGAGCTTCATTGTAAGCAGTGATGACATCCTCCCACTTCTTTTGGCTGTAGGCAGTTTCTCCATCAGCAATAAACCGCATAACTTTCTTGTGGTTGTTAATCCATTCAATTTGATAAACAACATCCCGAAAGTACGAATTGGATGCGTAAATCTGGGTAAAAATACCCAAAGCGTCATCGTATTCCTGCCTGGACATGGCTGCCATTGCCTGATCATATAAATTAACCAATGCCAGTTGTTCATCCACCTCTTTCCGCAAGCTTTCCAACGGCTTGTAATATGGATCCAGCTCTTCAATTTTAGTAATGATCTCCAGGGCGGCATCCGGTTTTCCTGCCTGGAGAGAGGAACGCGCCTGGCTTTCCAGTAGATAAATGTTTTCCAATTGAGCTTCCTTCAACTGGTTTTGATACGCATTGATCTCCTGTTGATACTTTATGGTTGCCTGCTTTAAAAAGATGATAGTCCCCAGAAATATTATGATCAAGGACCCCATAATGGCGACCCATCGGATGATCTTTTTTTTTCTTTTCGATTTCGCTTCTTCCTCCCTCATATTCGAGAGCACTAATTTCATATCAACATCAGCCCGCAATTCCTGCAGAAAAGGTTTATCTGGATATCTTGAGATTAATTCATCCAATAATGGGATGCATTGATTCCATTCAGC
>ERZ1026805.321-NODE-321-length-34607-cov-95.723229_pt1 | contig 34607 bp, 32 predicted proteins | sample MGYA00520883_ERZ1026805 | MGnify/ENA primary metagenome ERZ1026805 (study PRJEB33270, sample SAMEA104284476) | anaerobic digester metagenome | biome: Anaerobic digester microbiome; feature: mesophilic sludge digester; material: Anaerobic digester biomass | place... | reverse complement strand
GGTCGGTCGTCGGTCGTTAGTCGTCCTGGTGGTCCCGCTTCAGGGGCGCACCCCGCTCTCGTGCACGAGCTGCTTCTCAAACAGGGCGCGGTACCCGTGGCAGCGCGCAAGGAGTTCTCCATGCGCGCCCTTACAGACGACGGGTCCCCCTTCCAGGAGGTAGATCCGGTCAGCCATGTAGATCGTAGAAAGGCGGTGAGCGACCACGATCAACGTTGCCCCAAGGCCCCTCCTTACAGAAAAGGACACTCTTCCCCCTCTGCGTTGCTCAGGCTTCGAGCGTCACGGCGGTCTGAACGAGATCATCGCCGCAGCTTTGCCAGAGTCGCGCTCGGTGCTCTTTCAACGACAAGACGACCGCTCCAAACCGCTCCACACCCGTTAGCTCCATGACACAGCGAGCGACTCTTCGTTCTGTCTTGTCATCTAGCTCAGAGAACGCCGCTGTCACGGCTACATGGGTATGAACCATGAACAGAACCGTCCCCGTCTCCTTGGCGTGGCGACACGCCCAGATTAGGCAGAGTGGGTCTGAAGTAATGGCATCACGTGCCTGGCGGAGGAGTCGATTGTCGGGAACCGGTATGAACTCGCAACAGGCGAAACGCCCTGTCTCGCCGAGGGGCCGTACGAACATGAAACCCATCTGCTCCCGGCCCTTGCCTGGCCGGCAGGCGTCAACTGCCCAGTTCAGCACGGGCCGTGCCTTCACCACGACGTAGCAGCAATTTCGAACCGAGTTCTCCAAATCCACGCTCCGATGCCCACCAGAGTCACCAGCAAGCCTGTAGCAAGAAACGTCCCTTCGATCCCCGCCACTCTCACCGCTTGACCAACCAAGGCCAACGAGGCTGGCGTACTAGCACCTGCCAGAGTCATGAAGACGGTCATCGTCCGGGCCCGGCGGTCATCAGGCGTGGACAACTGCAGCGCAGTGAAAACCGGTATGTTGACGATAGGCAGGCATATACCCACGACTGCCCAAAGGATGCACGCCACCCAGAGAGAAGGCGAAAATGATAGAGAAGCGAGCAGCGCTCCGAGAACACCGATGCCCACTCCGAGCCATGCCCCTACTGTCATCCGTCTGCCGAAACGCCCTACAACGAGAGCACCGATAAGGGAGCCCACGGTCATCGCCGCCTTCATGTACCCGTATCCTGAAGCTCCCGCCTCCAACACCGTAGACGCGTAGAACGGCATCAAAACGAAGATTGGTCCAGCAATAAGCAGGTTCGTTACCAAACCTACGAGCATCAACCACCTGACAGCTCTACTGCGCAGCGCCTGCCTTAAGCCGTTCCAGAACTCCACGGCAAAGACCCTCCCAGTAAGCCGCCTACCCTTGCTCCCTCCGCCTCCGTACCGAACATCAGCAATGAGAGCGAACAACCCTGCGCCTGCGAGAAACAGCGTTGAGGTAATCCCAGCAGCTCCAGCAATCCCCGTGGCAGCAATGATGAGCCCGGCCAAGCCCTGCGCAGCGATCGGGGTGCCCGTACGTATGCCCTCAAGCCAGGAGTTAGCTGTCATCACCCTCTCTCTATCCACGAGATTCGGGATCACTGCCGTGCTGGCGGCTCCGCCTAGAACCTGGATAAACGAGTCGAGAACGCCAACTGCCAGCAGGTGCCAGGGTGTTAGCACCCCCAGCCGATAGAAGAGGAAGACGCTGGCCACGACGCTCCCTCGCGCTACCTTCGAGAAGACGATCAGCTTCTTCCGGCTCCAGCGGTCGGCCAACACGCCGGCGAAAGCCGCACTCAGCGCTACAGGTAGCTGAATCGCAGCCGCGACCCCCCCGACTACAGCAGCAGAACCCGTTGCCTCCATAATGTGCCAGATCACAGCCATCTCAAACAAGGAGTCACCGAACAACGTCAAAGAAGAAGCGGCAAGGTAAGTCGCAAACGGAGCCGCCGCAGCCACGGAAGCCGGCAACGCCAATAGCCGATGATAGCCAGCAAGCCGGCTAGGCATAAGTTCGACTGGTGAAGGCCCGTTCCACGATGGTTCGTACCCGCTGCCTTGTCGCTCCATCGGAAAGCAGTATGATCCTATACCCTTTTAGTGTTTCTTCCGCTCCTTGCCTGATCAGCTTACAGAAGTTCTCATCGCGGGGGTTCAGCGTGCCTCGACTGGCCAGCGCCACTGCAATGCAGCCGCGGCATGCCCATCTTACTTCGCACGCTCGGCATACGTGATCCGCTGTCTTGGTGTTTCCACGAAGCCGCTCCACAACTCCGCTATCCCAGGTTCCATGGCGGACGTTTCCGATTCTGAACTCGGGCCGTTCGAGGAACAGCTGACATGGGTAGATGTCCCCGGCGGGAGTCACCGTCAGCGTGGCAAGCCCGGCCCCGCACCAGTATGGGGAGTTCTTCTTCGAGGCGAGGGGGAGCATGTCGAACAACCCTGATGGGTCCACCGTCTCTCGGCATGTGATCCCAGGCGCAAGACAGGTCACTCGATCCCGAACGAAAGGCGCCAGCTCATGGGCAAGACCCGGCTGGTTGGGGTCCCACGCAGGTGCGACGAGGACTACGCTGATGTCAAACGTATCCTGAAAAAACGCACGCAACGTGTCGCCAGTCCAACCCTGTGCCCGATGGGCCATGGTGAACGTCGCTTCAACTGCACGGGGTTGCGATGTTGCAGATTGCAGCCTTCGAATATTCTCAGCAACCACGCGGTAGCTACCTCCTCCATCCAGCAGAAGCCGGTGTTGATCGTTTACTTGCGCAGGTCCGTCCAGGCTTACTGTCACATGAAGCTGGAAGTGGTTCACTATCTTGTCGAATTGGTCTGGTAGGTAGGCTAGGTTGGTAACCACGCCGAGGCGGGGCTGCACAGGCAGATCCCGCCAGTTAGCATCTATGTATTCACACACGGCGAGTATCGCTGGCCAGTTGAGAAGGGGCTCCCCCCCAAAGAACTGAATCGTCCGACAGCCTCCAAACCTCTCCCGTACTACTTCCAAAGCCGCGACAGCCGTCTGCGCTGACATCAAGCTGGGGCCGTGTCCGTAGTCCCCTCCTCTCGCATAACAGTATGAACACCGCATATTGCAGATATGCGAGACATTGAGGGAAAGCTTGCCGAGAGGCGCTGGCACGCGCCCCGCCGGCTCCTCGTTCGTTGGCGCTGAATCGCCCTGAAGGCGCAGCAGCAATGCCGAGATGTCGTTTTCCGAGCAGCGGGCCTCAGCCGCCAGCTTTGCATACGGCGCACCTTCCATTACCCCCTCGAGTATCTCGGCAACCCTGCTCTCGACCTCAAGGAAGCGCAGACTTTCGGTGTCGAAGACGATGAACCGCCCCTCACCCGGCGCTGGCCAGATCCGCCACCTCTCTGCCACTTGATTCCCCCCCTGCAACAGCCGAGCCACCGCTTCCTTACGGTGGCCTCGGCTCGTCCTGTGGCTACTGCGGCTTCTCGCAAGCCCCACAGAGGATGTAGCCGCAGCCAAGTGCCAGTTCCCCGATTAAGTCCGGCAGCGCTTTCAATTCCTCCACTGTCAGCTCTTGCACATCAAACACCATACTTCACCTCCTTCACACATTGGAGTTAAGAATGATATAGTATCCGAAAGCCTGAACCCGCGATCAACCACCAAGTTGAACGATTCCGTTCGTCTTGGCGAACGACGGCGTTCGCCGAGGCGAATGTAGGTAGAGGGCGAAGAGCAGTCTGGAACAAGGGTCCTTCCGCGAGCAGGACATTCGTCAGCTGAGCTGGCGCAGGTGCTCCAGGTCCGAGAGGAAGACCCTCGGCCACACAACTTCGATCAACCCCTTGGCACGCAGCAGCTGGAGTTCCTTGCAGGTCGCTTGTCGGCTTGCTCCGATCATCTCCGCCAGGTCGCGGAGCGAAAGCGGGATGTCGATCCGCACCCCACCTCCCTCCGCTGCCCCGTGCTCCTCCCCGAGTTCCAGGAGCACCCGCACCAGGCGTTGCCGGGTGCCGGCGTAGGCGAGATCCACCAGCCTCGTTGCCAGATGACGCTGTGTCTCTTCGAACCGCTGGTGGACCTGGAAGAGCAACTCAGGATACCGCCGACCAAGATCCAGGACGTGCTCTCTTGCGACAAACCCGATGGTGCAATGGGCTACGGCCGTCACAGAGAAACCGTGAGGTTCAGATAGCGACGCCTCAAGGAGCTCGCCCGAGCCGTAGAAACGCAGGTGCAGCCTCTTCCCTTTCTCTGTGCTCACGGTGAGCCTGGCTCGCCCGTGGCACAGGATCGCCCACCCCGTGGAGAGAGTCCCCTCGTGGATGATCGTCCCTCCCCTCTCGAAACGGACCCACTGGACGCGTGACGCTGAGCTCGCGAGGACTTCGGGTTCCACTGCCGATAGGACACACCTGGAGCGGGACACACAGGAGGTGCAAGTGAAGGGCTTCGCGTTCGGATCGGTCATCCTGCGCGGTCACCTCCTATGGCCGACCTATCGTTCGGTCTATTATTTAGTAAGATCATAATAGTCAAGTCAGAACAAGAGTCAACTCAGAACAAGGAACCTCGTCCAACCAGATCATTCCTCGAACAAGTCCCGACTCGGCTCCGTCCCGCTGGTTGCCGAGGAGAGTCTCTTGTGGGCAGGCGCGAAGCTCCCTATACTGCCGCCGATCATCCATGCGCATCTTCTCAGGCATCCAGCCAACAGGGGAGCTCCACATCGGGAACTACTTCGGGGCGATCGAGCGCTGGGTCGAGCTCCAGCAGGGGAACGACTGCATCTACTGCATCGTGGATTACCACGCCCTCACCAACGAGGACACGGTGCCCGCCGAGCTCCGCACGGCGCGACGGGAGCTCGCCCTCGACCTCGTCGCGTGCGGGATCGACCCTGAGCGGTCTGTCCTCTATGTCCAGTCCGCCGTCCCGGAGCACACGGAGCTATGCTGGATCCTGGGCTGTGTCGCCTCGTACGGGGACCTGACGCGGATGACCCAGTTCAAAGAGAAGGCCGCGGAGCAGGAGTTCATCAACGGTGGCCTGTTCTACTATCCGGTCCTCCAGGCAGCGGACATCCTCCTCTACCGCGCCGACCACGTCCCGGTGGGGGAGGACCAGGTCCAGCACCTGGAGGAGGCGCGGCGGATCGCGCGGCGGTTCAACTTCCGGTTCGGGGGAACATTCCCCGAACCGGAGCCGATCCTCGGTGAGGGGGCGCGGATCATGTCCCTCGCCGACCCGGAGCGGAAGATGAGCAAGTCCGCCGGGCCCGACCACTACATCGGCCTCATGGAGCCGGAGGAAAGCATCCGCAAGAAGGTCCGCTCGGCGGTGACTGACGTCGGGCTCACCCCGGGCCAGGGGATGTCCCCCGGTGTCGCCAACCTGTTCTCCCTGCTTGAACTCGTGGCCCCACAGGAGGTGGTGGAGGCGTTCCGCCGCGACCACAAGGTGGGGAAGCTCCTCTACCGCGACCTCAAGGAGGCCCTCTTCACCCACCTCATGGCCGCCTTGCGCCCGGTCCGGGAGCGCCGCCGCGAGCTCGCCGCCCGCGGAGATGTGGACGAAATCCTCGCCCACGGCGCCCAGCGGGCGCAGGCGATCGCTCGGGAGACGATGCGCGAGGTGCGAGCCCGGGTGGGACTCGACTAGCCGCGGAGCTCGGTCGGCACGCTCTTCTGAAGTTCGGGGAGGAGCGCCCGCAACGTGTCTGAAGAGAGAGCTGGTCGGCCCCGCCACTCCTCGTCCACAAGCCGCTTCCCATCTGGAACGAAGAACGGTTGCAGCACGTAGCGCCGGGCACCCCTGATCCCGTGAGCGATGGAGAACAGGTCGTCTGGAGCGAGCCCGGGAGCGACCGTGGTGCGGAACTCGTAGTCCGGGGCGCGCTCCCGAACGAGAGCGACCGACTCCCGAACCAGCGTGACGACGTCGGGGACAGGCTCCGACGCTACATGGGGCAGGGGGAGAAGGCCCGTGAACTCGGGGTACCGCGCGAACGGCGCCTTGACGTCGAGGGCCACGTAGTCCACGAGCCCGTCTCCGAGCAAGGAGCGAAGGACGGCGGGACGGGTCCCGTTCGTGTCGAGCTTGACGCGGAGGCCGAGCTCCTTCACCTCCCTGAGGAGGAGGGGAAGGTCGCGGTGGAGGGCCGGTTCGCCCCCGGTGACGACGAGCCCGTCGAGGAACCGCGCCCTCTCGGTCAGGGCTGCGACCACCTCCTCCAGGGGAAGGCGGGGGAGGCCGTGCGCCAACCCAGGCAGGACGAGCTCAGCGTTGTAGCAGAACGGGCAGCGGAGGTTGCAGCCCACCGTCCACACCACCGCGCTCACCTTCCCCGGGTAGTCGAGGAGGGAGAGGGGTTGGAGATGGGCGATCTCCACAGCTAGCCGGTTCGGTCGTCCGCGGGGGCGAGCCGGAACACTTTCCGATCCGCAAATTCGGCCTGCTTGCCGATGTTCCATTGCTCGACCGGCCGCAGGTACCCCACCACGCGCGAGTAGACCTCCGCCTTCACCCGTTCCGCCTCCGGGATGACGGTCCCATCGTCTAGGATCAGGTTCCCCTGTTCATCTTCACGGTACGTGGACACAGACGCCTCCTTGGGCCTTCTGATGGCGCACGATGAGCTCCTCGTCGCACTGGGGGCAATAGCGCTTCTCACCGGGGAGGTACCCGTGGTGGGGGCACACGGAGAAGGTGGGGGTGAGGGTGAGGTAGGGGATGCGGAAGTTCGTGAGCACCTTCACCACGAACGACTTCACCGACTCGGGCGAGGGGAGCCGCTCCCCGAGCCAGGCGTGGAACACGGTCCCCCCCGTGTACAGGGCCTGCAGCTCTTCCTGGAGCTGCAGGGCGCGGAACAGGTCATCGGTGAAGTCCACCGGGAGCTGGGACGAGTTCGTGTAGTAGGGGGCCGCTCCCTTCTCCCGCACAGCGCGGTCGTTGGCGACCCGGATCCCGGGGTGCCTCCTCTGATCGAGCATCGCCAACCGGTACGCTGTCCCCTCGGCGGGGGTCGCCTCAAGGTTCCACAGGTGCCCGGTCGCCTCTTGGAACTGAACGAGGGTCTCGCGCACAAACTCGAGGGTGCAGCGCGCGAACCGGATCCCTTCCTCGTGGGCGAGGTTGACCCCGAGGAGGTTGAGGGCCGCCTCGTTCATCCCGATCACGCCGATCGTGGAGAAATGGTTCGCCCAGTACTCGCCTGTCTCCTGTTTGATCGAGGACAGGTAGAACTTGGAGTACGGGTACAGCCCCTGGTCCGTGAGCCGCTCCAGGAGCTTGCGCTTGATGATGAGCGAGCGGCCGGCGGCCTGCAGCAACCCGCGCAGCCGATCGAAGAACTCGCCCTCGTTCCGCGCGAGGAATGCCAGCCGCGGCAGGTTCAAGGTCACAACCCCGATCGAGCCGGTGAGGGGGTTCGACCCGAACAACCCTCCCCCCCGCCGGCGCAGCTCGCGCACGTCGAGCCTGAGCCGACAGCACATGCTGCGCGCGTCCTCCGGCTTCATGTCCGAGGAGAGGAAGTTCGCGAAGTAGGGGATCCCGTACTTGGCTGTCATCTCCCACAACGGGACGAGGTCCGGGTCGTCCCACGGGAAGTCACCCGTTACGTTGTAGGTGGGGATGGGGAACGTAAACACCCGGCCCCGGGCATCGCCGGCCGCCATCACTTCGGCCAGGGCGCGGTTGAACATCCCCATCTCCCGCCCGAACTCGGCGTAGGTCCCGAACTCCTTGCCCTCAACGAGGGCGGGGAGGCCCGCCAGGTGCGGCGGCGGCCGGAGGTCGAGGGTCACGTTGGTGAACGGGGTCTGGAACCCGACACGGGTGGGAACGTTCAGGTTGTACACGAACTCCTGAACGGCCTGCTTCACCTCCGAATAGGATAGGCCATCGGCGGCGATGAACGGGGCGAGGAGGGTATCCACGCCGGAGAACGCCTGCGCCCCCGCTGCCTCGCCCTGCAGGGTGTAGAGGAAGTTCACCGCCTGCATCAACGCCACCCGGAAGTGCTTGGGGGGCCGCGACTCCACCTTGCCCCGCGCCCCGCGGAACCCAAGCCGGAGGAGATCCGCGAGGTCCCACCCCACACAATACGGACCGAGCGTGCCGAGGTCGTGGATATGGAAGTCCCCCTCGACATGCGCCCTCCGGATCGGCTCCGGGTAGACCTTCGTGAGCCAGTACTGGCCAATGATCTTCTCGGTGAGGAACACGTTCAGGCCCTGGAGGGAGAACGCCATGTTCGAATTCTCCCGTACCCGCCAGTCCTGGCCGTTGAGGTAGCTCCCCACGAGCTCGGGATCTACGAGCTCCTTGATCTCCCGGAGCTGCTTGTGCTGGTGACGGTAGACGATGTACGCCCGCGCCGCGTCGGGGAGCCCGGCCGCCATGAGGACCTCTTCCACCGCGTCTTGGATCTCCTCAACGTGGGGGGGACCGAACAGGGGGCCGAACCGACCGGAGAGCATCTGCTCGACGCGGGCTGCGAGTTGGGCCGCGAGGTCCGCGTCGCCGCGCCCCACCTCGCCGAGGGCACGCCCGATGGCGGACGCGATCTTCTCTCGCTCGAATGGGACAACGCTCCCATCGCGCTTCCGTACCTGTTCGATCACCCGAGGTCCTCCTCGCGAACGTAACCGGCGTTACCTTAGCCACGATCCCCCGGGGCGGCAAGAGGACCTTCGTCCTGCCCTTGCACCGCGGGGAGGGAAGGGCTACCATGCGCCCTGGCATTCGCTAGCTAAGGAGGAGATCCACCATTCCAGTCAAACGCTCGGCCAAACGTGAGGAGCGCAAGAGCGCGACCCGGCGTCGGCGCAACGATGCGCGCCGAAGTGCGGTTCGGTACTGGCGAAGAAAGGTCCAGAAGCTCACGGAGGCGGGACAGGTGGATGAAGCCCGTGCGTCCCTCCCCCAGCTCCAGAAGGCGGTGGACAAGGCGGCCGCACGCGGCGTGATCCACCCCAACCGGGCAGCGCGGATGAAGGCCCGGCTCGCCAAGTCCCTCGACCAGTCGTGACCGAGGGATCTCCATGACCCACTTCGACTTCCTCGGCAAATCGAAGTACTTCCTCGCGCTGTCTACGCTCCTTGTGGTGGCAAGCATCGTGGCTCTGGTCACCGTGGGGCTTCGTCTCGGGATGGACTTCACAGGCGGCCTCCAACTGACCGTGTTCTACCCGACGGACACGACCCTCTCCGATCAGGCGGTGCGGGCCTATCTGGAGCCTCTTCTTGCCGACGTCACCCCTGCCCCCAACCTTAGTGTCCAGTCCGTGACCGGAGCGCGCACCTCGCCGGGCGAGGGCACGGTGTCGGTCCCCGGCAAGGTTATATCCCTACCGAGCGTATCGGAGGAAATATGGCAACGGGTGCGGTCCGCTCTCACAGAGCCGCCTGCTGACTCGGGGCTCCCCCAGCCGATCGAATTCAGCATCACCGAGATCGGCCCCCAAGTTTCAGGAGAGACCGTCACCCGCGCTTGGCAGGCCGTCCTCATCTCCCTGGCGGCGATGCTCCTCTACATCGCATTCCGGTTCCGACTCAAGTACGGTGTAGCGGCAGTGGTCTCCCTGATACACGACGTAATTCTCATGGTCGGGCTCTTCGCAGTGACCCAGCTCGAGTTCGACCTGACGGCAATCGCCGCCATCCTCACCGTGATCGGCTACACGCTCAACGACAAGATCGTCATCTACGATCGGGTGCGGGAGAACACGCGGATCGCGAAAAAGGCCCCCCTCATCGAGACGATGAACAAGGCGATCAACCAAACGCTCAGCCGAACGCTCACCACGGGAAGCGCAACCCTCATCGCGATCATCGTCCTCTTCATCTTTGGAGGCAGATCCCTGCAACCGTTCGCCCTCGCGATGTTGGTAGGCGTTGTGGTGGGAACCTACTCCTCTATCTTCATCGCCAACCCCGTCATCGCCTGGTGGACCTTGACCGCGGAGCGCATTCACGCGAGACGGCGCTAACGCAACCGGGCCCTCCACGCGCTTACCGACACGGAGGCGCGCGCTGACCCAGACGGGCCCACGAGGCTGGGGAGGAGGTAGGCAGTGGATGTGAAGTGGGTAACCCTCGCGATCTTCGTCGTGTGCTACGGCCTGATCCTGTGGCGCAAGGTCAAGATCTCCTACGTATCCGTCGCGTCCGCCATCTTACTCGTGGCGATCGGGGCGCTCTCCCCCCAGACCGCGCTTTTCGAAGCGATCGACTGGAACGTGATTGCCATCTACTGGGGTTTCCTCATGGTCTCGATCGTGTTCTCCGAGAGCGGCGTCCCGGCGCGGCTGGCGAACTACCTCGCGCGACGCTCGCACACGGAAGGGATGGCCCTCTTCGCCCTGTGCGTCCTAACAGCGTTCCTGTCCGCGTTCATGGAGAACGTGGGGGTCACGCTGATGATGGTCCCGATCGGGTTCGCGCTCGCCAAGGCAGCCGGGTCATCTCCCACCACGTACCTCATCGCGATCTCCTGCTCCTCAAACATCGTGACCACGGTGACGATGATCGCCGATCCGCCAGCCCTCATCCTCGCGCGGCAGACGGGGATGACGTTCTTCGACTTCTACTGGTTCCAGGGGAGGATCGGGCTGGGGCTGATCTCGATCGTGGCGGTGGCGGTGGGGTTCGTCGTCCTTTACCTGACCACGATGCGGAAGATGAAGAAGACCGTCCACGTCGAGGTGGAGAAGGTGGAGATGAGGATCCTTCCCGCCGTCCTGTTCGTGGGCGGCATCGCTGCCCTCGCGATCGCTCCCTACCTCGGGGTCCCGATCGGCTACATCGGGCTCGCGGTGGGGGTCATCGCCCTGTTGATCGAGGCGAAGGGGGCGAAGAAGGTCATCACCGAGTTCGACTGGCACTCGCTCGCCTACATCATCGGGATCTTCGTGGTCGTGGGCGCCGTGAACAATGTCGGCTTGCTGACGGACCTCGCGAACGGGATCGTGAAGCTCGGGGTCAACAGCCCGACCCTCGCCCTGGTCTTCCTCACCTGGATCTCGGTGGCCCTGTCGTCGTTCGTGGATAACGTCCCGTTTACGATGCTCATGATCCCCGTCTGCACGCACATGGCGACCGCGATCGGGATGGCCAACCCGTTCCCCCTCCTGTTCGGGATGCTCGTCGGGACCGGGCTGGGTGGGAACCTAACCCCGGTCGGGGCGACGGCGAACGTGTTCGCGTGCGGGGCCCTGGAGAAGGCGGGGCACAAGGTGCGCCTGGGGGAGTTCATGAAGATCGGCGCTCTGTTCAGCATCAGCGCGGTCGCCACCGCCCACATCCTCCTCCAGCTCCTTTGGCTGTGACCGGGCGCGGAGCGGAGGACGGGCGAGCCCCCTGAGGCCAGCTCCCGGCCGGTAGGGCAAGTGGACGAGAAGACATGAGAACGAACGATCTCCCGATCGTCCTCCGGGACGTGGGGCTCCTGGCGCTGGTGGTCGGGGCGATGGCGGTGGGGTCGTTCCCCGTGGCGGTCGTGTTCGGGGAAGGCTACGCCCTGGGGCCGCTGGGGGCGACCGCCCTCGCTTCCCTCGGGGTCTGGGCGCTCCTCTACCTCCCGTTCCGCCGGGCGCCCGAGGCACAGCTCAAGCACGGGCTCGTCGCCGCTGCGGTGGGGTGGCTCGTCGTGGCCACGCTGGGTGCGCTTCCGTTGTGGCTCGTGTCCATCGGCCCCGGTAGCGGAGTCCTCCCCTACACCGACCCAGCGAGCGCGTTCTTCGAGAGCGTATCCGGATTCACTGGCACCGGCCTCACGATGGCCCTGCGGCCGGACCTCCTCCCCCGGACCCTCCAATGGTGGCGGTCGTTCACAGAATGGGTGGGGGGGATGGGGGTGATCGTCCTCATGATCACCCTCATCGCGGGCCCCGGGATGACCGCCGCCAACCTGTACTTCGCCGAAGCCCACGGAGAGAAGATCCATCCCTCGGTGATCTCCACCGTGCGCACGATGTGGTGGATCTTCCTCCTCTACACGTTCCTCGCCATCGCGGGCCTGTGGGGGGCAGGGATGCCCCTCTGGGACGCGGTGAACCACGGCATGACCGGCATCGCTACCGGCGGGTTCTCGATCTGGCCAGACGGAATCGGGCACTACCACTCCGTGGCGATCGAGATCGTCGTGATCCTCGCCATGCTCCTGGGGGCGATCAGCTTCGTCGTCCACTACCACGTGTTGCAGCACGGCCCGCGGGTCCTCTCCTCCGACGTCCAGACGCGGGCGCTCTTGCTCCTGACCGCGGGGGGAGCGCTTCTGGTGGGGGGGATGCAGCTAGGGCGCGCCCCCATGGGCACAGCATTCCGCGAGGGGACGTTCCAGTTCGCCTCTGCCTTGACCTGCACCGGCTTCCAAACCGTCCCCCTCGACGGGTGGTCGGACATCGCAAAGCTTGTTCTGACCGTGGGAATGGTGATCGGCGGGGCAGCGGGCTCCACCGCGGGCGGGATCAAGGTGATGCGGTTCCTGTTCCTCGTGCGCGGGGCAAGCTGGCAACTCAAACGTTTGGCGCGCTCCCCCGACGCACTGATCCCGCTGCGGATAGGGCATCAAGCCCTGCCTGAGCTCACCGCGTACCGCCGCATCAGCGAAGCGGGGGTGCTGGCCATGCTGTGGATGGCGTTCCTCTTCATGGGGGTGCTCCTCGTGGGATGGTTCGTCCCCGGGTTCCGACTCGCTGACCTCCTGTTCGAGGTCGCCTCGGCCCAAGGGAACGTCGGCCTGTCGGTGGGGATCACCAACCCTGGGATGCCACTTCTGGCCAAACTCGTCCTCTGCTTCAACATGTGGGTGGGGCGGTTGGAGATCATCCCCGTCTTGATGCTCTTCCGGAGCCTCGTGTCGCGTCGGATCTGACGGTGTCGCGCTCCCTTACTCGGTAGCGGGCTCGACCACCACACGGCGGTTGGGCTCGCGGCCGACGGAGGACGTCCGTACCCCGGGGACGTCCGCGAGGGCCATGTGGACCACCCGCCGGTCGTCGGCGGGCATCGGGGCGAGCTCGATCCGGCGGCCCTCCATAACCACCTGGCCCGCCACATCCCGCGCCTTCCTCGCCAGCTCCTCGCGGTGGACGAGGAGCTCCCCGTTGACGTCTACAACGACGGGGACGTCCTGCCCGTAGTGGGATTTGAGGTACAGGCGCGCAACGCGGGAGAGGGCAGCGCGGAACGCAGCGTCGGTGGGAAGGCGTCGCACCCCACGCAGATCCACGTACACCCCCTCGCCCTCCGCCGTAGCCTCGACGTGGCCCTCTTCTCCCATCACCTGCAAGAGCCCCACGCCGAACTCCCGCGCCGCATCAAGGAGCTGGGGGGGCATCCGGTTTCGCGGTTCGCGCCGTCTCCCGAGCCATCTCGAGGTCGAAGATCATCTGCTGCCCGATCTGGAGGAGCGTGGACGCGAACCAATACAACCACAACCCGGCCGGGAAGCTCAGGAAGAGGAGGGCCATCACGATCGGCAACACCCACCCGACCATCTGGGCCCCACCCTTTGGCTGCTCCGGCATCCGCCGCTGGGTCAGCCACTGCTGGACGAGCTGGGCTCCGGTAGCGAGGACGATCATGATGTAGTAGGGATCAGGTTGGGAGAGATCGGAAAGCCAGAGGAACGCCGGCGAGAGGTGGATCTGCTCCGCCGAGTACATGATCGCCTGCCAGAGAAGGATCAGGATCGGGAACTGCAGGAGGAGGGGGAGGCACCCTCCCAGAGGGTTCACCTTCTCCTGGCGGTAGAGCTCCATCATCTGCTGCTGAAGGGTCTGGCGGTCATCCTTGTACTTCTCCTGGAGCTTTTGAAGCTTCGGTGCCAGGCGCTGCATCTTCGCCATCGAGCGGTACTGGTTGCGCATGAGGGGATAGATGATGATGCGCGTGATGAGGGTGAAGAGGAGGATCGCCCACCCGTAGTTCCCGGTCAAATGGTAGAGCCACTCGAAGAACTTCATCACCCACACCAGGAACTGGGAGAAGAAGCCCACCGGAGCGACGGCGGCGAGGCCCGCCTTCTCGAGGAGCACGTACCGGTTGCGGCCCGTGTAGAGGGTGCCCCGGAGGAGGATCTCGCCCGTTCCTTCGACGCCGAACACGGGATGGCCGGACTCGTTCACCGCAAAGAACGGGACCGCATCTCCCTCAGCGAGGCGGAGGAAGTACACCCGATCCTTGCCCACAAGGCCCAGGCCCTGGAACTGGGCATAGCTCCCGGGGGCGAGCGGGGCATTGGAGGTCTTTCCATCGTAGAGGAAGACGAGGTCGGGGACTCCGCTCCCAGTCGGGCGGTGACCGACGATGACGCGGATCTTCTCCCCGGGCGCGCGGATGTGGAGGTCCACGTCCATCGTGTACAGGTCATCCCACCCCACCCGAAAGGCCTTCTCCGCACGCAAGCCCTCTCCCTCGTAGGCGATGCGAACCACCGCCTCCTCCGGCGTGGGCTGGGTCGTTTCAATCGTGTAGGCCCGAAGATCGGCGTCCTCCTCACCGAGCCAGACCTCGAACGGGAGGCTGACCCCATACGCCAACGTCGGCTGGGCACCGCTTCCCCAACCGGGAACAGCGTCGAGGGGGGTCGAGCCGTAGGACGCGAAGTGAACGAACGCGCTCTTCATGGTCCCGCCCGCCGCGGAAAACGTGTAGCGGAGGAGGCTCGTCGTGACCTGGACGATCTCCGTCCCCTCCTCGACCGAACGCCGGATCTCCACCGGCTCAGAGGCAGCGAAGACGGGACACGCGATCGTCGCCAGGATGCTGAGGACAAGGATGCACACGCGCATAACCTTGCGACTTTACCGGGGAGAGCTTCCCGCCACAACATGCCTTGGGACAACCCCCTGCCGGACGTACACTCCCCCCGCGATGTTCACCGGCATCGTGCGTTCCGTGGGCCGGGTGGGGGAGCGCTCCCCTCACCACCTCGTCGTCCAGGCCGGGGAGCTCGCCCTCCCTCGCGGGGCGAGCCTCGCCGTGAACGGGGTCTGCCTGACCGTAACCGAGGCGAACGCCGGGCGGGCGGTGATGGACCTGTCGGCAGAGACGGTCCGCCGCACCACGCTCGGCGACCTCCGCCCAGGGGATCCGGTGAACCTCGAACCGGCCCTCCGTGTGGGAGAAGAGCTCGGGGGGCACCTCCTCCTCGGCCACGTGGACACGGTGGGGAAGGTCGCCTGGATCGAGCGGCGGGGGGAAGAAGTCGTGGTGGAAATCGCGTTCGACCCCCGGTTCGACCTCCTCCTCGCCGACAAGGGATCGGTGGGGGTAGACGGGATCAGCCTGACCCCGTTCGCTGTGGGGGAGGGCACGTTCCGGTGCGCGATCGTCCCCTACACGTGGCACCAGACAAACCTCTCCCACCGCCGGGGGGGGGAGCGGGTGAACCTGGAGTTCGACGTCCTGGCGAAATACGTGCGGACGTGGAGGGAGAGGTGAAACTGGCGACAGTCGAAGAAGCAGTGGAAGCGCTCCGTGCGGGGCGGATGATCATCGTCGTGGACGACGAGGACCGGGAGAACGAGGGCGACCTCGTGCTGGCGGCGGAGAAGGCGACCCCGGACGCGATCAACTTCATGCTCCGCGAGGGGCGGGGACTCCTGTGTGTGCCCCTGCCCCGGGAGCGGGCAAAACGGCTTGAGCTCAGGCCGATGATCGAGCCCCCCGAGGACAGCCACGAGACGACGTTCACGATCTCCGTAGACGCACGGCGGGGCGTCTCCACCGGGATCTCCGCCGCCGACCGGGCGCGGACGGTCCTCACCCTCGCCGACCCCACCACCGGGCCCGAGGACCTGACCCGCCCCGGGCACGTGTTCCCCCTCATCGCCCGGGAAGGGGGCGTCCTGCGCCGGGCCGGGCACACCGAGGCCACCGTGGACCTGTGTCGCCTGGCCGGCCTCCAGCCGGTGGGGGTGATCTGCGAGATCATGAACGAGGACGGGACGATGGCGCGCCTGCCCGATCTCCTGGCGTTCGCCGAGCGGCACGGCCTCCCCATCCTCACCATCGCCGACCTCATCTCCCACCGCAAACAGCGGGAGAAGCTCGTGGAAAGGGTTTGCGAGGCAGAGCTGCCGACGCGATACGGGCATTTCAGGATCGTCACGTTCCGCGATATCCTCACCGGCCAGGAGCACGTCGCCCTCACCAAGGGCGACCTGAGCGGGGACGAGCCTCCCCTCGTGCGGGTCCACTCGGAGTGCCTGACCGGGGACGCGCTGGGGTCGCTCCGCTGCGATTGCGGTGACCAGCTCCGCACCGCGCTGCAGATGGTCGAGGGTGAGGGGCGCGGGGTCGTCCTCTACATGCGCCAGGAGGGGCGGGGGATCGGCCTCCTGGGCAAGCTGTGCGCCTACCAGCTCCAGGACCAGGGCCTGGACACGGTGGAGGCGAACCTGCGGCTGGGGTACCCGGCGGACCTGCGCGAGTACGGGATCGGGGCCCAGATCCTCGTGGACCTTGGACTGAAGCGGATCCGGCTGCTCACCAACAACCCGCGCAAGGTGGCCGGCCTGTCCGGGTACGGGCTCACGATCGTGGACACCGTGCCGATCGAGATCGAACCCAACCCGTACAACCTGCGCTACCTCAAGGCGAAGAAAGAGAAACTCGGGCACAAGCTCGATAAGGTGTAGCGCGAAGGAGGAACCGATGGCTGCGTACGAAGGGAAGCTCGATGGAAAGGGGATCAAGGTCGGGATCGCCGTATCCCGGTTCAACGACCTCGTGACGAAGGAGCTCCTCGACGGGGCGCTCGACCGGTTGCGCCGGCTGGGGGTGGCAGAGAAGGACATCACGGTGGCGTGGGTGCCGGGGGCATTCGAGCTCCCTCGGGCGGCTCAGGTGCTCGGGGCATCGGGGCAGTTCCACGGCGTCATCGCCCTCGCCGCGGTGGTGCGGGGGGCGACCCCCCACTTCGAGTACGTGGCGGCCGAGGCGGCAAAGGGGATCGCCAAACTCAACCTCGACCTCCCCATCCCGGTGGCGTTCGGGGTCCTCACCGCCGACACAATGGACCAGGCCCTGGAGCGGGCGGGGGGAAAGGTGGGGAACAAGGGCGCCCAGGCCGCGGAGGCCCTCGTCGAGATGATCAACCTGGAGCGGGCGATCGGAAGATGAAGGTGGAGAGCGTGCGCGGAATGCGGGACATCCTCCCCGAGGAAGCCCCGCGGTGGCAGAAGCTGGAACAGGAGATCCGCGCCGCGTTCGCCCTCTACGGGTACGGCGAGATCCGCGTCCCCCTCGTGGAGCGGGCCGAGCTCTTCTCGCGGGGGGTCGGGGAGGAGACTGAGGTCGTGGAGAAGCAGATGTACGTGTTCCCCGACCGGAAGGGGCTGCCGCTCGCCCTGCGGCCCGAGGCGACGGCATCCGTGGTGAGAGCCTACATCGAGCACGGGCTGCACGCCACGGGCGACCTCGCCAAGCTCTACTACCTTGGGCCGATGTTCCGCTATGAGAAGCCCCAGCTCGGGCGCCAGCGCCAGTTCCACCAGTACGGGGTTGAGGCGATCGGGTCGCTCGATCCCGCCCTCGACGCCGAGGTGATGGATGTCGCTGCGTATTTAATGGAGAAGCTGGGGCTCGATCGGAAGAGGCTGACCCTTCGCCTCAACACGATCGGCTGCCGCAAGGATCGGGAGCCGTATCGGGAGGCGCTGCGGCGCCACTTCCTCCCGCAGCAAGCGGACCTCTGTCCGGACTGTCGGCGGCGATTAGAGGAGAACCCACTGCGGATCCTCGACTGTAAGCAGCCGCAGTGCCAATCCGCGATCGCCGCTGCCCCCAAAAGCCTAGACCACGTCTGCGAAGCCTGTCGGGAGCACTTCACCCAAGTCCAGGAGTTCGTGCAGGCGCTCGGCATTCGCTACACCCTGGATCCCACCCTGGTCCGGGGGCTCGACTACTACACGCGGACGGTATTCGAGCTCTGCGCGGAGGATTTGGGGGCCCAGGATGCCCTCCTCGGCGGGGGGCGCTATGACGACCTCGTGGAACTCCTCGGCGGCCCTCCCGCCCCGGCGGTGGGGTTCGCCGGCGGGATGGAGCGCCTGGTGCTCGTCCTCTCCGGCCAAGGAGCCCCTCCCGGCGCGGCGGAGCCTGCCCTCGAGGTGTACCTCGTCCCGATCGGCAGCGACGCGAAGCGCGAGGGAGCGAAGCTCCTCGCAAGCCTGCGCCGACATGGGATCTCAGCGGACACTGACTACATGGGGCGATCCCTGCGCAAGACGATGCAGATCGCTGGCCGCAGCGCGCGCTATGCGGCGATCCTAGGGCCCGACGAACTCGCCCGGGGAGAGATCAAGCTCAAGGATCTCGCTTCCGGAGAAGAGAAGGCGATCGGCCTCGCCCAGTTCACCGCCGACCCGCACACCTTCATCGGCTGACTTGCTGAAGCAAGCTCAGGCAGAAGACCCTAGCCACACTGCTGAGCACGCAGAGGACGCCGAGATCGCGAGCTTCCTTCCCGCGTCCTCGATCCGCGCCGCCCAGGAGAGGACGTCCGGGTAGACGTCCACGCCGGAGAGGCTCGTCCGCCCGTCCTCATCGTCCGTCATCCGCTCGGGAGGTGGGCGAAGCGGCGGGCCGGGTATACTTCTCCCATGACCAAGAAGCTGCCCCGATGGGATCTTTCGCCCCTCTTCCCGAGCCTCGACTCCCGTGAGTTCCAGGCAGCGTGGAACGACGTCGAGGCCCGCCTCCACACCCTGGAGCCCCTCTTCGACCGCCACGAGGTTGGCCCGCGGCCGATGCGCGACGGCGACCGCGCCGCGTTCCAGGAGATCACAGCCGCGATTAACGGGATGATGGAAGCGTTCCTCCCCGTGCGGGCGTTCGTGTCCGCCCACGTGGATACGGACAGCACAAACCAGGCTGCCCAGGCAAAGCTCTCGGAGCTCCAGAAGATGTTCCTCGCCTACGAGCGCCTCCGGCCCCGCCTCACGGCGTGGCTGGCGCGGCTCGACCCGGAGGCGATCGGCGCTGGCCCGTACAAGCTCATGCTCGACGAGGCCCGCGTCCAGGCCGAGCATATGATGAGCGAGCGTGAGGAGATCCTCGCTTCCGAGCTCCGCCTCTCCGGGGGGAGCGCGTGGACGAAGCTCCACGGGAACGTCTCCAGCCTCATCACGGCCACCGTGGGGGGGAAGGAACTCCCCATCACCGCGGTCCGCAACCTCGCCCACAGCCTAGACCCCCGGGTCCGCAAGGAGGCGTACGATGCAGAGATCGCGGCCTGGAAGGCGCACGAGGTGCCGCTCTCTGCAGCGTTGAACGGGGTCAAGGGCGAGGCCTCCACCCTCAACCGGAAGCGCCGGTGGCGCGATGACTTGGAACCAGCTCTCGTCCGGAACCGGATCTCCCCCCAGGCCCTCGGGGCGATGCAGGATGCGGTCGTGGCGAGCTTCCCCATCTGGAAGCGCTACTTCCGCGCCAAGGCCCGCCTCCTCGGGAAGGCGGTGCTCGACTGGTGGGACCTCGCCGCCCCGGTGGGGAAGGGCGAGAAACGCTGGACGTGGGACGAGGGAGCGTCGTTCATCGTGGGCCAGCTCCGCACCTTCTCGGCGTCGGATGCCACGGTGGCCGAGATCGCGTTCCGCGAGAACTGGATCGATGCCGAGCCTCGGGTGGGAAAGCGCGGTGGGGCGTACTGCATGTCCATCGGGGGAGGGAAGAGCCGCATCCTCGCCAATTTCGAAGAGAGCTTCGACTCCGTGTCCACGATCGCCCACGAACTCGGGCACGCCTACCACAACCACTGCCTGCGAGAGAGGCCGCCGCTCCTCAGGACGTACCCGATGACCTTGGCCGAGACAGCGAGCATCATGAACGAGACGATCGTCGTCCAGGCTGCGCTGCTTGCCCTGTCGGAAAAAGAACAGCTCCCGATCCTCGAGACCGACCTCCAGGGGGCAGCCCAGGTGGTGGTGGACATCCACTCCCGGTTCCTGTTCGAGAAGGCGGTGTTCGAGAATCGGGCGAGCCGCGAACTCTCCGCGGCGGAATTCTGCTCGCTCATGGTGGAGGCGCAGAAGGTGACGTACGGCGATGCGTTGGCCACCTACCACCCCTACATGTGGGCCGTGAAGCCGCACTACTACGGGACCGACTTCTACAACTTCCCGTACACGTTCGGGCTCCTGTTCGGGCTCGCCCTGTACCAGAAGTACCTCGCGGAGGGAGAAGCGTTCGTGGCCCGCTACGACGACCTCCTCGCCTCGGTCGGGATCTACCCCGCCGCGGAGCTCGCCGGTCGGTTCGGGTTCGATCTCGAAGCGCGATCGTTCTGGGAGGGGGGGCTCGCCATCCTCGGGGAGCGCGTGGCGCGGTTCGAGCAGCTCGCCTCTAGTCCACAGTGAGGGTCTTGCTCAGGTTGCGGGGGTAATCGGGGTCGAGCCCGCGGGCCACGCTCAGCCGGTAGGCAAGGAGTTGCAGGGGGACCACGGCGAGGAGAGGGTTGAAAAGCGGCCCCGCCGGGGGAAGAACGACGAGGTCGTGGGCGTTGGCCCGCAGCCGCGGGTCCTCTTCCCCGATCGCGATCGCCCACCCGCCGCGGCACGTGACCTCGTTCACCCCGCTCACGATCCGCGCCACGTCCTCCGGCCCCGCCACGAAGATCACCGGGTACCCGTCGGTCACCGCCGACAGGGGGCCGTGCTTGAATTCGGTGGAGAGCATCCCCTCACAGTGGGCGTAGGTGACCTCCTTCATCTTCAGCGCCCCCTCGAGGGCAATGGGGTAGGTCAGCCCGTACCCGAGGCAGTACAGGTCATCGTGCCGCGCGAGGGACTCGGCGAGGCCCGCTACAGCTACCTCCGCCGCGCCGATCGTCTCCTCGATCAGGCCCGGGAGCGTGTGGAGCATCGCGGTGGAATGGCCGCCCATCCTCAGGGCGAGGTACAGGAACGCGAGCGCCTGGTTGAGGAACGTCTTCGTCGCCGGGACACTGATCTCGTAGCCGCAGGCCAAGGGGAGGTAGGCACGGCTCTCCCGCATCAGGGTCGAGCCGATGACGTTGATGAGGGCGAGGGGCTCCAGTCCACGCCCGCGTGCTGCCTCCAGGGCGAGGAGGACATCCTTCGTCTCCCCACTTTGGCTCACGAACACCCCCACGTCGTCTCGCCCCACTGCCGGCACGTACTGGGGGACGAACTGGGGGGCGAGGACGGGGATCGCCGGCCGGCCCGCCAGGCGCGCGATGTACGTCGCCCCAAGCAGGCACGCGTGGTAGCTCGTCCCACACCCGACCAGGTACAGGTTCCGTGCCGCCTTCATCCGCTCCACCAGCGGCGCCACATGGGGGGAAGCGTCGTAGAGGTGGAGCATCTCCCCCGCCCGCCGCGGCTGCTCGTGGATCTCCTTGAGCATGAAGTGCGCGAACCCGCCCTTCTGCGCTTCCTCCATCGTCTCCGTGATCGCCTCCACCTCCCGCTCGATCCGGCGCCCATCCTCGACCCGCCGCAGCTCGATCCGCCCCGGCTCGAGGATCACGATCTCCCCATCCTCGACCCTCACGATGCGCCGGGTGAGGGGGAGGAGCGAGGGGAGGTCGGAGGACACCACGGAGATCCCATCAGTGACCCCGGCGACGAGCCCGGATCCCTTCTTGAACGCGTAGAGCCGGTTCTCCCCCACCCGCCCAATCACGAACGCGTAATCCCCCGCGAGGTCGTGGTACGCGTGGCGGATCGCATCGAGCATCGAGAAGCCCTGGTCCACGTACCGCTCGACGGCGTGGACGCATGTCTCGCCATCGTTCGTGGAGCGAACGACCATCCCTTGGCCGATGAACGCCTCTCGCAGCTCAACGTTGTTCACGACGTTCCCGTTGTGAGCGCCAACGAGGTCGCCGTCCGAGTCGAGGTGGGGCTGGGCATTGGCCTGAGACGGAGCCCCGAACGTGGCCCAGCGGAGCTGGACGATCCCCCGCGTCCCGCGCATCTCGTGGAAAGCGAGGCGGCGGGCGACGTCCTCGATCCTCCCCACATCCTTGCGCAGGTCAACCTGGCCGTCGGAGGTCAGGGTGGCGCACCCGACGGAGTCGTACCCGCGGTAGGAGAGGCGCTTCCCCGCCTCGACGAGGAGCGGACCCAAGGCCTCGTCCTTGCCCGTCACGATGCCGAAGATGCCGCACACCCTACACCCCTGGCCGCCCGCAGCGGGGAGGATTGGGTTCGTGGTTCACAGCTCACATTCTACTGCCCGTGATCCGCAGCCGCATCCGGCACGTCCCGGGGCACGTGCCCCCCACTCCCGGTTGTGCGGCGCGGGGGTGGGGCTATCCTTGTGAGCGGCAGAAGCCCACTGAACGAGGGAGGTTTCGATGAACCAGAGGATCCGAGTGCGTAGCGCTGTGGTGCTATTCTCGTGTCTTTTGTGTGCAGTTGGGCCGTCCATCGCCTTCGCCCAGGGAACGGGCGAGGTCGCGGTAGGGGCGACGTTGGCCGGCTCGCCGGTGGATGTGCGGGTGGTGGCCCGCACGGATGGCGAAGTGGCAGGGATCTTCTACAGCTCTGTCGTCGCCCCGGGGAGCGCCCGGTTCTCCCTCCCCGCCGGGGCCTACACCCTGGTCGTCGAGCACGGGGCTGGCTTCGCGCGGGGGGCGGAGGTGCGGGAGATCACCGTCCAGGCCGGGGAAGAAGTCCGGGTGGAGGTCGAGTTCCCGCAGGGGTTCTCTCCTTCCCAGGCGTGGGGCTACTACGGGGTGGACCTCCACGCTCACTCCAACGCGAGCTTCGATGCCTCCACCCCCCCCGACGAGCTCATCGCCGTGCAGCTGGCCGCGGGCCTCGACATCGGGTTCCTGAGCGACCACAACACCGGCGACGGGCACGCCCCGTTCGCCTCCGCCGCCAAGAAGCGCGGGTTCCCGGTGATCCTCGGAGTCGAGATCACCGCCTTCCGCTGGCACTGGACAGCGTACCCGGTCGATCCCTACGTTCCACAGATCCCGCCAATGGTGTGGATGGGCGTGGGATCCCCTGCCCCCACCTTCGCCGAGGCCCGCCTCCACGGGGCCCAGTTCATCCAGGTCGCTCACCCCTACTGGTCGGGGGCGCCCTACTTCGAGGCCCTGGGACGGGACTTCTTCGACCCGAACTTCGACCTCATCGAGATCGCCAACAGCGAGTTCGATGAAGAGGATCAGCGCGCCGTCGAACAGCTGTTCGCGTTCTGGAACGAAGGGAAGCGCTACGTGGCCGTGGCAGGGAGCGATGCCCACCATTGGCAGGATCCCACCCACATCTACGGCCGCCCCCGCACCTACGTGTACGTGGAGGGCGAGCTCACCGTGGAGAAGTGGCTCGCGGCGCTGGGGAAGGGACGGGCGTTCGCCACCTACGGCCCCCTCGTGGACTTCACCGCCCAGGGCGGGGCCGCCCGACCGGGGGACACCGTCGTCCTCGCCAGGGGGGAGGAGATCCGGCTCCAAGCCGAGCTGTTCGTCGCCCCGCGCGAGGCACCGCGGGGCCTCGCGCTCGCTCAGGTGATCAAGAACGGTGAAGTGGTGCGCGATTTCCCGCTCGACGGGAGGGCGGAGGCCACGGTCACCTTCGCCGATGCCCCCACCCCGGGGAGCTGGTACGTGGTGCGGGTCGTGGCCACGGATGGAGACCAGGCGTACACGAACCCGATCTGGGTCGAGGTCCGCTAGCAGCTACCCCAGCTCGACGATCGTGACCCCATCGCCGCCCTCGGCGGGGGGGGCGAGGTGAAACCGCTTCACGTACGGGGCGCGGCGGAGGTAGCCGTGGAGGGCCTCCCGCAGCGCGCCCGTCCCCTTGCCGTGGACGATGCGGCCCGTGGACACCCCGGCCCGCAACAGGCGATCGAGCCAGGCCTCGACCTCGCGTTCGGCCTCGGATACGGAGAGCCCGCGCACGGAGAGCTCCAGGCTCACCTCCCTCACCGGCCCGAGGGTGGGCACGGGTGCCCGCGGTACGGGCACGCTTTCGGCGGGTTCGAGCGCCTCGGGGGGGAGCTCGACCCTCCGCCCGCGCACCTCGACCCCGACCCGGTCCCCGTCCACCCACAGCACGGTGCCCACCTTCCCCGTCGCGCGCACGCGCACGACCATCCCCTCCCTCACCGCGAGGGGGCGGTGGACGGGGCCAGGAGCCGCCGGGACCTCAGCCGCGATCTCCTCCACCCGCTTGAGAACAGCCCTCCGCTCCTCGGCCGAACCGGCGGCGCGGGCCTGGGCGATGAGCGCCGAGAGTTCCTTGCGCGCAGCGCGGATCTCCCCCTCCAGCCGCGCCAGTTCCTGGCCAATGGCCTCCGTCTTCTTCTCCTGGAGGGCGAGGAGCCTCTTCTCATAGTCCGCCCGCAGCTTTCTCAGAGTTTCCCGCTCCAGCTCAAGGTTCGCCCGCAGTCGGCGGGCCGCCCCCCGCTCCCGCTCGAGCTCGGCGATGATCTCCTCGGCGCGGATCTCGCCTGACGTGAACACGCCGCGCGCCCGCTCGATGAGCTCTCGGGGGAGCCCGAGGCGATCCGCGATCTCGAGGGCACACGACCGCCCCGGCACCCCCTCCTGGACGCGGTAGGTGGGGGAGAGGGTCTCCAGGTCGAACTCCATCGAGCAAGAGAGGACGCCGGGATGGGACACGGAGAAGTGCTTGAGGGGGGTGAGGTGGGTCGCCACCGCTGCGGTGGCCCCGATCTCGAGGATCCGCTCCAGGATCGCCAGGCCGAGCGCAGCCCCCTCCTGAGGATCGGTCCCTGCCCCCAGCTCGTCGAGGAGGACGAGGGACCGTTCATCGACGTCGCAGAGGATCCCCACGATGTTCGTCATGTGGGAGGAGAAGGTGGACAGGCTCTGTTCGATCGACTGCTCCTCCCCGATGTCCGACCGCACCTTGGGGAACACGGAGAGCACGGTCCGCGACGAGGCGGGGATCGGGATCCCGCTCTGGGCCATCACCGTAAGGAGGCCGATCGTCTTCAGGAGGACGGTCTTCCCGCCCGTGTTGGGGCCGGTGATCACCGCCACCCGCTTCGTCCCCCCGAACGCGATCGAGACCGGCACCGCCCGGTCCCCGAGGAGGGGGTGGCGGGCCTCCACGAGCTCGATCCGCCCATCCTCGACGAGGGTCGGCAGCGCTCCCCGCACCGCCTGGCCGTACCGCGCCCGGGCGTACAGGCCATCCAGCCGGGCCACGGTCGCCAGGTCGCGCCGCAGGTGGCCCTCCTCCTCGAGGAGCATCCCCGTGAGCTCGGCCAGGATTCGGTGCACCTCGCGCTCGATCTCGTCATCGGCCTCCCGCAGCCGGTTGTTGAGCTCAACCGCCGCCGCCGGCTCGGCGAACAGGGTCTGGCCGCTCGCCGACATCTCGTGGACCACCACCGATGCCCCCCGCGCCCCGGCCTTGAGCGGGACCACGAACCTCCCGCCGCGCTGGGTCACCACCGGCTCCTGGACGAGGTCGCGGTTATGGTCCAGGTATCGGCGGAGGAGGTCGGTGATCCGGTCCACAAGCCCCCGCCGCTCCCGATAGAGGTCCCGCAGCTTAGGCGTCGCGTCCTGTCGCACCTCCCCCCGCTCATCCACGGCTCGCCAGACCGCGCGGAGGAGATCGGTCTGGTCGGAGATCCTCTCTCCCAAAGCCTTGAGCCCGAGGAGCCGCGATCCGGCCAGGGCCTGCCGCACCTCACCGCACGCGGTCAAGGTGGCGGCGACGGTCAGGAACCGGTCCGGGGGCAGGGCCCCGTGATCGCGGGCCGCGGCGAGGAGCGGGGAGAGATCGTGGATTCCCCCGAGAGAGAACCCCGCGCGGATGGCCTCCTCCATCTCCCCGACGAGGGCGAACTCCCGCTCCAGGGCGGCCCGGTCGGACCGCGGGGAGAGGGCGCGCACCGCCTCGGCCCCGAGCGTGGAAGCGGCGAACGCCGCCACCCCGTCGAGGACCTTCCCCAGCTCGAGGTCCCGCCCGGTGCGGGGGTTCACGACCTCGGAGATCACATCATCCGACGCAGAGGAGACCATCATCGGTACTATATCCGGTCCGTCCCGAGCTCCGCTAGAAGGGGACTCAGCCGGTCACTACAATCAGAGGACATGCCCGCCAACCTGAGCCCCGCCTTCCTCGCTGCCCGGGACCGCCTCAACCGGTCCAAGACGGATGAGGAGCGACTGGACGCGCTCCAGGAGATGCTCGCCACCATCCCCAAGCACAAGGGGACGGAGAAGATGCAGGCTGACATCCGGCGGCGGATCGCTAAGCTGAAGGAGAAGGCAGAACAACAGCGGCGATCCGGCAAGGGAGGTGCGGTCGGCTACCACGTGCCGCGGGAGGGGGCGGCTCAGGTGGCCCTCGTTGGCGTCCCCAACGCCGGGAAGTCGTCCCTCCTCGCCGCCCTGACCCGGGCCACCCCGGACATCGCCCCCTACCCGCTGACCACCGTCCGGCCGCAGCCGGGGATGATGGAGTTTGAGGACATCCAGATCCAGCTCGTGGACCTCCCACCGATCACCCGGGACTACACCGAGGGATGGGTGTACGGGCTGATCCGCCTCGCAGACACGGTGGCGCTGTGCGTGGACCTGGGGAGCCCTGGCTGGCAGCGCGAGACGGAGGAAGCGATCGCCCTCCTCGCCGCGCACCACACCCTGCTCACGAAGGGCGCGAGCCGGCAGGTGGACTGGCGGGTCGTGGAGCGGCAGACGGTCGCCCTCGGGCTCAAGGCCGACCTCGGACGCGATCGCATCCCAGCGTTCCTCGCCTGGGCCGACGGCCGGTACCCAGCCGCGGTCGCCTCCACCGCGACCGGAGAGGGGCTGGAGGAAGTGCGGGTCCTCATCTTTCGCCATTCGGGGGTGGTGCGGGTGTACACGAAGAAGCCGGGCCACCCCCCCGACCTATCGAAACCGTACACGATCAGGGAGGGAGCAACGGTGCTGAACGTCGTCGAGCAGATTCACAAGGACTTCGTGAGCCGGCTGCGCTACGTGCGCCTGTGGGGCTCGGGCCGGTTCGAGGGCCAGCATGCCCCGCAGGATCACGTGGTTCAGGACAAGGACATCGTGGAGATCCACCTCTCATGACTGACCCCGTGCGCCTGGCCCAAGAACTGGTACGTATCCCAAGCCCATCGGGGATGGAAGGAGAGGTGGCCGAGCGACTGATCCAGGTCCTGAAAGGGTTCTGCGAGGTCGAGCGCGGGCCGTTGGGATCGGTCGTGGCGAGGATCTCCCGTGGGGAGGGCCCGACGGTGATGGTGGAGGGGCACCTCGACACGGTGCCGGGGGGGGAGAGCGGAGGATGGACCAGGGGGCCGTTCTCCGGGGAGATCGCGGACGGGAGGCTGTGGGGACGAGGGGCCGCGGACATGAAGGGGGCGATCGCAGCCCAGGTCGCGGCCGCAGCCACCCTCTCCCAGGAGATCGAGGGAACTCTCCTCCTCGTCTACGTGCCCCACGAGGAAACCGCGGAAGGGGTCGTCCTGGCGCGGGTCCTCGACCAGGTCGAACGGCCGGACCTCGTGGTGCTGAGCGAGCCGACCGACCTCCGCCTGGGGATCGGCCACCGCGGCCGGGCGGTGATCCGGCTGGAGGCCCACGGCCGCGCGTCCCACGCCGCGATGCCGCACCTCGGGGACAACGCGATCGTGCGGATGGTGGAAACGCTTCCCCTCACGTTCGACGCCCTGTTCCCCGACGACCCCCTCCTCGGCGAGGAGACAGCAACACCGGTGGCGATCGGGACGCCGTCCGATGGCCCGGTCGTCCCCGACCGGTGCTGGGTTCTCATCGACCGCCGCATCTCCCGCGACGAGACGCCGGCGTCCGTCCTCGCCGCGTACGAAGGGCTCGAGGTCGAGGCGAAGATCGAGCGCCTGGAGCTCGTCGCCTACACGGGGGAGAAATTCGGGGCGGAGTGCTTCTTCCCCGCGTGGTGGATGAACCCCGAGCAGCCGTGGGCCCGCCGGGCCTGGGAGGGACTGGGTTCGCCGCCGATGCGCGTGTGGCGGTTCTCGACCGATGGCGTGGAGTCGTGCGCCCGGCGGGGGATCCCCACCGTCGGCTACGGCCCGGGGGACGAATCCCTCGCCCACCAGACCGACGAGCACGTTCCCGTGGCCGACCTGGAACGAGCAGCCAATGCCTACCGCCGGCTCCTGCGATCGCTCCTTGTCCCGGGGAGCCAGGAGAGGAAGCCCCTCCAGGCCGCACGTCGGGAGGAACGACGGGGTCGCAGCAGGCATCGCCGGTAGCTCGGGCCCAGCGGCTCACCGCACGTCGGGAGCGGCGATGACCGACGAGCTCCCCCTCGAGCCCGAGGGGGAACCGCAGCCCCTCCCCCCGCGGCGGTGGTGGGTTCCTTTCCTCTCTCTCCTCCTCGCGGGCGCCCTCCTCGCCACGTTCATCCCCGGCCTCCTCCCCCGCGAGAGGACGGGATCCGGAACCGGATTTGGCATCGCCGCGGGCGGGTACGTCCTCACCGCCGCCCACGTCGTGCGGGGGGCAAGCGAGATCGCCGTGTACTGGGAAGGGCAGAGGCACCGCGCGACCGCGATCGCCCTCAGTCCGGACCACGACCTCGCCCTCCTCGTGATGGACAACGCCCCGCCGCTCCCCGTGGCTTCGCTGGCGCTGGATCGGCCGAAGGTTGGGGACGCCGTTGTGGCGGTGGGGCACCCCACCGGGGCGGCCCAGCCGCTTCCCCTGCCCACCCACGTCGTCGGCGTCGGGTGGTGGGCGGTGGGGCCGGAGACGACGGTCCTCCGCGACCTCATCGCCACCCAGGACCCGTTCCGGCCTGGCTACAGCGGGGCCCCGCTCGTGAACGAGGCCGGGCAGGTGGTGGGGATCGTCACGGGCAGCGCGGCGGCGGAGGGCGGGCCGGAGGTCGGGTTCGCCGTGTCCATCCACCGGGCAGTGGACTGGCTCGCCGGGCGGGGGATGGCCCTGCCCCTCGCCTCAGGAGGCAGTTCCCTCCCGGTCCGCGAGGGGGAGGCCCTCGACCTCATCGGCCCCGCCGTGGTCCGGGTCGAGGCCCGGCTTCCCCCGGGGAGCCGGTAGGAGCCCTACCCGAGGGCGGCGAGGATCGCCCGCAGGAATGCGGGCAGGTCGCTCGGGACGCGTGACGTGATGAGGTTCCCGTCGCGCACGACCTCCTCGTCAACCCACGTCGCCCCGGCGTTCTCGAGGTCGTCCCGGATCGCGGCCACGCTCGTGACCCGCTTCCCCTTCACCACCCGCGCCGAGCAGAGCATCCACCCCCCATGGCAGATCGCCGCCACCGGCTTGCCCACCTGCGCCATCTCGCGCACGAACGAGACGAGGGCCGGGCTCCGGCGCATGTAGTCCGGGGCGTACCCGCCGGGGATGACCACTGCCTCGAAGTCCGCCGTGCGAACCTGGGCCGCGGCGAGCTCAGCCGGGACCGGGTAGCCAAGTCGGCTCTTGTACTCCCGCTTCTCCGGCCCCACCGCCACGACCGAGGCCCCTTCCTCCTTCAGTCGCAGGTAGGGGTACCAGAACTCCAATTCCTGGTACATGTCCGCCACCAGCACTGCAACCCGTTTGTCCTTCGCGCTCATCGGCCCCTCCTTCGGTCTTCAGTTACGCGCCATCCACACCTGCCCCTCGCCCAGGTAGGCCCGCCCCGCCGCGGCCCGCCGCAGCCGGTCCATCATCGCCACCCCGAGGCCCTCCTCGCGGATCGGCTCGGCGATGATCGCCGCGAGCCCCGCCCGATCGAGCCGATGGAGGGTGGAGAAGAACCGGGCCCCTGCCTCGACGAGGTCCCCCCCCGGGGAGAGGACCTCCACCCGCCCGAACCCGCTCCACTCCTCGCGGAACGCGAGGAACCCACACGCTAGCCGGTCCACCTGTTCGCTCCTTTCCGGGACAGGACCGTGATCGAGGAGGAAGAGGGGGGTAGCGGGGAGGTAGTGGCGGGGGAGCGTCCCCGGCGAGGCCGATGGGCCAAGGGGCGGGGCAGTGCGCAGCTCGGGGATCACCTCCCGCAGCGCCTCGAGCGGGGTCCCCCCCGGGCGGAGCACCACCGGCACCTCCTCCGCGAGCGAGACCACGGTGGACTCGATCCCAACCGGGGTCGGCCCACCGGCGATGACTGCGTCCACCTGCCCCGCGAGCTGGGAGAGGACGTCGTCGTGGTGGGTGGGGGAGAGGCGTCCGAACCGGTTCGCGCTCGGAGCGGCGATCGGCCTCCCCGCCGCCCGGATGAGGGCGAGGGCCACGGGATGGTCCGGCATCCGCACCGCCACCGTGGGCAGGCCGGCGGTGACGATCGCCGGGACCCGCCGCCGGCGGGGGAGGACGAGGGTCAGGGGACCCGGCCAGAACGTCTCCATGAGCCTCCGCGCGAGCGGCGGGACCTCCGTCCACAGGGTCCCAACATCTTCGGGGGAGGCGACGTGGACGATCACGGGGTCGAACCGGGGCCGCTCCTTGGCCGCGAACACGCGCGCCACGGCCCGCGCCACCATGGCGTCCGCCCCGAGGCCGTACACCGTCTCCGTCGGGAACGCCACGATCCCCTGCCGGCGGATGACGGCCGCGGCGGCGACGATCCCTTCCTCATCCGGAGCGAGGAGCTGCGTCTCCATCGTCCTCAATCGTACAGCACGTCCCTGGCGAGGGAAGCCCCCCGGTCCCGACCGGCTCCCCGATGGGAGATAATGGCGCGGCGATGGGAGCGGATCTGATCCTCTATGGGGGGCCACTGTTCGGGGCCGACGGAGCGGATGCCCTTGCCGTCCGGTGCGGGCGGATCGCCGCCGTGGGAGCTTCCCCCGAGCTCCTCCGCCTGACGGGGCCGGAGACGGCCCTGATCTCCCTCCGCGGGCGGGCCGTCCTCCCCGGGTTCTTCGACGCTCACACCCATTTCATCCGCGTGGGCCTGGAGCACACGTTCTACGTTGGGCTGGGGGCAGCGCGGTCGCTCGGGGAAGCCCTGGACCGGCTGCGGGAAACAGCGCGGGCCCGCCCCGGGGGGTGGATCGTCGGCCGGGGGTGGGACGAGTCGCGGTGGCCGGAGAAGCGGTACCTGGAACGGGCCGATCTCGACCGGGCCGTTCCCCACCAGCCATGCTGCGCGGTGCGGGTGGACGGGCACCTCGTGGCCGCCAACACCCTCGCCCTCGCCCACTGCTCCTACCCCAACGGGGAGTTCGTGGACCGCAACCGGGGCCACCTCCGCGAGGACGCGGCCTCCGACCTCATCCGCGCCGCACAGCCCGATCCGGAGGCGCTCGCCGAGGCCGTGTCCGTCGCCTCGCGCCACGCCGCCTCGCTCGGGGTGACAGCAGTTGGTGACATGGCCGGCCCTGGCGATCTCGCCGCCTACCAGGTCGCCCTGCGGCGAGGCACCCTCCAGACCCGGGTCTTCCTCTACCTCCCGGCGGACAACCTTTCGGCAGCGAAAGAGCTCCAAGTGAGCCATGGGTTCGGCTCCCCCCTCCTCACCATCCAGGGAGTGAAGGCGTTCGCCGACGGCTCAATCGGGGCCCGTACCGCGGCGCTCAACACGCCGTACAGGGACGGAAAGGGCCTGGGACAGCTCCTCACCGAGCGGGCTGAGCTTGCCCGCCTGGGGCGGGAGGCGAGCGAAGCGGGGCTCCAGCTCGCCGTCCACGCCATCGGCGACCGGGCGATCGAGGAGGCCCTCGCCGCAGCCCACGCCGCGGGGGTGGGCCGCCTGGACCGGCATCGGATCGAGCACCTCGAACTCCCCACCCCTGAGCAGCTGGACCGGGTGGCCTCCCTCGGGCTCGTGGCCTCGATGCAGCCGAACTTCCTCCAGTGGTCGGGACGGGGAAGGATGTACGAGGACCGCCTGGGCCCGGAGCGGGAGGCGCGGATGGACCCCCATGCCTGGGTCAGCGAGCGGGGGATCCCCCTTGCGTTCGGGTCGGATGGGATGCCGATGGACCCCCTGTACGGGATCGGCCTCGCCCTCGATCCTCCCCACCCGCCCCAGAAGCTCACCCTCGCCGCGGCGATCCGCGCCTACACGGAAGGGGCAGCCTACGCTGCGTTCGCCGAACCGGACCTCGGGACGCTCTCCCCGGGGAAGAGGGCGGACCTCGTCGTCCTGTCTCGGGACCCGGCTCAGGCCCCGTGGGGGGAGCTCGCGGTGGATCTGACGTTCCTCGCCGGGAAACCGATCTACACCCGCACCGGGACGGGCTAGCTTGCCCGAGCTCCCCGAGGTGGAGACGATGGTCCGCGGGCTACGGCCCCACGTGGTGGGGAAGGAGATCCTTTCCGTCCAAGTGCGGGATCCGAAACTCGCCCCTATCGTCCCCACGCTCGCCCTCCCCGCGACCGTGGCATCCCTCTCCCGGCGGGGGAAGCACATCCTGTTCGACCTCGGGGACCGAACCCTCGTCCTCCACCTGCGGATGAGCGGCCGCCTCGCGTGGGGAACAAGGGAGCCCACCGGGAAGGTCCGTCTGTCCCTCCGCTTTCCCGACGGGGGAGCCCACCTCGTGGATCCGCGCCGCCTGGGGACCACCGCGGTCGTGGAACGGTTCGTGGACGAGCTCGGCCCGGAGCCGTTCGGGGACCTCGCCTGGCTCCCCGCAGCCCTCGCGCGGAGCCGGATGCCGGTCAAGCTGTGGCTCATGGACCAGAAAAAGATCGCGGGGATCGGGAACATCTACGCGGCGGAGATCCTGTTCCGGGCGGGCATCGCCCCCACCCGACCCGCGGGCTCCCTGTCCCGGAAGGAGGTCGCCCGGCTCGAGGACGCGATCCCGTCCGTCCTCGAACGGGCGATCGCCGCCGGTGGAACGACCCTCGCGGACGGCCTCTACCGGGGGCCGACCGGGGAGAACGGCGAGTTCCGGTACGAGCTCTCCGTCTACGGCCGGGAGGGGGAACCATGCCCGCGGTGCGGGGCCCGGATCGAGCGCTCGCTGCTCGGCGGACGGGGCACCTACTCCTGCCCCCGCTGCCAGAGCTAGGGGGCTCCGGCGTACCGGGGAGCGCGAGTCTCCATCTCATGGTCTCCTCCTTGCGACGGAGGATAGGGGGGACCAAGCGAGCGCCGGCCGTCACGGGCCGAGGACCTGCGGGGGGGAGGAGACGTAGAGCTTGAGCTCGTCCACCGCGAACACGAGCTCAGCGAAGAACGCGAGGTACCCCGCGTCGGGAGGGGTAACCACCGTTTCCCACGCCCGCCCCTCCCCCCTAAGCTCCCGTTCCTCCCAGCGGGCGAACCGGAAATCCCGGGTCGCGCTCGCGGCGACCCACAGCCGCGCCTCATCCGGTTCGCGATCGGTCTCCACCCCAACCCGTGCCCCGTCCGAGGTGAACCGGACCGTCGGGATGATCTCCCCCCGCGCCACGAGCCGCACGAACGCTCCGACCGAGCTCACCACCCGGAACACGTCGAGGAGCCCATGCCCGGCGTTGGGGACGACGAGGAGGAGCTTCGGGTCGGGGAGGCCTGGCCAGTAGAGGCTCGTCGCGTCCACGGTCCAGTAAGGATCGTTCGACCCCGCGATGATGAGCTTGGGCATCGTGAGGGCATGCCGGTACGTGTACGGGTCCACGATCTGCGCCAGCCGCAGCCCACGCTCCGAGGTCGCAAACGCCCGGGTGAGCCCGCGCGACGTGTAGGCGTCGAGCATCGGCGACGGGCCACCGAGCACCTCCTCCTGGTGCTGAAGCTGGGCCGGGATATTAAGGAAATCGAACACGATCGGGGCCAGCCCCACCACCCGCGCGGGCGCGGTGGCCGCGGTGAGGTAGGCCGTCCAGCCGCGCTTGGACGCCCCGGCGACCACGACCCCCCGCAGCTCCGTGCCCCACAGGCCGGGGGCGAGCGCATCCAGGGCCTCCAGCGCCGCGTGGGCGCTGCGCACCATTGGGAGGAGAAGGGGCCAGTCCGGGTCCCCCTCGACCAGGTACCGCTCGAACGTATGGGCGATGAGGGCGTCCTCGCGTAGGCCGAACAGGGGCTGGTTGGGCACCCCGCTGAGGATGGCGAACCGGAGGCCGGAGAGGGCCGCCCCCGTCCTCCCGAGGAGGACGTCCCCGGGCCCGGGATCCCCGGAGATGAAGAGCACGAGAACGTCCTCCACCAGGACCTCTCCCGGCTCGTACACGGTCAGCACGTGATCCCACGGGATCCCGCGCCAGGTTTGGGACCGGAGGCCGATCTCCGTCACCCGCCCCGTACCCACCGGTTGGATGGACCGGACCTCCCACGTCCCCTCCCCCGCCGTAGCGGCGAGGTAGGTGTAGAGCTCAGCCGGTGGCTCCCCCACGCCCACCACCGATACTGCCGCTACCAGGGCTCCGACGAGCAGTCTCTCCACAGGGCCTCCTCGTGGGGAGTGTACCCTGGACGGGAGCCGATCCCGCGAGGCTCCCCTAGCTAGATCGCACCAGCGGAGTTCGGCTACACTCGTCTTGGGAGAAGACGGAGATGCGCAGGTTCATGGTGCGGGCCCACGACGGCGAGATCGAGGCGGAGGCGCGGCGGCTCCTCACTGCCCTGGACGTGGACGACGTCGAGGTGATCCGCGACGAGACGGTGGCCGAGGCGTGGCTCGATGACCTGGAGGCCCGGCGCACGATCTACGGCCTGGCGGAGATCCGCGAGTACCTGGAGCGGCTGATCCAAGGCTGACCCCATACGCTCTCACCGCGGAGGACGTTCCCCCC
>ERZ1026805.316-NODE-316-length-34932-cov-7.654930_pt1 | contig 34932 bp, 32 predicted proteins | sample MGYA00520883_ERZ1026805 | MGnify/ENA primary metagenome ERZ1026805 (study PRJEB33270, sample SAMEA104284476) | anaerobic digester metagenome | biome: Anaerobic digester microbiome; feature: mesophilic sludge digester; material: Anaerobic digester biomass | place... | reverse complement strand
AAATGATTGCCGGTGCCACCGGCGATGGGACCTGTTGTTCTGGTCGCATCATTAGGGAAAGGTATTGATCAACCCGTAACACGATGGAGACAATCATGCTCGTTCTGTTTGGTGAAAAAAAGAAGAAGAAGAAAAAGAAAAAAGACAAGAAGTAAATGGCAGGCTGGTTTCTACATCCGCTTTAAGGGATGGATTCCCGCAGCGCGGATGCCGTCCAACCGCTGCTTGTTTTCATACGGCAGGATGAAGCGTTCATAATCCTCCCGGGGTATCTCCACGCGCAAACGCTGGCGCACCTCCTCCAGGGTGACAATCCGCTCAATCAACTTTTCACAAATATAATCCTTGCAGGCGGCGCAGTTCGCCAGTCCATGTTCGATGACACAGGGGCGCACCTGACAGGAGGTATCCACCAGGCGGGGATTTTCCTCCAGGCAGCCATCGCAAATGATTTCCTCCGGGGGAATTCGAAAACCAAAATATTTAAACCAGCCGTCACTCAGCACCTGCTGATTTTCAGGGTGGAGTTCCAGGTTGGGGCGGTATGCCAGGCACAGGTCACAGCGGTAGCCGCAGCGGGTTAATACAGGTTCCATTTTCATTCTCCTTGCTCATCAATCCATCCGGGGATGGATTCTCCGGGTTCATATCCATTATAATCATGAATGCCAATGAGAAAAGCCCCGCCTTCACAGATGGTTAACCCTGAAAAAGTCACCCCCCCGAACCGGACAATTGCCCGCAGCCGGTTCACCTGGCTGGCATACATCCTTCTGGCGGTCTATGGATATTTATTGAATATCCTCGGACCCATCACCCCTTACCTGCATAACGAATTCAAGCTGAGTTACGCGGTCAGCAGCCTGCATTTCTCCGCCTTCGCCGCCGGCATCCTGGTGGTTGGTCTGGCGGGGCACCTGGCAATCCGGCAGGTCGGACGGCGGCAGGCGCTGGCAATTGGCGCCATCGGTCAGGCATTGGGTGCGCTGCTGCTGGCGGTGGGGCGTGTGCCGGTTGTAACGGTGGGAGCCTCCTTCCTGATGGGCTGCATCGGATCATTGATCCTGGCGGTGGTGCCGCCGGTGCTTTCGGAGGAGCATGGCGAACTACGGGCGGTTGCCATTTCGGAGGCGAATGTGCTGGCATCGCTGACATCCGCCACGGCACCGTTGCTGGTGGGCTGGCTGGCAGGTGCGGCAGCCGGCTGGCGGCTGGCGTTGATCCCCGCTGCGGGCATTTCCCTGTTGATAGGCATCCTGCTGCTCCGGTCCGGGCAGACCCGTTCATCCAATCACCCGGTGGCTGTGGGAACCAGGCTGCCGCTGCAGTTCTGGTTTTACTGGTTCACCCTGGTCCTGGCTGTGGCAGTTGAATTTTGCATGATTTTCTGGTGCGCCGATTACCTTGAAATCGAATTGAACATCCCGCGCTCCGATGCTGTGAAGGCGGTGAGCCTGTTTTTGGGGGGCATGATCATCGGGCGCTGGATTGGAAGCCGCATCCTGCAGGCTCAGCCAGCCCGGCGGGTGATTCTTGTTTCCAACCTGCTGGCAATGGGGGGGTTCCTGCTCTTCTGGACCGCCCGGCAGCCCATTGCCGGTTTGACCGGACTGGCATTGACAGGTTTGGGTGTTGCCAGCCTGTACCCGGCAATCCTCGCCACGGCGATTGGAGCCGCTCCCATGGATGAGAGCCGGGCGGGAGCGCGCACAACGCTTGCCTCCGGCACAGCCATCCTGCTCCTGCCGCTGGTGCTGGGCAGGTTTGCCGACCTGGCGGGTCTGCGAATTGCCTACATTGTGGTGGCGGTTTTATTGGTCCTGCTGTTTGTGTTGATGCTCATTTCGGCGGGGTTTTCAAAAGCCGGCAGCGGTCGCTAGCAGCCGACTTTCATCAACCGGTTATCAAAAGCGGATCAAGATTCCCACCCCAGGAACGCAGGAATGGACAGGGAGGGGTGGCATTCTCCTGCCAGCAGGTGCTGCAAGGGCAGGAACAACGGTCCGGGAAGATCCGCCCAGTCAAACCAGCCGATTGCGTCACTTTCATAGGGGGCGCTGAGAACCGGTTCCCCACCCCGGTGGCAGGCTTCCATCCAGATGGTGATGTAATGCCTGCCTTCCGCTTCAAAGATGTCATTCGTCAAGGCAAGGAAGCGTACGGAGGTGATTTCCAGCCCGGTTTCCTCCCGGGTTTCGCGAATGGCACAGGCTTCCGGGTTCTCACCAAACTCGAGATGCCCGCCGGGTGTGGACCAGCTCCCCGCTCCGTGGACCCCCTTGCGCCGCAGCAGCAGGATTTGCCGGTCCCTGTGAATGAGGATTCCTACTCCAATGGCGGGAAATGGCGGCATGATCTTTCTCCGGTTTCAAATTGAATGCATGGATTGTACCCCATCCGCAGCCGGGATGCAGCCGGAATTGCCCACCCGGGGTGATGGATATCGTATAATGACTTTGTCCCCCAATTACCAAGGAAATATCTGGATGCCCTACTCCCGGGAATATTTCCGCCTCAACTTCCTGTTTGCCGAACGGGCGGCGGAGCTTGCCCGCATATCCCGACCGGAAGCGCTGTTCCTGTACACCCACCTGTACCGCAGCTTCAGGTTGGGAAATTCCTTCGACCCCAATCACCCGATCTGGCTGGAGTATTTGGCTGGGCTGGCGGGTGTGGCTGATCCGCCGGGCTGGACGCATGCGTTCTGTAAGCTACGGCATGCCAGCCTGCCGCCAAGAATCCCGGAAAATGCCTTTGGTTGTTTTTCGTGTGACCTCTGGGAGGATGGACGCGTCCGGCTCCATTTTCGCAATGCCGAGCCGCCCGGGGTCAGCCCGCTCTGCCAGGCGCGGTATCCAGTCCGCCGGGCTGAACTGGCGGATCTGTTTGCCCACATCCGCCGCACCCTGCCGGAAAATGCCCGGGTGATGGGAGGTTCCTGGATGTACAATATTGAGGCATACCGGCGCCTGTTCCCGCTGCAGTTTCTGCAAACCGCCCGCCCGGTATGGACTGACTTCCAGTATATTGCCCTGTGGGGGCAGTTCCTGGATCGCGATGGCGGGGTGCGCTCCCTCCCGGCAGCTGAATTTGAACAACGGGTACAACAGGCAGTCCGGTTGGAGGATTTGCCCGGCTGTTTTCCACTCCCGGTGCTGTACCTGGAGGAGTCCATCCAGGTCTTTTACCGGCATTTTGAAATCCCACCCTCCGGAGGTGACCCATGAACCCCATTTTTCGATCCTACCAATCCGAAGAGGATTACTGGCGGATGCGTGAATTTTTGCGCCGGGTTTTCCTGCTGAATGAACGCCGCGAGCGGAGCTGGCATGTTGCCCGGCTGGAATACGCCCGCTGGCATACCTGCCTGAACTGCGCCAACGTCCGCCTGGAGGATGTGGCAACCCTGTGGGAGGCGGACGGCGAGATCATCGCCTTCCTGATGCCTGATGGCGGACCGGGCGAGGCGCATTTCAACGTGCATCCCGGTTTGTGCACCCCGGCGCTGGAGGAGGAGATGCTGGCAGTGGCGGAGGAACGCCTGGCGGAATCCCTGCCGGATGGCTCCCGCTCGCTGTGCGTCTGGACGCCGGGGCAGGACACCCGGCGCCGGGAGATGTTCGTCCGGCACGGCTACACCGCCGGTGAGTGGGTGGAGACGCAGTGGCGCCGCGGCCTGGATGTCCCCATCCCGGATTGCCCGCTGCCGCCCGGCTACATCATTCGCCCCCTGGGTGACGGGTTGGAACTGCTGGAGCGCTGCTATGCCTCCGGTCTGGGATTTCACGAAGGGGACATTAAAATCGCTGTGGAAAACCGGGATGACCCTGCCTGGTACCGCAACATCCAGACCGCCCCGCTTTACCGCCGCGACCTCGATCTGGTGGCGGTGGCACCGGATGGAGCCATTGCCTCCTTTTGCACCATCTGGTTTGATGATGTCTCCCGCAGCGCGTATTTTGAGCCGGTGGCGACCGTACCCGCCCATCAACGGCGCGGATTAAGCCGGGCACTGTTGACGGCGGGCTTGCAGAGGTTGAAGCAGATGGGCGCCAACCTTGCCCTGGTGGGCGGGTACAGCCCGGCTGCCAATGCCCTGTACGGCTCCATCTTCGGTCCGGATCACGAATTTTACGAATCCTGGTTAAAAAATGGGTTTTAAACCTCTTGCATTAATGTGAAAACCTGATATAATACTTTTTGCAGATCGTCTGGGTGTCCCCCTCACCCCGGCGATCTGCCTTTTTAATACTCATTAACCGGAACAAGCGGTCGGCGGATGATCTCGATGGCTTCCGGGCTGATTGCGCCGTTGTGGATCAACTCCAGCCCCGCCCGGTGCGCCCCCTGCAGGACCATTTTGCCGGCATGGGTGATTTTTCCCTGGCTTTTCATGGCGTTTACATGCGGTCTCAGGAGTGCACCGGCGAACTCCACGTTCATGGTTGCGCATAAATCCTGGATGATGGACATTGTCCGCCCAAAATTTTCCAATTCCCACCAGCCGCTGACCCCCACCAGCACAACCTGGCGGATGTTGACATCCTTGTAAAGCCGGATGCGGGTCCGACCGGCGCGCAGCTCCAGTTCAGGATCCATCAACGGTACCAGGCGGTTGATGAAATTTTGCATGTCGCCGGGGAAGGGAATGTAGACTGGCATTGCCAGCACCAGGATATCCGCAGATTTCATGCGGGGGTACAGGTCCTGCATGTCGTCCTGGATGCAGCATTGTGCGGGAGTGTCATTCCAGCAATGCATCTCGTTGCAGGAACAGGGCTTGATGCGCAGGCGGCTGGCATAAAAAAGCTCCACCCGGGCGCCGGCTTCCTGCATGCCTTCCATAAACGGCGCCAGCAGCAAGGCTGTATAGCCTTTTTCCTTGCTGGGGCTTCCATTCATAGCAAATACCGTTTTCATGGGATGCTCCTTTCCCCTAATTAAACCGATTGATCAGGGGGTGCAAAAATTCATTCCAGTGGAAAGGATTTCCACGGTGGAATGTCCTCCTGGGGGATGATGCTGGCAGCAGCCGGAAGGAATTGTGTATCTTTGGATATTTGAACTGATGGGAACGGCGGGACGGCAAACTCAGCCCATTATGATTATCATAATACGGAGCAAATCCGGTTTCAAGCAGGAATATTGTTGGGAAGGGGGTTGGTTATTTTCTATTATTGAATACAATAGGTATGACATCAATCATCAGATTTAAGGAGGGTTCCATGACCATTCTGAAACAGGTCTCTTCAGCCCTGGGGGAGCGTTCCGGGGAGGCGAACCGCCGGGTGGCGGAACTTTGCCTGGCTCAACCCGACCTGCTGGCGGAGGTGGCGGTGGGACTGACCTCCAAAAATGCCGCCCTGGCGGGGGACTGCGCCGAAGTGATGACCATGACCGCCGGGGTAAAGCCGGAACGGGTGGCTCCATTTGCCGCCGCTTTGCTGGATGTCCTGGCGCATAAAACCACCCGCGTTCGCTGGGAAGCCATGCATGCCCTGGCATATTCCGCAGCCTGCGCTCCAGCATTGATGGCGGCATCCCTGCCGCGCCTGGCTGAAATATTCCGGACGGACAACAGCATCATCGTCCGGGATTACGCTGTGGATGCAATCGGTAATTATGCCGGAACCGGGCAGGAAGCTGCCGAAAAGGCGTATCCGCTGTTGAAGGAAGCGCTGACCCTGTGGGAAGGCAGGCAGGCGGGGCATGCCCTGCAAGGTTTGATCCATGTGGCTGCCGCGGCGCCCCGCCTGGGGGCTGAAATTCGCGAAGCCGCAATCCCATTTCTGGAAAATCCCAAGGGCGTTGTCCGGAAAACCGCCCGGGCATTAATCAAGTCCATCGATGCTGGATGAGAAATTAGTTTACCGGTCTCAATCACCATCAACGTTTCATCGTGCCAATCAGTTTTTGGTCATAGGAGGACTGCAGATATGCTCGGAGCCATAGCCGGTGATATTATTGGTTCGATTTATGAGTGGAATCCCAATAAGACGAAGGATTTTCCACTGTTCCAGGAGGACAGCCAGTTTACGGATGACAGCGTGCTGACGGTGGCGGTTGCAAATGCCATTTTGAAGGGTGATTCCTACGAGGAATCCGTGCGGCGGTTTGGTCTGAAACATTCCTACGCCGGGTTTGGCGGGTCGTTTAAAAATTGGCTGCATTCCGTCAACCCGCAGCCGTACAACAGTTGGGGCAACGGCTCGGCAATGCGCGTCAGCCCGGTGGGATTTGCATTCTCCACTGAGGAGGAAGTGTTGAAACAGGCGGAAATGAGCGCCGCTTTCACCCACAACCATCCCGAGGGCATCAAGGGCGCCCAGTCAACTGCGCTGGCTGTCTTCCTGGCGCGCACGGGGCACACCAAAGAGGAGATCCGTGCCCGGATTACCGCTGAATTTGGCTACAACCTGGAACGAACCCTGGATGAAATCCGCCCGGGTTACTCATTTGATGTCTCTTGCCAGGGTACGGTGCCGGAGGCGGTCATTGCCTTCCTGGAATCCATATCCTATGAGGATGCGGTGCGCAATGCCATTTCGCTGGGAGGCGACAGCGATACGCTGGCGTGCATCACCGGCGGCATTGCCGAGGCGTTTTACGGCGGGGTGCCGCTGGAGATCCGGCAGGAAGCCCTGCAGCGCCTGACTTATGACCTGCGCCAGGTTGTGGAGGATTTTTATCAAAAAATCATGCCGGGAATGGGGTGATCAGCCACCAGACATGAGGCGGCGGCATGCCCGTCCCGGCAGCGGCATCAGGACCGTGCAGGCTGATATTCCCCCCGCATCCAACTCATTACGGCTTGCGGCGGATGATGCGATTTTTGCTGGCTGATTGGGGCGCCGGACGATACGATGGCGCCAGGATGGCATGAATCGTACACAGCCGCGTATCGTGCATGCGGCTGCGGATGCGCGGATCAATTTCCTCCAGAGTTGCCGCTGTGGTGATCACCAGCGGCAGGCGGGCATTGTAGCGGTAATTGAAAATCTGATAGAGCTTTTCACGCGCCCAGGGTGTGGCGGACTGCGTCCCGAGGTCATCGAGGATGAGGAGTGGTGTGCCGCGCACTTCATCAAACAGCCGGTCGTAGGTTGTCCGGCTGGCGGGGCTGAAGGTGGAGCGTAAATGATCCAGCAGGTCGGGGACAACCACAAAGAGGGGTTCCTCGCCCAAACCGGCGCGGTAATTGCCAACCGCCGCCGCCAAATGGGTCTTGCCGCAGCCGTAACCGCCCATCAGGACCAGCCAACCGGCGGGGTTTTCAGCATACGCCTGCGCCGCCCGGAATGCCCTGACCAGGCTGATCTGCTCGTCCTCGGGGAGTTTTTCACGCTCCCGCAGGCTGAAGTTGCCAAACGTGCGGTCATTCAACAGATGCAACGCCGACAACCCGCCGATTGATTCCTCTGCGGCTGCCGGCGCCCGGTAATCCGGTGCATGGATGGCAACCAGCTGCACCAGGTCGGGATTTTGAATGCGTGAAGCAATCCTGCCGTCCATTTCATCCAGGCTGCTGTTGGAGGTCACCACGGTGGGCAGCCGGTGCAGGGAGCGGTAGTCAATGATCTGAAAGAGCTTTTCCTGCGCCCAGGGAGTGGCATTCTGGGTGCCCAGGTCATCCAGCACCAGCAGTTGAATGCTGCGAATCTCCTCGAAACGCTCCTCGAAAGTCACCTCGGGATCCTGGTAGGCATAGCGCAGCCAGTCCAGCAGGTCGGGGACGGTGAGGAAGATGGTGGGGGTGCCGGCGGCGACCACCTCATGTGCCACGGCGGCTGCCAGGTGCGTCTTGCCGCAGCCGTAACCGCCCATCAGAACCAGCCAGCCTTGCGGTGCCCGGGCGTAGGCTTGCGCCAGGTTAAGCGCCTGCTTGAGGGATTCAACCTGTCTGTCGCCCAAACCGCCGCGCCCTTCCACGCGGAAGGTATCGAATCGAAACTGCTCAAAGGCTTCCAGGTTGCTCAGGTTGTAAAGACGCCGGCTGGCTGCCTGCTCATATTCCTCCTGTCGGCAGGTGCAGACCTGCAATTTGCCAAAGCGCGGGTCATCCAGGGGAACATCCAGCCGCACAAACCCAACATCATTGCAGATGGGGCATCTGGGCTGGCTGGCGGCGGCTGACGACTCAGTGTTCGATGATTTCACCATATTCTCCCTCGACATAGCGGCGCCGATTTTTTTCAGACTGTCCTGGATATCCATCCTGGCTGCCTCTCTCCATCCGTCTCCGCAGGATGGCTTCCACGTAACGCCACGAACGGGCGTTGGCTTGAACCGCCTGACGGATCGCATCCTCAATCCAGGCGGGGGGGTAGGTCTGCTCGGCATCCCGCAGGATGTCAGCCATCAGGGGAGTGAGCGGACCGATATTTTCCTCATACAGGCGGAAGATGTTGGGGCGCTCCAGTTCCAGCCGGATTTCGGGGTGGTTCTGATCCTCCGGCTGCCAGACGCCTTTGAGCAGCCCCTGGTATGCCGCCCTGCCGCGGGGGGTGTTAATGAAATAAATTATATCCCCGTCTTCGCCTGCGGCTGGTTTTGCATAAAGCAGGGTTCCCCGCTTTACCGCCCGTTCCAGCGCATCCGCCAGTTGACCGGCTCCGCCCGGGAGGCTGTCAACCAGGTGGGGATCTTCCGCAAAGTCCCGCCCCACCAGGTAGCGCAGCCTGCCTTCCTGGCGGCTGAGGTGCCAGAAGGCGTACAGGGTGACCTTCAACTCACCCAGGTCATCCACCTGGGGCAGCAATTCAGCAAAGAATGCCTCAGGCAGGGGAGTGGTTTTGGTTTTGGAGGAGCTGAACCCGGCAAATGACATCCCGCCTCCTAGCGCCGTCGTTTTTTGGCTGGGGGTTCCGGCTGGACTGAATGGATCTCGGCATTGTCGAACCGCGCCAGGTTGTTGCGGAATACCACCTCAATCCCGGGGTGGGTTGGACCATTGCGGTGTTTGGCTACGATGAGTTCTGCCAGATTATGGCGCGGGCTGGTCGGATCCATGGCATCGGGGCGGTGAATGAACATCACAATGTCAGCATCCTGCTCGAGGCTTCCGCTTTCCCGCAGATCGGAAAGGACGGGTTTCTTGTCGGTGCGCTGTTCCACTGCACGCGACAGCTGGGCGGCAGCCAGGACCGGCACCTTCAATTCACGCGCCAGGGTTTTCAGGTTGCGGGAGATGTACGAGACTTCCTGGACACGGTTTTCATTGCGCACATCCCCCGACATGAGCTGCAGGTAATCGACAATCACCAGGTCCAGGCTGTGTTCCAGGTCCAGCCGGCGGCACTTGGTGCGCAGCTGCATGGGGGTCAGGGCGGGGGTGTCATCCAGCCAGATTTTGGTATCCCCCAGCACCTCGAAGGCGTGCACGAAGAGCGGCCATTCATCCTCTTTCAACTTGCCGGTGTGCATGCGCTGGGTATCGATGCCGGTTTCCTGGGCAATCAGACGCTGGACAAGCTGCTCGTTGGACATTTCCAGCGAGAAGATTGCCACATGTTTTTTATGGATTTGAGCGGCATTCTTTGCCACTGAAAGCAAAAAACCGGTCTTTCCCATGCCCGGGCGACCCGCCACGATCAGCAGGTCGGATTTTTGCAGACCGCCCAGCACCTTGTCCAGATCCAACAAGCCGGTTGGGACGCCGAAAATTTCTTCATCGCGCTGCGAAAGCTGGTCAACCTGGTCGTAATAGGCGCTGATTACAGCATCAATGGGCTTGATGTCGCGCTGCATCTGGTCTTCCTTGAGGCTGAAGATGGATTTCTCCGCCTCGCCGATGATCGTATCCAGCGACTGATCACGGGTGTGTGCCAGGCGCGCCAGATTGTTGGCTGCGGTGAGCATGCGGCGCCGAACTGACATTTCCTTGACCACCCGCCCGTACGAAACCGCGTACATGGCGGAGGGGGTCTGGTTGATGAGCGAGAGCAGGTATGCCCCGCCGCCAATCTCATCCAGCTGGCTTTGCTGGTCCAGCTCCTGGACCACCAGCACAAAGTCAGGCGGCTGACGTTTTTCCTGCAGCCGGACAATTGCCTCCCAGATCCAGCGGTTGCGGATGATGTAAAAATCATCCCCGTTCAGAAATTCCGCCAGGTCGTAATACACCTCGCGGTTGATCAGAACCGAGCCCAGCACTGCCTCTTCAGCCTCGCGGCTGTGGGGGAGCTGCTGAATTTCACCAGGGGTATCGTCGTAGGGGGGGAGATCACTCATTGTTTTTGATCGGGTTCTTCAGGCGGTTCTTCATCATCCCCGGATTGATCATCCGGGAGGTTAAAATCCAGGTCCTTGAGGAAATCCTCGAATACGGAGAGCCGGCTACTGGTATCGTCGGGTTCCTCACCCTGTAGGGGTGCCAGAAGCGCCCCTTCCTGCTGGACTTCCTCCTCGGGGATGAGACCGGCGGTATTCATCACATCATCAGCCACCAGGATGGGGATATGGACGCGGGCGGCAAGCGCCAGTGCATCGGACGGGCGGGAATCAATGCGCACCTCGTGGCCATTCACCTCCAGCACCAGCACGCCGAAGAAGACATCCTCCTGCAGCGCCACCACCTCCACCCGTACCAGCCGGGCATCGAGCTGTTTGATGATGTTTTTCACCAGGTCGTGGGTCTGCGGGCGGGCTACTTCAATTTCCTGCATGGCAATTGTGATCGCTTCCGCCTCGAATGGTCCAATCCAGATGGGCAGATAGCGCTCCTTGTTCACCTCGCGCAGCACAACAATCCGCTGCTGGTTGGTCAGACTCACGCGAATGCTGTCAATCACAACTTCGATCATGTTCGCATCCTCCGCAGGCGTGATTGCGCCTGTGAAAACATTCTAACACGCCCAGGGATGGGATGCAACCGAACCAACCGCCGGGCTGTGATTTTTAATATTAACATATATTTTTCCTCCTGTTTATCAATCTTAACAAAAGCCCTGGATTTGCCCTTGCATTTTTTAAGTTTAAGGTATAATGAGTGCACTTTGAATGTCCGGATGAATGGACTGAATACTATGTTGCAGGCATTGACAGGTCGGTCCCTTTGACGACTTCTCAAAAAAGGGGCAACGAGTGAGATCGAGTGCCCTGCAAAGATAATTACAGGAAAAGATTAACGTGACACCATCAAGGGCGAAAATTCTTCTCATCGAAGGAAAGCGATCGGAGAGACCTTCATTGCTGGCGCCATTGACAAAAAAAGGCTTTTTGGTTGAATCAGTTCCCAACGGCAGCGCGGCACTGGCCCGGCTGGGCGAAACCCACCCCGACTTGATTGTGGTGGATGCTGCCTCCATGCGGACCAGCGGCAAGCGCATCTGCCAGTCGCTGCGCGCCAATGCCCCGCGCACCCCCCTGGTGCTGATCCTGGATGAGGGCGGCAATATGGACGAAAAGGTCAATGTCAATGTCGTCTTGCACCTGCCGTTCACCCCGCAGAAATTGATCAACCGGATCAAGCATTTGCTGCCTGCCGAGCACAAGGACATCCTGCAGGTGGGTCCGCTTCAACTGAATGTCCAGCAGCGCTGGGTGAAATGCGGCGAGCGCCAGTCCCGGCTGACACCCCGGCTGGTGATTTTGCTGAAGATGTTAATGGAACACCCCGGAGAGATGATCCAGCGGGAGACGATCTTTAAACAAGTCTGGGAGACGAATTATGCCGGGGACATGCGCACTCTGGATGTGCACATCAGCTGGCTGCGCCGGGCAATTGAGGAGGATCCATCCCATCCGCGCTATATCAAGACCCTGCGCGGAATGGGCTACCGGCTGGATGTGCAATAAAAAGGGTGGACACACCGGTCCGTCGCTGGGATATTACAAAGATATCGAAATCAACCCTGCAGGGGCGCACACCAGGCGCCCCTGATTTATTTACATAAACAAAACAGGACGGAAGATTTCTTCCGTCCTGTTGCTGTTCTAAATCATGAATTAACCCCAGCCCAAACCACGCACCAGCGCCAACAGCAGACCGCCGGCAATCACACTGCCCAACTGACCCGCCGTGTTGGAGCCCATGGCGTGCATCAGGATGAAATTCTCAAAATCCTCGTCCTGTGCCATTTTGGCGGACAGCCTGCCTGCCATCGGGAAGGCGCTGATGCCGCATGCCCCGATCAGCGGGTTGATCTTCCAGCCCGAGAGGACGCACATCAGCTTGCCAAACAGCAGTCCGGCGATGGTATCAATCACGAACGCCAGCAAACCCAGACCCAAAATCATCAGCGTCTGGAACTGGAAGCCGGTCTCGGGGCTGTAGAGGAAGCTTGCCGCCGTCATGGTCGAGCCGATTGCCAGCCCGAGGAAGAGGGTTGAGATGTTGATGATCTCATTCTGCACCGCCTTGTTCAGCCGGTCCACCACACCCGATTCCTTGATCAGGTTGCCAAGCATCAACGAAGCGATGAGGGGGGCGGCATCCGGGGCAATCAGGCTGATCAACACCGTCACCAGGATGGGGAAGAGCACCACACCCAGCCGGGAGACTTCCCGCGGGGCGTAATCCATGCGCACCAGGCGTTCCTTGCGGCTGGTCATCAGCTTCATGATTGGAGGCTGGATGATGGGGATGAGGCTCATGTACGAATACGCCGCCACCGCCACCGGTCCCAGCATGTGGGGCGCCAACTGCGAGGTGACGAAGATGGCGGTCGGTCCGTCAATGGCACCGATGATGCCGATGGAAGCGGCTTCCTTCATTTCAAAGCCCAGCAGAACCGCCAGGAGGAGGGTGCCGTAAATGCCAAACTGACCCGCCGCGCCCAGCAGCACCAGCTTGGGCTGTGCCAGCAGCGGTCGGAAATCAATCATGGCGCCCACGCCCACGAAGATCAACAGCGGGAAGAGTTCGGTTTTAATACCCGCCTCATAAATCCAGTACATCCAGCCGCCTTCCACGTAAGCCGACATGCCAAGGTTGGCAAAGATGCAGCCCACGCCAATCGGCAGGAGCAGGACGGGTTCAATTTCCTTTGCCACCGCCAGGTACACCAGCACGCAGCCCAGCGCAATCATCACGCCGTTTGCCCACGTGAACTCGGTGATACCCTTGGTGAGATATACAATTACCTGGGAGAGGTCCATATGCCCGCTCCGTTATTCCGTGAACTCAACCAACGCCTGACCATGTTTGACGTGATCGCCCACCGCCACCAGGACGGCAGCCACCACGCCATCGCGGTTGGCGCGGATGGCATTTTTCATCTTCATGGCTTCCAGGGTCAGCAACTCCTGACCGGGTTTGACGGCATCGCCGGGCTTGACGGCAATGGCAACAATCACGCCAGGGATGGGTGCGGGCACCGCTTTGGCGGAGCTGACCGGTGCAGCTGCCGGAGCCTGGACTTTGAGCGCCGCGGGTGCTGCAGGTGCAGCCGGCGCAGCAGCGACGGGAGCGGCGGGCTGGGCGCCCTCCTCCACCATCACCTCAAAGGTTTCGCCGTCCACGGTGGCAAGGATGGGTCGGGCAGTCAGGTCGCCCACCTCGACATCAAAGGTGTGTTCACCAATCCGAATTTGCATTTTCATTGTTGAGTACCTCGGGTTTTGCGGGTATACATGGAATTCCGCTGATCGAAGCGGACGGCGCGCAGCGCCGCCTGCCAGGGGGATAAAGCTTCAGTGGGGCGCAGCCGGCTGGTTTTACCCCGGGCATCCAGTGCCAGGGCAGCCGCCACTGCCGCCGCCGCAGCCCGCAGCTTGAGGGGGAGCAGATCACTCCCGGCTGCCGGTGCCAGGTCTGCATCGGGGAAGACCTCTGCGGTTTCTTCGGCTGGTTCCTCCTCCGCCACCTGGGGTTTGGTGGAGGTCAACTTCACCAGACCTGCCATGAAAGCCCACAGCAGGATGATGACAGCGAAGACCAGTCCCATCCCAATCAGGGTTATCCAGAGAGCACCAGTCATGGGTTCAATATTACTCATAATCATTCTCCATCGTCTTAAACAGGCATGTTGCCGTGCTTGCGCGGCAGTGCCTGGACGGTTTTATCACGCAGGGCAGCCAGGGCGGCAATCACGCGCAGGCGGGTTTCGCGGGGTTCAATGACATCATCGATGTAGCCGGCGTTTGCCGCTGCGTATGGATTGCAGAAGCGCTGGCGGTATTCCTCCACCAGCCTGGCGCGCTCGGCTTCGGGGTCGGCGGCGTCCTTCAACTGGCGGCGGTAGAGGATATTGGCAGCACCCTCGGCGCCCATCACAGCAATCTCCGCGGAAGGCCAGGCAAAGCATACATCGGTGCCCATGTACTTGCTGGACATGACCACGTAGGCTCCGCCGTATGCCTTGCGGGTGACGATGCTGATCTTGGGGACACTCGCCTCGGCGTAGGCATACAGCACCTTGGCGCCGTGGCGGATGATGCCGCGGTATTCCTGGTCGGTGCCGGGGATGAAGCCGGGCGAATCGACGAAGGTGATGATGGGGATGTTGTAGGCATCGCAGAAGCGCACAAAGCGGCAGATCTTGTCGGAGGCGTCAATATCAACGGAACCGCCCAGCATGTCCGGTTCCTGCGAAACAATGCCGACCGGCATCCCGTCCATCCGCGCCAGACCGACAATGGCATTGCGGGCAAAGCCGCCCAGCAGTTCCATGAAGGAGCCGCTGTCCACGATGCGGTGGATGGCGTTGTGCATCGAGTAGGGCACACCCGGGTCAATCGGCACCAGGTGGTTCAATTCCTCGTCCATGCGGTTGGCGGGGTCGCCGCTGCCCGCCACGGGGGGATTTTCCACGTTGTTGTTGGGCAGATAGCTGAGGACGCTCCGCACGGTCGCCAGGGCATCCTGGTCGGTGGGGGCGGTGAGGTGCGCCAGTCCGCTGACGGTGTGATGGGTCATCGCCCCGCCCAGGGTTTCGGCGTCCACTTCCTCATGGGTGACGGTCCTGATCACGTCAGGTCCGGTGAGGAACATGTAGGAGGTCTTTTCGACCATGATAATGATGTCGGTGAGTGCGGGTGAATAGGAGGCGCCGCCGGCGCAGGGTCCCATGATCACGCTGATCTGGGGGACGATGCCGGAATAGAGGGCGTTGCGGCGGAAGATTTCGGCGTAGCCGCCCAGTGAGCGGACACCTTCCTGGATGCGCGCCCCGCCGGAGTCGATTAAGCCGACGATCGGCGAGCCGTTGCGCACTGCCAGATCCATCACGGCGCAGATCTTGTGGGACTGCATTTCGCCCAGCGAACCGCCCTGGACGGTGAAATCCTGTGAATAGACGTACACCGTGCGCCCGTCAATCTTTCCAAAGCCGGTCACCACACCGTCGCCGGGGATTTTGCTGGGTTCGGGGCTGGTTTCATCGTGACCCTGGGTGACGAAAGGTTCAAGCTCCTGGAAGGTGCCGGAGTCAAGCAAAATCTCGATGCGCTCACGAGCGGTGAGTTTGCCCTTGGCATGCTGGGCAGCGATGCGTTCCTTGCCGCCACCCTGCCGGGATTTGGCGCGCATCTCGCGCAATTCGATAATTCGGGGATCTTCTTCAGGCATTATCTGTCCTCTGTACGTGAATTGAATCAAATCGGGGTGGAGCAATTCTCCACCGGATGAATTATACGATAAATCGGAGGATATTCGGCGGGAGGAAGGCATGAGTTTGATGGATTTTCATCATGGTTTGGGAGGAACCGGGCGGCAGGCTGGGTTGCATGGAGAGGTTGCCACGACAGGAACCCGAGGCATCCGAAAAAGGGATGATACCTAAACAAACCCGGAACCTGCCGGATGCATCACCTCTACCTTGCGGATCACTGCATGATCACACGCAATGACAAACCCTGCCCATACGCTGAACCATTTTTATAATTAGAGGATGTTTTTTCCTTAAGTTATTCATCAACAAGCTTGTAAATAAAAACATCATCCTCGTACTGCAGCAGCGTATGGGGGGCGTTGGTATCATAATAACCGACCAGATATTTGCCAATCATCACCCGCCAGACAACCCAATGGCGCAGCGGTTGGGCTGTCTGCACGAACACCACAACATCCTCCACCAGCGGTCCCATGGCATTCAACTCCGGCTGCCAGCGGTTCGCCCAGCCCAGCGTACTGCCCAGCGCCTCCCCCAGGCTGAAAGGCAGCGCCATCAAACGGAAGGGAGCCTCCTGCGGCAGCATGCCATCCGCCGGGATGATGAGGGTTCTATCCATTTCAGGATCGACATATCGCAGCTGGATTTCCTCCCCCGCCCGTTCAGCCGTCCACTCTCCGGTGGATTTATCACTTTTACAGGTCTGCGAGGCGGATACCAGGTGCATTTCGGCATCCCACACGGCAGTCAGGTGGCAGTCTTGCGTGTCGGAGGCATAATAGCCGGTTAATGTGGTAGTTTCATAGGCATCCACATGCCTGGCGCAATCGAGCTGGGTGGCGGATTCCACAGGCTGGAGCTTGCAGATCATATTCCCCACATGGGCATCCAGCCGGTTGTGGACTGTGTAATGCAATTCTACCGGTGCACCGAGCGGTTTGGCTTCCAGCTTAAGCGGATTGCCCTTTGCCAGCACGCCGGGTCGGGTGCCTGCCTGCAGGGTGACGATCATGACGAGGATTGCGATGAAATTCACAATCACCGGCATCCAGCGGCGGATGGGGCTGCCGGGCAGCGGCTCCGGGCGCGGCTCTTCCACCGGTGCAGGAATCAACCATTTAAGCAGCGGGATGGTGGTGAGAATGATCAACAGTCCTGCCGCAAACCCGATGATTGCATGGATGGGAAGAATTAAACCCGGATTGCGGGTGGACACCATCAGCAACACCATGCCCGCCAGGTTGTTGACGGCATGCAGCAGGATGCCGGGAATCAATGAGCCTGTCCGCCAGAAAAGCCAGGCGAGTCCCAGTGCCACCGGGATGATTGACAGGGCGCGCTGGAAGCTGAGATGAAAGAGGGCAAACAAGCCCGCGCTGACGAGGATGCCCGCCCACTTGCCGTGGATGGCATTGGAACGCTGGATGACGCCCCGGAAGAGTGCCTCCTCGCAGATGGGAGCGGCAACCACCATGCCCAGGGCAATCAGCAGCAGCCTGCCGGTGGTGGTGGGGAAGGCATCCGGCGGGGAGCCGGCTGAAACCGGTAAAATCTGGGTCAGGACCGCCTCCAGGAAACTGCCCACCAGCCACAGCCCGCATCCCAACAGCAGGATCAGGATTGCTGCGCCGGGGGAGGGCAGCTTCAGCCTGCGTGTATCCGGATCGGTGACTGACAAACCGGGCAGAATGCGGATGCCGCGCAGCCGCAGCAACCAGACAGCCGGCAGCAGAATGCAGATCAGTTCGGTTGCCAACAGCCCCCAGCCAAAGGAGGCATTCTGCATGGGCGCCCCCACGAAAAGGAGCAGAAGCAGGGCAGCCAGGAACAACATGGCAGCCAGCGGGATCGGCAGGGCTTCAACCGGGCTGGCAGTGGGATGGTTTTCAGGGAAATCAGGGTTCTTTTTCATGGGAATTGGTCCGAAACTGGTTTATTTTTTTTGGAACTTTTCGGGTTGGTTAAACGTATATAAAGTATAACGGGCAACCAAATCCCGTGTGAAGTGTTGTACCAATTAACTAATATTCAATCAGGAGTACCAATATCTTTCATTATTGTACTTCAAACAAAGTCTCAAGGAGGTGCACCATGTCTGCAATCGTTATCCTGGTCGTCGGATTGTTTGGCGTGACGTTCCTCGCGATGAGTCTCATGGGGGGCAGGCGTTCGGTCTGACGGATTCAAGCGGGGGGCAAACCGGCATATCCAATCATTAAACCCAGGGATGGGTAACATATATAGGGCAACCCCCATCACCAGGCAACGGAGTGGGGTTGCCCCGATTCACCCCATCATCACCAGCACCAGCAGGGGCAACCCGGTGGTGTGGACACGGATTCCCTGACAGCGGGAACGAACATCCGCGGGTGCAGCCCGGGTTTATTTGCGTAATTTGCGGATATGCTGGGCGTGGTCCAACTCGTGCCAGATCGCCCGGCGGATCAACTTGCGCGGTGACCAGAACTCGCCCTGGATGCCCACCACCTGGCTGCTTCCTTCAAGATCGGGCAGAATCTGCAGCAGGCGGGTGCGCACAACATCCAGGCGTTCCAGCATATCACCGGGCACCTCTGAATGCTTTATCCCCGCCAGACCCAGCCGGTCCAGGTACCACCATTCCGCCCCGCCCACATGCTTTACGATGCCGCGGATTGACCAGCGTTCACCGGGTCGTTCGGCGTCCAGCTCCGCTTCGTCCAAGCCCTCGATTGCCGCCAGCAGGTCCTCGCGGCTCCATTGGAGCAATTTCTCTGCCCGCAGCCGTTCCGCCCGGGTGACCGGTTTCCAGTCGTCGTGAAACCAGGCGTTGACGGCGTAAGGTTTGCCGGCGCCCTCGTCGTAATTTTCATCGATCCAGTACACCTGCCAGGTTTCCACCAGTTTGATATCCACCTCGCGGTCATCCGGCAAGCCCGGCAGCCCGCCCTTGCCCCGGATCCAGCTGCGGTATGCCAGGAATGCCAGTGCCGCCTGCACCAAGGCTTCCGCCGGTTCGGCGCCATAGGCAAAGCAGCCCGGGTAATCCAGCGCCCATGCAACCGCGCGGTTTTCATCCCCATTTTCAAGTCCAACCCGAATGTGCATAAGAACTCCTTGTAAAGATATTATATTCAAATTTGTCATTGTGATTCCCCGCCGCCCCCAACCGGTGCCGGTCGGATATTTCCCGGCAGCAGTGGACAACCATGGAATAATTATGGGATAATACAAGCATCTTCCGTTTGGCGGCAGGATTGTCTTTTTCATCCTGACAGGTGTGACATGTCCTCCATTCCCATTCCCACCGGCAATCTGCCAGGGTATTGGAATCTCAAACCGGAACAACTTTTTCAAGCCCTCGAATCCTCCCCTGGCGGGCTGACAGGTACAATTGCCCAGGTCCATTTACAGAAGGCGGGTCATAACACCCTGGACGTGCGGGCGCGGATCACCCCCGCCGGTCTTTTCCTGAATCAATTTAAAAGCCCGATTATTTTGATCCTCCTGCTGGCAACGATCATTTCCGCCGTGGTCGGTGATTGGACGGACGCCCTTATCATTTTCACCATCGTACTGGGCAGCGCAATCCTGAGTTTCTACCAGGAGTTCAACGCCAACAACGCGGCTGCAAAGCTGAAAGCCCAGGTCAGCATTAAAGCGACTGTTTTGCGGGATAGCAGGGAGCAGTCCATCCCGGCGGACGAGGTGGTTCCGGGCGATGTGGTGCATTTATCCGCCGGCAGCCTGATTCCAGCGGACGGCGTCCTGCTGGCAGCCAGGGATTTCTTTGTCAATCAGGCGGTGCTCACCGGTGAGACCTTCCCGGTGGAGAAACAACCCGGCGTGGTTGACGCAGGCGCATCCCTTTCCGGGCGCACCAACTGTGTCTTCATGGGAACCAATGTGCGCAGCGGCAGCGCCACCCTCCTCGTCGTGGAGACCGGCGTGCATACCATTTTTGGGCAGACCGCCCGGCGCCTGACCCTGCGCCCGCCCGAGACGGAATTTGAGCATGGGATTCGCAAACTGGGTTACCTGCTCACCGAGGTCATGCTGGTGCTGGTTGTGGGAATCTTCGCGGCGAATGTCTTCTTTCACAAACCCATTCTTGATTCACTCCTCTTTTCAATTGCCCTGGCGGTGGGTTTGACCCCCCAGCTGCTGCCGGCGGTCATCAACATCAACCTGTCAAAAGGCGCCCAGGATATGGCAAACCGGGGTGTCATTGTGCGCCGGCTGACTGCCATCGAAAACTTTGGCAGCATGGATATCCTTTGCACGGACAAGACCGGCACCCTCACCCTGGGTGTCGTGAGTCTGGATCAAGCCTGCGACCCGCAGGGCAGGGATTCGGAAAGCGTCAGGCGGTTCGCCTGGTTGAATGCCTATTTTCAAACCGGCATGCCCAATCCGATGGACGAGGCAATCATCACCTCCCTGCCAGCTGGTGTGCCGGGGGCGGACAAGGTGGATGAGGTCCCTTATGATTTTGTCCGCAAGCGGTTAAGCGTGGTTGTAAAGGAGAAGGGGATATGCACCCTGGTCTGCAAGGGGGCGCTGGACAATATTCTGCATGTCTGCACCCGGGAAACTGTCGATGGGAGCCTGCTGCCTCTCACGGAGGACCGGGCGGCGGAAATTCATAACCTGCATGCCCAATGGAGCCGCCAGGGATACCGGGTTTTGGGCGTGGCTACCCGCCTGATGGTGGAAAAATCAACCTATTCCAAGGAAGACGAAACGGATTTAACTTTCGCCGGTTTTCTGCTTTTTTTTGACCCCCCCAAGCCGGGTGTGAGGGATGCCATTGCCAGCCTGCGGACGCTGGGTGTGCACTTGAAAATCATCACCGGTGACAATCAGTACGCAGCCATGCACATTGCTGAATCCATCGGGATTGAATCGCCGGCGATTCTGACCGGTTCGCAGCTGGATGAGTTTAGCGATGAGGCGCTCTGGCACACTGCCGAGCGTACCGACATTTTTGCCGAGGTGGATCCCAACGAGAAGGAGCGGATCATCCTGGCGCTTAAAAAGACGGGTCATGTGGTTGGGTATATGGGGGATGGAATCAACGATGCCCCCTCCCTGCATAGCGCTGACGTGGGAATTTCCGTCGAAAATGCAGTGGATGTCGCCAAGGAAGCGGCGGAATTTGTCCTGCTCAAACATGACCTGGCGGTTCTGGAGCAGGGCATCCGCGAGGGGCGCCGGACGTTTGCCAATACCCTGAAATATGTGTTCATGGCGGTGAGCGCCAATTTTGGCAACATGTTCAGTGTGGCGGGGGCATCCCTTTTCCTGAAATTTCTGCCATTGCTGCCAAAGCAAATCCTGCTGATCAACTTCCTGACGGATTTTCCGGAGATGACCATCGCCAGCGATAATGTGGATGCGGATTACATTGAAAGCCCGCGCAGGTGGGATGTCGGATTCATCCGCCGGTTCATGCTCATTTTTGGTCCGCTCAGCTCCATATTTGACTACCTGACTTTTGGCGTTCTGCTATGGGTGCTGAAAGCCAGTGAAGCCCAGTTCCAGACCGGCTGGTTCATTGAATCCATCCTGTCCGCCATGCTGGTGATTTTCGTGGTCCGTACGCGCCTGCCCTTCAACCGGAGTGTCCCCAGCCGGTTAATGATGGCAGCGACTTTGGTGATTGCCCTGATCGTTCTGCTGATCCCTTACTCGCCTGTTGCGGGGCTGCTTGGCTTTACCCGGCTTCCATTTATTTACCTGCCCTGGATTTTGGGCATTGTCGTGCTTTATGTGGCAGCGGCGGAGGTGACCAAGCGCTGGTTCTACCGGAGGGTGCACATCCATGGATAAGGAGATGACACCGAAAAAACCAGTAAAACTCCCGGGCTGGCATTCCATCCCCGCGCTGGTTATTCTGGGTCTGGCTGTCCACCTGCTGATTCCCCAAATCGCCAGCCTGCAGCACTCCTGGTCGGTTGTCAGGGAAATGACCTGGTGGGCGGTCATCCTGGCAGTTGCTGCCCAGGTGATGAGCTATGTCGGCAGTGGAATCATGCTGCACAGAATCGTGAAGGTGTACAAACAAAACCTGTCGGTTTTCAAGGGTGCATTAATCACCCTGGCATCCGCCAGCATCAGCCTGATTGGCGGGGGATTTGTGGGCGGGGCGACTGCAACCTACACCTGGATCCGCAGGGAAAGCCGGGATGGCAGCACCGCCGTCGTGGCAGGCACTCTGCCGGGGTATTTATATAATGCAGTTCTGGTGGGGCTGGCGTTGATTGGCACCCTGTACCTGATCCTGCTGCACGACCTGACCAATACACAGTTGATTGAATTTGGCATCATCCTGTTGTTCCTGGGAGGAACGGCTGCAGCCCTGGCGATTGCACTTCGTTTCCGGGAGGCGGCAATCCGGTTTGCCGTTCGGCTGGCAGGCAGATACGCCGGACTGCGGCATAATCCGTTTGAACCCGCCCCGGTTGAGGAAGCGGTGAAAAATTTTTTCTTCGCCTGGGATTCCATGCGGAACGGCAACTGGGTGCTGCCCTTCCTGGGTGCCGTCATCAGCATTGCCTTTGATATGGTGACTCTGTTTTTTATGTTTCTGGCAGCCGGTTATCCGGTCAGCCTGGGGGTGTTGTTTGCCGGTTACGGGCTTCCAGTGCTTGTGGGGAAGATGGCATTCATTTTCCCTGGAGGCGTGGGGATCATTGAAGGAAGCATGGTGGCGCTTTATACCAGCCTCAAGGTGCCCAATCCCATTTGCGTGGTTGTTATTTTGGGGTACAGGTTGATTTCCTTTTGGCTGCCCACCATCCTGGGTTTTGTGGCGGCTGCATATTTGAGCCACAAGAGGCTTGAATTATCGTAGGGTAAGGGATGCAGGCTGGTAATTATATGGCAATTACTATGGCGCCTGTCATTGCGGGTACTCGAAGAGGGCGCAGCAATTCCTCTTTTTGGATTTCCAGACCTGGCAGCAGCGAACTTGTCTGACAAAACTCTTAACAAATTTTAATTTGCCGATATGACTTAACCTGCTAGAATTAAGATGTCTGACATATTGACCGGGAACTTATTGTCATTACAATACATGTAATCCATAAATCGTTCCCCAAACGATAATCGAACCTTTATCATCCCTATCCATAAGAAATTTATAATCAATTACCCAGAGGTGTCAGAACTGTAATGCTGAGATACCTTGCCAGAAGGGCATTAGCTCTTTTACCTGTATTTTTTCTGATGACCATCATTGTCTTCCTGCTGATCCGCATGGTTAAAGGCGATCCAGTGGATGTGATGTACGGCTCCGAAGGCATGGATGCCGTCAGGCGTGCGGCTTTGGAAAAGTCTCTCGGACTTGACCAGCCCATCATCATTCAGTATTTTAGGTGGCTTGGTCGGGCGCTGACAGGCGATCTGGGACGGTCCTACCGCGCCCAGATGCCCGTGCTTGACTTAATTCTGCAAAGGCTGCCGGCAACCCTTTATTTATCGGTGGCTGCCTTATTGTTTTCCGTGGTTCTGGCAATTCCCCTTGGAATTGCCTCGGCGGTCAAACGAAATTCCTGGGTGGACCTGGGATCCATGGTGTTTGCCATCCTGGGCATCTCCCTGCCGCAGTTTTGGTCGGGCATCATGCTGGTCCTCATCTTTGCCATTGGCTTGCGCTGGATGCCTTCCATTGGTTACATCTCACCTTTTGAAAACTTTGGCAGTTTTCTACACCACTTGATTTTGCCAGCCATCACGCTTGGCTGGGCACAGGCGGGTGCCACCACCCGCCTCACGCGTTCCACGTTGTTGGAAGAACTGGGCTCCGAATATGTCCGCAAAGCCCGCGGAATTGGTGCGCCTGAATCGCGGGTTCTCATCACGCATGCCCTGCGCAACGCCCTCATCCCCACCGTCACCATGATCGGTTTGCAGCTGGCATTCCTGGTGGGCGGAGCGGTGGTGGTGGAGGTGATTTTTGCCTGGCCGGGTATTGGTTTGCTGGTCGTGGACAGCATCTTCGCGCGCGATTACCCTGTCGTTCAGGGGGTCATCATGACCATCGCTGTACTGGTGGTGATTGTGAATATCCTGGTTGACATTGTCTACACCATCATCGACCCGCGCATCCGTTTGGAGTAACAGGGATCCGGCAGATTCCCTATAAACTCACCATCATCCATTTAGACCAATGAAGGAGAAAAAGATGAAACGAACCACCATCCTGACCATCGCCATATTGTTGGTTATGGCGCTCGTGTTGGGTGCCTGCAAGACTGCAGCTCCAACCGAAGTAACAACTCCGCCCGATACTGCCACAGAGGCTCCTGCCGATGTGCAACCGACTGAAGAACCAACGGTTGAAGAAGGACCCAAGTACGGCGGTGTATTAACCTTCGCCATGAAGGAAGATGTTACCTCCCTTGACCCACACAAAGCCATTCAATATGGCGATGTACGCCTGAATGCCCTGATTGCCCAACAACTGGTCGCTGCCGACCGGGGCGGCAATTTTGTTGGCGTGCTGGCTGAATCGTGGGAAACCTCGGAAGACGGTCTGACCTGGACCTTCAAGCTGCGCCCGGGAGTCAAGTTCCACAACGGCGCTCCGTTGACCGCCGATGATGTCAAGTGGGTCTTCGACAAAATCATAGCGGAAGATTCCGGTGCAGCCATGCGCTCCACCTTCGTCAAAATCGGTCTGCAGGTTGAAGTGGTCGATCCCGCCACTGTCAAAATGACCATCACCAGCGGTGCGGGTCCATTCCTGAGCTATATTGGTTTGCTCAATCGCGCTGCCATTGTGCACCGTGACGGCTATGATGCAGATGGGAACGCCACCACCATTATCGGCACCGGTCCCTTCATGCTGGACAGCTTCAAACCGGGTGAATCCTACACACTCAAGAAATTCGAGGATTACTGGGTGGAAGGTCAACCCTACCTGGATGGCGTGGTCCTCAAGGTCATCACCGACCCGGTGGTCCGCCTGAATGCCCTGCGCACGGGTGAAGTGGATATGGTTGAAGAAATGCCCATTGCGGATGTCAAGACTCTGCTCGACAATCCGGATCCCAACTTCACCGTCGAAGTGTACTACTTCAACTCCGGCGCCCGCTTTGTCATGAATAACACCCGACCTCCATTCAACAACCTGGATGCCCGCCAGGCTGTGCAGTATGCCTTCGACCGCGAAGCCTACAACGAAGCCGTCTACTTTGGTCTGGGTCAGGTGCACAACCAGCCCTTCGTCCCGGATGATCTGTGGCGCCTGGATGTTCCCACCATCGAGCCGAACCTCGATAAAGCCAAGGAATACTTCGCCGCATCCGGTCTGCCGGAAGGCACCGAAATTGTCATCATGCTGATGGCGAACCAGAAGGATTCCGCTGAGATCATCGACGCCATGCTCTCCCAGGTTGGCTTCAAAGCCAAATTCGACATCGTCGACTCCGCCGCCTGGAACTCCCGCGGCCAGGCATTGGATTATGACATCCTGATCGGCACCATGACCGGCATTTTCGATCCGGACCGCCCATATGGCTACCTGAGTTCCACCAGCAGCGGAAGCTGGCTTTGCGGTGGGTACTCAAACCCCACCATGGATGAACTGCTTACCAAGGGCATCGCCACTGCCAACATCGAAGAACGCAAGGGAATCTATACCCAGGTACTGCAACTGGTGCATGACGACGCCGCCACGATGTACATTGTGAGTCTGCCGTGGAATGAAGGCTGGCAGAATTACGTCAAGAATTATCAACCAGCCTCGGGTATGCCGATGTTGTTGAACATGGACGCATCCACCGGCTTGAATATCGCCTGGCTGGACAAGTAATTCCCATCCTGATTATTTTCTTTGGCTCGCCCCGGTGCCAAAAACGCCGGGGTGAGCCCCAAAAATGCCCATGAGCGAACAAAACCAGATTGCCTCCCTCGATCCCAATAAAGCAGAAAGACGCCGGAAAGACCCGATTTTTAACCGGTTGCTGCGCAACCGCCTGGCGTTAATTGGCATGATTATTACATTCATTGTGATCATTACCGGTATCCTTGCGCCGGTCATTGCACCGTTCAACCCGCTGGAAATCCGGCTGAAGGACAGGCTGAAGCCGCCGGATGCCACCCATATTATGGGCACCGACCACCTGGGAAGGGACATTTTCTCCCGCATTATCTTTGGGGCGCGCATTTCGCTGGAGGTCGGCATTGTTTCCGTGGCATTGGGAACTGTCGTGGGGTTGGTCGTCGGTGCGGCGGCTGGCTACCTGGGCAAACGGGTGGATACAGTCCTCATGAGCATCATGGATGCCATTTATGCCTTCCCGGCAATTTTGCTGGCTCTGGCTTTGGTGGCAGCTTTTGGGCAGGGGCTGGTGACGGTGATGACCGCCATCGCCATTGTCCGCATCCCGATCTTTGCGCGCACGGTGCGCAGTTCCATCCTGGCTGAAAAGGAAAAGGAATATGTGGAAGCCGCCCGCTGCATCGGTCAATATGACCTGATCATCCTGGCGCGGCATATTTTGCCCAACATCATGGCACCCATCATCGTGGTGACCACCACTTACTTTGCGGCGGCAATCGTGGTCGAGGCGTCGTTAAGCTTCCTGGGGTTGGGCATTCCCCCGCCCGAAGCCAGCTGGGGTGTGATGCTCAATGATGGGCGCAGGTTCATGGAGGCATACCCCCATGTGGTGATTTATCCCGGCATCATCCTGTCATTGACGGTGCTCGGATTCAACCTGCTGGGAGACGGGCTGCGGGATGTGTTGGATCCGCGCCTGCGCAACGTTTCATAAACGGTCAGGAAGATACGGAAGATTTGTCCATAAATCCGGTCGAATTTTGCCGTGAGTTGGTGAGAATCCCCAGCCTGGGTGGCAGGGAAGGGGCGGCAGTCGAATGGGCTGCAGCCAGAATGGACCAGCTTGGCTTTTCTGATATTGAACAGGATTGTTACGGCAGTGTGACTGGAATCTGGCAGGGGGAAAAGCCCGGACCGACACTGTTTTTTGACTGCCACCTGGACGTGGTGCCGGTGACCGAACCGGACCTCTGGCGGCACCCGCCGTTTGAGGCTGCTTTGGAGGATGGTAAAATCTGGGGGCGCGGCGCCGCCGATACAAAAGCCTCGCTGGCAGCCATGCTGGCGGGTGTGGCAAGCCTGCCGCGTACCGGGTTGAGGGGTCGGGTGGTGCTTGCCGCCACCATCCACGAGGAGACCCTGACCGGCGCCGCCGTGATGCCCCTTATAAAGCGGTTCAAACCGGATGTTTTCATCACCGGCGAACCGACCAGCCTGAACCTTGCCACCTCCCAAAAGGGGAGGGTGACCATCGAACTGAGGACCCATGGGCGCAGTGCGCATACCTCCCAGCCGGAGTTGGGTGAAAACGCGGTCTACCGGATGATCGATGCCGTCCAGCACCTGCGGGATCTGCCGAAGCAAACCGATCCCTTGCTGGGGCGCGAGGTGCTGGAATTGACCGAGATCATCTCGGAACCATTTCCCAATGGCACCCTGGTGCCGCACGGCTGCCGGGTGCGGATGATCGGGCGCATCCTGCCTGGTGAAACCCGCCAAGGATACCTTGAACGGGTGAAGTCAGGCTTGAAGGACATCCCCGGGGTTGAGGTTGGAATTGCCCGCCTGTCCGAATCCTGTTGGACGGGTGTTGTGCTGGAAAATGAGGATTTTCTGCCCGGCTGGCGCAATCCGCCGGATGACCCCTGGGTGCGAAAAATCCTGGCAGCCCTGGCGGAGGAAGGGTTGCCGGCGAATGTTGTTGCTTCCGGCTGCGGCACGAATGCCTCAGCAGCGGGAGTGCTCGGCATTCCGGCGTTTATTTACGGTCCGGGAGACCTGAAACAGGCACATATTGTGGATGAATGGGTATCGGTGGAGGAACTGGAACAGGGGGTGGGCGGGTTCCGAGCCATTGCCCTTGCCTGCCTGGGCGGGTAGGGCAGTGTATGTTGCGTTTATTGCAACATAACCGGACGGGATGGGCTGAAAATTTTCACTCTGTTCATATTGCCGTGCCCTGGGGGCTGGAATTAAAAAATTATTAAGGAAGCTCAAAATAAATATGATTTCATCATCGGGTATAATATATCAATCAACCATATTCCCAATCATGCATTAATATCAAGACAATCCACAAGGCTATCCAGAAATTGAGATACATTGAACTGCCATTGTGGATCCCTGATGCATCATAGGGAATTATCATCCATCCATATGGAAAGGAATATCTATCATGGCTGAAGAAAAGAAGAAAGGTATTTTATCAGGTTTGTTTGGAAAATCGGCGAAGGAAAAAGCGGAGGAGGAAGCCCGTGCCGCTGCCAAAAAAGCCGAGGAAGCCGCCCAGCTTGAAAAAAGCCGGGAGGAAGCAGCCAAATTAATGGAAAAAGCCAAAGCTGAAGCCCAGGCGCGTGAAGCTGAATTGAAAGCCAAAGCAGCCGCCGAGGAGGAAGCCCGCAAGGCTGAGATGAAGAAGCAGCTGGAAGAACGCGCCAAGGCTGCCGAGGAAGCCCGCAAGAAAGCTGCCGAGTTGGCTGCATCTGCACAGGCAAAAGCGGAAGCCGCCGCGGCGGCAGCCAAGCCAAAATTTATCGCCGAATATACTGTCGGACCGGATGACACCTTGAGCCATATTGCCCTCAAGCATTACGGCTCAGCCGGCAGATCCTTCTGGATGCATATTTACGAAGCCAACAAGGCTGTCATTGGTGACAATCCCGGCATCATCCGACCCGGCACCAAGCTGCAGATCCCTGAATTGACACCGGCATTAAAGGAACTGCTCAAAAAATAGAAAGGGATGCGGAATCCATGACCACAACGCCCCCAGCCAGTAAGGTCAATCTGGCAAAAGTATTTCAAAGTGTTGCCGGTGTGATGGCGGAGAACCAAACGGCTCTCAACCAGGCGGACACAACCAACCACGATCATGGCACCAACATGGTGCAGACATTCCAGACCATTGCCAAAGCCGTGCAGGCGCGGAAAAGCTCCCCCGTCTCCACCCAATTGCAGCATGCCGCCACCACTTTGCGAACCGGCTCCACCAGCGGCTCCGCCCAGCTATATGCTGACGGACTGCAGGAAGCCGCTGCACGCTTCAAGGGCAGGCAGGTGACCGAGAAAAATGCCATGGAATTGATCCAATCGCTGATGGGTTTGGGCGGGCAGGCGTCACAGGCTGCCACACCCGCTCCACAGCCCCAGGCAGGCGGTGCCGACATGCTTGGCTCACTGCTGGGAGGTTTGATGGGTGGTGGGGCACCCCAACAACAGACAAGCGGCGGTGACATGCTCGGCTCGCTGCTGGGGGGGTTGATGGGGGGCAGTGCAGCCCCGCAACAGCAGCAGCCTGCCCAGGCAGGTGGTGCTGACCTGCTCGGATCCCTGCTGGGAGGTTTGATGGGGGGCGGTGCAGCCCCACAGCAGCAACAGTCCGCACCGGCTGGCGGCGGCGATATGCTCAGCACTCTGCTGGGCGGCATGCTCAGCGGTGCAGCCGCACCCCAGCAGCAACCAACCCAGGCGCAGTCAGGCGGCGGTTTGAACCTGATGAACATCATGCAACTGGTGATGGTCTATTTGCAGGCGAAGCAGAGCGGACAATCCCCGCTGGCGGCACTGGCTGCAGCCTTGATGAATTCCGGCAGCCCGCTGGCAAACCGCGATTACCGCGCCCAATCCAGTGCGCTGGTGATGCAGACTCTGCTGCAACTGCTGACACCGGCAGCCGGTCAGGCGAAATAGGGGAACAATATAAATGAATAAATCCCCCGGTAAATGGACCGGGGGATTCTTTTTTTTAATCCAATTGTCCGGGAGGACCGGTTATCCCCCGTTTGTGGGGGGATTTACCTGCCGCGGTGCAGGAGATGACAGGCGGAAAATTGGAAGGCGAAGTTCTCCACAGGAACTGGATGGCGCCCAAACTGCGCCCGGGGTTATTTGCCCAGCTTTTTCCGCAGGTCCATTGCTTCATTAAAATGCAGGATCAAATGGCGGGATGCGGGCATCAGCAACAACCCGGCGGTGGTGCGTTTGCTCCAATAATTCACAATGCTGTCTGCTCCCGGTAAAACCGCTCCCTCGTCCCACACCCGCTGGATGCGGTCAGCCGGCGGTTTACGCTTGATGTCAGCGTGAGTGAGATCCTTCACAATTGCCTGCGTCCGCCGACCCACGGCAGCATGATATTCCCGCAAGGCACCAATATCAATGCCATCACTGAAGGAATTGATCTCTGCCGGGGTCATCAGGTTGCCGGTATCGCGGATATTGATCCGCAGCTTTTCCAGCCAGCCCCCGCCCAGCAGAACCTGCGGACTTACCGCCACCAGCAGGTTCATGGTGATATCCTCGCAGCGGGCAACATGCCATATCAGCCAGGCGATGGAATGCTCCGCGCCTTCCGCAACGCGCCGCACGCCTGCCTCATCCAGCCCCATGAACACCTCATCCTCCATCGACCAGGGTTCCTGGTTGGTCACGGCTTTGGAGTGCAGCATGGCATGCTGATGCAGGAAGAGCTGGATGGCGTCGTTATGCAATTCGGGATATTTAAAAAGTTCACGCAGCCGGGTTTGCTGGCGGTTGACCTGACTGGGGTATGTTTTTGGATTTTCCATGGGAACCTCCTGATATCTTTTCATCATAACCTTAAACCCGCTTTATCGTGAGCCGATCCTACGGCTGGCATTCCGGCGGGTTGAGGTATGGCTATTATGACATGAAATCAGGTTGCCGGGCAACCCACAGGTTAACATTTCCGGATGCCCGCACTTTTTTGATTTTTTCCAAATCCAGTGACACGGTTAGAGGTTGGCTGTTATAATTAATTGAAAACATCGTGGAAATCATTAAACTTTTCTGGTTGGGGTCACCCATTATTGAAAAAAACAACGCAGTCGTTCACATGGAAACAAGGAAAGCGACCGCACTGCTTGGGTATATCTGCCTCTCCAGCACACCCTTATCACGGGAATGCCTGGCTGCCCTCTTCTGGGGTGAATTCCGTCCGGAGCGTGCCCAGGGCAATTTGCGCCGGGCTCTCTATTCCATCAACAATGCGCTGGGACCCGGTGTAATCACCTCCAACCGGGAGACCGTCAGCCTGGTTCCAGCGGCGGGGGTCTGGCAGGATGTGGATGTTTTTCAGCAGCTGGTGAAAAACATGCAACAGCACTTCCATGACGACATCGCCGGCTGCCCGGCTTGCATGGAAGCCCTTGAAAAAGCCATCGCTCTTCAGCGGGGGAGCTTCATGGAGGGGATCAACCTGGGGGACTGTCCGGAATTTGATGACTGGCAATATCTGCAGCGGGAGGGTTTCCGGCACGAACTGGCTGGCTGCCTGGAAAAAATGGCTCAGGCGCATGCCACCCGCGGGGACTGGGAAAAGGCAATCCATTTTTCCCGCAGGTGGGTCAACCTGGATGCCCTCGATGAAAACCCCCAACGCATGCTGATCCGGATCTATGCCCTGGCGGGGCAGCGCAGTGCCGCCCTGCGCCAGTACGAGGAATGTGAGCGCCTGCTCGAGTCGGAACTGGGGCAGCCCCCGGAACCCGAGACACAGGATCTGATTCAAAAAATCCAGGCAGGCGAAACCGGCAACCTGCGCAAATCCACCCCTGGCGGGGAGTTTAACAACCTGGTTGACTCCGGCAGCCGCACCCTGATTAAAACCAAGCTCTTTGCCCCCCCGCTGCCAGCCGGGCTGATTCCCCGCCCGCATCTGTATGCCAGGCTGGAGGAGGGCGTCCAATGCGCACTCACCCTCATCAGCGCACCGGCGGGATATGGCAAAACCACGCTTCTGACCGAATGGATTGAAACCCGCCGCAAGCTAAATCCCTCCCCAGCGTGGAAGTTCTGCTGGATTTCACTCGACCCGGCGGATAATGACCCCACCCGCTTTCTCACCTACCTGACCGCCGGCTTGGAGAATATCAACCCGGGGTTGGGTGCCGGGGCACAGTCCCTGCTGCAATCCTCCGAATCACTCCCGCCGCAGACTCCGCTGTCCCTGCTCATCAACGATCTGCAGGCGGTTTCCCAATCCGTCTGCCTGGTGCTGGATGATTACCAGTTTATTGATAACCCCACCATTCACCAGGGGATGATCTTCCTGCTGGAGCACCTGCCGGTCAATGTCCAGGTGGTCATCGCCACCCGCTCGGATCCACCGCTGCCCCTGGCGCGTCTGCGGGCGCGCAACCAGTTGAACGAAATCCGGGCGAGGGATTTGCGATTTGATTTCGATGAGATCACCTCGCTTCTCAACAACCGCTTCCAGCTGCCGCTGACCCCCGGGCAGATTGAAATCCTGGAAAAGCGAACCGAAGGCTGGGCGGCTGGTTTGCAAATGGCGGCAATCTCCATGCGCGGCAGACTGGATTTCAATGCCTTCATCGAGGCGTTTTCGGGGAGCAACCGCTTCATCATGGATTATCTGGCGGAGGAAGTTTTACACCAGCAGACCCCTGAAACCCAGGGTTTTCTCCTGCAAACCTCCATTTTGGAACGCCTGAGCGCGCCCCTGTGTGATTTCATCCTCGATCCCAAACCGGCACAGTCATCGGAATCACGCGGGACAAGCCTGAACCATTTATTGAATCTGGAATTATCCAACCTCTTCATCATCCCGCTGGATGATGAACGCACCTGGTACCGCTACCATCACCTTTTTGCGGATCTCTTACGCAACCAGCTGAAACGGGTTTCGCCGGAGTTGATTCCCGTCCTGCATGCCCGGGCATCCGCCTGGTTTGAGGAGCATGGCTGGATTGAGGAAGCAATTGATCACACCCTGGCAGCCCGGGATTGGGACCGTGCCAGCCGCCTGGTCAACAAACATATCCAGGCGTTCCTGACGGATGGTCAGATGACGACTGTTTTTCAGTGGATTGAACGCATGCCCCGCGAGGCATTCCACCGGAACGCCAGCCTGTGTACGCGGGTGGCGGAGTTGTACGCCCAATCCGGCAGGATTGATCTGGTTGATCCGCTGCTTGACCGGGCGGAAGCAATTTGCCGGGGAATCGCCATGGATGATTCTGACGGCATCCCCGCCATGGAGCTGACCCAGCGGGAGGGGGTTGAAGTCCTCTCCATGGTCGGCATCCTGCGGGGCTTGAAAGCCATCTGTATCGGCGACCCCGCCGCCGCGCTCCGGTTTACCGGGGAGACTCTGCAATCCATTCCGGATATGGAACCCAAGGAGAAAGCCATCCTGCACTGGGTGGAAGGCTGGGCAAACCGCAGCCTGGGGAACCTCAACCGCGCCCTGGAACTGCTCACCCGGGCAACGGAGTATGCCAGAGAGTCCGGGGCGGTTCTGCGGGATATCTGGACCGACCTGGCGGTGGCTAACTGGCAGGTCGGAAAACTCCCCCAGGCAATTAATATTTTTACCAATGCCCTGCAGACAGCCGATCAAAAGGTTCAAAACCAGGGAAATCACTCGCGGGATGAAACCTTCCTGAGTGTTCTCCTGTTTGAACAAAACCAGCTGGACCGGGCGTCTATGCACGCCAACCGGGCAATTGCCTGCACCCAGTGGTGGCCCAGCTATAACATCATTGCCTCCGCCTATGCCATTCTGGCGCGGATCCTGCTGGTGCGCAACAACCTGGAAGGCAGTCTGGTGGCAATCCGCAAGGCGGATGAGGCGCGCCAAAACCGCCTGATGACGCCCTATGTCCACAGCATGATTGATGTGACCTGGGCGCACATCTGGCTGGAGCAGGGGGAATGGGCTGAGTTGGAGCGCTGGATGGCTGACCAGCTGGAACTCCTGCAAAACCAGCAGGAGCAGGGCGGAGCCATTGATGAATATCTGGAAATGCGCCTCATCATGGTGGTGCGCCTCTGGATGGAAAAAACAAAATTGGACAAGGATACGGTGAGAGATTCGGGCTGCCTGGAGCTGCTCGCCCGCCTGGAGGAAAGCTCCCGCACCGCCGGCAGGGCGAATGCCCTGGTGGAAATCCTGCTGCTCAAGGAATGCCTCCGCCATGCTCAGGGTCGGACGGCTGAAGCCCTGCAGGGCATGGATGAATGCCTCTGGCTGGCGGAGCGGGGCGGTTACATGCGCATTTTTCTGGAAACCGGTGAACCGGCGCGTGCCCTGCTGACAACATATATCAATTCAATCCGACCGGCGTATAAACCGTATGCCCTTAGAATCATCCGGGACCTGGGCGGCATGGCATCTGCCCGGACATCCATGGATGAACTGCCGGAATCGATCACCAACCGCGAACTGGATGTGCTGCGCCTGCTCGCCGGGGGCTGCTCCAACCGGCAGATTGCCGAGACACTGGTGCTCTCGGAAGGGACGGTCAAGTTTCATGTGCATAATATCCTGCAGAAACTCCAGGTGGATAACCGCACCCAGGCAATCGTCAGAGCCAGGGACCTTGACCTGATCTAGGGAAACGAAATTTTCGGAACCAATCATCCCGCCGGAACCGGCGGGTTTGTGTTTTAACGTTGAAGAAAAACAATCCCCAACAACTGATCTTTGGATAGATGGCAGACGCGGGGGATGTGGATATGATTACATCACGTTTGATCCATTTTGCATGAAAAGGAAGGTAAAACTGATGACCAATCGAGGATTACAAACCCCCGGTTCATCCTACGAAATTCGCATTCAAAACCACCTGGATGAAACCTGGCAGCATTACTTTGAAGGTTGGCGGATCGAAAACCAGGGTAACGGGGAGGTTCTTCTCAGTCATCCGGATGTGGACCAGGCAGGTTTGCATGGGATTCTGAACAGGATCCGCGATCTGAACCTGACCCTGCTGTCCGTCATTCGAAAATGAGAAGAGCCGGCAGGCTGAATGATTAATTGAAGCAGGTCTGGCAGGGAAGGCGGAAAGAAAAAATGAGGCTTTATATTAACACCAACCGGGATGATGCCGGCTCAATGTTCATCCTGGCTCTTGCGATGCAGGGCATCCATCTGGTGTGGCAGGAAAACGAAACCGGTGAGGTCAATTGGAACCTGGATATATCACCAGACCATCAGTCCCTGTTGACGATGGAAATCGGAGCGGATTTTCAGGAATTGGCATCCGGGCAGGAGCCTGGTAATTGTATTTTTTTGGATATCCTGTAAACCCATGTCATTCAACATGGGACTACGGAATAGAAATGGAATTTAAAACAAGTTTGGAATTATGGAGATGAGGAAATGAAGTCCAGTTTGGTTTTCATTGTAGGAATTTTCACCGCCCATGTTTTTTTCGCAATCGTCAGCGGTTTATGGATCCATGCCCTGGTTTTTCTGTTCATCAGGCTGGCGGAATCGGGTCATTTGTTCACGCTGCTGGACAAGGTGATCACCCTGATGGTGATCCTGGTGCACAGTTAATGCCGGAT
>ERZ1026805.305-NODE-305-length-35571-cov-9.220520_pt1 | contig 35571 bp, 36 predicted proteins | sample MGYA00520883_ERZ1026805 | MGnify/ENA primary metagenome ERZ1026805 (study PRJEB33270, sample SAMEA104284476) | anaerobic digester metagenome | biome: Anaerobic digester microbiome; feature: mesophilic sludge digester; material: Anaerobic digester biomass | place... | reverse complement strand
ACTTGGCACCGGCTTCGGTTCATTTATAATGATACTGCCCTCCGGCAATGTATCCTGATTAATGCCAAACTTCATTAGCTGATTATAATCAAACATAAATATGTTCTGACTTTTATGCTCTACCGGTATCCTATCAACAGGTTCGCCCTGCAAGATCTTAAGCCCCATCTTTGCAGCAAGCATCCCCTGGTGAAAACCGCTTATTAGTTTGCCGCCAATGATTCCATATCCGAGATAGTATTCCACCAATGCGTACAGGGGGATATTGTACCTTGTAAGGATCGGGGTGCTCACCTCGATAGGTACCGCCGCCCCACTACTTTCCCTAAATGATCCCATAAGGATAACTACAAAGTCTTTATCCTTATCTTTGAGCAGTTTTTCGAAATCTTCTAAAACAGGATCATCAATAATAGTTGCAATCAGATTTTTTCCTGTTGCTGCAAGGGCATCTTTGAAAATCTGTTTTTTAACGGCACCAATTGCTGTACCATCATTAATTGCAATAATTTCTCTTGTATTTGGATGCAGTTTTAGCGCAATATCCAGGGTTGCCTTTATGTCAAAATCTTCCAGCACTCCTGTTACAAGAGGCGCTTTTTGCCGCAGTATCTCGTTTTGTGCGTCCACACCGCAGAAAACAACAGGTATCTTGGGAAATAGTAAGTCCCTGTATCTCATAGCAAAGTTTAAAGCGTCTTTATTAGAAACTATGATAAGATCAAACCGTACTTTTTCAAATTTGGACCGATAGTACAAAAAGAGGTGGTAGAAATAGTTTTTATCCGCCACTCTTTTAGTATCCATAAACTCTATGTGCAGAGTAATATTGCTTTTACCATCTTTCAGAACCGATTCTATACCTGCAAGAACGTTGTCCGTCCAGGGATATCCTTTATGGTAAGAATTAATAATGAGTACATGTCTGTTTTGATCGGGAGGCTGTGGAATCGGAACAGCGTTGCTAACTGCGAAAAAGACAAGGAAACATGCTACACTTAATGAAAGGTACAGCCCTGTTCTCACTGATTTCTCTCTCCGCTTAACCTTGTCTTCATATTGAAAATATCCTTGTTTTACAAAGACTTTACTGATTCTTCGCATAATAGGAAACATGTCTTAAATTACATCACGGCTATATAATATAACAATTCCCATGACCTGCTGCAAAAACGACTTGTTTGATAAACAGAAATTATGTGGTAGAAATCTTACGAATTCTGTTAAGCTATCTCTCGTCTCTTTGCTCAACCCTGATATGAGAACAGTCCCTTTGAAGTTGAACATGTTCAAGGGGAGTAATAAGCGTTGTTTGGGGAGGATGTTATGAAGATCACCAATCTTGACAGTACAATAATGACAGAGGTAACCATGGAAGGAGCAAGTAAGGTAAAGAAGCAGCTCCCCATATCAAGCCAGGACGGTTCGCCAACATTTTCTTTCAGGGTATTTACTGTTGAGCCTGGCGGCCACACACCTTTCCATACCCATGCCTTTGAACATCTCAACTATATCATCGATGGCGAAGGCGCCGTTGTAACACAAATGGGAGAAGAAAAACCGGTGAAAAAAGGTGACTTTGTGCTCGTTCTCCCCGGGGAGAAACACCAGTATAAGAACAAATCCTCCTCCCGGCCTTTTGTGATGATTTGTGCAGTACCGAAAGAATATGAATAGCGGGGAAGCAAGATCTGCAAAACCCAAGGTAAAGCGAATTTACTCTCCTTTTCCCATAGTCTCTTTCGAAAAAATGATACTGACCAGTGATACTGTGTTCATCCCTAAAAATACCCAAAATGCCAATTGATATGCATGGGGTGGGTAGACCCCCTGTATCTTTCCGGCCATATCAAGTACATAACCAATGAGTGGCTGAAACACCACTCCTCCAAAAAAACTAAAAAGGTTTGCAGTTCCTATTGCTGTTCCTGCCATCTCCAGTGGAAAAAGTTCTTTCACAGCAGTAAAAACTATAACAACTATTGAGCTTGTTGTTATACCCATGAGAAAAAAGACACCGAATAAAGCAGGTATGGAAAAATCTTTATAGAATGCAGTCATGATACACCAGACAAGAACATTCACACATGAAGCTCCAATGAGCACCTTTTTTCGACTTGCAAGGATTCTGTCAGAGAGGTATCCGAGAAAAGGACTGCCGAATACCATACCGACTGCAATCATAGAGAGGATATTCCCGGCAGAAGATTGAGAGAGATTGTAGGTATCAATAAGGTATGGGCCTGCCCAAAGCGCGAAAAAACTGAAAAGGGTCCCTTGTGTGAAAAAAAGCCAGACTGCAATAACCCAGAAATGTTTCTGCCTGATGACAAATGATAAGTTTATAAGCAATTTATGTTCTGATTTGACAAGTTCTCGATTTACCTTCGTTGTACTGCCTGAATCCGGTTTGTCGACAACTATAAAGAATGTAAGGAGCGCCAAGAAGATGGTTACTATACCTATTATAACAAAGGCACCTCTCCAGCCTAATGCCTCTGTAAGTAAAGCAAGAGGCGTTGCAGCGGTGAGCCACCCTATTCCTCCCATCGCCATAAGAAGACCAGATATTCGGGCATACTCACGACCGCTGAACCATTCTGCAAGTGTTTTCAGTGACGATACAAATGTTGCAGATACCCCCAAGCCAACAAGGACCCGTGCAAATACAGCAAAGCCAAAATTAGGGGCAAAAGCAAACAGGATTGACCCCAGAGCTGCAACAGAACTGAATAGGGTAACTGTCTTTCTTGTTCCCCAGGAGTCAGAGAGAAAACCAACTGGTATCTGTGTAATGGCATAGGAGTAAAAATATCCCGACGCAAGGATGCCGAGAGATGTGCCCGATATGGTGAAAGCCTTTATGAGCTCAGGCGCAACAACAGCCGGGCATACCCTGTGAAAATAAACAATGAGATATTGGCACGACAGTACCCAGAATATCACCCAGCGGTAACGAGCTGCTTTTGTCAAAAAACACCTGCCAAAGCTTAATACCCCCTACCTCATATTTTCAACGGCATTGACAAGAATACTGTTATCCAATGATACTTCCCGGTAAATGGATTCTACTGTTGCTGCATCCAGTCGTTCAAAATCCGTTTCCATTGGGGTAACAAGGACACCGGCCATCTCAACCACTCCCGGACTGACAATAATCCGCCCGTCCCCTTCTTTATAAAAAACATCTGGACGGTGCTTTTGTCGGGGAAATAATACCACAAGCCACGATCTTTTATCGTAGAAGCCGGCTATATTCACCATAGGCTCATCATCAGTCTGAATGGCCCCCTTGAGAGCATCGAATACCCTCGAAAATGCTTCTATCAATGATGTAGGGTCATCACCCTTGAGCACTACCATCTCACGCCCGAGATCATTTGCAATGTAAACAGAAATACCAGCAATCCGTGCAACCAGTAAAAACTTTTTATCTTTATTCAGCTCCTGTTCAACCGGCATATGTCCTGTGGGTAGAGCCTGAAAATGAAGGTGATCCGGCGCAGAGGCACCACACCTGGGTCCATTATAAAGAGTTATCCAGCCAGGGCCAAGGTCAGCCATAAGGTTGAGAAAGGTATCAAAGCAATCCGGAATAGCCTGGGGGCGGTGCTCAACATGAGAGATAGTAAAGTGAGACTGCAAGACAGGCCTTGGATTACAAAGGATCCTGTATTCGTTCCTATAGAGTATCCACTTTTGCTCTGGTGGCAGGTTGTGTTGGCATAAGAAGCAGGGGCGTTCTTGAATATCCTTCTTGCCTACTGCAGCAGTTGCACTTATCAGTCTGCCGGGATTGAAATAGAGGAGAATGGAAAAGTCTTTTAAAGGGACTTTCCTTGTCTTCACAGTCTTTAAGGCTTCGTAAGCATCCTTGAGTTCCTGCCATGATTCCCTCTGTTCTGACAAGAGCATAAAACAGTGTTTGGAAAGACCTGAGAAGCTTTCGCAGCCATCAAATATGGCAAAGGTTTTCTGCTCTTTAGAAGAGGGATTCGAGGGGTCAAGGATTCGAGGGGTCAAGGGTTAGGTCCTTTACTTATCTGCTGGCGAGCACGTATCTCTTCAGTGCGGATAGAATCCTTAAAAGCATTATTCCGGTTTGCTTCTTCGATGGTCAACACCGCATCAGTATTTTCTTCCCATCGCCTGCACAGGTAGAGGCTGTCGTAAATCCTGCCAACCCTGTACTCGCGACAGACCCTGAGGGCTGCCGCGTAATCTTCTCCGTAGCTTACATTGGGAAACGCTATTCCTCTGATAATGTTTGTATCAAACCCCCTCGGTGCTCCAAGGCCGTTTACACGCAGCGCGTTGTTGTGGCCGTTCTCATCTGTCCATTCACGGTGGTCAACCAAGCCTGGCTTAATCTTCTTTAAATGGGAGTCAACAATAGTATAGGAGCCGATCACCATAGCATACTTCCCATCACGAAGCGCATCAACCATTCTCTGGAGAGTTTTTGTACTGCTATAGAGATCATCTGAGTCAAGCTGTACTGCATAGCGACCGCACATTTTAGAGTTGATAGCCTCATTCCAGCAACCGCCGATGCCCAGGTCAGTACTTATGGGGATGATGTGTTTTAGCGTGGGATATCTTTTGGCAAGGCCTGAGAGAATCTCTGTCGTTCCATCCATCGAATGGTTATCAACAACGATTACATTGAAAGGGAAATCTGTTTCTTGAGAGAGCGCACTCTCTACCGCTCCGTTAATCGTGCTGACACGGTTCTTGACAGGAATAACTACAGTAGCGGTGAACGGGAATCGGTACTGTGTCTGTTCAGCCTGCCTCAATGATCCGGGAGACAAATAGGCTCCTATTTTTTTCAGGTAGTCGGTAAATACAATTTCCATCTCTTTCTGAACATCTGCATTCCGGGGGTCAACATAGGCAAAGAGTTGTCCATCGCCGGAATGTGCCTTTCCAGAAATCATCGAGTAGAGGGGTTCGGGAATATGATGTACAGGACACTCAATGGAAACCTTCAGTCGCAGGTCATAAAGACCGGCATAGCGTGTATCCGGTATGAGGCCATATTTTTGAAGCGCCTTTTGAATCGCCTCTGTTGAAAAAAACAATGCACCACCAAAGTCAAAATCGTCGCGGACGCTTCCCGACTGATAACCGCTCAATGGGTGTACTGTTTTCCCTCGCTCATTGAGGTCATAAAAATCAGAAAAGACAATCCCTGCCTTTGTCGATTCAGCGGCAGCTATCATCTTTTCAATGCTGCCAGGTTCAAAGAACACATACCCGTCACCTGTTAGAAAAAGGAGATGGTTCGTGCCTGTTTCGTTGATAATACGCATAAGGGTTGTCCTGTCATGAATCTCACCATCCACAGGCGTGCAAAAGGCAGGGAGCCTCTGGCTGGCTGACTCCCGGCTTACAGCCAGGACCCTGTCTACTAAACCGGACGTCTCGATTAAATGCACAGCCTTTTCAAAAAATGGGTCGGTCCTATATTGTGCAACAACGGTGACAGCTTTCATCTGACAATATCCTCATTATATCAAAACAAAACCCGGTACATCAGCATACCATGGTTTCAGGTTTAATCACTCGATTTTGTCTGAAAAAATTATATCAAGGGGGGCTTTCAGTGCGTTGGCCATATTTCTCAACACACGGGGATAAATCATGGTGATCTCTACATTCTTAAGCACCAGAAGGACCAGAATCTCCCTGATGTTCACACTGTTCATCAACAAATGGGTGGCAAAGCTGTGCTGCAGGGTATGGGGCGTAGCACACCTGGTTTTGCGTGGAAGACGATACGCTCTGTTTCAAGGCCAGGTAGCTCAAGTAACTCCTTATATCGGCCTGGTTCACAAACAAAACCCTGCCCTTTCTTTTTGTCTGTTCCAGGTATCGAAGAAAACGCTTCGCCCAGTCGATGTATGTACAATCTGCGTATAGGAGTAATATTTGACCTTTATGCGCCTTTTCATTGCCTCCAGGATAGCGCTTTCACCAATCCCATCCTTTTGTGGTTTCCGGAGCTCTTGCAGCGTTCCCGCTTTCATAATGATCAGGTAAAGCCTGAGAACCTCTTCTGCCTGACGCACCTGCCACTCAGAAGCGTTGTGTTCCGTTGTTAAAGAGTTAAGGGATTCGGGGATGAGCGCTCTAGCACCCTGGTCCTCTCTTTCATTGAAAAAGACGAGAAACCTGCTTACCCAGAGGGTTGTGTAGGATATGTTCTTTTCAGGCGCAAACCCATAACCATGAAGAAAACTCTGAAATCGGGTAAAATATCTTTTGACATCACATCTGGCAATGCGGTTGCAGCATGGGTCAAGAACGATCATCTGGCCTTCGAGATTCTCTATGTCTATCGTGGTGTTGTTCGGAAATACAGACCGGACTTTCTGATCCGCATGAAAAACGGCAACATTCTGGTGCTGGAGACGAAAGGCCAGGTTAGTGAACAGGATAAAGTGAAACATCGCTATCTTGATGAATGGACGCAGGCCGTCAACACACACAGAGGCTTCGGGAAATGGCATGCAGCGGTTGTCCACAACCCAGGCGAGATTCGGGATGTGCTGCTTGCACATGAAACGGATGAATTGACCGAACGGACACACAGGTAACAGATTATTCTGGGATATGGGCAACACTTTTGCATTAATTCACAAACATCGGGGGAGGTTTTTTGGGTTAGAAAGGAGTTGCTGTTATTGACCAGACAGTGTAATTCATTGTTGAATATTTGAAAGGTATCCCGGCCCCAACAAGACCTGCCGGCGCATCGAACAACTTCTTCCCGAGATGGTAGACAGGAGTGACGATAACCGTGCTGAATATAACGGAAACAAGAATACCGGCAAACTCGTAGTCCCCAACAAAGACATGGAGGGTGACTGTGAGCAACGGGTACAGGGCATTGGGCCCGTCTGTATCGGTCAGTATATATTTAGCCAGCCGGATATATTCAACACTGTCATTATGGATAACCTCGGGTACAACGAGAAGCGGCATTCCCCAGACAAGCACCGTAAGAACAATCAGGAACAGGAAGGTCCTGTCGTTTTTTCTGTCAAAGATATAGAAGGGATCATGATAGGTGTTGTTCATTGCGTCTGCCGGTAACCCTTTCCCTCCGCCACATAGAGGGACGAACGGTTGTAATTGATCTCACACATGGGAATAAATTTAAAGCAGCGGGAGCGCTTCGATTATGGTATCATGAGCAGGTTATGATAAACGCCCTTACGTTCGATCTTGAAGACTGGTTCTGCGTCAGCAATCTCAGCCCGTTTATCAGCAGAAACGAATGGGATCTTCAGGAGCAGAGGGCTTATCACAACACGAAGCGCATCCTTTCCCTGCTGAAACGTTATGATACCCGGGCGACCTTCTTCATCCTGGGCTGGATTGCAGAGCGACTGCCGGAACTGATCCGGGACATTGACAGTGAGGGGCACGAAATCGCAACACACGGGTATAGTCACAGGGTACTATCAGAGATGACCGCCGAGGACTTTGACCGGGACATCGCCCGATCAATAGAAATCATTCGTCCCTTGATACGGGAGGACATCATCGGTTTCAGGGCACCAACCTTCAGCATCCGCGCGGACACGTTATGGGCACTCAACGTGCTCAAGAAGCATGGAATCATATATGACTCATCGGTTTTCCCTATCAGTTTCATCGCCGGTTCCAAAGGAATTCCCAACCTCACCCTTGCGGTATTCAGACATACCAATGGTATTATCGAGTTTCCCTTAAGTTGCGCTGAAGTCCTCTTCCTTCGTGTTCCCTGCAGTGGCGGGTGCTTCTTTCGCCTATTTCCCTATAATCTGACAAGACACCTTTTGCGAAGGGTGAACAGAGACGGCCGTCCTTTCATTTTTTACCTTCACCCATGGGAAATCGATCCCGATCAGCCGAGGATGAAGATGCCCTTCATCGATTCCATGAGGCACTATACCAATCTTGACAGGACTTATGGTAGGCTTGAACGGCTGCTTCAGGATTTTCAATTCACGTCAATCAGAAAGGTGCTTGGCATATGAGTGACCCCCTGCTGAAACAGAAAGACTACTGGAACCGGGCAATAGACCATTTCGATTCCATTTACTCTCACGAGAAAAGTTTCATAGGCAACCTCGTGGACAGGCTCGTTCGCTGGGATATGTATAAACGATTTCAGTACACAATGGATAAAGCTGAGCCGATATCGGGCAGGACCTTCCTTGACGTGGGGTGCGGTACCGGGAGGTACTCGCTGGAGTTTATAGCCAGAGGAGCCCGGTTCGTCGTTGGTATCGATGTATCCGATAAAATGATCGAAACATGCAGGGAACGTGCAATGAAAATGGGTGCCGCCGACCGTACCGGTTTCCTGCTTACCGATCTCATGCAATACAACCCTGACCGGCAGTTTGACGTCTGTATCGGTATCGGCCTCTTTGATTATATTCGCGACCCTCTGCCAGTCATAGAAAAAATGAGGGCAACCGTCACCGGAAAGGTGATCATGTCCTTTCCTCTCCTCTGGACCTGGAAGGCACCCGTCAGAAAAGTCCAGCTCGGGCTGAAGGGATGCGATTCTTTTTTTTACACAAAAGGCCAGGTGATGGCACTTGTCATGGAAGCAGGCTTCCGTGATTTCACCATTGAAAAAATTGGTCAGCTCTATTGCGTTACTGCAATGAGATAACAGTTCTTTTGCCAACCGAAACTACCTGAAAAATATAGCCGTACGTCCTGGAATGGCTGGCGGCGATGTGCTTATACATTCCAAGCTGTGGCGAACATATGGTTTGTTACTATGGTTATAACAGCGATGTAACAAGTGGAAAAACGAAAAAAAACGGAACAGACGACGCCATTCCCTGCATCCTCGAAACAGAAGGAAATTCAAAGACCTTTGGCAAAAATTGGGCACGTTTGATCCAGATGATTTATGAAGTTGCTCCCCGGTCTGCACGGAATATATGGGAGTTATGCGAATCATCAGTTTTATTGAAGATGCGAAGGTTATTCATGACATCCTCACACATCCGGGGCCTTGGCATGTCCGGTCAAGGCCGCTTCCGAAAATCAATGATCTGCCAGGCCGTAAACACGCCACTGTTAACCTCCAAATCCAACCACACTCTGACATTATCTACGGAGACCCAGGAATATAACTGGGGGAAATTATATTCAGACATAACTCATTTAGTAAAAAAGATGGGTAAGAGAACTGTCTGAATCCTCTTAAAAACAACTATTTTTCAGATGAAACGGTTGTAAGGTAAACAGATTTCTCATAAGGACGGGTGCCGGACTATGCCTCAAAAGAAGCCAGAGGTGCGCACCCTATATTTTGTGGTCACAATTTTCTTGACATACAAGACCGCCGCTCCTATACTCCCTTCCATAGAAAGCAAGCTCTTATCAATGGGGCAGGATCATAGCGATCATTTTAGAGCATACAACAATGAGTGACCAATGATGAATATATCACATTGAAGATCAAATCCTTTGAGTTCAACTTAAGAGAGTTGGCCGGCTCCATGGGTGATTTCGGCACACTCTTTCCGCTGGCAATTGGTTATATAGCAGTCTGTGGCCTCAATCCCGCAGGCTTTCTCGTTATGATGGGCGTAGCCAACATTGTAACCGGACTTCTATACCGGCTCCCCATACCTATAGAACCTATGAAGGTCCTTGCTGTAGTTGCCATTGCTCAGCACTGGGAACCGTCAATGGTTTATGCCTCTGGTTTCGGTATGGGCATAGTATGGACAGTATTTGCACTTATCGGGGTTATGAAATGGATCGCAAAGGTTACTCCCGATTCAGTCATCCGCGGCATCCAGGTAGCTCTGGGCATAATCCTGGCTATCGAGGCAATCAAAATGATATCCACATGGTGGATAATTGGTGTCCTCTCCATAATCACAGGTCTGGTGTTGGGAAGGAATCGTTATGCCCCTGCAGCAATCGTGCTTATGGCCCTTGGCCTGGTGATTATGATTGTTAAGGGGCAGTTCAATCTCGTTGAGTCTCCACGGCTGACCCTTCCAATCATTACAGGTTTTTCCCCCAGGGAGGTTTGGCAGTCATTTCTGCAGGCTGGTTTAGCCCAGATTCCCCTCACTGCTACCAACGCGGTCATTGCCACGTCAGCACTGATTAAATCGTATTGGCCGGAGAAACCGGTAAGCGAGAGCCGTTTATCATTAAATATGGGCATCATGAACTTAATACTTCCGTTTTTTGGTGGAATGCCCTTATGTCATGGGGCCGGAGGTCTGGCCGGACAGTATTATTTCGGCGCACGAACCGGAGGCGCAAACATTATCGAGGGTCTGATTGAAATCGCCATGGGGTTGTTTCTGGCCGGTTCCATTGCCGGACTCTTCTCTGTCTTTCCTGTTGCCATTATTGGAGCCATGATGTTTCTTGTTGGGGTTGAACTTGTTAAATTCGCCAGGGGCATTCATTGGGACAGGGACATTATCCCAATGGGCACAACATTGATCGTTTCATTGCTTACCAATATGGCCTATGGTTTTTTGAGCGGGTTTGTGGTGTACTATCTAATCAAGTCTATTCCCGGGAGGAAAAACGTTTAAAATGGGAGTTACATTCAATCCTATCGGGATAATCCATACACCTTTCAAGGCCCTTGAAGGAATGCCGATCCAGCCAGCCGGCGCGGTTGGTGTGAAGGGTACTGTTGAGATGTTCGAAAAATATCGTCCGGGCCTGAAGGACCTGGATGGATTTTCCCACATTATACTTATATACCACTTCCATGGCAGCAGCGGGTTCAATCTTACTGTGGTACCATTCCTGGATTCCCAACCAAGAGGCCTCTTTGCTACCCGTGCACCCAAGCGGCCCAATCCAATAGGGCTTTCCGTTGTACAACTGGATAAGATCGAAAACGGTATCCTCCATATTCAGAATGTGGACATTCTTGATAATACCCCTCTTCTGGATATTAAGCCCTATGTCCCGAAATTCGATGGCCCGAAAAAAGTACGAACTGGCTGGCTTGAAAGAACAGGGAAGGTTGCCGCAAGAAAAAGGTCGGATGATCGATTCAAATAATACCTGGGACAATGAAGAAGCCAAAAAATGACTGTCTGATACGGAGGGGCATGTGAACACATTTAACCCGATTGACCTTCTCTTCAGTGGTATGGGAAAACTTGGCCCGGGGGACAATGTTCATACTCTAAATGTTCTTAAACTTCTTCCCAGACGCCATTTTGGCCTTATCGTTGATGCCGGATGCGGAACAGGTCGCCAGACAATTGCGTTGGCAACGGAACTCAACACGCTTGTTCACGCGATTGATGTGCATGAGCCGTTTTTGGCTGACCTGATACGGCGTGCCAAAACCGCGAGAATAGAGCATCTTGTTCAGGTACATTGTATGGACATGAAGGATATACCGGATGTCTTTCAACGTATCGACTTGCTGTGGTCGGAAGGTGCGGCATACAACATGGGATTCTCGAATGCGTTGGCTACCTGGGCCCCGGCAATAAATCCAGAAGGCTTTGCTGTTGTCAGTGAAATGTCATGGGTGCGCGAACAGATCCCTGATAAAGTAAGGGAGTTCTTTCTATCAGGTTATCCTGGCATGCAGTCAATTCAGCAAAACCTTATGGCTATTGAAAAAGCAGGCTACACAATACTTGCAACCTACACACTGCCCAGAGAAGCATGGGTTGAAGGCTTCTACGATATTCTCGGAAAACGGGCAAAAATTCTTGTCAGTCATCCTGATCCTTCCGTGAGGAGCCTTGCACTTGAGACCATTAAGGAGATCGATGTCTTCGCACATTCTGAAGACAGTTACGGGTACGTCTTCTATGTGCTTCAACGCATCTAAACCAAGCTGAAGAATATGAGATACTATAAGAATTGTTGCTATCTGTGAAAACTTTCAGGGTGATATTTGCCCTATTCCAAAAAGCCGTCTAAAATGTGTATATATAATAACAAAGGCAGTGTTGATAGACAGCAGGATATGACCAAAATGAATCAACTTGTCGATGAGCGTTTTGCTCATTATTAAAACAATTAAGGAGAGGTTATGAATATTTTTATTGAATATTGCGTTGCCTGAAACTATCTTCCTCATGCTTCCAGGGTGGAAGCGGAATTGAAAGCAAATTACCCTGAATCAAAAATTACATTAGTCAAGGGAAGCGGCGGCATCTTCGATGTGAAGTGCGATGACAGGCTGATCTTTTCCAAACACAAAATTAAAGGGCAGCGCTTTCCCAATGAGGGAGAGATCGTCAGTCTGATTAAAGCAGATATGGCAAGATAATGCCCGACCGTGGATGTCAATCCGCCTGCATGGGTTTTTTTGAACGTTGATTCCTAATACAATCCTTAAGCCTTTAGAATGGACAGGCAGGCAGGGGACGCGTGCCGTTGCTTCCCTTGTCATTATCGGTATTGCACTGCCATCAATTGGCGCTGCACTGAAACCGTTCGTATCAGAGGCAGTGTTTATTCTGCTATGCATAGCCTTTCTCAGGACGGACATCTCGGCAATTAAAACCCATATTCGCTACCCGACATTGATCATTGTTGCAACAGCATGGACTTCTGTGGCAATTCCACTCTTATTCGGCTTTGGCTGTCATGCATTAGGTTTGTCTGAGAGAGCTCCTGAGTTATTTCTCGGGCTGATGCTCCAGGGAGTTGCATCTCCGATGATGGCAGCCCCTGCACTGGCAGCTTTGATGGGATTGGATACCACGCTCGTACTTATCACACTCATTGCAAGCACAGCACTCATACCCTTCACAGCACCTCTGTTTGCCCATCTTTTCATTGGGCCCACGCTTTCAGTTTCACCAGCTATGCTTGCGATTAAACTCGTCGCAATCATTGCCGGCGCAGCCATAGTTGGCTTCTGCCTGCGTCATTTTTTTGGTATGAGGACTATAGAACGCCACAAATACCAGATAGATGGGATTAACATCTTTGTGCTTTTTGTTTTTGTAGCGGCCATTATGGAAGGTGTTGGTTCCAGTGTTCTCGCAACACCAATGATATTTGTAGTCTTTGCATCAATTGCATTTGTTGTGTTTTTTGTTATTCTGTTTCTGACTATACTCTTGTTTCGCTCCTCTGGCTGGAAAAAGGCCCTGGCACTCGGATTCATGGTTTCCCAGCGCAATATGGGCTTAATGCTTGCAGCAACCAGTGGAGCACTGCCTGAGCTTACGTGGTTTTATTTTGCAATCTCGCAATTTCCTATTTATCTGTCGCCGTACCTCCTTCAACCCCTGACCCGCCGAGTCCTTGGAGCAGAGAAAATGTGGCTGGATATTGATATTCAATAATTTCTTCCGGATAAGCTCACAGGCCTGGTATGTCGGAAAAGCAACGAGATTATGGAAATAGCATTAGCCTGCATCATTTAATTGAAGAACCATTATTCTCTTATGAAAGAATAACGAAGTTTAGTTGACGCTTTGCTTTGTGGATTGTATGATTATGTTGCACTGTCTTTGAAGATACAATCTACAGTAGAGAAAAACTTGATAGACTATAAAGAGAACCTCTTGGCACCTTTCTCTTGCAACCCTCTGACCCACACATTTACCGAACCCTCCATTACTGTTGGCATCATGGACCACCGGCAAAAAGTCGCAGGTTGTTTTGAAGGTTATTATGGTGTGGAAGGTATTGGTCAATTCTCCGGAAATTTTTCTGCAAGGGAGAAAAACGGGGCAATCGTTCTATCTGATGCCAATGGCACTGAAATAACCCACGGTCTAAAGATCAGATGTACGGCACAACCTGACTCGCTATTCCATATATCAGAGGTAACTATCGGGATAGACTTTCACTGGGAAAGAAAAGAAGAGCAGGTTTTTCAGGGTAACCTCATCCTGGAGTTGCGTAAAGATGGAATGATTGCCGTCATCAACGAAATCAATCTTGAGGATTATCTGAAAAGTGTCATTTCCTCCGAGATGAATAGCAGGGCTCCCAGGGAATTTCTCAAAGCTCATGCAATACTTTCCAGAAGCTGGCTCATGGCAGCGTTGAACAGAAAAAAAGTACCACATCAACCCCGTGAAGGAGCAACAAAAATTACCGAACATGAGATTGTCCGCTGGTATGACAGGGAAGATCATGACCTCTATGATGTCTGTGCAGATGATCACTGCCAGAGATACCAGGGGATCACAAAGATCATATCCAAAGAGGCTATAGATGCTGTACGCCAGACGCATGGCCAGGTCATCACGTCCGGGGAAACCATCTGCGATGCCAGATACTCCAAGGCATGTGGCGGATTAACAGAAAATTATGGTACAGCATGGGACGATAGAGAGGTCCATTATCTGACAAGCATATCAGATTCGTCGGTTCCTCACCGCGCAATAAGAAGTGAGGAAGAAGCCGAGCACTGGATAAGCTCGCGGCCAGTGGTTTACTGCAACACGAATGATACGGACTTTCTTGAAAATGTGCTACGGGATTTTGACCGGGAGACGCGCGATTTCTTTCGATGGAAAATAGAATATGCACGGGAAGAGCTTGAGATGATTCTTCAGGAAAAATCCGGTTTTGATTTCGGGACACTTCAGAATATCGTGCCGCTTCACCGTGGGCCGTCAGGGCGAATCTCAAGGTTAAAAATAGTGGGTTCAAAGAAAAGTATTATCGTTGGAAAAGAGCTTGAGATTCGGCGATGGCTCTCAAGAAGTCATCTCTATAGCAGTGCGTTTGTTGTGAAAGTACATCGTGACAAACTTGGAGAGATTGATCGATTTGTTCTTTATGGATCCGGATGGGGACATGGCGTGGGCCTCTGTCAGATCGGTGCGGCTGTCATGGCAAGCAAAGGATTTACAGCCGGGGAGATTCTCAATCACTACTTTCCCGGCACGGAGATACAGAGATTATATTGATGAATTTACCTGAATCTCATTATCACCTCGTGCCCACTCGTCCTGACTTCTTCTGGTCACGTTCGAGCCCACAGAACACGCTGAGAAGTCCTTTTATCTTCGACCTGATTTTAAGAGAAATCGAACCTGAGAATCACCATGAATTCCACAGTCTCGAATTCATGGTAAACTTTGGACAAAAAACTCCGTACCTTCTGCGTGCACTTGCAGGACGGGCGAGTGACAATGGGTTTACTTTTCGCAGGTATACGGTGGGTTGGGTTTAATTGAAAAAACGAAGATTTAAAACTGCATTTATTTTAGGAGCAGGATTGGGAACACGGCTCCATCCTTTGACTGAACATTGCCCCAAGCCTCTTCTCAACATGAATGGTCGCCCCATAATAACGTATGCCATGGACCATCTCATCGGAATTGGGGTGGATCGTTTCATCGTCAATACCCACCATTGTCCAGAGGTATATAGTAAGGTGTTCGCAGAGAGACAATGGCATGGTGTTCCCATTTTCTTCCGTCATGAGCCGGTCCTTCTCGAAACTGCCGGTGGGTTAAAAAACATAGAAGATCTCCTGACTGATGATGAAGCGATCATCTGTTATAACGGTGATGTCATGAGCAGCATTCCCCTGCAAAGGCTTATCAAGTTTCATGAGAAGAACAGGCCTGAAGCAGCTATTGGCCTCAGAAGCAGCGGTGGCCTTCTCAATGTGAATATCAACAACCATGGTGAGATAGTCGATTTGCGCCATACCCTCGGCATTAAAGGGATGGGGAGTTACCTTTTCACTGGCATCTATACCGTTGAAACGTCCCTTCTCTATTTTATCGAGGCAGGAAAAATAGAATCTATCATTCCAGTTTTTCTGAGACGTCTGGTTGCTAAGCCTGGATCAGTAATGGGTATCGTCATGGACGAAGGTGACTGGCACGATATCGGATCCATCGAAGCCTATGAGGGTCTAAAGGCACATATGGAGTCCCGATGACTACCAGCAGAACATTGATCAAGTTTGCAAAGGAAGCTCTGGGGCTTGCACATGATGTCGAAATGAAGCTTACTCCTCTCGGCGGTCGTGGATCAGACCGGATATTCTACAGACTCACCTGGGATTCTACAGGATCTGCAATCCTTATTCATTACAATTCAATACGCATTGAGAACACTTACTATGGAGATATCGCTACTTTCCTCAGAGCTATTAACGTCCCTGTTCCTGCACTGATCTGTCAGGATTCTAACCAATGTATCATGGTCATGGAAGATCTCGGAAACACTGATCTCTGGTCGCTAAGAAACGAGCCATGGGACATTCGTCAAGAATTTTATAAGAAGACTTTGAACGTCATTCATGTGCTTCACACCTTTCCAATAGAAAATTTCCCCGTGGCACAGGTGAAACTCATGGAGCCTTTTGGACCCGAGCTCTATAAGTGGGAACACGATTATTTCAGGGACAACTTTGTGATTGAAGTCTGCAAAATAAAGCTTCAACCAGCCTTTTCACAACAGCTCGATAAAGAGCTTCAGTCCCTCGCTGATCGCATTCATACATCGAGTCAATCCCTAGTTCACCGTGATTTTCAGTCCCAGAATGTCATGATAAGATACGGAGAGCCCTATCTTATCGATTTCCAGGGGATGCGTATAGGGAGTCCTTTTTACGATTTGGGATCCCTTCTTTGTGATCCCTATGTGCAGTTTTCAGAAGAAGAGATTGACGAGCTATTAATGTTTTACTTCAAGTTATCAGAAAAAGATCTGATTTGGTCTGAATTTCAGAAGGCATTCTGGGAAGCTTCAACGCAGCGACTTATCCAGGCCCTCGGTGCTTTCGGTTTTCTGGGACACAAAAAAGGGCTTGCAGCCTTTCTCGATTATATTCCTGCCGGCCTGGCCAATCTTCAGCATGCAGTATCCCACATACCATCCCTGCCACACCTCCAAAAGCTTCTAAAGAGATGCCAGGCACGCATCTGAACTTCAAAATGGATCAGGATTATCCCAAATCACGCAATACCACTTGCTTTATGTGACATAACCCGATAACATTTCGCCATATTTTAACCAATGCGCCATTACATCAAACGGGTGAGGAAAAAAGAACAGATGGAAGACCTCCAGATAGAATACAGCGACCGGGATATCACTCCGTGGGGTGGGATGAAGTTGATGAAGAATCTTGTGGATCAAACAGCAATCAAAGCATATATGAACACACTCGATCTTCCTGAACCGGGGTCTAACCGGGGATATGATCCGATCGATATCATTGAGAGCTTTTGGGTCAGCGTACAGATTCTTCCATAAGTTCACCTATTCCCTTCCCTGCAATGGTGGTTCTTCGAATAGCTTGACCCCGCTAACATGACCCTTGATCTCGTTGTCACGAGATACGGAAAGAACAGGAGGGAGTATAATCCCCCCAAACCGGGGCAACCTTCCCATCACCCCTTGTCGCCTTTACACCCGAGATGAGAATGGTAGTGAACGCCTGGCTGCGTCCTGGCAATACAGCAGATTTGAGCAACTACTGATCGTTTCTTGATGAGACATTTTCTATTTTGTCGAATAAGAAGGTGGGGCTCGTCCGGGCTGACAGCGGCTTCTTCGCCAATGGTTTCATGGTGTACTGTGAAGAACGGAATCTCAACTACATTCATGCGGTTACGTTCTACAAAGGCGTATGATTGCTGTGGGAAAAACCTGTAAAAACGCCCCAGGTCCGTTGAGAAGCTTTTGCTCTGGGATGGAATAGATGAACAATACCGCTTTAGCGTATTCGTCACCAATCTTGATCTGCCGGCTCAGATGGTGCTCCACGAAGAAAAACAATCCACTTTGAAAACACCCCGGTTCAGATGCTTTGCATCAGGAGTACGAATGAAAAAATATTCCCGCCAGAACATCCTAAAGATCGCCCTTGCGAGAGAAAAACGTGCCTGGTTGGATGGGTTATCCGATATTACACGGTCAGCGAGACCACCTTACAGATGTTTTAATGTGTGATTTGAGTTTAATCTTTCTTAGGTTCATTTCACCACTCTTAAGAGGCGTTTCTTACCTGTTTGCAGGCTGTGTAACGTGCATTCGCTTTAATCAAATCTCAAATTAAGAGGTGGTTTGTCGCTCTCACTCCAAATTTTCTCAGGGTTCATGATATTGTTGGGGTCCAGGAGAGTTTTAATTTTTTTCATTATTGTGAGTACAGTTGGATCTATAGTTTTCATTAAAAACTTTTGTTTTTCAAGCCCTATACCGTGTTCACCCGATATAACTCCTCCAAATTCGACGGCTGCTTGAAAAATTTCATCCATGGCTTCTGTAGCCTTCTGGTAGTGGTTCACATCGGTGATATCAGTCAGGATTGCCGGGTGAAGGTTCCCGTCGCCTGCATGACCGAGTGCGACTATTTCAAGATTGTACTTCTTGGCCAGCTCCTTACACCTTTTTATCAGTACCGGCAGATTACCTCTGGGAACTGTGACATCCTCCACGAGGACAGTCTTTGTATCTCTGTAAATAGCCGAAGCACCAACACGCCTCGCCATCCAGAATTGATTGGCTTCATTGATACTCTCGGCTATCCTCACTTCTTTTGCACCATGTTTTCGTGCTACCTCCACAATAATCTCGGTCTCCCTTTCCACAGCCTCGCTTGCACCATCGGCCTCAAAAAGTAGCACTGCATCGGCATCTCTCGGGAGCCCGAACGGCATCGTTTCCTCTATTTTGTTAATTACCCAGTTGTCAATGTATTCTATCTTTGTTGGAATTACACCTGCTTCCAGTACCCTGGAAACATTCTCGCCCGCAATGACTGCATCACCATACACGGCCATGACTGTCTTTCTTGCAGGTGGCAACAGCATCAGTCTTAAATCTGCTCTCGTTACCACTCCGAGTGTTCCCTCAGAACTAATGATAATGTGGAGAAGATCGTAACCAATGACGTTGTTCAAAGTCCTCCCACCAAGATTTATTATTTCACCAGTAGGAAGAACCACTTCCATTCCCAAAACGTATTGTTTTGTCACTCCATATTTCAGGCAAGAGGGGCCACCAGCGTTCTCAGCAATAATACCGCCTATCGTAGCACCATAGTAACTCTGAGGATCAGGCGGGAAAAAAAGCCCTTCTTTGGCTAACTCCAGAACTAAATCCTGAAGCACAACGCCCGCTTCCACCGTCGCCATCATGTTCTCTTTGTCAATTTTTGTTATCCTGTCCATCTTGGAGAGACAGAGGACTATGCCACCCGAAATGGGTATCGAACCACCACTTACATTTGTGCCACCACCTCTCGGTGTTACAGCTATCTTTTCTCTGTTCGATAATTTCATGACCTGTGAGAGGGCTTTTGTATTCAAAGGAAATATGACTACATCAGGTTTGTGTGTCCACGTCGTTGTTCCATCGTAAGAATATGTTTTCAAACATTCTGGTGATGTAAAAACATTTTCTTTTCCCACTATTCTTTGAAGGTCTACTATTATCGACTCTTTTATCATAAACAATACCCTATCATCATCGTGCTACTTCTTTTACTGAATCATGCTATTCCCGGAATGACGCTGCCTCCTGATGGAAAAATTGCCACATCAGCCTTGGGCATACTCTTGAACGTAGCAGAAACCGCATCATCAAGATTTGAAGCGTAGATGAAATTCATCATGTCTACCTGCTCCTTTGTCAATGCCTCCGTCACATGGACAACACTGAGTTTCTCTGATAATTCCTTAAAAATAACAACCATCATGATAAATGAAATACCGAAATTTTTGAGATGGTCAGGAATATCTCCTCGTATCAATCGATGGTGATATTCATTTGCCGTTTCTTTGGTAGCCATTTGCTCTACAAGTGGCATGATCGGACCTGAATTTTTTTGCGATGCGACCCAAATGATGGTGCCTCCTGTCCTGACGGCAAAACTGGCATTCAACAGTGATTTCATGGCATTAACGCCTATTTCAAGCGGAGCTGCGGATGTTATCACCACATCAGGTCGTTTGGCCAACGGAATAAAATAGAGAGATGAGGCAAATTCTGATGCCTTCTTGTGTGCTTCAACCGGGTCACCCGCAAATGCCTTGATTACACCATGTCTTTCGTTCATAACGAAATCAAGCTTAAAACTCAGTCTGCTTAAACGTCCTGCATCTACAATGTCCTCGTAAAAGGGATTCCCCTCCAGTAAATTAAGCTTGCAGTTACGGTGTCGCATCCACGTGTAATGATGGTCTGCCACCGCCCGATAAGAAGCTACTCCTGGCATGACAATCTTGCATCCACCTCCAAATCCTGCATATGGGTGAGGCATGCACTCCCCTATGCCAATAATCAAATCACTTTGGGCAACAAGCTTGTTTACCTCAACCAGCGTACCTTTACTGGTTCGACCAATCAGAATATTCTCATTTGAACGGGGGTCATGGTTGTAGACTCTACCCTCAAGACGGCGAAATGTTTCCTTGCCAGCCTTTTTTTCAAGTTGTTCCCTGGTATGCAATGGGTGTGTCCCTAATGCGCAAACGGCACTTATTCGTTCATCGGGGACTCCTGCCCTGTTGAGCCTGTTCAATATGTGCGGGAAGGCGAGATGGGACGGTGTCGGTCTCTGAATGTCGTCGAAAAGCACCACTACGTCCATCCCTGGCTTACCAAGCTCTTCAAGGCGCAAAGACCCGATCGGACTATCAAGTACACGCTCAATCTCTCTTTCAACATCCTGTACTTCGGATACTGCCGAACAATCCTGACAGGTAAGTACATTCCAGCCTGATGGCAGGGAAAAGTTTATTCTACCGCCTTCGTAATTCAAATAGTAGTCCATATAATTTCCTCCTATTCGGTCACGATTCCCTGATTGTCAGATCAACATTGACAATCTTTAACCTTATTTCTGAGATTCTCCCACTCCACTTCAATTTGTGTCTGCATGTTTGCTATCTGGTCCTGGGTCAGGTGGCCATATCTACCCTGCATCTGGAGATACTCATCAATGGGGAAGCCCTGAGGTTCATATGTTATTGCATACCTTCTGCCGTCAAACACTTCATACAGAGGGAAAAGTCGTGTCTCTACTGATAACATGGCAGCCTTTACCGTGAGACCCTCAGCCATCCTCCAGCCGGTGGCGCAGGGAGTAAGAATATGGAGGAATTTGGTCCCTTGTATGTTTCTTGCTTTTTTTACCTTATCCATAAGATCTTGAGGATACCCTATCGAGGCTGTTGCAGCATAGGGTATCCGGTGCGCAGCCATGATCTCCATGATATTCTTCTTTCTGAAAGGTCTCCCTGATGGTGTGGTAATAGTCCAAGCACATTCAGGGGTTGCAGAACTCGCCTGAATGCCGGTATTCATGTATGCCTCATTGTCGAGACACACGTAGATATAATGTTCATTCCGGTCCACAGTGCCTGAGAGTGCCTGAAGCCCTATGTCAAAGGTGCCACCATCTCCGGCAAAAGCAACCACTGATATGTCATCTTTCCCCTGCAGCTTGAGCACATATGATATTCCAGCCGCTGTTGGTGCTGCTGATTCAAAGGTGCCGTGGAACGCAGGGACCTTGAGGGAGGTATTCGGATAGGTGGAGGCGATGATAGAAGAACACGACGGAATGATGACTGCTACCGTTTTTTTTCCGAGGGCGCGAAGCACAAGCCTCATGGCAATAACAACCCCACATCCAGGACAGGCCATATGCCCTGATCTCATCATATCTACTATGACCTTTTCATTTTCCATCTTAGCTGCCTCCAATCCATACAGGAAGATCATTCGGTTCATCTTTGCCCATGACTTCCATGGCAATACCCTCAAGAGTATCCGGAGAAACATCGAGGCCATCGAGTCCGGCTATGAAACCGTATACAGGAGGTCGGATATCTGAATTGTAGAGGGAAGACTTCAATTCCTGGCAAAAAATACCTTCATTTCCGAGGGAGATGTTACGATCCACCACCGCCACTTTTGCAACACCTTGCAAGGCGCTTTTAATCTCCCCTGAAGGAAATGGCCTGAAGGTCTTTATCTTTAGAAGCCCAATCTTTAATCCTTTGTTCCTTAAAGAATCAACTGCCACACGGGCGGTACTTGTCATTGATCCGCTTGTTACAAGAACCAGTTGTGCGTCCTCTGTTTGGACCGCCTCTACCATTCCGTATCTCCTGCCAAAATGCTCCTCGAACTCTTTGTCCACTTTTTTGATTACAGTTTTTGCATTCTCCATGTCGTCAAAGCCCCTTTTCCGAAAGGGCATAAACTGGGAACCAGTAGTCACCACATTCGAGACAAAAGTAGGGTTCTCTATATCGAATCGTTCAGGAAGGGCAGCCTTAGGCAGGAACCGGTCAACCGCGACCTGATCCGGTACTTCCATGGGCTCGATGAAATGGGAACTGAAAAAGGCATCAATTATAACCATGGAGGGAAGCATGACTATTTCGGAAATTTTGTAGGCCTGGATAACTGTGTCAAATGCCTCCTGGTTATCCTCACAATAGAATTGCATCCATCCTGTGTCCCTCTGGGCAAGTGTATCGGTCTGATCACTCCCAAAAGACCATGGTACGGCAAGGACTCTGTTCACACACCCCATGACAACGGGCACCCTGTTGCCTGACGCATAATGGAGCATTTCGTGCATGAGCGCCAATCCCTGTGAGGAGGTGGCTGTAAAAACCCGCGCGCCGGTGAGAGACGCAGATATGCACATGGCCATTGCCGAGTGCTCAGACTCTACCCGTACCATGATTCCGGGCAGTGTCCCCTGAGCCTCCATTTCCGAGAGTTTTTCATAAATTGGGGTTTGAGGTGTTATAGGATATGCTGGGATAAGCTGGGCCTTGGCCAACCTCACCGCTTCCGCAATTGCATAGTTTCCTGTTAAGAGTTCCCTCATTGGCCGTCCTCCATTTCTATCACGTGGCGGGGGCATGTTATTGCACAGATACTGCATCCCTTGCAATAGTCTTTATTTACGCTGTATAACCGCTGTCCTTCCTTGATAATGGATATGTCCGGGCACAGGAGAAAACAGAGATCACATTCGATGCACGTACCGCAGTAAAAACACCTGCCTGCCTCGTCAATGGCTGCATCTTTTTCTAGTCCCCTGTTTACCTCCCTGAAATTTGTTTTTCTGGCTTCTGGAGGCAATGTTATTCCATGGTGCTGCTCGACTTTTCTATACGGCAATGTGTTGAGTTCGGAAAACCCAACAACCTTACCAAAATCTACCCCTCTGTTATCTACAAATGCACTGATTGAAAGGGAGGGGCCTTTTCCGAGTTTGAGGGATGTCATTACCCTGTTCGGCTCATATCCGTTTACCTCGAGATGAATGGAAAGGGCAGCCCGCTTTCCCGAAAGAATGGCATATGCCACTGCAGGTCGCTGCCGGATCACGTCACCGCCGGCGTAAAAACCGAACAGCGGAGTGCTACCCAATTCATCGACAAAGACTCTGGAAGAGTCCTTATCCACTATAGATTCAAAAAACACGCTTGTATCAGGGATTTGGCCGATTGCAATGATCGCAAGGTCAGCATCAAGGAATCGATCTTTTCCCTTAACCGGTGACAGTCTGTATCTCCTTGTTGCCTGGTCTTTTTCTACTTTTGTTTTGATGAACTTAATCTGTTTTAGGTGCTCTTTGCCTATAAACTCTATCGGCTGGTATTCTCCTATCATATGGATTCCTTCTTGCTCTGCTTCCACAAGCCCTTCCTGAATAGCAGGGAATTCGCCTTCCTTCTCAGGAGCGACCATCGTGATTCCGGCATCGGGGTCACAGAGGCGGCGTGCCGTTCTGGCCACGTCAACAGCCACATCTCCCCCTCCGACAACAACAACATTCTTCTTTCCTTCACACATCCCTGTTTTGTCTCCATGTGAAAGAAAATCAAGGCCGTATATTATGGTATCCCGGTGTTCGAAGCTCGCCTCAATTCTTTGTGGCACCCATGCCCCTGTTCCGAGAAAGACATAGTCATATTTCCTCTTTATATCGGTCAGTTTTTTGGTGTCCACGCGCTCCCCCGCAACCAGATCTATACCCAACCCAAGAATCCGGTCAATTTCTCTTTTTACGATTTCCCTGGGGAGCCGATACTCAGGGATACCATATCTGAGGACGCCCCCTGGTTCAGGCCTTGCCTCAAAGATGGCAACTTTGTGTCCAAACAGTGCAAGAAAATACGCGGCTGACAGCCCTGCGGGCCCTGACCCTATTACTGCCACCTTAACCTGGTTCCCCTTTTGGTTGGTCCACACTTGAGGAGTTGCTTGCCCGTAGTCCGCAATGAAGCGTTCCAGACTTCTAATCTCAACCGCCTTATCAAATTGAATCCTGTTGCAGTTGACCTGGCAGGGATGATAGCATACGCGGCCACATATACCGGGGAGAGGGTTCTCGTGAAGGATCAGGGCAAGGGCTCCGTCGAAGTCACCCTTTGCCACACAGGAAAGAATTCCCGGGATATCATTGCCCACAGGGCAGGCTTCGCGGCATGGAGAAAGCTTTTCTCTGTACAACGGTTTTCGCGGACTCCACTGACCTGTTTTGAAAATCTCGGTACTGAGCCTCGACAATGGGATAATGGTTTCATGGTCAACCAACTTAATATTTTCTTTTCTGATCATTAATTATTACCCTCCACCATAACTGACGTCATCTCATACGAGTGTAATGCTGCCTTCCCATTCTTTTCAATCTTTGCAGGAACAGAAGTCCGGATAGCATTTTCAAGTATAAGAACAGACCATAAGGATGTAGTTTTGGGTATCTTCCCATCATAAATATGCTTTTACCAGTATCCGAACAGTAATAGGCACCCCATGCCTCCGGGCCAAAAAATTTAATCTCACCAGTAATTACAAACCTGGGTAGAATGCATCATATTTTCAGATTGTTAAATGGCACCTAATAATTTTGATATCAATATCTTTTCATTTCATTAAATATCCTTGCAACACTAAACAGAACTTAAAAATAACAATGAATTATTGGTATACGGTATACCAATTTTAAAAATAATGTCAAGTTTTTTATAGGCTTGCAATGATTTTCTTATTGTGTGATGTTAAGCTTATAATTACAGATAGTTACGATATTTTGATTGGCAGCTTTTTTACGATACAGTGCTTTATTTGGAAAATAGTATACCATTGGGCAGGGATTATGTCAGATACGGTCCGTTTCTGACAGTTCTTCTTTGGGAGCAGCCATTAAAATGTCTCTCAAAGAAAGTTCAAGGTGGTAATGGATTGCACGTGCTACCTCATCACAATCACGCCTTTCTATGGCCTTATATATGAGCTTGTGTCCATCCAGAGCTCTCAGAAAAACGCCTGAGTGATAGAAACTTGCAATCCTGTGCCGAACCATGTGGCGTCTCATCAACTGTGTTATTTCCATAATGTAGGTGCTGCCACTGAGGCGCGCTATTGTTTCATGGAATCGAGCATCCAGGTCCGGATAGGAATGAACATCCTGTTTGGATATCTTATCATCAGATTCTGAAATGATTTTTCCTAATTCCTGTATTAGAACCGGATAGGCCTTTTCCATAGCCCACTCAGCAGCAAGCGTCTCCAGGGCTTCCCTGATTTTGCATACTTGAATTACTTCTTCTTTGCTGATCGATTTCACTTTGTAACCAACCCGAGGTATTGCCTCAACGAACCCATCTTTCTGAAGATTATGGAATGCTTCCCTCACCGGAGTCCGCGAGGTCCCGATTTCTTTGGCTACTTTAGCTTCCACAAGGCGCTGATTTGGGTGTATTTCACCGGATATTATCTTTTCTTTGACATATTCGTAAACCTTAACCCATATTGCAGTATCATTCGTAAAATCAAGAGTCATCATAATTTAGGATACTGTATACCAGTAGATTTCAGAAATCAAGTATTTATAGGCGTGCAACATGGTAAATGTCTCTGTTTTGCATTACTGCTTACCAACGAAACTTTTTTTCTATACATCATCGTTGTTAATTATTGCAAATAGCCTCTATTTTTGTTTAGGAGCTCTTTTGAACTAACTTGACGTCGACATGGTCGATTGATCGCCTGGTTTCCGGGAAAATGGAAAGAATGGTTTATGAGGTATGTTTCAAGTCGCATAACATATAGTAGAAAAATAATTATAGGCCTACATCTGTTGAGTTTGCAAAGATTGTCAAAAGAATGATGGATGATCAGGAGATAGAAAAGATTGAAAGCTGCTACATTGACTATTTGCAGATGAAACACCTTCCTTTAAGAAATCCAAACTTCAGTGCGTTGAAGGTGGCGGATTAGAAGGGCTTGTGTCAAGGTGCTATGGGACGTTTTTCTTGTAATGCCGAAGGGGAAGTGAGATGAGGAACAGAACTCAAACAGAATAAGACACCAGTGCCATATTGAATTATGGATTAAAAAGATATGGCATCAGGGTCGTGGATGGAGACCAGCAGCCTTTACGATCTCCTGCACCTTCTCTTCCCATTCAATAGCCATAATGTGGACACCTGCGACGCCCTTAATTGCCCGCACACGTTCGATTGTCTCAACGGCTATTTTGATACCCTCTTCAGTAACCTTTTCCTTGGGAACACCTTTAAGGCGCTCGATTTGCTCCTCAGGAACGTCCATACCAGGAACAGAGTTTTTCATATATTGAGCCATTCCGATGGATTTCATGGGTGTAATGCCTGCAAGGATATGAATCTTCTCGTGAATACCAAGATCACGTACCATTTCCATCCATTTCTCGAATTTTTCCACATTGAAGACGCACTGGGTCTGGACGAACTGGGCACCAGCAGCAGCCTTTTTTGCAAGCCTTAAAGCCCGAATCTCAAAGGGATCAGCAAAGGGGTTTTCCACACAACCTATGAAAATATTTGGTTTGCCTTTAACTTCTTGGCCGCTGATAAACCTGCCCTCATCCCGCATCCCTTTGACAGTCTGGATGAGCTGAATAGAGTCTATGTCAAATACATTTTTTGCCGTGGGGTGATCTCCAAATTTCTGGTGATCCCCTGAAAGACAGAGAAGGTTGTTGATGCCCAACGCAGCAGCTCCGAGGATATCGCTCTGCATTGCAATCCTGTTGCGGTCTCTGCATACCATTTGCATTATCGGGTCAAGACCCACCCCTTTGAGCACCAGGCACGCAGAAAAGCTACTCATGCGAACTACGCTTGTCTGGTTGTCCGTAACGTTAACGCAGTCTACATATCCGAGCAGATAACTGCCCTTTTTCTTCACAACCTCAGGATCAGCCCCCCGTGGAGGGCCGCACTCCGATGTAACAGCAAAGGTCCCGCTTTTCAGGACCCGTTCGAGGTTGCTCTGCGTGCTCATATTTTCAAGTCCTCCCTCACCCTTTTCCTTGGACCACCGTCCCTGCTCGTTGACCAATCTTTCATGGGCTGGATTTCAAGGTATTTATCCATCATATTCAACTCTCTGTAACGGTCCACGATAAGGTGCCAGGCACACGGAATATCCCTGTCCACCTCACACTTGCCGCCCTGGGAGCCTCCACATGGACCGTTAAATATACTCTTTGCGCATCGAGTGACAGGGCAGATTCCAAGGGTTTTGTGGAGAATGCAGTTACCACAGCCCTGACACCTCTCAGTCCATACACCATGCTCTTCAGTGACACCATAAAAGGTCGTGTTGACTGCCGGCAAAACCAGCCTATCTCTGTAATGCTCTCCTACAAATTGAATCCCACAGCCACACGCCATAGATAGGACCACCTCGTAATCATGAATGAAAGGTTTCAGACTCTCAACATACTCGGGATCGCAGTTGCGCTCAAGCGTTACCTCCCCTATCTCAACAGGTTTTCCTTCCTTCTGCCTGTAAAGGCGAATCTCAGATGCCAGAACCGCAACCTCTTTTGAACCGCCCGTGGCACAGACAGTTACACATTCGTTACAGCCAAGGAGGAGTATCTTCGAATAGGGCTTGAGCATCTCGATAATCTCTTCAAAGGGTTTTCTGTTTGCTACTATCATTTTTGGCTCCTTGTTATCTCAGCTCTCGGTTATTGTCAAATACATATTATTAGCCTTTTGCTCATTTTTGACTGCTAACTGCCAAACGTTTACTTTTCCTTTTTTGCAGGATTTGGCCCTAGTGTTCGGATTTTCTCTGTCATCTCTCTTGCCACTTCGGCAAAACGTTGCCCCTCAGCTGAAGACATGTTATACATTGCCACGCGCTCACCCCCCACCCCGCATTCATCAAGGATATGTTTCAAATACTCTACCCGTTTTTTTGCCCTAATATTTCCCACAAGGTAGTGACAGTCACCTTCAAGGCACCCCACAAGATAAACACCGTCTGCACCGTCCTCAAAGGCTTTAAGAACATGAGTGATATCTACCCTTCCTGTACAGGGGACTTTAATGATTTTCACATTTGTAGGATACGAAAGACGCATCGAACCTGCCAGGTCCGCCGCAGTATACCCTCAATATTCGCAACAATACGCAATAATTTGCGGTTCAAATTTCCCCATTAGAATTCCTCAACTACAGTTCATGTTTCGAAAGCAAATGTCCTCGGTCTCACCGTCAACCTTTTCTTCATCCTGTTCTTTTAAATCTGCAATCTTCATTTTCACGATTCACATTCTGCTACCATGTCGCCTGTTACTTCAGAAAAAAGGGATTTAGCTTTGCCTATAATCTGAGCATCTCTGTAATGCATCAGGTCAATGGCCCCGGCAGGGCATTCAGCAACACATATGCCACATCCCTTACACTTACTGATATCGATCTCTGCATCACCTTTTTCATTGATCACCGGGACAGAGTATGGACATACCCTCACACATGTCAGGCAGGCAGCACACTTTTCTGGCTCAACCCTTGCGACTACTCCGCCGGCTGCGATTTGATCTTTTGACAGGATCGTTATTCCTCTTGCAACGGCCGCCTCTGCCTGGGCAATACTTTCACGAATATTCTTCGGCGAGTGGCATAGTCCAGCCAGGAACATGCCGTCTGAGGGAAAATCAACAGGCCTGAGTTTCATATGTGCCTCAAGAAAAAAGCCGTCTATTGTTCTCGGAACCTTGAAGAGGGTTGCAAGGGCTTCGTTGTCTCTCGGCACAATGGCACAACTGAGGACAAGAAGATCTGTTGTAAAGCTGACCTCTTCCGTGACAAAAGGGTCAAAACATGTGATAGCAAGCACACCGTTACCATTGTTAACGATGGGAGGATTCGCCTTCTCAAACCGCACAAATCGGATGCCAAGCCTCCGCGCCTTTAAATAGTATTTCTCCAGAAAACCATAGGTCATAATATCCCTGAAAAGGATAACCATATCTGCTTCAGGTTTTTGTTCTTTGAGGGTGATGGCATTCTTAATGGCCGTCGAGCAACAGATTCTGCTGCAATACGGACGTGCTTCGCTTCTTGATCCCACACACTGGATCATAGTTACCCTTTCGTAGCGTGGAAGCCGGCCTGATATGATCTGGCTCTCCAGCTCCGTCTGGGTCAGTACTTTCTCGTTCTCTCCGTAGAGAAACATGCCGTTTGGCTTGTATTCTTCTCCACCTGTGGCCAAAACGATGATACCGTGGTTGATCTTTTTGTATTTCTTGAGGGGGCCCGCCTCTATCCCTGTCTCAAAATTTCCCCGGAAACCTGTGTGATCGATTATCTGAGCCTCTGTTTCCACATGTATCAATGGATGGCTGTCAACCCTTTCAATTGTCTCCTTCATGAATGATCTGACATCCAGACCGTCGATGGTAGAAAAGATATGTTTCAGGTTGCCACCGAGAGAATCTTCCTGTTCTATGAGAAAGACCTCAAAGTTCTGATTTGCCAATTTCAGGGCTGCTGTCATACCGGCCATGCCTCCGCCCACAACAAGGGCTTTTTTATTTACATCGAGCATGATGTCCTTAAGAGGCTTGATGTTGTTGGCGTTCATGACAGCCATCCTGACAAGGGCCTTTGCCTTCTCCGTTGCACCGGCCTTCTCGTGCATGTGGACCCACGAACATTGGTCTCTGATATTTGCCATCTCAAAAAGATACTTATTCAAACCAGCGTCTCGGATCGTAGCCCTGAAAAGCGGCTCGTGAGTGCGGGGAGAGCAGGACGCAACTACTACCCTGTTTAATTTATAATCCTCGATAAGCTGCTTCATTTTATCCTGGGTGTCCTGAGAACACGTGAACAGGTTCTCCTCAGAAAAGACCACATTGGGCAAACCTTTCGCATAGGATTGTACTTCAGGAACGTTCACAACACCACCGATGTTGATCCCACAGTTGCAGACAAACACACCTATCCGGGGATCCTCAGCATCCACATCTTTTTCCGGGGGCAGTTCCTTTATGACAAGTTCTTTCCCTCTTACCTCAGAGATAACGGACCCAGCCTCGCAGGCAGCACCGCTTGCTTGAATTACTGTTTCAGGGATATCCTTCGGAGCCTCACACGCGCCACTTACATAGATCCCTTCCCTGGAGGTAATAAGGGGATTCTTTTGGCTCGTTTTGACAAATCCATACTCGTTGAGTTGAATACCCAGGACATTTGCAAGTGTGGGAAGATGCTCTGAAGGTCTGGTACCCACCGATAAAACAATCAGGTCAAATTGCTCGGACCTGAGATTCCCGCTCTCGTCAATGTAAACGATCTTAACATCCTTGGTTACCGGGTCTTCCAGGATTCGTGATACAAAGCTCTTGACGTATCGCACGCCGTATTCAGACACTGCACGCTCATAGTATTGATCAAATCCCTTCCCAAAAGCCCTGATATCAAGGTAGAAAATTGTGGTCTCCATATCATTCTGATGTTCTTTTGCAATGATGGCTTCCTTGGTTGCATACATGCAGCACACAGAGGAACAGTATTCGTGCACTTTGTCCCTGCTTCCAACACATTGAACAAAAGCAATCTTCTTTGGTATCTTCCCATCAGACGGCCTCATTACAACGCTTGCCGTCGGGCCTGTGGCAGAGAGAATCCTTTCGAATTCAAGGCTTGTGATGACATTTGGATACACACCATATCCGAACTCCTTCTTTTGTGTTGCATCATAGGGGTCAAAACCACTCGTCACGATGATGCTGCCAACCTGTATCCTCTCTTCTTTCGGAGTTTCGAAATAATCTATTGCTTCGGGCTTGCAGAATTCTTCGCAGATCCTACATCCAAGGCACCTTCTGCAATTCAGGCACCGTTCTGCTTCCCTCTTTGCTTCCTCCTCTGTAAGGGTCTGATAGACTTCCTGAAAACCTGTCCTTTCTGCAACCGGCAAGGATTGGATTGCTACTCTGGCTTTTTTCTCCATAAAGGTGGGAACATCCTCTACAAGTTTGGTCTCGATCGCCCTTCTGCCCTCTCTCAGATTCCGTCCTTCGAGGTATCTGATGATTGACTCCGCAGCATCTTTACCCTGGGCAATAGCGTCGATGGCCATCTTTGGACCGGTAACCACGTCACCACCGGAAAAAATCCCTTTAACAGTCGTCTCACCAGTGACCGGGTCGGCCTTGATACGGCCGTCGTGAAAAACTTCAAGATCATCCAGCTCTGACAGAAAAGCCGTGTCCATTGCCTGTCCGATGGCGATGATGGCTGTATCGGCTTCATGGTAAATTGTAGTCTCTTCATCGTACTGGGGGTTGAACCTACCATACTCATCAAAGACAGACGTGCACCTTTTGAATTCGATACCCTTTATATGACCATGGGAGACATCAAAGCGGAGTGGTCCCCACGATGGATGGAAGATTATTCCCTCTTCAACGGCCTGACCTATTTCCCATTTGTGAGCAGGTATTTCATCCCACTTTTCAAGACAGACTACATGAACTTCGCGTGCTCCAAGCCTTCTGCTGGTAAGGGCAGCATCTATTGCCACGTTACCCCCTCCAATTATGAAGACTCGCTTTCCCACTTCAACGGGTGAGCCAATAATAACAGATTTCAGGAAATCCAAACCACTTAATACGCCCTGAGCATCCTCATTCGCCAGACCAAGGCTTCTCCCAAGGTGCGCTCCAACTGCAATGAAAGCTGCATCGAATGAATTTTGGATATCCTTTATTGAGATATCGCGACCTACCTTTGTATTCAACCGTATCTCGATACCCATTTTTTCAACAATGGCAACCTCTCTCGCCAGTTCGTCCTTGGGCAGCCGGTAGGGTGGTATGCCCACGTACAACATACCTCCAAGCTTGTCGTAGGTCTCAAAAATGGTTACCTTGTATCCTGCTTTTCGCACCTCTATTGCGCATGTAAGCCCAGCAGGTCCTCCCCCTACAATTGCAACGCTCTTTCCTTTATCAGGCCCTACCCCAGGAATCGGAATCTCCCGTTTCCCGACTTCATAATCTGCAACAAATCGTTTGAGTGCACAAATGGCAATCGGTTGGTCTACCTTCCTGCCGCGCAGACATTCTTCTTCGCAGGGATGGGCACAGATACGTCCAATGATTGATGGGAAAGGAAGCCTCTCCCGTATGATATCTAAAGCTTCAAGAAACCTTCCTTCAGCAATGAGGCCAACGTAGTCCCTGGCATTAAGGTTAATCGGGCATCGATCTACGCAGGGCGCTATCTCTCTGTCAATCATGTAAGTCGATGGGATGGCCTGGGGAAAATTGATGAAGGCTGCGCTTCGCTGAGACATACCCACGTTGTAATCGCTACCCACCTCTAAGGGACAGGCAGGGGCACACAGAGCACAGGATGTACATTTTTCAGGCAAAACCCTCCGTGGCTTTCTTCGAAGCGTCACTGTAAAGTTGCCAGGTTCTCCGGTCAGATCTATCACATCAGTGTTCATCATGAGTTCTATGTTGGGGTTCCTACCAACTTCTACGAGCTTTGGAGCCATGATGCACATGGAACAGTCATTGGTAGGAAAGGTCTTATCAAGCTGTGCCATACGCCCACCAATGTTTGGTTTTTCATCGATAAGATACACTCTGAAACCCGCCTCGACGAGATTCAAAGAGGCTTCCATTCCTCCAATTCCTCCACCGATTACAAGTACCTTACCTACTTTGTCTACCTTTTCCATGGTCTGTCCCGTATGTGAAACTTCTTTGCTGCATTTATACCTTACCGCCTTACCTTTTTAAAAACAGCTTCTCTTCCCGCATATCCACTGATCTCTACCATATTCCTCCCCAGGAGATCCTTCATGTGATCAAAAACCTGCTGCAGTCTCATTCCTGTTGCCACTGACAGGTCATCAATTGTACTGTCATTTTTTGCAAGTGTCTCCAGGATACGCGCCTTCTCGAATGCTGCCTCGAGGAGGGGGGTAAATACAAGAGAAAACTGCCTGCCGGTCATTTTTTCACCATACACATTCCCGGATCTCAAGGCGTCTTTTTTATTGAGAAGTCTTGTGAGTTTCTCAGCCCCTCCGGGGTAGTGTGTTTTTACGTAGTCAAGTTTCTCGTCAATGTCCATGACCAATACCGGATTTATCCACCTATCTTCTTCACCTTCTTTACAGCCTGGTCCACGGCTATCACATGAGAGTTGCTGCCGCTTAGTCTTCCAGAGATGGCAAGCTCAAAAACCTCGGATAGAAAGAGAATGGGAAGAGCCTGGTCAGTCCTGCCAAGATAGGGTAATAGATCGAGGTTCAACTGGCAGAGCGGACATGGCGTTACAATTACATCTGCTCCAAGCAATACTGCCATATCCATGATCTTATCTGAAAGGTCATAGGTAATATCCTTATCCGTCAGCGTTTTGCTCGCACCACAACACTCCATCTTATATGGCCAGTTTACAAGCTCAACCCCTAGAGCCCACAGCAATGAATCCATGCTCGTTGGATTTTCTTTATCGTCAAAGGCCTCCATACCCATGACCCTCGTGAGAAGACAGCCATAATAGGGGACAACCCTAAGGGAAGAGATGTCATATTTAAGCCTTCCGGCAATAACCTCAATCCCCACACGGTCATGGAACACTTCAATGATATTCTTAACCTCTCCAGTACCCAGGCATTTGAGTGGTGAAATAACGCTGTTAATATCCTCCCTGAAATTCTTGTCCTGTCTCATGCGCTCATTTGTAACCTTCGTCCGTATGTAACATGCTGAACAGGGGGCGAACAGATGATTGTTCTGTTTTTCTGCAAGGGCAAGGTTTCTTGCAGCCAGAGCATGGGCAAGTCTCTCATCTACCGTATTTGCTGCAGATGCCCCGCAGCATGACCAGTCGGGAAGTTCCTGAATCTCTATCCCGTAAAAGGAAAAAACTTGCTTTATGGATGTTTCATAGAACTTGCTCGATGTCTTAAGTGAACAGCCTGGATAATAGGTAAGGGCTGTCATTGCCTGAGGGTCCCTAAATGCCCATATTCCCCCGGTCGATACAACAAAATCACTGGCTGCATTTCTTAAATATCTCCTTCAACTGCTCACGATCCCTCACGCTGTGTGGAAAAATACCCATCCTTCCCTTCAGGAGCATGCCTATTCCCATTTTGGCATCTTCAAAAAGATTTTTCTTCTCTACTTTGAAGCGGAGAATAGCCTCTATTTCGTGGAGTCTGCCATGGCGTGCAACGCTATCCAAAAATATCTTATCAAAAGTCCACGTATCCGTTTCTGCTGCCTTCTGCTCCTTAATGGCTACTTTTCGGATGGTATCGAAGACATGGGCAATGTCTATGTCGTTCGGGCACCTCACACTGCACGTGATGCACTGGACACAGGTCCATATCGCTTTAGCTTTGAGTACTTTTTCTCGCTCACCGAGGATTATGTAACGGATAATTCCATGAGGAAAGATATCCATCTGAGTGACTACCGGACAACCTGCTGTGCACCGGTAGCATTGGTAGCAAGCTGATATGTTTTGTCCTGACAATGCTTCCATTTCTTTTAAAAATGTGAGATCGTTCATTCGATATCCCGGGTTTTCCTCATATTTGAACATCCAAGCATGAGAGTTTTGCTAACCTGCTTACTGCCATATTATAAGTAATAACCCCTTGGCTTACAAGTAGACTGGGGTCGACAAGCAGCGTTAACCGCTTGTTGATCACAGCCCGCATTATAATGAAGTGTACCTTAAATGGAAAAACAGGAAATGCGCATTATGGCAGACCTTGTTCCACGAAAGCTTATCTGTCTTGTTTCTTATTGATAGAGAAGGTTACTCACCGCATCATTAAAGGCGAGTAAGCGGGAATATTCACAGAGCGTTGACATTGCCTTACTCTCGGTAGAAATACCTGCCTCTTCGACTGCAGCAATGGGGTTCAAACCTCCCACGACAAGCATGCCAACCTTATCAATCCCCACAGGAACATCCAGCATGGGCTGGTTTGGTTTGCCAAAAAGAATACTTCCTCCCAATCCTTTGTGGGACATTTTTTCTTTAAGGACCTCAGCCTCTCTGATGCTCGCCACCGGTATCTCGCGCATGCTTGCAAGAATCCTCCCGTTATTGCCGGCAACAGCTCCGGCTACATCAGTTGCTCCGCTTTTGATGAGAATCTCCAGCGGATCCATGGATGAACCATCGTAACTGATAAGGGAAGTAAACCGCTTGGGGATTCCTCCTTCAACTTCAACAACACCTCCATATCTTGACGTAACAGGAAGCCCTGATTTAAGGAAAATGCCGTTCAGCGTAATGC
>ERZ1026805.304-NODE-304-length-35726-cov-7.748928_pt1 | contig 35726 bp, 25 predicted proteins | sample MGYA00520883_ERZ1026805 | MGnify/ENA primary metagenome ERZ1026805 (study PRJEB33270, sample SAMEA104284476) | anaerobic digester metagenome | biome: Anaerobic digester microbiome; feature: mesophilic sludge digester; material: Anaerobic digester biomass | place... | reverse complement strand
GATTCCATTCAGCATTCTGATAATATTCCAACAATTCCTGATAGGAAGCATCACCCGATAAATCCCCATCCACGGCTGCAATATTTTCGGTCATGTCACCGGATTCAATCTCTTTTGAGCTTAATTTATTATTCTTGGGGGTGTTATTTTCCGTCATCCAGAAATACCTTTGGTTTCCATGTTCGTTAAATATTAACGATTAAAATCCCCCAAAAAGACCCAGCAATGAGGGAATGATCGGTGCAAAAATGACTGCCAGCAGGGCAGGCAGGATCAAAAAAGCCAGGGGGATAATCATTTTGGCTGGCAGGCGATTCGCACCTTCCTTGGCTTTAAACTGCCGGATGTGACGCATTTGCTCCGCCTGACCGTGAAGGACATCAGCGATGGGCATCCCAAGGAGGTCAGCTTGAATGATGATCGTTACAAACGTGGATAATTCCGGTACTTTCAACCGGTCACTCAAATGCCTTAATGCATCCGTCCTCGAAACTCCCAGTTCCAGTTCATTGACAACCCGCCTGAATTCATTGCCAAGAGTGGTTTGCCAGTATTCACTCACCCGTTGCAGGGACTGATCAAATCCCAGTCCGGCATATGCACATACTGAAAGCATGTCCAAGGCATCCGGGAGACCGGCTCGAGCTTCAGTTTGAGCTTTTCGGACCTGGGAATTCAACCATACTTCCGGCAGCATAAGCGAAATCAATAGTACACCCAGTGCTCCAAGTAAATTCAACCGGTTTTGTGTACTGCCGCCAAGATAAATAAAAACTGCCAGTCCAATTCCCATCAGAAATACAATCAGTCGCAAGCCGTTGAACTCCAGAGCTTTCAAATTCGTTGGGTTCCGGATAATGGAAAGTTTCCAATTTAATTGTTCAACCGAAGCCAGGGAGATAAGTTTACCCAGAAAGGAAATTATTCTATGAAAGATGGGAGAGAAAGTTCTTTTAAGCAAGGATCCCTTTAACAAGTCAGGATCAGCCTCGACTTCAGCCCGGACCCATCCGGTCGCACTCGGTGCGACCACATATTCCTGAAGCCGCGTGCTGACTTGATCACCCCGAAACACCCGGAAACTCACAAATGCGATGGCGATCCCGACAAAGGTAATGAATATTGCTATGAGCACGCCGATAATTAACAAATCCATTTTCTTCCGATTCTCCGCATTAATATGCTAAACCTTAATTTTTACGATTCTTCGCAGCCAAATATTGCCAAGAATCAACAGGATGGCTGCAAACGCTAAAATTAACTGGGATGCCAATGATTCGGGGACTTTATCAAAATATGACGGATTGAGAAAGAAAATAGTCAGCCCGGTCAGGAATGGCATCAGGGAAAGTAAAAGCGCAGCATAACGGGCATAAGAGGTCAACGCCCGGATTTCACCAAAGAGGTAAATCCGCGCACGGATTGTGTCAGTAACTGCATTCAACATGGTGGTTAAATTACCGCCAACCTGTAGATTAATAATAATGGATGTAACCACCATGTAGAGATCATCATTTTCCATCCGGGCGGATAAATTCAATAACGCCTGGTTAAGGGGCAGCCCCAGTTGTACCTCACGCACCACCCGTCCAAATTCCTCTGATGCCGGTACAGCCATCTCCTGTTGTGCCAGGTCAAGAGATTGGAGCAGGCTGTAACCCGATTGGATTGCGCCCCGAATCAATACCAGGGCATCCAGCAATTGATTTTGAAATTTTTGCCGCCGGTTTTCAACACTGCGAACGAGGATCATACCAGGCAGGATATACATTAATATCGCCAGTCCAATACCGCCAATAACCGATTTGGAAATCCACCAACCAATTCCGAGTCCAATGATTGTCCCCAGGATTTGTAAAAATAAATATTCATGATCCGATATTTGCCAATGGGCACTGGCAAGCTTGATGCGTAATGTTGGGGAGGATAAAAAGGATAAAAAATTATTAAACCGGAGACGGAAGCCTTTCAATGTATCTTTTTTCTGAATTCCATGAGATCTTATATCACCGGTTGAATTCTCAACAAATTGATCCAGGCGGCTTTTGGACTGAGTTGGGATCAGTAAAATACCCAATCCGACCAGGATGATGCCCAAACCGCTGACGACAGCGATAATAAATAGGGGTGAATTTATGAGTTGATCAATCACTCCAAACCTCTCAATTTCTCCTATCCCAAATATGATGACTTCCGTAACACATCCGATGATGGATTGATTTGATCTGTCGATTGTGAGGATAAAGATGAAATGGAATGGGTGACAGCGGTTGACAAGGTTTTAATAGCTTTACTGATGGGATGGTTTGGCTTTTTCAGGATGATGGGTACCCCCTCATTCAGGCAGCTCAGCATCATATCTTCATCGACAGGGATGGTTCCAAGGATGGTTGAATGAAGTGCTTTTTCAATATCACTGAGTTTTACATCCGCCTTGTGACCTGCCTGGTTGAGGACAATCATTACCTTCTCCTCGGAATAGGAAAGGGTTTGACTGAAGTTCAAAAATTGACGCCCATCCCGCAGCGATGCCAGGTTGGGATTCACCACGAGTATGATCCCATCAGCCATATCCATATATGTGACCAGATTGTCATCCAGGTGCGATCCTCCATCCACAATTAAATTGGGATATATTGTTTTTAAAACTTGAATGACTTTAAATAAATCCTCCGGTCGAAATTCATGACCCTTGTCAAATCCCATCGGGCTGGCAAGAATGGATATGCCGGAGGAATGATCAACAACCACCTGATTGATCAAAGCTTCATCCAATTTTCCCACATTCGATATCAGGTCGGTGATGGAATTTCCGGTCCTCAGGTTTAGCATTAATGCAACATGACCCAATGCATGCCTGCCATCCACTAGCAATACTTTCTCTTTTACCTGTTGGTGAAGCGCAATTGCGAGATTAATCGCCACCGATGTACAGCCAACTCCTCCCTTGGGACTGTATACCACCAGACACCTGTTTTTTTTCGCCCGCACCGGCATTGCCTGCCGCCCGTGTGAGATTCCCAAATTTCGGAATAACAATTCCCGAACCCGCTTCAAGGTTGTAACCAGATTCTCCTCTGAGAATGGGTATAACAGAATTGCCCTGGAACCAGCCAGGATGACCTGGTCGGATAATTGAACCTGGGTTTCAGGCAGGATGGTCACCACAGCTGCACTCAAAAAACGGGATGCAATTTCGTCAATGACCCTCAGGATGGATTCCGTTTTATCCAATTGAAAATCCAACAGGATGATCCCGGGATGGGCAACTTGAATCAGTTCCTCCAATTGATCCGGCTTTTGAATGCTTTTCAATAAATTAAAGCCAGATTCCTGATCAAGAGCTCTTTGAATTTCCTTGATTAACTTGGCGTTCTGAGTAATCAGAACGACGGAAGTCAATTCCTGGTTTGAGCCCATCTGCTATATTCCTCCTGGATCATGTATCAATGATGTTTTATTTCAATATTTCCAAACCATACAGTTCAACAATGTATTCCTGGGTCACAGGAGTGAATTCAAAGGTCTGGGTTGAGGTGGGAGAGCGAAGCACGAGATCAAAAATTGCTCCATTATCCTTCAGATGTTTCAAGACAAGCGCGTCCTGCGGGTTTAATGCCAGAAGGTAAGCCTTAATCACTGTCTGTTGGGGGGAGGGAGTTGGGGTGGGTGAACCTGCCGCGCGTTGAACTGCCGTGGATTGATTGGATTGAGTAATCACATCAGCAACCAACGCCGTGACACCCAGGTTTTGAAAGGCAGGGAAGGAAAATGCACGGGAGACCTGGGTTCCTTCCGTCTCACCCGTTCCCGCCTCTTGTGATCCTGGTGCCTCATTCCCACCAACACTGGGGATGCTGGCACTGTCCACTGTTTCCCTCATGGTGACATAAATATCGATGATATCTCCGCGCTGGGGAATGCTTTCCCGCGTCATGACATCATCAAATGAGATTGCCATCAAAATATGATCATCACTCAAGATAAATGCCAAATCGCCGGTTTTATTTGTAGGATCAGCCACGTTATGTTGAAGCAGCATTTCACCCTGGATGAGGTCAGCTTTGATGAATTTTCCAATCACATCCTCCGGATTTGAAATAAAATCCCTGGGAAGAAATTCGGTTGGGATCTCAGCAGTTGTGATGTCATCCCCTTGGATGATGTCACCCAGTTTCATGTCATGAGTCACAACCAGAGCCTTGTTTACCACAATCTGAGCGCTGGGCGTGGACTCGCTGGAGACGTTTCCGAAGATGCCAGCCTGGCGTGTAAGGAAATAAACCGCCACAATCCCGGCAACAATCAGAATAAAACCGATGATCAATAATAACGAACCACGAAGACGATTGTTCAATGTGCACTCTCCTGGAAAAGTTTTTCTCGATGATTCAACAGGGTTGTCTGCCTACCGGGTTAAGGAAACGATATAAACTCCAAGATCGACTCCCCCTGGTCCACCCGGACCAATGGAAACGGGAGCGCCGCTGACAAAATAACCTTCGATGGATTTGGCATTTCCCGGCAGATTGGCAGCTTTGGATGCCGGGCATGACACCTGTCCAGTATCATCCACACAGGTGACGTAAAAAGCCGCGAAACCAATGACATGGAAATAATTTTCATTCGTACCGTTATAAACCCGGGTATCTTCAGGATGTACTCTTTCCTGACAGGTGGATGAAGGATCGAGAGGATCCATGATACAGTAATCATTAAAAACAGGGATGGTCGCAAATTTATATGGATTGGATGCTGTTGCCATCACATATCTCTCGACAGTCTTGTAGATGGTATTTTTATTTCCCGATACCCCTGCCAGCCAGGTGTGAATATTCAAAGGATTTGCCAGACCATTTTTTAACCATTCTTCCAGGAAAGAAGCACCTTTTCCCTCTTCCAATGCCAGCCAGCTGCGATCCCCGCCGGCAGCAATATTGAGAATTCCATCACCATCGAAATCGCAATTAATGGTTCCATATGGCATGCAGTTTTCATACATATCCCCTGCCAGCTTCTCCGAGTCCATAATTATGTAAACCTGGCGGGTTATATTCCCATCCTTTCCAGTAAAAATGAATGGGGGGCGGGCTACCGTTTCGCCATGGATGATGACATCCCCGGTTTCACCAAAGAAGTTGGACCGGATGAGAGGCTTCATCTCCGTTTCCCAATCGAGGGTCAGAATTGTACAATCATCACTGTCCGACCCAGCCACAGGAGCGCGGCATGCCCAGGCAACTGGAAGAACATGTTTGGCAGCTTCCGGCGGATAACAATTGGCGGATGCCGTGGCGGGCACTTCCAAATAATTAATTCCAAACACCTGTGCAAAAAACGAATCCTGGTGCATGTTAACATCCACAGTAACATCACCATTTGGAAAGTCATCCACATATGCAGTCGCCTCACTGGCGCTGTTTTGATCCATGGCATACTGTTCTGCAGTATCCACAACCTCATCATAGGTTGCGCCATAACACATCACCCGGGCGCCAGCCAGAGCGCCTGCATCCGCCGCTGCCTGGGCTGTCCGGCGGTTCAAGTAGAGCATCCCGCCATCCAGAACCAGGGCTGCCATGGCCACCAGAACCACCAAACCCAACGCAAAGATGACAATAATTTGTCCCTTTGTCCTCAAATGATTTTTCGTACGCATGGATATCTCCAATCACCAGCCATCTCACTGGTATAAGGGCGAAATTGTGGCGGTGGATTGAACCCTGAGTGTCACCGTATCTGCTTCGCCGAGGAATAATTTCAATCCCGGTGTAATCGGGTGATAGTTGTATGTCCCACTGACTGTAACCCGGGTCTCATCCCTGGAAGCTGTCACTGTCATTTCAACATGATCGAGACTGGGTGTGTGTTGAAACACCACATCGGAAATGTTTACTTCATCAAATTCATGAACAATCGCATAGCGGGTCCCCTCCCGTACCGCGTTGGAAAGCGCAATATAATTGGAGCTCATGAATGCCAGATCAAGGAAGATGATGAATGCAAAAATAAATAAAGGAATAACCAGGGCAAACTCCAACAATGCCTGACCAGGATTCCTTCTTTGAGCAATCGATGATGTCACCATGTCACTTTCAAGTTCCATTTTGAACCATCATCCGAACCTTGCTGCTTAAGTCAACTTCACCAGTAATGAATCCAAAGATAAACAAGGATACATTGTCCTGACGAACTTCAACTTCGACGTAATCACCAAGGTTGCAACAATTATTCCAGGTGATGTCATTATCAGGATCAATATTGACGCCAACACTGGTGCCTTCCATGACAATTGCACCTTTCATTCCCTCAATATCGCCGGGGTTGTAAGTTAAATAATAAGCCCCCTCTCTTGCAGCATTATGGAGTGCCACCTTGATGTAAAACAGGCGACCCAATTCCAATGCCCCCAATATTAGCAAGAGAAGGATTGGGATGATTAGTGCAAATTCAACGAGAGATTGCCCAATTGCTTTCTTTTTGATCATTTATTTGACTCAGTACTACACCAGTATCAAACAGACAATCAGTAGATCTATACACCCCTGCGATGAATTCAACGATAATTTGTGCAATTTCTATGATTATTTTAATTATACCTGCCTACTCCTTTTTTTTCAAATATCAGTTTTGTAAATTTTTACTCCAATAAGATTAACCAGTAGCTTTATTTGTTTTCTTGATGTATAATGGACAAAATTAATAAAACGCTCTGACCAGGACGAGTAATTGTGTTGATATTCATCAGAGAGAAGGAATCACCGGATGAAAGTTCCTTCAGAAAATGCACAATGAAAACCACCTGCGAGCGGTATCCGGAAAAGGGTTAACCCCAAGTATGGTGAACGGTCGCCCCGTTATCAGCAAATCAAGATGATCCAGCCATCTGGATCAAATTGGGTGGAACCGCGTGAACAAAAACTCTCGCCCCATGGGTTGAGGGTTTTTTTATTTGAAGGAAACATTGGAATGGAGGTAAAAATGTCGGAACAAAAAGAAAAATACGAAGAATCTGAACTCTATCGGATTCGGCATTCCACTGCACACATCATGGCTCAGGCTGTGCTGGAACAATTCCCGGACGGCAAGGTTGCCATCGGTCCTGCCATTGAGGACGGTTTTTATTATGACTTCGATTTACCGCGTCCGTTGACACCCGAAGACTTGGAAAAAATCGAAAAAAGAATGCGCAGCATCATTCAATCCAGAGTCAAGTTTGAACGACGCGTGATCAGTGCGGAGGAAGCCAAACAAATATTCCATGACCAACCCTACAAGCTGGAATTAATTGCCGGTTTGGAGGAAGGGACTCTGGACGAGGATGGAAATCCGGTCTCAGAAAAACCCGAGATCTCCATCTATATCAACGGCTGTTTCACGGATCTATGCCGGGGTCCGCATGTGGGAATGTCTTCACAAATCAATCCAGCAGCGGTCAAGCTTCTGTCGATTGCCGGTGCTTACTGGCGGGGGGATGAGAAACGTCCCATGCTCCAGCGCATCTATGGCACCGCCTGGAATACTCCTGCGGAGTTAAAAGACTACCTGTGGCGCCTGGAGGAGGCTAAAAAACGGGATCATCGAAAGATCGGTCACGACCTGGATCTCTTCAGTACAGTGGATGAAATTGGAGCTGGACTCATCCTTTGGCATCCCAAAGGTGCCAAAATCCGTAAACTGGTTGAAAATTTCTGGTCCGAGGAGCACGAGAAATCCGGGTATGATTTTGTCTACACCCCTCACATCGGAAAATCCCAACTCTGGGAGACAAGCGGTCACCTCGGTTTTTATAAAGAGAACATGTACTCTCCATTGGACATTGATGGGCAACAGTACTATCTGAAACCGATGAACTGCCCGTTCCATATCTACATTTATAAAAATTCCCTGCGCTCCTACCGCGACCTGCCAATCCGGTATGCAGAGGAGGGAACTGTCTACCGGTACGAACGCAGTGGTGTCATGCACGGCTTGATGCGGGTGCGCGGCTTTACTCAGGATGACGCCCATCATTTCTGCCGGTCTGACCAGATGCCGGATGAAATTGATTTTGTGTTAAGCTTCAGTCTGCACATTCTTCGCAGTTTTGGCTTCACAGACATCCATGCCTATCTCAGTACCAAGCCTGAAAAATCAGTCGGTGAACCGGAACGCTGGAGTGCTGCCGAGGAAGCCCTGGAAGCTTCGTTAAACCGGGCTGGTATCGATTACAGCGTTGATGCCGGTGGTGGAGCCTTCTATGGTCCCAAGATAGACCTTAAGGTCAATGATGCCATTGGGCGGGAGTGGCAGCTGTCAACCATCCAATTTGATTTCAACCTGCCTGAAAGATTTGATTTGACATATATCGGTGAGGATGGGCAGGCACATCGTCCCTATATGATCCACCGGGCTTTGCTGGGCAGCCTGGAACGTTTCTTTGGCGTCCTCATTGAACACTATGCTGGTGCCTTCCCGGTCTGGTTGTCACCCGTCCAGGTTGCATTGATTCCCATTGCCGACCGGCATCTGGACTATGCCAAAAAGATCGCCGGAGAGTTACGTCAGGCTGGTCTCCGTGTGATGGTGGATGACCGCGGGGAACGAATGAATGCAAAAATTCGTAATGCTCAAAACCAAAAAATCCCCTACATGCTGGTGATTGGCGACAAGGAAGTTGAAAATCATCAGGTTGCCCTTCGATTGAGGAATGGAGATAATCCCGGACCAATGCCGGTGGTTGATTTCATCGAACGGGCGAAGAATGATATTGCCAATAAAGCATAATCCAATACCCACCGATCAGTTCATTAATAAAACCCCGGAATGACAATCATTCCGGGGTTATCCCATTTACCAGTAATATCAAATAAAATTCGGAAATATATGTAGAATTAAAACACTTGCTTTCTGTTTCACGAATATCATTTACTTATCCATAACCTTGACGAGAGGATCGACATGTCCACCGAACATACTTTTTTTGGCGTATTCACTGCTGTCGCCACACCCTTGTTCAATGGGAATCCTGATTTGGACCGTTTGCAAAAACACATCCGGGTTCTGATCCAGGATGGCGTGGATGGTTTATTGATTAACGGCACCACTGGCGAAGGTCAATCTTTCGATTTGTGTGAAAGAGCGGAACTGGTGGCTGCCGCCCGTGAAGCAGCCCCAAACCTTAAATTGATGACCGGAACCGGCTGTGCCAGTCTGAAAGATACCATCGTTTGCACCCGGACTGCCTTTGAGTTGGGTTCGGATTGTGTCTTGATCGTTCCGCCATTTTTCTTCCGTTGTGTGACCACAAAAGGGTTGATGGAATTTTTCCTCCAGGTGTTTACCGAAGCTGTACCAAAAGGAAAAAAAGCCTTGTTGTATCACCTTCCCCAGATCAGCGGGGTTCCCATTACATTTGAATTGCTCGATCGTCTTCAGGATAAGGTTGGAGAAAAACTCGGAGGGGTGAAGGACAGCTCGGGTGACCTGAACAACCTTGTGGGCATGTGTAAACGATATCCAATGATGGATATATTTGCGGGGATCGATGATTTTCAACTGGACTGTCTGGAAGCAGGCGGCGCCGGCTGCATTTCTGCCGAGTCCAACATTTTGGGTGTGCAATCGAAAAAGTTGGAACAAACCTTTCTTGCCGGTGAGGATGCCCGTCCATGCCAGGACTTGTTGGCTCGGGCACTTGTCTTTCTTCCCTACACATCCTTCTCAGCTGCGATTAAGGGTCTGCTGGCAGTGCGGTATCATGATGATGTCTGGATCGAGGTTCGCCCGCCATTGGAACCCCTGTCCCGTCCGGATCAGGAAATATTAGTCAGACAATTACGGGACCTGGGTTTGATGCCTGAATAATAATCCAGCCGATCCATTTATTTTCCACCCTGGGATGTTTTTCCACAGGGATGGTTTATAATATTCCTCATGGAAAACAATCCTTTGCGGCAATCCGAGGATAACCCTGCCCCTGATACATCTGATCAACAAAGGCAGGGTCATACCTTCCTGTAATCCTGGGTGGCAAACACGTTGATCTGCATATCCAGGTAATGACAAGCTGGAGGTGCCGGTCAAATGGCGCAGAATTCTCGAATATTCAATACAAACCAGCATAGAAACCGGTCAATCACCTGGGGGGATATCCTTGCTATCCTCCTGATTGCAGCATTATTGGTTTTTGGCATCCGCCTGGCAATCAGAGCCCCGGAGGTGATTTTTGGACCTGAAATATCCTTATTACCAAATAAATTACCCCTGTATACCGCTCTTTCAGTCGGGCGGATGACTGTTGCTTATGCACTTTCCATTTTATTCACATTGATTTATGGACGGGCGGCAGCCTATCATAAACGGGCTGAACAATTATTGATGCCTCTGCTGGATGTACTTCAGAGCGTACCCATCCTATCGTTCCTGCCGGTTGTCCTGCTCAGCTTAAGCGCAATTCTACCCGAAGGAATTGCAGCCAAGATTGCATCCATTGTATTGATTTTTACCAGCCAGGTCTGGAACCTGACTTTTGCCTGGTTTCAATCCCTGACAACCATACCCAAGGAGTTGCGTGAAGCCAGCTCGATATTCCGGCTGAACGGGTGGATGCGTTTCAGCAAATTGGAACTGCCCTTTGGCATGATCAGCCTGATCTGGAACAGCATGATGTCGTGGGCTGGTGGCTGGTTTTTCCTGATGGCGGCTGAGATTTTCACGGTTGGCTCCAAAGATTTCCGTCTGCCGGGTCTTGGAGCCTACCTGCATGAAGCTGCCAATCAAAGTAATTATGCCGCCATTGGATATGGGGTGATTGCCCTGGTACTGACTGTTGTCCTGCTGGATCAACTGGTCTGGCGTCCTCTGTTGGCTTGGTCGGACCGCTTTAAGGTTGAAATGGTGGAAAGCGACAATCCACCCACCTCATGGTTTTACAACCTCATCAGCCAGGCGAATCATGTCAAATGGTTTTCCCATCGGGTGATTAAACCGGCAAACGAAGCCTTCGACCGTCGGATGCTGCAGCGTTATCCAATGAAAACCGGAGAGGCAAAACCTGCCAAATCACAGCAAATCATTTTATGTTTCTTTATTGCGCTGGGTTTGATGGGTCTTTTTTATGCCATATTCCATGCAGGCAATATGTTATTCTCCCTCTCCGGCAATCAATGGGGAGATGTTGCCGCCGGCATCCTGGCTACCTTGTTAAGAGTTACAGTCGCCCTGATCATCGCCCTGGCTTGGACCATACCGGTGGGTGTAGCCATCGGTACAAACCCACGGTTGTCCGCTGTTTTACAACCCATCGTGCAGGTCACCGCATCGGTGCCAGCCACGGCTCTCTTTCCGATCATCTTGCTGCTGGTAATTAAATTACCCGGTGGTCTCAACCTGGCAGCAATTTTATTAATGTTGATGGGCACACAATGGTACCTGCTTTTCAACATCATTGCGGGTGCCAATGCCATCCCACAGGACTTGAAATATACAACCGAACTCATGCAATTGAACCGCTGGCAAAGATGGCGTGTTTTGATCCTACCGGCAATCTTTCCCTACCTGGTCACCGGAGCCATCACCGCCAGCGGCGGCGCATGGAATGCCAGCATTGTGGCTGAATATCAAAATTTTGGGGGTGAAACCCTCTCTGTCACCGGAATCGGCTCTTTAATTGCCAGGGCAACATCCGGTGGGGATTATCCCCTGTTGCTGGCTGCCACAATGGTAATGGTTCTGACTGTAATATTGATCAACCGGCTGGTTTGGCGGCGCATGTATATACTGGCTGAAGAAAAATATCGCATGGAGTGACGATCATGGGTGAAATATTGTTACAGCTTAAAAATATCTACCAGGAATTTGGAAGCGGTGCCCGCCGTTTTACTGCGGTTGAGAATGTCAACCTGGATCTATCCACAGGCGAATTTGTAGCTTTGCTGGGTCCCTCGGGGTGTGGTAAAAGCACCCTGCTGCGAATTATCGCCGGCTTGCAGCCGCCCACCCGGGGCAAAGTCCTCTACCGCAATCAACAACTCCTTGGAGTCAACCCGCATACGTCGATTGTTTTTCAAACTTTTGCACTCTTCCCCTGGTTGAATGTACTCGATAACGTATCACTGGCATTGAAGGTCAAGGGAGTGGATGAACCGGAACGCACCCATCTGGCGGAGGATTTGCTTGATAGGGTCGGTCTGGATGGGTTTGAATCCGCATTTCCCCGTGAATTATCCGGTGGAATGCGCCAGAAAGTGGGTTTTGCGCGTGCCATGGCTGTGGAACCGGAACTCCTGTGCCTTGATGAACCGTTCTCTGCGCTGGATGTTCTCAGCGCGGAAGCGCTGCGGGGTGAGTTGCTGGAATTGTGGACGGAAGGCAAAATCCCCACAAAAGCAATTCTCATGGTCAGTCACAATATCGAAGAAGCGGTTTTTCTGGCTGATCGCATCGTGGTGATGGACAAGGATCCCGGACGAATCATTGCCGGGCACCGGATTCCGTTGCCGCATCCGCGTCAACGCAAGTCACCTGAATTTCACGCCCATGTGGACCATGTGTATGAAATCCTTGCCGGACAGACAAGATCGGAACTTGAAGAATATGGCGCCGCCCCGGGTGAGCCAGGCTTGACGCGCACATTGCCCGAGGTGGAGATCAATGACCTTGCCGGAATGTTGGAGCATCTTGCCGAATCAGATAAAACCAGGCATGATATTTACCTTTTGGAAGATGAATTGGGAATTGATTCAGACCAGTTGTTGCTTCTCACTGAAGCAGCCGAATTACTCGGTTTTGCTTCCATTTTCAAAGGTGATATTGAATTGACTCCCCTGGGACAAACCTTTGGTGAAGCCAGAATACTTGCCAGAAAGGAAATATTTGCATTGCGCGCTTCACGCTTACCGTTGATGCGCTGGTTGCTGAAAATGCTGCGAAATACCGAAAATCAGCAATTGAAATGGAATGTGATCCATACCGCATTGGGATTGGAGTTTCCTCCCGATAAAGCAGAAAGCCAGGTGAACACCATGATCAATTGGGGACGTTATGGCGAATTATTGACTTATGATGATGAGTCTGAACTGATTGAGCTGGAAAAGGTACAGGGTAAAGTAGAATCGTAATTTTATCAAATGGATTACCCTGATCATCGCAATCACACTGAGATAAAATTTGAAATGCCCGTTTGGTTGTGGTATAAGTCAATGGATACCTCGTTCATCATTTACCCAGTCCAGATCCATGCGTGACAATCGTAAAACACCCTTGAGATAAATATTATTGGTGGAAGTCAGGAGAGAACATGATTTACGATACATTGGACAATTCCAATTGTTATGTTGGATTGGGGGAACGATTTGCTGACGCTTTTAAATTCTTGAAAGAAACCAATTTTTTTGATATGCCCACAGGCAGGTTTGAATTGCAGGGAGATGACCTGTACGCATTGGTGCAACGTTATTCTTCCAAACCCCGTGAGGAGGGCAGGTGGGAAGCCCACCGTCGTTATATCGACATTCAATATATCGTATCAGGTCAGGAAATTATCCAGGTTGCCCATCTTTCCCAGGTGCAGCAAGGTGAATATAAACCGGAAAAGGATTTTGTCGCCCTCACCGGGAACGGTTATGATATAAAATTATTCCCAACGGCTTTTACCATTTTTTATCCGCAGGATGCCCACATGCCGGGTCTTGCCATTAATGAGCCGGAGCCGGTTGTCAAGGTCGTTCTAAAAATTAAAATGGCAGATTAATCCATCATTGCAGGAGTTATCCATGGGCTTACACGCTGAGATTCTTGAACAACCGATCGTGGTTCGAAAACTGTTGAAAAGTCAACGCACCCGGGTCGAAGATGCAGCCAGATATATCCAAAAACAGGATGTACATTACGGCTTTCTGGCTGCCCGGGGTACTTCTGAAAACGCCTGTAAATATGCCAGCCATCTCTGGGGTGCCTGCAACCATCTGTCTGTAGCCCTGGCAACTCCCTCTCTTTTTACTCTGTACGATTCCCCACCGCAATTAAAGGGTGCCTTGGTTGTCGGCGTCTCCCAATCCGGAAAATCACCGGATATCGTAAAAGTTTTGGAAGAAGGACAACGCCAGGGAGCTCCGGTCATTGCCTTGACCAACAACCCGTCTTCGCCCCTGGCTGGAGCGGCAAATCTTGTGCTTGACCTGATGGCAGGCGATGAGACAGCTGTGGCAGCAACCAAAACATACACCGCTGAATTGATGGTCATTGCCATGTTGTCTGCAGCCTTGGATTCCGGGCATCCCGAGCGATGGGATGACCTGGAACAGATCCCCGATTGGATGGAAGCCGTCCTGAAACTGGACGAATCCCTTGCCGTTCAGGCGCAGAGATATCGTGAGATGGAAAAATGTGTGGCAATTGGACGTGGTTATAACCTGGCAACTGTGCTGGAATGGTCCTTGAAGCTGAAGGAGTTGAGTTATGTCGTGGCTGATGCCTACTCTGCAGCCAACTTCCAGCATGGTCCACTGGCTCTGATTCAACCCGGTTTTCCGGTTCTATCGGCTGCCATCAGTGGATTGGCACTGGGGTCTCTCCAGGAATTGCTGAAAAAGCTCCGCAATCAGTTCCAGGCGGACCTGGTGACAATCTCGGATGATCCTGAAATCCTGAACCTGGCACAAACCCCCATTCCCCTGCCGGCTGGCATACCGGAATGGGTCAGTCCATTAATTGCCATCCTGCCGGCACAACTATTTGCCTATCACCTCACCCGCGCCAAGGGTTACAACACAGAAACCCCGCGTTCCATCCACAAGGTGACCGAGACCAATTAATATTTCAACTTCCACAGATCTTCCATACCGGATCATCATCGATTGACAGCCCTTCTGGAAGAAAAGTCAACCCAATACAAAGAAATCATAGGGAGCCAGCTCCAGAGGTCCCCCGGCTGGCAGGCTGCTGATTCCATGCAGACGTTCTTTTCCCAGGCAATTCATTAATTCCAACCGTTGAATGTCCACATTTTGCGGGTGCTCTGAAAAGTTGGCAAAAATAACCAGGTTATTGCGGGAATATCCCAACACATGATCGTTCCTGGTGGGAACTACAGCCAGTTCCCCTCCAGAGAATTCCTGGTGGGATTTTCTCAACCGTATCAACTCCTGTAATCCCGAAAAAACCCGTTCTTCCACTGTATCCGGATTTTTGCGCCGGGAATATTTCGCCCAATCTGTCTTTATTCTGTGAACCCAACGGCTGTCCTGGTAAATGTTCGGGTCATGATGAAATGAATAATCATTGAGGGTGCCGATTTCATCCCCCAGGTAAATCAAAGGGATTCCGCCTGAAGTCAGGATGACTCCATGCATCAACAGAATCCTTCGAATGGCAAGCTCAACCTCCCAGGGACCTTCCTCATTGATTGCTTTTTCCAATCCGGCAAGTGATGCGCAGGTTCCGCTGATCCGGCAATCTCCATTTTGGGGATTCTCCTGAAATGGCAGACCCCGGGCGAAACTTCCTGGAAAGCGCCCGCTGTAAAACTCGTTGAGGAATTTCCGGTGATCGTAACCATTAATCCCCAATAGCGCCGCATCTTCATCGGAAAATGTCCAGCCAATATCATCATGAACTCTCACATAATTAACCCAGGCAGTCTGTGGATGAATGTGGAAACGGCGGTTCAATGCCTGCGACAGAAGGCGGACTTTCCGGGTCGCCAATGAATTCCATAGAAGAGCCATCAACAAGGGGTTGTAGGAAAGCTGGCACTCATCCGGGGCGATATATCGAATCACCTCATCCGGGTGGACAATGGCTTCAGATTTAAATATCATCGCCGGGCAGGCAATCCGTGCCACAGCGTTGTATGCCTGGATGATTTGATGCGCTTCCGGCAGATTTTCACAGTTGCTGCCCATCCGCTTCCAAATAAATGCCACTGCATCCAACCGGAGCACCTCCACCCCCTGGTTGGCGAGAAAAAGCATCTCCTCAGCCATGCGGTTGAAAACAGCTGGATTGGAATAGTTCAAGTCCCACTGGTAGGTGTGAAAGGTCGTCCAGATCCATCTGCCCATATCCTCCCGCCAGGTAAAACTACCGGAGTGTTCCTCGGGAAATATTTCCCGCAAGTGTTTTTCGTAAAGATCAGGAATCGACCGATCAGGAAAGATGTAATAAAACTCAGAATGTTCCTCATCGCCAGCCCGGGCAAGTTTTGCCCACTCATGTTGATCAGAGGTATGGTTGAAGACCAGATCCACCACCAGACTGATCCCGGCTTTACGTAATTCCCGGGAAAGATCAGAAAGCTCCCCCATGGTGCCCAGGGAGGGGTTTACTTCCCTGTAACTGCTTACCGCATATCCTCCATCATTTTCACCCTCGGGGGATTTAAAGAACGGCATCAGGTGCAGGTAGGTCAATCCCAATTCCTGAAAATATGGAATCCTGGACCGAATCCCTTCAAGATTCCCGGCGAAGAGATCGACATAGCATACCCCGCCCAGCATCCGGTTGGATTGGAACCAGGTGAGGTCTTTCTCCCGCAATTCATCCAGTGATTGTAAATCCGCCGGTCGTTCAAACCAGGCATGTGCAATGCCGGTTAACAAATCTTCCAGCCAATAAAAAAAATCATAGCGGCTTCCATACAAACCATGATAAAGCTGGAACAGCCGTGGAAAATATCGCTGCAGGCGGATTTTTAATTGTTCCCAGGCTTGTTGATTGTCTGGAATGGAAGAAAGTAGTTCGTTCTCCAGCCGTGGCAGCAGGCGGTTGAGAGAACGTTGAGATTCACGGATTGCATCCAACATAAATCGCTTTCCATCATTTCTTTAATGCCTGTTGTGCCAACGCCAGGGCGCCTGCCACTCCGGACATATTGCCAAGACCAGGCGCGACAATATAGGTTTCCATATGGTCCTGTACGATTGGGGAATTTATATAATTATTCAAGCAGGCATGAGTCTTTTGTTGAACCAACTTCAGGATATCCGGTCGTTGACCCACTCCCCCGCCCAATATGATCCGCTGGGGTGAAAGGGTATAAATGTAGCTGGTCATGGCATGAGCGATATATTGCGCTTCCAACTCCCAGGCTGGGTGGTCCAAGGGCAGGTTTTTTGCAGGCATCCCCCAACGTTTCTCCATTGCAACACCAGACGCCAATCCCTCAAAGCAATCCTTGTGGAATGGACAAATCCCTTCAAATGGATCGATTTTTTTATCATGTGGGAGAGGCAGGTGACCCATTTCCGGATGCAGCAAACCATGCAATACTTTCCCACCCACACAGACACCTCCGCCAATTCCGGTGCCTATGGTGAGATAGATGAATACATCCAAATCAACTCCATTACCCCAGCAATATTCCCCCAAAGCAGCTCCATTAACATCGGTATCAAAACCAATCGGTAAATGGAAGGCGGACTCCACTATCCTGACAATGTTCACTCCACTCCAACCGGGTTTTGGGGTGGATAAAATTTCACCATATTTCTTTGACCGGGGATTGGGATCCAATGGACCAAAGCATACCACCCCCAGAGCGGTAATCCCTTCCTGCTGGCTAAAAAATTCGATGGCTCGCCCCAGCGTTTCTTCCGGTGTGGTGGTGGGAAAACGAATTTCCGCCTGGATGTCATCCGGTCCGGTACCCACGGCACAAACAAACTTGGTTCCTCCACCCTCGATCCCACCGAGAAGATACGATCCAGTCATATCAACCCTCCAGCTTCAACCAATAAAAATCATGCGGTCCCAAAACCAGTCCGGAAATTAATTTCAATGGGGATGATGTCAGAATATCCGTAACTTTAACATAATATTCTTCAGGGATAGTTATTTTTTGATCTCTGTCACTCAGATTAATCAAAACCAGGATTTTTTCCTGCAAGCTTGAATATAAACATCCCAGGACAGCTGGATCCTGCGTATCCACCCATGAGAATTCTCTTCCACCCAGGCAGGGATGTTTCTTGCGGGTGTGGACCATCCGACGGACTGCATGATAAAGTGAACCGGGATCCTTGATTTGAGCTTCAACATTGACACGCTGCGGATCGTATTCCGGGCTGTCAATTACGGGTGCATACAGCTGATCCGGAGATGCCTTTGAGAAGCCAGCATTTAATCCAGTGTCCCACTGCATGGGGGTGCGTACACCATTGCGGTCATCCAACCAGATATGATCACCCATTCCGATTTCATCCCCATAATACAGGATGGGTGAGCCGGGCATGGATAAAAGCAGCCCAAATGCCAGGCGCAACCTGGCTGGATCGTTATCCAACAGGGGTGCCAATCGGCGCCGGATGCCCAGGTTGAGGCGCATGCGTGGCTCCGGGGCATACTCCTGCCACATCCAATCCCGTTCCTCGGGGGTGACCATTTCAAGTGTCAATTCATCATGGTTTCGCAGGAATGTACACCACTGGCAATTGTCAGGTATTTCAGGTGTGCGGTCCAGGATCCAGACCAATGAATCCTTTCTTTGCTGGCGGAGTGCCATGAAAATGCGCGGCATAAGTGGGAAGTGGAATCCCATATGAAACTCATCCCCGTCACCAAAGTAAGCCCGGACATCTTCAGGCCATTGATTCGCTTCAGCCAGCAATATCCGTCCCGGGTAGTTCTGATCCATGAAGGCGCGCACCTCGCGTAAATAAGCATGAGTCTCAGGCAAATTTTCACAATTGGTGCCTTCCCGCTCAAACAAATATGGCACGGCATCCGCCCGGAAACCATCAATCCCCAAATCCAGCCAGAACTTCATGACCTTTAACATCTCCTGGCGGACGGATGGGTGATCAAAATTCAAATCCGGTTGGGACGGATAAAAACGGTGCCAATAGTATTGCCCTGCTGTTTCGTCCCAGGTCCAGTTTGATTGGACAGTATCCAGGAAGATAATGCGCGCATCCTGATATTTTTGATCGGTATCACTCCAGACATAATAATCCCGGTACGGAGAATTACGATCCGCCCTTGCAGCCTGGAACCAGGGGTGCTGGTCGGAAGTATGGTTCATAACCAGATCTGTCAAAACCCTCATTCCACGTTTGTGGGCTTCCTCCACAAGGTTCTTAAAATCCTCAACCGTGCCAAAACCTGGCTGAATGGCATAATAATCCGAAATATCATACCCATCATCCCGCAGGGGGGATTGAAATATGGGCATCAACCACAGGCAGTCCACGCCCAAATCATGCAAATAATCCAATTTTTGGGTCAACCCCGCCAGGTCTCCATGCCCGTCGGCATTCGAATCCATAAAAGCACGGACATTCACCTCATAAAATATTGCGTTTTGATACCACATATCCTCTTCCATGTATTTTTATAAACCTGGGCGCTTGCAGCGCCCAGGGAATTATTTTATTTAGCCTTTGACAGAGCCGGCTGTCAACCCACGCACAAAGAACCTTTGCAATGCAAAGAACACAAGCAATGGCAGCAACATGCTGACAAATGCACCGGATGTCAACAGGTGCCAGTCCTGACCTTTTTCACCAACCATTGCTGCCAGAGCGCTGGTGACCACACGGTTTTTGTCACCCAGGAAAACCAATGCCACCAGGTAATCATTCCAGACCCAGAGGAACTGGAAGATGGCAAAGGATGCCAACGCCGGAACGGATAATGGCAGAATTAATTTAAGGAAGATGGTGAAATGGGAAGCGCCATCAATGAACGCCGATTCAAGGATATCCCGCGGCAGGGTGTTGATGTAGTTAAACAATAGGTAAATAGCCAGCGGAAGACCGAACCCCGTGTGTGCCAGCCACATTGCCAGGTAAGTTCCATTTAAATTCAGGGCAGTGTAATCCCGCAAAATTGGAACCAACGCCAGTTGCAGCGGAACAACCAGAAGGGCTACCACAACTGTAAACAAGAATTTCCGCCCAGGGAAGGTCATCCAGGCAAATCCATAGGCTGCAAAAGCCGCGATTAAAATGGGAATAATGGTGCTGGGCACTGTGACCGCGATGGAGTTAATAAAAGCGCCACCCAGGTTGTTCCCCTGCCGTTGAATGGTATTCCCGGATGCATCCTTATACGTGATGGTTTTACCGGAAAGTGTATCCTTGTAATTTTTCAATGTCAGGGTGGCGTCGAACCACTGCCACTTCATTTCCTCAACCCGGATTGTGCGGCTGCGTTTATTGCCAACCCAGGTCAACACCCGACCATCCTCCAGGGTGATGCCGTTGCGCCATTCATCAAAGTTGGCAGTTCTCCCCTCAATGGTAATGGGGGCATTGGGATCGGTTTCTGCCGGCAGGATGATTTCATCTGTCTGAACAAAGCCTTTGTGCGGGAAAACTGTCCACCAGCCTGAGCCATAAATTTTGTTACTGTTGCGGAAGGATGTGATAAAAATACCCAGGGTGGGGATCAGCCAAATCAGACAGATCAGGATGAGGACACCATTCACAATCAGGCTGGAGACTTTCTTTTGATTTTTAAAACTGCGGGGCTTTTCGCTCATAAGAATGCCTTCCTTTCGCGGAATTGCCGCAGGTTATATATCATGATTGGGATGACCGCCAGCAACAGAATCATGGCAATAGCCGATGCCCTGCCGGAGTTGTTATAGGTAAATTGCTGAAGATAAAACTCATTTGCAATGACATTCGTGCCGTTGTTTCCACCTGTCATCACCCGCACAATATCAAACAACTTCAAGCTGAAAATAATGATGGTGGTTGAAACCGTCAGAATGGATCCCTGGATGCTGGGAATTGTGATTCTGAAGAAAACCTGGGTCTCGCTGGCTCCATCCACTCGGGCTGCTTCCAAAATTTCGTCCGGAATACTCTTGATTGCAGAAGAGAGAATGACCATGGCGTATCCGGTTTGCAGCCAGACCATGATCACAATTAGAAAGAAATTATTCCAAGGCGGGATGAGAAGCCAGGGCTGGCTGTGTCCCCCCAGCCCAATGACAATGGCATTTAGCAAACCAATCTCCTTAATGCCAACCCCCTCACCGCGATAGGCGTAAACAAATTTCCAGATGACACCAGCCCCGACAAATGATATTGCCATGGGCATAAAGATGATTGCCTTGTAGACCTTCTCAAACCTTGAGCGGTCAGCCAGGACCGCAATCAACAAACCCAGACCGACAGATAATCCCGTCCCCACAATCATCCATAGCAGGTTGTTGCGGAATGCCTCCAGCATGATCCGGTCGGTTAATGCGAAGATATAATTCTTCAACCCGAAAAATTTAAAACCGGTATTGTTCATGAAGCTCAGGTATAAAGTCCGGACAGTGGGAAGGGCTAAAAACCAAGCCAGGATGGCAACAGCTGGACCAATGAAAATGAATGGTTGTAAGCGGCGTGTCCATTCCCGCGGCATTTGTTCAACCACAAAATTCGTGGCTGAGTAAAGAAGCACCACTCCGCCAACACCCCAGATGATGGCAATGATTGCCATCACAATTTGGGGAGCATTTGTATCCCTCAGGAAAATGTAACCCCGCCAGAGGACGAGGAAGGTTAAGAATGGAACGATCAAAGCCACCAGTAATCGTCCCAAAGTGGTGGTGAACCAGGCAATGATGCCCGTAAAAAAAGATTTTCGAGTCATTTTTGCCTGCATGGTATACCTCCCAATTCATAATATCGGTGGATATCCCGATATTATATATTTAATGGGCAGGGTGAATATCAACCCTGCCCATTATTCTACCAATAATTAACTATTCAGTAGGCCAGGCAGCATCAATTTCCTTGAGCGCGGTATCCAGGTCAATGGAACCGCTGACGTAGCTGGTCATACCCTTCCAGAATGAACCCGCCCCGACATCACCCGGCATCAGGTCCGAGCCATCGAAGCGAACCGAGCTTGCATTGAGAATGATCTCTGCAACACCCCGGTCGACCACATTGGAATACCAATCCAGACTGCTGTCCAGGTGGGGTGAAATGGCTCCGCCAGATCGCACCCAGCCTTCCACGGAGGCACCAGTTGTGAAGTATTCCATCACAGCGCGCACTTCCGGACGGTCGTTGAACATGGCATAGATATCTCCAGCCACCAGGACGGGTTTACCGTAAGTTTCATCAATGCCCGGCAGATAGAAGAAGGAGTAATCCACATCCGCCACCAGACCTTCGGGGAAGAAGGTGGTGATGAAATTACCCTGCTTGTGCAGCCAGCATTTGGGAGGATTGTCGAACATGGGTTTGGGAGCATCACCGAATGCCGTGGTTGCAATGGCGGAACGTCCACCATAAGCATATCCTTCCTTGAACCACAGGTCAGACATTACTTCAGCAGCATGTTTGACTTCGGGGGAATCGAATTTCAACTCACCAGCAACCCACCTGTCATAATTCTCCAGCGTGGTGGTGCGCAGCATAATCTCTTCCATCCAGTCCGTGGCAGGCCAGCCGGTGGCTGCACCAGACTCAATGCCAATACACCAGGGAGCGTCACCATCAGCAACAATCTGATCGGAAAGTGCAATCAGTTCATCCCAGGTTGTCGGGATTTTGTATCCTGCTTCTTCAAATGCTTTCTTGGGATACCAAACCAATGACTTGCCGTTCACACGACCCCACACGCCAGCCATGATCTTGCTGCCGTCCTTGGATTCCATCATTGCCATATCCAACCAGGACTCGTTGTAGTTCTTCTTTAAATCTTCCCGATTCAAAAAGGTACCGAGATCCACAGCCAGACCTTTCTTAACGAAGGTAGCCAGCAGACCAGGCTGTGGGAAGTCCACAATATCGGGGGGATTGCCGCCTTCAATGGTGATACCGATGGAAGCCTCAAATTCCTTCGAACCGGTATATTGAATATCGATGCCGGTTTTTTCTTCGAAGGATTTGATGGATTCGTCGAATTTCACCGCATCATTATCGGTGAAGGGTCCAGCCATGGTAACGACTTTTCCCTTAAAATCACCCGCCCAGGCTTGCTCGAGCGCAGAGCCTTCCGGGGTGGTGACAGGCTCGGTAGGTGCAGGCTTGGGTGTGCAAGCTGTCAGCACCAATGAGAGCGCCGTCAAGACAAGTAAGACGTACATCAACTTCTTCATCTCATTCCTCCAATGGATTTGAAAAACGTTTTACTTAAGCGGAATTGTCCGCTTTGCAGACATGGCGATAAATCATCCTGTGCATTTACGGCTCAAGTATGAATAAATGTAAATCTTCAATAAAGCAAAATTTTGGGATTTTGATTGATCTAAACCATCAATTCCAAATCAGGTTGATTTCAATCTTGGTTTAAGGAAATTCGTAAGTATTACCATGTAAGCATTTTCATTTTAGCATAAATAAATAGGAGAGTCAATACAAACCTCACATCCTGCCGCTTAAGTCGTCTTGCGTTCAACAAGAGCCAGCTGAAGTTTCACATGCTGGGGCGGACGGGAAGAATCCAGCATATGCGCCAATAATATTTCCACAGCAAGGCGTCCCGATTCATCCAGGTGCTGCCGGATGGTTGTCAGATCTGAATATTCAGCGGCATCGATATCATCAAATCCAATCACGGCAAGCTGTGTTGGAACATTTATACCCCGCTGACGTGCCTTCTTCAATACTCTCAACGCCTGTACATCCGAACTGGCGAAAATTGCTGTCGGCGGAGTGGGCAGATTCAATAATTCATCGACAGCCTGATTGGTTTCCTCCAGAGTGTCTGTGATCAGACGGATATAGTCATCGGGGATGTCAATACCCGCGCCCTTTAATTCCTGGCGCATTCCATTTAATCGGCGACCTGCCGGATGTATGGAATAATCCAAGGGCTCCTTGTCGCCTAAAAAAGCAATCCGCTTGTGTCCTTTTTGCAGAAGGTGCCTGGCTGCCAGCCGCCCGCCATAAAAATCATCAATTTCAATTGAGTTTAAACCCGGACAGGAATATTCAATCAATACGGTATCAATATTATGATCAATCAAACGTTGAGCTTCATCGTCGTGAACGGGCAGTGACATGAGTATCAAACCATCGAGATTTGCAGTCAGCGGGATGGATGAAAGAAAACCAGCCAGCCGGTTCAACGAATCCACAGAATAGATAATGAATTCATGATTGTATGGCGAAAGTGCGCTAGCGGCTCCCCGCAGCCTTTGGACAAACGATGGCGCAGTAAAAAAAGGTGTAATGACCCCCACCCGATTGGTGCGGGAAAGAGCCCTTGCACGAGCTTCAGCCTTGGGAATAAAACCAAGTTCGTCAATGGCTGCTAATACACGGCTGCGTGTATCAGCATTGACTTTTTCCGGCGTGTTTAATACCCGGGAAATGGTGGCAATACTGACTCCCGCTCTTTCGGCTACTTCATAAATGGTTGGTTTTTTTGAGTTTGGAACCATGTAAATTATCCTGTAAGCACTTTCAGTGTACACGAATCCCGTGTCCACGTCAAGATAATAAATCATCCTGACATAAAACAACGGACTGTTTACAAGGCAGTCCGTTGTTTTATGCTTAACAACGATTGATTCCTTTATTTTACGGAAGTTAATACCGCCTTCACTGCCAGGCGATACAGGTAGGAGTTTGTTTTTTCATTATAAACACGGCAGGTTAACAAGGTAAGCCAGGATTTTTCCTCATGTTTCAAGGGAGCCTGGCTGTCCGGATTGACATATAAAACCTGCCTGACATCATACCGGTATGTTTGTTCATTAAGATGGATCAGGATCTGATCTCCCCATTGCAGCTGGTTGATCTGATGGAATAACCCCGGTTTTCCAGCAGCATCATAAACATGCGCTGTCAGGACGGTGTTGCCCCTCCAGGTGGGGAAGGCGGTGCCATTTAGCCAGCCGACCTGGTCCGTCAACCAGTCCACATCCCAACTCCCATTTACCAGGGGCACCCCAACTATGTCAGCTTTGACTCCCAATGCGGGGATTTCCAGCCAGAGACTGCCCATTGCCTGGTATTTTAACTTCGCCGGTTGGGCATCCAAAACTGTCACCCGGCTGGGGGCAAAACCGGTTTCAGGCAGTACCACCTGCGAAACCCTCAATGCGACCGACGCCTCAACCCCATAAACATCCACCGCAGATCCTGGATCATAAAAACGTTCATGGGATAGCGGGTTGTATATCGACTGCGAATCACTAAAATCTCCAGGCAGACTGGTCCAAGCCAGAGAGGCAGTGTTGATGACTTCCCCACTGGAAGGCATGGAAATGACCCGTGCCTGGAATTCAATAATGGTTGTTTCGGATACGTTGTTGAAAACATCCCAACGAATTGATAATCGAGGTGCCATTAAATCAACCAATTCAACCGGCATTTGTCCGCTGACGAAACGCAGGCTGCCCGGTAAATATGATAGCTGTGCAGGTACAATGTCCGTCAATACAACATCATAGGCAGCACTATTGCTATCAGGCAGATGACCCAGCATCAGGCGGTAGGTGACAATTGAACCAACCATCACTTCCGCCGGGGTGACTGTCTTTGTCAATCCCAGTTCCGGTTCCACAATCACCACCCGTGGAGCAGCCATGGATAAAGCACCTCCACTCCATGTCCAGACTGCCTGATTATTTAAAGATACTCCTCTGAGGTTCTCAGCATTGTCCAGAACAACCGCCCAATACCTTACCTTTAAAACTTCATCCACCTGTTGGTTGACATTAGCCACCGAACCGAAATTCAAGGTCATTTTACGACCCGCATCCGCGGGATTGGAACTGCCAGCCGGCTCTGTGCTGATCACTCGCGCCAGGCTGCACACCTGATCCAGTGGAATTGGTTCTGCCACCAGGGTTTCCGGGGCATCGACTTCACAATCAACAAACGCCAGACCCTGATCCAAAATATCTGTCAACACCAGTGAATCCACTTGCTGCCCCTGTCGAATCACCAGCGACACTTCGTATTGCACCAGCTCGCCAATTGCCACTTCCGATCCGGTTGTTTCATCATGATTCGTCCCCAGAATTTGTTTGGCAGCAGAACCCAAAACATCGGTATCGGTGCCGGTATTATCATCCGGATTCAAATCATCGCCATTCTCACCATCATCGTTCACAATGGCAATATTAACAAACTCCGTTACGCCGTCCGGCAGGGGATTATCCACCTGGACAGTGACCGTGCGGGTGACGATTCCTCCAACAGGCAGATCGAAACTCACCCATGTGACTGTCCGGCTTGGATCATCAAATATTCCGCCATCACTGGCTTCAATAAAGGATAATCCAATGGGAAGAATATCCTGGACAAGTACGCCCGTTGCATCCTGTGTTCCCACGTTGGATATGGTGAGGGTGTAGGTGAGAACAGCACCCGGAGCAACCTGATTTAAATGATCGTCCTTGGTGATCACCAGATCCGGGGCGGCATCCACCGGGGTTGTATCATCATCCTCATTATTTCCCGGGGTCGGATCCCCGCCACTGGCGCCATCGTCCCCAATCACTGCCGTATTTTCAATTTGAGTTACACCGGATGGCAGTGGACTATCCAATCGGACAGCAAAGAGGACCGATCCACCAGCACCAGCTGCCACCGTGCCGATATCCAGATGGCAGTCGCTGCCCTGGTTGTTGTCCGGCTCACAGACCCAGCCATTCGTACTGGATCCCGGCTCAAAGGTCGTGTATTGCGGTACGGTATCGTGGATGACCACACCTGTCGCCTGATATGTACCGACATTGGCATAAGTCAGGGTATATACCACCACACCCCCGGGGGTGGCAGTCATTCCACCATCATCCTTCTGGATGGTCAGATCAGGCTGGCTGAAAATATCCGTATCGTCATCGCTGTTATTTTCTGGAGTTGGATCGACCCATCCCACCGGCATGGTCACGGTGACCAGGTTATACAGATCACCTGTTGCATCCGGGGATATGTTCGCCACTACGGTATAGATGATGCTTCCACCCGCCTGTATATCCACCGCATCAGTAAAGTCGCTGTTCCCGGTGTAGGAGTCACAGCCTGCCGCATTACTCATGGTACAGGTCCAGGACCAGCTGTTGAATTGCAGGGGAATGGCGTCAAAAATGCTCGCGCCGGAGACATCCGAAGGACCGGTATTATTCACGACGATCATATAGGTAAGGGTTGAACCTGGCGAATATGCCGTCACGCCGTCATCTTTGACTACTTCCAGGTCGGCTACTGGAATGGGATAAATGATCACAAGATCATCATCATCCTCGTCGTCACTGCCATTTCCCGGCGTCGAGTCAGAATCCTGCTGGTCAGCTGATGTAATTTCAGCATAATTTTCATATACCCCAGCCGGCTGAACAACCACATCATAATATAAATTGGTCGATTCATTGGCTGCCAGTGAATTAATCACCCAACTTAACCCCAAGCCTGACGGGTCCAGATCATTTCTCAGATCGCCTCCTGCGATTGTGCCGGGAACGTAACCAAATCCACTGGGGACGACATCCGTTACCAGGACATTGGTTGCATCCGCCGGACCTGCATTGGCAATCACCAGGGAAAATGTGATGGTTTCACCCACCAGGGGCAGGTAATTTGAAGTTTGTTTATCCAGAGAGAGATCAATATAGGGGATGGGAGTTTGTGTAAATGTGGAAGTGGGTGTGGGAGTTAATGTATCCGTGGGTGTCGGAGTAAATGTGGTTGTGACTGTCGGGGTTAATGTCTCCGTGGGTGTAGGTTCTTGAGTGTCCGTCGGTGTGGGGGTGAGCGTGTCGGTTGCCGTCGGTGTGTTGGTTGTCGTTACAGTGGATGTATAGGTTGGAGTCGGTGTGAGAGTATCCGTCGGCGTGGGGGTGAGCGTGTCGGTTGCCGTCGGTGTGAGAGTATCCGTCGGCGTGGGGGTGACCGTGTCGGTTGCCGTCGGGGTGATGGTTGTCGTTACAGTGGATGTATGGGTTGGAGTCGGTGTGTGAGTTTCAGTGGAAGTAGCTGTCGGGGTGGCTGAACTGGTTGGAGTGAGGGTATTGGTTGAGGTGATCGTGGGTGTAATTGTTTCAGTCGGGGTCGGCGTCAGTGTACTGGTCGGCGTCGAAGTAATGGTCTGGGTGGCTGTAGGTGTCGGGGTTGGGTTCAATGCAGTTACGTTGACTCCGATACCAAAGTCGCTATTGTAGTGATAACTGTTGCCGGAAAAATCATAAATCAAACCGGAAACATAAGCAGGTCCCTCGCTCAATATTCTGACGATGTACCGCGCCACACCATTCCCGCCCACTTTTCCTGTTCCGCTGCAGGTTCGTGTGATGGGATCCCAACCACAACCATCCTGGTACATTCGATCCGAAGTATATCCGGGCGGCGCTGTATAGGTGGCAGAAATGGATTCGATCTGGAATATAACATTGGGAAAGTTTAAAAAAGCTTCCAGCTGTTCATAACCATTTGTTGATGTACTATGGGAGAAAACAAATTCGTACGAATTTCCAACCACAACGGAATAATTGGGATAAGCACCGCCGCAGGGAAAAGTTCCCACCGGTGGATTGGTCTGATTGCAGGTAATGCTGGTGATTGAATTTCTGTTTTGTGAAACCAGGCGTTCAATATACAAATATCGTCCGGCTGGAGTGGAAACGGGTGCAAGCCCATCCGCAGCAGCCGTAATATGGTATTGGCGTGAGGTGGTATATGCCGCGGAGTCCCGCGTAATCTGGATATTGTAATAGAAATCCCGGCAGGTTCCATTTGGCAAAGATGGGATCGTGAGTGTATTATATGATCCAGGTACAAAGTTAATAAATGTGTTGGTGCTGTCCCAGACCATTGCAACAATCAAATCAATTGCCGGTTCATCACCGGTATTGCATATCCTCGCCCCCACGGGAAAAGTATCCGGACCGTCAGCAGGCTTATTGCTGTCCAGCCCAATGACATCCCAGGTGATGGGTGTGATAGTCAAAATTGCCGCGCCCTGGGCGGCGGTTGGTGACATCAGTCCAAGCGTTCCAACGATAAACACAATAATGACAAGAATCAAGACATGCCCCCGGGCATTTTTTTTCATGTGCCACCTTGACTTGTAGGATAGATAAGGGATTAATTTAAATTAATCATACCATAAGAGGTATGATTGGTGTATATTACAATATCACAATTATTATGTTCAATGTGCAGTTTGTTTTTTTTATAACCTGCCCCGTTAGGCAGACGGGCACAAGATAATTGATTTAAAACCAGATCCGGAATGTTTTAATTTCAAATGGACGAATGGGGAAGGTAATCCCTTGTTCATCATATTGAACCGGTTGGAATTCCTCCTCCATGAGGTTGCACTCCACTGCCCTGCACAGAGATTTGCAGAAATTCACCCGCACAGCAGGATTACTCATCTGCTGATATTCATAAAACCGCACCACCCAACCATCCCCATTGGCGGCTTCTTTCACTGTATCCAGGATGACATGTTCAGCGTCCACCGCAGCCAATGATAATTCCAGCGGCAGGGTGGATTCCGAACCAGCCCTGAAACCGTTTTTTGTGAGAAGTGGCACATTTAACTCAGCCGCCCTCCGGGTGACATCCCCCACACGCCAATCACCGGCATGGGGCAGCAAACTGTAGGTGAAATAATGCATGCCTTGATCCGCCTGCGGGTCCGGTTCAATTGCGGATTTAATTAATGTCAAGCGCATCACATTGCCCTTGATATCATAACCATACTTGCAATCATTCAGCAGAGCAACACCATAATTCCCCTCAGACAGGTCCGCCCACCGGTGCGCGCAAACCTCAAAACGTGCCCAATCCCAGCTGGTGTTCCAGTGAGTGGGGCGTTCCAGGTTGCCAAACTGGATTTCATAGGTGGCGCGTGTGGAACGGATGTCCACCGGGAAGGCAGCTTTCAATAATACTTGTTGTTCGTGCCAGTCAACTTCGGTTATAAAATCAATCCGCGGTTGGTCGCAATAAATTTGAATCCGCTGGATGAGGGTGGATTTTCCAAACCTCCATACCAGCTTCAAGGTGCCCCGCAGTGGTCCTTCCTCCTCCACCACAGCATCGACCAGATCAGTGATTTCCTGCATTTTTTCCTGGTAATAGATATCAATATCCCAGGCATCAAAATTCATGGGTCGATCTTCAAAGGTTTGCAGAACATTGCCGCGTTCCCCCGCAGCCAGGATCTCCCTCCCATGGCGGCGGTCAAAAATGGATTCGATCTGACCATGAGGATTGAGTCCAATAACATAATACTGGGATTCCAACCGGGTGGGTGTTATCAGGAGTTCGTTTTTTGCCTTTACCTTCGCATCCGTCCATGAATAAGCCTGGTAACCCAGCGATGGAATCCCTTGCACTGCAACCAGAAGATGTTTTCCGCCATCTTTTTCGACAGACTGGGAGATCATGGGGACGCCATTTAATTTTTGCAATGTCCTGCCAGTCATTTCCGGTGGGATGGGAATTTCCACCAGATCATTCCGCTGCCAGGACAGCGAATTAAAAACCACCAACCCTTCCGGAATCGGCATATTCTCAACCAGGAGATTGGAAGAACGAATCACAACATCATTGCCAATCGTAGCAGCCTCGTCCAGTTCCCTGAGGGTATCCTCATATACCGGGTGAATGGAGGAACCCGGTAAAATATCATGAAACTGGTTCACCAGGATGGTCTCCCAACCGGAGTTCAATTCCTCCGCCGGGTAGTCCGACGATCCGGTCAGGAGGTCTGCCAGGCTTGCCATCCATTCCGCATTATGATAAAGAATTTCGGCTTTCCGGTTGGCTCGCTTGACTGCCGCCTGTGATGTATAGGTGCCGCGGTGATATTCCAGGTAGAGTTCACCATCCCAGACCGGTACATCCTGTCCCGCCAGGCGCTCCTCCAACCGCTCAAAATATGGTTCCGCCTTACCCAGTTTTACACAGGGCTGACCGGGTAAATTCCGCTGCGCCAGGGCTGATTCGAGCATCTCACGGGTGGGTCCACCGCCGCCATCCCCCCAGCCAAATGCCAGCAACAGCTCATCATTGAGATCCTTTTGCTGATATTCCTTCCAGATTCCCTGCACATCCTGCGGTCGGGTCAACCCGTTATAGGTATAAAAGCGATATTCTCCACAAGGGGTGGTGACAAAATGAGTCAACACCTCGGAACCATCCAACCCACGCCAGTGAAAGGTATCATAAGGAAAGCGGTTGAATTGCGACCAGCTGATCTTGGTGGTCATAAAATATTTCAAGCCGCTTTTCAGAATTATTTGCGGAAGCGCTGCGGAGTAACCAAACACGTCCGGCAGCCATAACAATTCCATCACCCGGTTAAATTCATCCCGCACGAATTTCCTGCCATGCAGAAACTGGCGGACAAGTGATTCCCCGGAAGGGCAGTTGGTGTCCATCTCCACCCAGGTACCGCCTGTTATTTCCCATTCCCCCCTGGCTATCTTCTCCTTCACCCGTTCATACAGTTGTGGATGATCCTGCCTGAGGAATTGATAGAGCGCTGGCGAGGAATGAAGGAAGCGGTAATCCGGATACTGGCGCATCAGGTGCAGGACGGTGGCAAAGGTGCGCGCCGCTTTTTCCCGTGTGTGGCACATCCGCCACAGCCATGCCATATCCAGGTGCGCATGACCCACACAGGTCACCACCGGTTTAATTTCCGTAAAACCTGACCATTCCTCCATTTTATTCTGCAAATCGTCAAGCGCTTCCCGGACTGTTTCGTAAAAAGACTCTGAACCCGGATTGATAAAATTAATCAGTAGAAATGCCTGGTAAAGCGACTGCAATATGCGAATTCGGCGCAAGTCATTCTCGTCAAGCGTCCGTACCACCTGGATCAGGGTACTGCCAAGATAATAAACCTTCTCACAGGCTTCGTCCCGGCAAACCAGTCTTGCCAGGCTGAACCTCCTCTGATCCGGCGCTCCCATGACCCCACTCCAGGCTTTCAGGGCAATTGTAAATTCACCCTTCTGAATATATTCAGGCGGAAGCCAGGCTTCCTCATGCCATCGATCCAATCCCTGCAGCTCGATGCCATTCACATACAACATGGTTTCAGCTGATGATTCAGATCCATCACAGGATCCCATTTTGAATTCCAGCCCCAGGCATTGATTTTCCCAGCCGGCGGGGATGGCTGCTTTCAATCGAAACCAGGCGGTGACATCATAACCGCCCCAACTACCGCCCACCTGGAAATCCTCCCAGCTTGCATCATCAAAGTCAACCTTTTCCGCACCGGGGCAATCCCCAACATGATATTTAAACTTCGGAAAATTAAATTCACCTCGAATGATTTGTTTATAAATTTGCTGAAGCTGGATTTCCAGTTTTTCAATTGTGAAGAATGCCATGGGGCTCTCCTTGCAGGGGTTTTATGCGCGCATCTTTTTCAAAGACATCTCGAAATATTGGGTGGCACAATCAATCAGCCCACTTCCGGCGGGGGCGGTAAACAGCTTTGTCCAATAAATCGGTGAGGGTATTCCCCGGCAGACTAACTAATGAAATCCCCGCACTACGGGAAAGAACCAGCATGCGGCAGACCACCTCCAGTGTATGCAGGGCGGCGACAGCTTCCTTGATGGACTCATCCACAACCAACACACCATGATTATTCAGGATGAGGACATTGGCATGCGCCACCCCTTTACGGACTGATTCTGCCAGCTCAGTGGACCCTGGATATAAGAAATCCACCCGCACCACCCGTTCCAGGTAGTAAACGGCTTCTGCGAACAGATCATTGGGAATATCCACATCTGAACAGGCAATCAAGGTGGAATAAAATGGTGAGGCGTGCAGCACGGCATTAACATCCGGGCGATCCTGATACACAGCCCGGTGAAACGGCACCTCGATGGAAGGTTTACCGATACCCCTCACCAGAACACCATCAAGGTTGCATTCCAGGAAGTCTGTATCCATCAATTCTCCCAGGTGGGTGCCGCTGGCAGTGATGAGGAAACTTCCTGCCGAGGTTCGGGCGCTGATATTTCCACTGGAACCCCAGGTCAGGGCATTATCAAAAAGATATGCACCGGCAGCCTGCAATTGCTCAATGATTTCTATTTTCATCAAACCCTCCAGTCCAAACCCGGCAGGTATACTTTCAATTTTGATATTGTTAACTCAAACATGAACCGGTGATCATCAAAAGCATTAAAAGATCCATTGTCATCTACTAAATCATACCATTTTTCACGGTTTCATATCACCGTACACCTTGTGCCTTAAAATTCATTCCCTGCAAATGAATATCCAGTATCATGAATGGTGAACGAGGTGAGGTATGACATTATTCATCGGCTTGGACATCGGTGGGACCAAATTCATGGTTGCAGCAGCAGACTCTACTGGACACATCCTCCGCAAGGTGCGGGCGGAGCCTTCGGATAATCTGGAAACCGATCTCAATACGATTCATCAGATGATTGAGGAGGTTTCCGGGGGGAAGCCCATTGGTGGAATGGGAGCAGCAGTAGGGGGTCCTTTGGACTGGCGAAGTGGAATGGTCTCCCCGCTGCATCAACCTGCCTGGCGGAGCGTTCCCCTCAAGGAAATCATGGAAGAACGTTATGACTGCCCATTCTCCGTGGATGTGGACACCAATATTGCCGCCCTGGGTGAATATGCATTCACCCGCATCACTTCACAGAGGTTCCTGTATATCACCATCAGCACCGGGATGGGAGGTGGTTTTCTGATTGATGGAAAAATCTACCGCGGGGCAAATGGAATCCACCCGGAAATCGCCCATCAGATGGTGGAATGTCGATCCATGAATCCCGCCGGCATCCAGTGTGAATGCGGAGTCACCCGTTGTCTGGAAGCACTCATCTCCGGCAACGGCATCCGGCGGATTTACCGGAAACCGGCGGAAGAACTCGAGCCGGAGGAATGGCAGGAAGTGGCGTACAACCTTGGGCAGGGCTTGCGCAACATGGCTGTATTTTATACCCCTGACCTGATCCGGATTGGCGGTGGAGTGGCTCTCGGAGGTGGGGACCATTTCATTCAACAGGCTGCAGATGTAATGCACTCCCACCTGCGGATTGTTCCCCCGCCAGTGGTAGAATTGAGCCGGTTGGGGCATGTTGCCCCCCTGCAAGGCGCGTTGTTTGTCGCCAGGCACGGATTAAATGAATAAAATCATCTTAACGAAGATGTGTGGTTGAGAAATTATCCCATTTGTGGAGCCGGATATGAACGATGCATTTGATGGGTATCTTTCCCCGTTTGGCTGGCGGTATGGCAGCCCGGAAATGCGCAGACTATGGAGTGAAAACAACAAGCGCCTGCTCTGGCGGCAGATCTGGCTGACACTGGCACGCGTCCAATCCGGCTACGGTTTGGTTTCAACAAAGCAGATTGCCGACCTGGAAGCCCACGCCCGGGATGTCGATGTACCCAGGGCTTTGGAAATCGAAGCCGAAATCCGGCATGACCTGATGGCGGAGTTGAAGACATACGCCGAACAGGCACCGATCGGCGGCGGTATTTTACACTTGGGCGCCACTTCGATGGACATTGAAGACAATGCCGATGCCCTGCGTCTGCGGGAAAGCCTCACCCTGCTGGTTTCCCGCTTGGAGACCCTTTTACTGGCTCTGGCGGAACAGGTGGATCAATACGCAGACCTGCCAGTAATGGCATTTACCCATCTCCAGCCGGCGGAACCCACAACCCTGGGTTACCGGCTGGCAATTTACTGTCAGGACTTGCTGGAAGACTGGCGCCTGCTCATCAGCCTGCGCGATGGGGTGCGCGGCAAGGGTTTCAAAGGTGCCGTCGGTACCGGAGCAGCCTATGGTGACCTGATCGGGATGGAGAATTTGACTTCGTTTGAAGAACAAATGAGTACAGCATTGGAATTGCCTTTTTTTCCGATTGCCACCCAGACCTATCCCCGGCGGCAGGAATATGTCGTCATCAGCGCAATTGCAGGGCTGGGAAGTTCTGTGTACAAGCTGGCATTTGACCTGCGCTTTCTGCAATCCCCGCCCATCGGTGAACTCAACGAACCGTTTGGCAGCCGGCAGGTGGGTTCATCAGCGATGCCCTTCAAACGCAACCCCATCCTGGCGGAGAAAATTGATTCCCTGGCACGGGCATTATCGGTCATGCCGCAGGTGGCATGGGGCAATGCAGCCCACTCACTGCTGGAACGCACCCTGGATGATTCCGCCAACCGCCGGACGCTTCTACCGGAAGCCTTCCTGTCGGCTGATGAATTATTGAACACCGCCCTGAAGATTGTGAAGGGATGGGTGGTGAATACGAATGCCATCCGGCGCAACCTGGAAATTTATGCACCCTTTGCCGCCACGGAAAGGGTGATGATGGCTGCCGCCCGGCGTGGTGCAGACCGCCAGGTTTTGCACGAGCGCCTGCGGGAACATGCGCTGGCAGCCTGGACAGAGGTGCAGGCAGGCAAACCCAACGATCTGATAAGCCGCATTCAGCAGGATGAGGAAATCACCCGGTATCTGCCGGCAGCGGAAATTACCTCGCTGGCAAGTGTGGTGGATTACATGGGCAGCGCACCCCAACGGGCTCGCGCCCTGGCGGATGCCGTCCGCAAATCCATATTTGCCTGATTGACCCATGGGTTTCATTCATAAATCACCAGCCATTACGAATGGGCGGACACTGTAATCGCGCTGGTATTCACCCGGTTGGATGACCGGATGACGCCGGTGAAATTCAATTCAGCCGGGAAAATCCCCTGTTTCACCACCGGCATGCTGCCCAATACCGACTCCACCGCCCGGCGCAACAATTCTGCATACCGCACCAGGTCCAGCGTGCGGGGATCGGGACGTTCATGCAGATCCCAGG
>ERZ1026805.291-NODE-291-length-36461-cov-8.220650_pt1 | contig 36461 bp, 34 predicted proteins | sample MGYA00520883_ERZ1026805 | MGnify/ENA primary metagenome ERZ1026805 (study PRJEB33270, sample SAMEA104284476) | anaerobic digester metagenome | biome: Anaerobic digester microbiome; feature: mesophilic sludge digester; material: Anaerobic digester biomass | place... | reverse complement strand
TCACAAACCCCTCCCGCATTTCGAGAGGGGTTTGTCATTGATTGTTTTATCCCAACAGGGGAATGATCAACCCTGCACAACCTGGCGGATGACCATCACCACCTTGCCCATCACGCGCAGATGGCGGGGATTGTCAATATAAATGGGTTTCATGGTGGGGTTGGCGGGCTGGAGCCGGACGCGGCTTTCCTCCTTGAAGAAATACTTGAGGGTGGTCTCATCCCGGTCATCCAGCCAGACGGCGACCATGTCACCGTTGTTGGCTTCCACAGCCGGTCGCAGGATGATGATGTCTCCATCATTGATCATGGCGTCAATCATGGAATCTCCCTTGACCTCAAGGGCAAAGAGCTCGCTGGGTTTTTCGCGCACAGGCAGCATGGAGCGCGCCACATCCACGGATGAATCAGGTCCAAAGTAGCCGGGGCTGCTGTCAGCAAGCTGCGGCATGGGGATGGGCTCACTGGCGACAATCCGCCCCAGGAGGGGGATGGAAACCATGTCCCGCAATGCAGCCAGGGTTCCGCGTGAGCGGGTGGTTTTCTTGCTGGCTGTGACAGCACCAGCTGGGATTGGCTGTAAAATGCAGATACTGCGCGAGATATGACCATCGCGGCTGATGTGTCCCATGTCTTCCAGTTGGCGCAAATAATAATCCACCAATGAGGTGGATTTGACCCCTATATAATCGCCGATTTCCCGGATGGAGGGGGAGTATCCGCGCTGATCCTGAAAGTCGTGGAGAAACTCCATGATGCGGGTATGCCGTTCGGATAATTTCTTGACTCTGGGCGACACTGCTACCTCCTTAATCAGAACAACCGTTCATATGCAGATATTATATACGAACAATTGTTCTGTGTCAACAGCCATTTTGACAATATATCCCCCTTTTTCAGACTAATATGGGATTATTTACGCTTTTACCACCTAAAAAAACACCCCGCATTTGAAAAAATGCGGGGTGGGGCAAGGCTTTTCCTGGTTAATCAGCATCCCGTTCACGCAGGTGGGGGAAGAGAATGACATCCCGGATGGACGGGCAATCTGCCAGCAGCATGACCAGCCGGTCCACACCAATTCCAAAGCCGCCGCTCGGCGGCATGCCCATTGCCATGGCGCGCAGATAATCCTCGTCCATGGGGTTGCGTTCTTCATCGTTTATGTCATAGGCGCGACCCAGTTCCAGGAAGCGGGATTCCTGGTCGATGGGATCATTCAACTCGGTAAAAGCATTGCATAATTCCATGCCGCAGACAAAGCCTTCGAACCGTTCCACCGTGGTGGGATCACCGGGGATGCTCTTGGCAAGCGGGGAGATATCCCGCGGGTAATTGTAAAGGAAGGTGGGCTGGATGAGGGTGGGTTCCAGGTAATCACCCAGCATGCTGTCGATCAGTTTACCACGCGGTTGATCGGGTTTGACGGGGAGACCGTGTGCCTGCATGGCTGCAGCCAGGCTTTGAGTATCGGGATGGGCGTTAATGTCAATGCCGGTCACTTCCATCAAACTCTGACTCAATTCCACCCGTTTCCAGGGTGGGGTGAGGTCAACGCTGTGACCACGGAACTGGATTGTATGGCGACCGAGCACCTTCTCAGCGACGAAGGAAATCATCGTTTCGGTCATATCCATGACTTTGAGATAGTCAGAGTACGCCATGTAGAATTCAAGCTGGGTGAATTCAGGATTGTGTTTGTAGGAAACACCCTCATTGCGGAAGTCGCGTCCAATTTCATAAACCCTGTCCAGTCCACCCACCAGTAATCTCTTCAGGTACAGTTCGAAGGAAATGCGCAGATACAGCTGTTGTTTCAACTGGTTGTGCTGGGTAATGAATGGGCGGGCGGCAGCACCGCCGTAAATGGGCTGCAGGATGGGAGTTTCCACTTCCAGAAAACCGCGTTCATCCAGGAAATGACGCAGGGCTGCCAGCGTGGCAGCGCGGATCCGAAAGACTTCACGTACTTCGGGGTTTACCGCCAGGTCGGCATACCGTTGGCGGTAACGGGTTTCGGGGTCACTGAGGGCGGCATGGCGCACAACTTCGCCATCCACGACTTCGTCCTTGGCAGCAGGCAGGGGGGTGATGGCTTTGGCTAACATGCGGAAGTTATGGACCTGCAGACTCACCTCTCCGGTGCGGGTGCGAATCATCAAGCCGGAGGCTTCGATGAAATCACCCAGGTCAAAATCATTCCGAAACCGGGCAAGCTCTTCCTCACCCACATCGTTGATCCGGAAGAAAAGCTGAAGGCGACCGGTGCTGTCCTCGATGTGGGCGAAGCTGAGTTTGCCCATGTGACGCAGGGAACGCAGCCTGCCAGCCAGTGTGGCTTGCACAGGATCACCTGATGCTTCCGCGGCTTCAAATGCCGTTATGGCTTGCCGGGCATTGTGAGTAACATGAGAACGGGTTGGATAGGGGTTGATTCCCTCCGCCTGCATGCGCTGCAGTTTTGCAAGCCGAATTTTTTCTAGTTCTGATCGTTCCATCGATAATTCCTTTCAATCATATTCCTTGTTTCAAAGAAAAGCCCCGCCCCTGGTAATTGGGCGGGGCTGAATGAGCCTTTTTTTCTTACACCACTTTGAGTACATCCACTACAAAAGCACCCGCCGGAGCATCCACCTGGACCCGGTCGCCCAACTTATGATTGAGAAGAGCACGACCGAGCGGAGATTCATTGGAGATCTTGCCATGGACGGGATTGGCTTCAGCGGCACCCACAATTGTAAAAACATCCGATTCGGAAGTTCCTTCCTTCTGGATGGTGACCGTTGAACCTACCTGGATGACTTCATGGGTGGCTGGACCTTCGCTGATGACCCGGGCAGTCGCCAGCAGGACTTCCAATTCCTTAATGCGTCCTTCTACAAACGCCTGTTCATTCTTCGCTGCTTCGTACTCGGCATTCTCAATCAACTCACCGCCTTCCATGGCTTCATGAAGGCGTTGGGCGATTTCCTCCCGCTTAACTGTACGCAAGTAATCGAGTTCGTCCTGTAATTTTTTTTGACCTTCCTGGGTTAAAAAGGTGGTGGGTGGCATATCTGCTTCCTCTGTGTTGGCTATTACCGATCGAAACCGGCATTTGGGGAGGTGTTAATAAAACAAAAGAAAACCTCTCCATCTGGAGGGATTTCCCGACTAATCATTTGCATTAAGTGTCAATAGTTTACCATAAACTTAAATGAATGACAAGCGCTTATTTTACAAACTGTCATAAACATTGGGATCAGGGCGTGGGGGTGGCAGCAACTGGTGGGAAAAATTCCATGGAAGCCAGAACAGCTTCAAACCAGGGTTCCAACTCCGCCCATTTCCCGGTGTCCGCCACACCCATGATCAGAAAATGTTGTCCGGGTTCCGGCACAAGGACTGCCATCCGCCCCTGCATTTCCAGGTTTTCCGGCGATCCTACCAGCTCCATGATCGCTCCATCCACCCCGCTGATGTCGATTTCCTGGGTGTCAGTGGATAGATAATCCAAACCGTGCAGATAGAGGGTGAGATAATCAAGAGCGGTCATGTTTTTTCGGGCAGGGTCAAAAGAGCCGGTCATGAAGAGCCCCGGACCGGTTGTCGGATTGCCTTCCGGAGCAATCAGGAGGGTCAACTGCTTGCTTGTCTGGGTGTTAAACTCCGGGATGGTACGATAGGTGTAACCACCCGGTTCGTTACGCACCTGGTCACCCAGCGGAGGACCGGATGGTGTGGCTGTGGGTTGATTGATGGCAGTAATATTTCCACAACCGGCAAGGGTGACTGCGAGCAGCAGAATAATCCAAATGGACAGGAAACGCATTTTCATTTATTAAACCTCTATGATGATCGGGTGACAACTTGATTACGTTATTAGTTCATGTTGTTGAACAGTTCCCAATGATACCCTTAAATGGAATTCTTGTAAAAAGACTTCCTGCGGGCAAAGATTCCAAATTACCGTGATGATGTGAATATCCGGGATGACATGGTCTTTCCCGGATATCCATTGAAGAGATAAATGGGGTTATTTTCCGTTTAGAAATTTCCCGAAAAAGCGGGTGAAATAAATATATTCTCCAGCATGGTTGGGATTGGCGGCATCCCATTGGGTTGCAAAGGTCGCCACCACGTCATTGGCATCCAGTTTTGCACCATTACTGAAAACAACTCCATAACGCAGTTCAAATGTCCATTCAGTCATATCTGCATTGGACGACCAGTATTCCGCCAATCCAGGTTCCACGCCCACCCCGCCGAGACCGTATTCAGTCAAAGTGGAATAGAGTAAATGCCCAATGCGCAGGGTGTCTGCACTGGATTCATCAGCGATCCACAGGGAGGTGGGAGCAGTATCCTGGACAAAGGTCAATGTGTTATCCGGTGTGGTCATCAGGTTAAAGCTCTCACTGATTGGACCGATGATGACATTTCCAACCTCGGATGATGCCGCCAGTGAGGAATTGGCGTGCGCCAAAGGGATCAATGGCGCATGGGTTTTTATCAGATTGTTGACAATGTCATATTTCAGTTGGCGTTCGGCAGGGTCAACTGTGCTGCTGGCTGCTTCGATGGCAGCGACAAGGTCCGGGTACAATGAACCGAACCGCTGTGAATTGAAAATGAAATTATGATTGTAAAAGCTGGTTGCATCCGGGAAGTCAGCGGTAAATCCATCAATATAAAATGGCACCTCACCGGCATCAACCGCATTCCTGACCTGGTTCAGGGTCAGGCGGTTGAATTTGACTTTGATCCCGACTTTTTTTAGCTGGGATTGAATTTCAAACGCCACCAGGTTGGGATTGGGCAGCGCTGCGGTACTCTCATTGGTGTACATCAGGATGAGGGGTTGCGAAAAATCGTAGCCGGCTTTCTCCAACAATTCCCGGGTTTCCTTGAGGTTGGTATCATGCCAGCGGAGCATGGATGTATATCCCGGGGAAAGGATTGTGGGCACGAATTGTTGAGCCAGCAGTGATCCCATCGGAAAACAATTGCTTTTAATGATTTCCCGATCGAATAATTTGGCAAACGCCAGGCGCACATTTTCATTATCAAAAGGAGGCAAATCACGGTTCATGCCGATATATGCGATGTTCAGGGAGGGACGTGCATAAATTGAATAGATGGGATTCGAGCGGAACAGCTGTGATCGCATATCAAAGTCATCCATCAAATCTGCACGCCCTGCCAGCAATTCCGTCTGCCGCATGCCGCTTGAAGCCGCCCAGCGGATGACCAGTTCCTGCAGGCGCGGGGGAACTCCCCAGTAGGCAGGATTGGGTTCCAACACCAGGGAGCTTGCCGGATTCCATTCCTTAACCCGGAAAGGACCGGAATACACACCGCTTTCAATAATGGCATCCGCCTGCCCGCCGGAACTGTTTAACACTTCGGTATCCTGGATGGCAAAAGTGGGAAATGCCACCTTTGCCGGGAAACCTGCATCCGGTGTGCACAGGGTGAACCGCACAGTGGAGGAGTTGATGGCTTCGATTGAATAAATTTCACCCCCATAACTGCAATCATGGGCAGTTACTGACAATGCGTTATAACCGGCTTCCGGTTGGGCTTGCGCCGGGTCAGCCGACTGGCAGGCGCTGAGGATCAGACTGAGGATGATCAAACCCGCAACCAATAAATATGAATCAATGCGCTTCACATTGTGCCCTTTCTGTCGTTTCCCGCTTGGGACGGATGAACGCTTTTCATTATAAGTCTTCAACCCGGGATGTCAAATAAAACGGAGCACCACAGCCCCAAATTTGCATAATTGTAAACTTGGGGGTAGAATTTGGGCGGAGGTTTGCCAATGGATGTCATGATCACCGCGGGGGGAATTCCCCGCCAGGACGAACCGTTGTACTCGTACACACAGGGCGGATATAAAGCCATGCTGGATATAGCCGGCAAGCCAATGATTCAATGGGTCATTTCAGCTGCGGATGCATCACCGCTGGTGGATCGAATTGTATTGGTGGGTCTGCTGCTTGCCATGGATATTACTTGTGAAAAACCAGTCGCATTCGTTGAAAACCAGGGTGAAATGATTGCCAATATCCAGGCTGGAGCCCAGGAGGTTCTGCGGTTGAACCCCGCCGCCGAAAAACTTGTCCTGCTCTCCTCGGATATTCCAGCCATCACCACCCAAATGGTGGATTGGTTTATCGGTGCAATCAACGAAACCGACCATGACCTGTACTACAGCATCATCCAACGGGATGTGATGGAAGCCCGTTTTCCCGGATCCCGGCGGACATATACGCGCATGAAGGATGGTGAATTTTGTGGCGGGGATGTAGTGGCGATGCGTCCCCAGACAATTCTGCGGGACAGCCCCTTATCAGTGAAATTGACTGCGGCGCGCAAAAGTTCCCTCAAACAGGCTTCGCTGCTGGGGTTTGATACCCTGTTTCTACTCCTGCTCCATCAACTTTCCTTGAAGGAAGCCGAAACGATTGTCAGCAAACGCCTTGGAATTCGTGGACGGGTGATTGTATTCCCCCATGCGGAAGCAGGCATGGATGTTGACAAACCTCATCAATTGGAAATGTTGAGGGCGGACCTTGCCGGAAAAAACCCAGCCTGAATATTCGCAAAACCTTCGGATAAAATGGCTGTTGGAATGGGATGAAAGACTTTCCACACAGCTGCGTGTCCCGGCTGCATCCCGCTGGCGCCGGTTTTCCGGAGCGCTGCTGGCGCATTCCGGTGATTCCTGGTTTTGGCTGGCGGGTTTGTTTGTGGTGTGGCTGATCGCCAGAGGGGATTGGCATCTGCGATCTGCCATGCTGGCAGTGGGGATTTTGGTGATGGCGGTGCTGGTGATGGGCATCAAGCTGACCGTCAGGCGTAAACGCCCGGATGGGGATTGGGGCATGCTCTATCGCTCCACCGATCCGCATTCCTTTCCCTCGGGTCATGCCGCTCGGGTGGCTCTACTCGCAGTGATGACCTGGGGGCTGGGTCCGACCTGGTTGGGATTGATATTAACCTTCTGGGCACCGTTGGTGGCGTTGGCACGCGTCCGCATGGGTGTCCATTACCTCTCGGATGTCGTGGTGGGAATGCTAATGGGAATTGTGGGGGGACTGGCAATGTTGCTGCTGCAACCTCTGCTGGTGGCGGCATTTCCATTTGTGTTCCACCGGTAAACTTCCTGATGTTAAAGTACTATGCGCTCCGGGGAAACATGGAGCGCATAGTGGATGTATTCAATTGGGATGAGAATTAGCGTAATGCCTGGGGAGCCATTGCCGGCATTCGATGGAACAATCGCACGGGTTTATATTCCATGATTGGCTGAGGTTTAACCAAACCATAACGGGACGCGCCCAGTTGCAGAATTTCCAGGATCAGATCCTGGTAGCTGAGACCGGCGGCATTGGCAATTACGCATAGGTCGCTGAAGCCCGGAGTGAGCCCGGGTAAAGTATTGATTTCGAGCAGCCGCGGCTTGTCTTCACCATCCAGGCGGATATCCACCCGCGAGACATCCAGTGCACCCAGCACGGTATGTGCCTGGATGGCAAGTTCCTGCAGTTCGGATGCCAATTTCATGCTGATGGGGGCGGGGCAAAGGAATCCGGGTATGCCGGAATCACCGGGATGCAGGGATTTGGCAGCGTGTCCGTAAACCCCCGGGGTGACGGATACTCCGTTGTCCACTTCCAGCACGGGCAGGTGGAGGAATCCATCGGCACCATAGAGACCCGGGCGGCGGGAAAACATCTGGGCATCCGCACGCCCCAGGACACCCACGGTAAATTCGCGTCCGGGCAGGTACTCCTCTGCAAGGGCAGGCTGGTGGTAGTTTTCAATCACCCAGGAGACGCGGCGGCGAAGTTCATCTTCATTCCGCACAATACTCGAGTCATCCATCCCCATGCCGGTTCCCTCCCGGGCAGGCTTGACGAAGATGGGAAAGTGCATGTCCGGGTTTAAAGCTTCCATGCCGGTGGTGAATTCCTGGAAGGCTGCCGTTGGCAATCCTGCATCCCGCCAGATCCGCTTGGTCATGGTTTTATCCAATCCAACCGCATTTGCCAGCACGCGGGAGGCAGTGTAGGGGACACCCAGCAATTCCAACAAAGCCGGAACCTGGGCTTCACGCCCATCGCCGCGAATTCCTTCGGCGATATTGAAACAAATATCCGGTTGTATTTCCCGTAGAAGATATGGGAGGTGGTCATCGGCAGGCAGGAAGATGGCAGTGTGTCCACCCGTTTCAATTGCCGCCCGGATGGCGTCAATTGTTTCCCGTCGGTCGAACTCCGCTCCAGCGTCTGCAGGTCCATCAATCGGGATTGCGGTTTCCCCCTTTAGGTTCGCAATCACGGCGACCTGCCATGCAGTTGCCGGACGCGGCTTGGTACTGGGAGGCTTGTCCTCTTCTGCCAGTTCCTGTTCGTACTTGATTTCGGGTTCCATTCTTTACTCAAACTCCTGTAAAATGGTTGTTGAATTAATCAACAGCAGCATAGTATAGTCCAATTGCATCAAAATGCAAGAGGTGAATTTCATTTATTTTTGATCAATTTTCAATCAATTTTCAAACATTGCGAGGTGAGATGATCATCCAGATTGTTAAAATTACCGTGAAATCGGGCAGTGAAAAGGAATTTGAACAGGCTGTGGCGGACTTCATCCTGACAGTCCGGCAAAACGAACCGGACTGCCTGGGTTTCCAGGCATGCAGTTCAGTGGATGAAGCAGGAGTTTATTATCTTTATGAACAATATGTGGATGAAAAAGCCCTGGGGTTTCACCGTTTGACCCCCCACTTTAAAGCATTCTCACAGGATTATCTGCCGCAGGTGGTTACGGGGCGTGAACGAATCCTGTGCACCTGGCTGGCAGGCGACTTGAGCTGATCGCGGCAGATCAGCTGATGGTTGCCGCCGCCCCATATTTTTGACGCAATAATATATAAATTCCAGGCAGGCAGAACCATGCCAGCAGCAGCAGACCGATGATGGCATCGATTTTCAACCCATTGTTCCAGGAATAACCCAGTGGCTGATGAAAAAGATCCGGGAACATTAAGATATAGATAATCCAACTGACCAGAAAACCGGCAGGCAGTACAATCATCCGCTGCCAGAGATGCCGGACTCGCAGATATCCCACTGCCGCCGGCAATAACGCTAGAATGACGATCCCCTTATAAATTTCTTCGATGGGGACGCCCTCCAGGATGATGATATACGAAAACCCCATCCATCCCAGGTACAGATATCCCAGTCGGGTGGGATCCTGCTGCATGTTCAACCAGAGGGGGCGGAGAGGGTTAATCCGGCTGGCAAGAAAAATGATCAGGAGGGGCAGCAAGGTGTAGAACAGCGCCATCCAGATGATTCCATGAAATCGAAACAGGGCAATAAGCATCCCCACACTGCCAATGGCTGTGAGGAAACCCATGAAAAGCAGTGACCAATCCGGAAAGTGAAGAAAACCGGACCATATGATGATTCCCAGGATCAAAACCAGGAACACAATCGGGATGATGGTTGCAACGGTATCGGAAATGATGTGGAATTGCGCCATGCTCGTGGAGTAAGCAGCAAGCAGTAATCCGGCGAAGAACAATACCGCCATGCCCGCTTCCCACCCGGGGCGGGGGGAAATCCTCTCAGGCGGCTCGTCCTGGCTGCCCCAAATGACCAACCTGGATTTCATGGCTTATCCTGACTGTTGGCAAATCTGATCATGGATTTTCCTGAAGGCATAATAATCCTGACTGTGCAGATCATCCCTGCCGGCACTGGGAAGTGGTGTTTTTCACATTCATGAATATCCATCGCACATTATTCCACGTGCCGGCTTTCAATATATCTTCCATTACAATTTAACACAATCCCCGTCCGGAATCAATCAGCAAAAACCATCCTTAATGGGATGGTTTTTACTTGATTATTTTTGTCTGTGAGGTTCGAATCAACCTTCCGCACCCCCGCCTGGGTGGAAGTAAGGTTCGTTTTGTTCCGTTTGAACAGCCAGGGCAGGCTTGGCTGCCAGCAGGGAATCAAAGAGGGGTAATTTTCCGGTTGTTACCGCATTTTCAGCATACAGGAACATGGCTGCCGACCATGCCTGGTGGGCATATCCCATCGGATGACCGCTTTCACCATGCATCCATTCGTTGAATTCCCAGGGGGCATCCATGCCCTGCTGATTGGCAAGCGCCAGACGCACCAGCAGCCGTTCAGCTTCCTCATGCCATTTGCTTTTCACCAATGCCGCAACATGAAAACCACCCACCATGGGCCAGATGCCGCCATTGTGATACTGGTGCGGCAGGTTGAGGTTGCGGCTGCGGTAGTATTCCCGCCAACAGGATTCTCCCGGGAAAATGGGAGGATAAATGGCTTTGGTGGGGAAAGGCTCCGCCATGCCGACCTGCAGCATGAAGCGGAGAATGTGCTCCGAGCGGTGACCGTCGGCAATGCCGGTGAGAATTGCCAGCAGGTTGCCCAGGCTGTCGCACCAGTCGCCATACTCACGAAATGCCACCCAGGGCAGGTAATAGGGGCGGCTGGAGATGGTGCCAATATTATGGTACAACATGAACCATTCCAGCCGGATGGCTTTCAACTTTTCCAGATGCTCGGCAAAATGCGCCGCCACCCAGCAACGGTCAATCCACATCAGCAAATTCAGCCGCTCATGGATGGATTGGGCGCTGGTGTGGTCGGGCATATCCTGGGGGAATGCGGGGAACTGGCGGTGGAGTTCTTCATAAGCCAGTGTGGCGGCATAGAAAAGCACATTGTCATAAAGTGTGTTGTAGCGGATTGAAATTAAATCCATCCAATTGCCGGCTTCAGGAATTTCCAGCAGACCGCACTCATTCATATCCTGGTATTGCAGCCAGGTGAGGGCGCGGGTGATATGCTGCCAGTTCCGCTTGAGGGATTCTGTATCGCCGGTAACCTGGTGAAGGGCATACATCCCCAGGATGTACCACAGGTTGGTATCGCAGGCGCCGGCGTTTTCCGTACTGATGTACCCGCTTGCAGGATTGAGATTGAGCGGCACCAATCCCCAGCAGGATTGTCCGCTGCCCAGTGTATCCAGTGAAGCACGCCCGGCGGCAATTAAATCGCTGTCACCGGATGCCAGCGCACCCAGCAGGGTGATTGAGCTGTCGCGCCCCCAAACCTGGGGATACCCTGCCGCGTCTGCCGAAGCACGGAACCCATGCGGTGTAACACACCTGTGAAGAATTTCAATGGCGTGTTTTTTGGCTTCAGCGATGAGATGGATTTCGGTTTGTTTCATGTTATTTCCTTATTCAGGCTATCATCAACCCTTGACCGCGCCACCCAGCATGCCCCGGATGAAGTAACGTTGGAAGATAATATAAACGAGCAGGATGGGACCGGCTACAATCAACGCCCCCGCTGCCATGAGCGGGATATTTGCCGAATACCGCCCTTGGAAGAAGGCAAGCCCCACCGGCAGGGTGCGCATCGTCTCGTTTTGGACCATGACCAGCGCCAGCAGGAATTCATTCCAGGTCCACATGAAGATTAAAACCACCAGGGTCAATGTGGCGGGGCGGGCAAGCGGGAAGAGAACTTTCCACAAGACCTGCCAGCGGGTGCAGCCATCCATGGCAGCTGCATCCACCAGCTCACGCGGCGCACTTCGGAAGAAACTGGTCATCCATAGCGTGCCAAACGAAACGCTCAGACCGATTTGTGGAAGAATCAACGACCAATAGGTATCGGTCAGGTCCATGCCGTTCATGAAATGATACAGGGGAATGACAACGGCTTCGAATGGAACCATGTAGCCGAGTAAAACCAGTGGATACAGAATTCTGCGCCCGGGAACCGGCAGCAAACCGAAGGCATAGCCGGTGAGGGTCGATAGAAAAACACTGCTGATCACCACTGCAACCGCAACGATGACGCTGTTGCGGAAGAACAGGTTGAACCTCCCGGTCGTCCAGGCTTTTTCAAAAGCGTCAAATTTCAACTGGGAAGGCAGGCTGAGCGGACCCTTGATCACTTCAGCATCGGTTTTAAAGGCACTGAAAACCAGACCGACAATTGGCAATAATATGATGAGCAGGAAGAGGGTCAGCAGGATGTAATTGGGAAGGAGCCTGATGAAGGCGCGGCGGGTCATGTTTCCTCCCCCTTTGACTGGTATCGAAGGACAATCAACGAGATCACGAAAATGACAATCGTCATCACTGTGGCAACGGCGGTGGCATAGCCAATCCGGTTTTGCTGAAAGGCAGCCCGATAGACCAGGAAACCGGTCACCAGGGTGGAATCGCCGGGACCGCCGCGGGTGGTTACATAAACCAGATCAAAAACGCGCAGGGCGGCAATGATGGTGGTAATCAATGCCACACCCATTTCAGGTCGCAGGCTGGGGAGGGTGATGTGCAGCAGCTGCCTGAATCCGCTGGCGCCATCCAGCTCGGCTGCTTCATAGTAATCGTTGGGAATGCGCTGCATCCCTGCCAGGAACAATACCATGCAAAAACCATACTGCACCCAGGTCCCCACCGAGCCGACTGCGGGAAGCGCCCAGGTGAAATCACCCAGCCAGGATTTTGCCAGAGCGCCCAGACCCAGCGCCCGCAGCCCCAGGTTTAATGGACCGAATGCGGGGTTGAAAATCCAGCGCCAGGTGACGCCGACCACCACCATGCTGAGAATTTGCGGCAGGAACAGACCGGCACGGAAGAATGTCAGACCGGGGAGGGATCGGCGTCCCAGCAGGGAAGCCAGGATCAGACCAATAATGATGGGAATGATGCTGTAAAAAATAATAAAGGTGATGTTGTTGAGTAGAGCCTTCAGAAACTGCCCATCCCCCAACAGGCTGGCATAGTTTTGCAGACCAATAAAGACGCGGTTGCTGCTGAAGCCATCCCACCGGTAAAAACTGGTGCGGATGGTTTCGATGATGGGGTAAAAAATAAAGACAAGATAAATAAGGAGACCAGGCAGGAGATACAGCCAGCCGTGAAAACGGGATTCGCCCGGCCAGCGGCGCTGATCATTCATGAGGCTTCTCCGGTGGGCGGTAAAATCTGCCCGCCTCCCCCCGGGGAGGCGGGCATTCAAGTTTTTGATTATTGATTTGTTTCGAGGAATTTGGCGTAATCTTCCTGGACAGCTGCTGTAAAGGTCGCAGGGTCTGTTTCACCGCCGAACAATTTTTGCAGTTCTGCCACGATCGTGTCATAGAAGGTGGGGGTTGCCCAGTCGATGTAATGACCGACCGCATTTTCCTTGTTGATTGTATCCCAGGCTTTCAGGGTATCCGCGAAGAGGGATCCTTCATCCACATTGGTGCCTTCGGGAATGGTCATGGCAGGCATCATCCCGGCTTCAGCCCAAAGTTGAGCCGCCCGCGGGCTGACCATCCAGTCGAGATATTCGGCAGCCAGGTCGGCATGGGTCGTGGTCTTGCGAATGGCAAAGGGAATGCCCACCCCGCCGATTGCCAGCCGGGTGTGATCCGGGTTGGCGGGCAGCAGGAAGAAACCGAACTGCTGATCGGTGTCACCAATCAACTCGCCAGCCAGCCAGGATCCGGTAATGGTCATGGCGCCTTCCCCGGTTTTGAAGAGCTTGTTGCTGTCATCATAACCGACTCCGGAGAAATCCGGTGAGAAGTAATCCTTGGCAACCCAATCCTGCATCACGGCAGCCGCTTGCTGATTTTCGGGAGTGTCAAAGGTGGCATTGTTGACGCCATATACAAAGTTGTTGATATAGTCCAGCGAAACCAGGATGTGTTGCACGGCGCTGAATTCATGAATGGCATTCCAGCCATCAAGTGATCCAAACGAGATGGGGGTGATGCCCTTGGCTTTGATTTTCGCAAGCAGATCTTCAAACTCGTCAAAGGTGGCAGGAATGGTCCAGCCGTTGGCGTCAAAGATGCCCTTGTTGTAATAGACACCCACAACTTCGGCGGTGGGGCTGACACCGTACAGGTTGCCTTCGCCGAAGGTCTTGCCATCGGGGGTGAAGCTGTTGCGGCTGGCTACTGAAGTGGAGAAGCGGTCACCCCACTTGTACTGTGTCGAATAATCGTTGAGCGGCAGGAGTAAATCAGCCTGGACCATGGCGCCCATATCACTGCGCCCCTGGTTCACCTGAGCCACGTCCGGTCCGGTACTTTCGGAGAGAGCCAGCTTCAGGGTGACTTTGAGATCATCAAGGGTTTTGACGACACGTTCTATTTTGACACCGGGATGGGCGGCTTCAAATTCGGTGTTGAGTGTATCCATCACACCGCTTTCCACATCGCGGTAGAACTGGTCCCAAACAACCAGCTTGATTTCTTCAGCTGTTGGAACCTGGGTTTCGGTTTCCTCAGTGGGTGTCACGGCGGGTGTGCAGGCGCTGAGCAGCATGGTCAGTACGAGCACGATGGAAAATAGGGAAACGAACTTTTTCATGGTTCTCCTTCTTAAAAAACTAGGTTTAACTGTGTTACATAACTACCTGTGGATCACGTGGATCACACAGGGGCGAAAACGATCCATTCATATCTTATTCGTTCCAGGATGATTTGTCAAATCAATAACGATAAACTACAGGGATTTTGTCAACAATAAAACAGAGTTACCATACGATGAAATCAAAACCCAGCTCCGCATATTTTTGGCATAATGACCCAACTTAAGGTTGCATTCAGGTATCTGGCAGAAAAGCCGGGAAAATTAATGATTTATGGTATCAGTTGATCATGTACAATTAAGCAAATATTGTCCGGGGCTTCGGGATAACTTCTATACCTTGCAGATCCGGAGGAAATTGTTCGGGTGCAGAGGTAGCCCAACTGGAAGGCATTTGGGATGATGTAAATTAAAAAAACCCCATAAGCGGGCATGGAAGCTGATATGGCAGAGGTTGTGGCAATCCTGTAAAATTAATGGAATGGCTGATGAAGGAGATTACCAGATAATGATTGAACCCGGAATGATTGGTGAAAAGGCAATTGTAGTGCAGGAATCGGATACAGCGCGCCTGGGGGGAGGTCTCACCCTTCCGCCAGTGTTAAGCACGCCCCGTATGATCAGCCTGATGGAGCAGACGGCTCATGCCATTGTCCTGCCGCACCTGGCTGAGGGTCAGACCAGTGTGGGAACTGCGGTCAATATAAGGCACCTGGGTGCCACACCGGTCGGTGTTAGGGTGATTTTCCGGGCAGAACTGTTGGAGGTGGACGACCGCAGACTGCGCTTCAAGGTGGAAGCCTGGGATCCCCTTGAAAAGATTGGTGAGGGCGAACACGAGAGATCTATCATTGATCGTGACAGGTTTGAGGCAAAATTGGACAAAAAACGCCGAAAATTAATGACGAATCCAGGATTGGGCGACAATTTAATTTGACATTATCAAGTATAATAAATGCGTAACCCATCCCCAAAGGATTTTGAAGTAAATAGACCTTAGTACTAAACTGGTTAACATTGTAAGTTAAAACTATGACAATTGTCTATTACTTTCAAGCCTGTGGCGGGTTAATATGTTAGTGTTAATTTCAATTTTCCCCTAATCCCCTTTTTTTTGTCAGCCTGGCTGGTGTGGCGCCGGTTAGGCTCCATTCATAATCCTTTTTGCAAGGAGGAACACTTATGAACATTCTTTTTGTTTTTCTCGGTGCGGCGATCATCTTTTTCATCGGTTATCGCACCTACGGTACATTCATCGCCAAGAAAGTCTATGAACTCGATGATTCACGGACAACGCCTTCCGTCGAGATGGAAGACGGCTTGGACTATGTACCGACCGACTCCAAGTTCCTGATGGGACAGCACTTCTCCGCCATTGCAGCCGCCGGTCCGGTCACTGGACCGATCCTTGCCGGTGTTGCATTCGGCTGGGTGCCGACTCTCATCTGGATCCTGGGTGGTTCCATTTTCATTGGTGGTGTGCATGATATGGGCGCCCTGGTGGCTTCGATCCGCAACAAGGGTCGTTCCATCACCGAAACCGTCCGTACCAACGTATCCAAGCGTGCCTGGATTGGTTTCAACCTGTTCATTTACATCGCCCTGATCATGATCATCGTTGCCTTCACCGATATCACCACTTCGGCGTTTGTCAACAAAATTGAACTTGCCAATGGAGAAACGGTTGGTGGTGGCGCAATCGCCACATCGTCGCTGCTATACCTGGCTCTCCCGATCATCATGGGCTTTTTACTTCGCTACACAAAACTCAGCCTGACCTGGGCGACTGTAATTTTCCTGCCGCTGGTGGGTGTGGCAATCTGGGTTGGCAAGTACATCCCCTTTGACCTGCAAACCGTCCTCGGTCTGGAGACCCCGCTTGCTGCCCAGAAAGTCTGGAATATGATCATCCTGGTCTACTGCTTCATTGCCGCAATTGTCCCGGTTTGGGCACTCCTGCAGCCCCGCGGTCACCTGGGTGGTTATTTCCTGTATGCTTCGCTGGTGGTGGCTGCCATCGGTATCATCTTTGGCGGTTTCAAGGCGGAATATCCTGCATTTACAAATATTGGAGCTGGAGCCAAATTCTGGTTCCCGATGTTCCCAATGCTGTTTATTACTGTAGCCTGCGGAGCGTGCTCCGGGTTCCATAGTCTGGTCGGCTCTGGCACAACTTCCAAGCAGTTGAAGAAGGAAAGCGATTCCAAGTTGATCGGTTATGGAATGATGCTGGCTGAAGGTCTGGTTGCAGTGGTTGCCCTGACAACGGTCATGATTGTGGCAAAGGGGGATGACCTCCTCGCCAAGTCACCGAACTTTATCTATGCCTCGGGACTCGGATCCTTCATGAAGTTTATTGGGGTTTCCCCGGCATTTGGCATCTCCTTCGGTTTGATGGCATTCACGACCTTCGTGTATGACACGCTGGATATCTGCACCCGCCTGGGTCGCTACATCATCCAGGAACTTACAGGTTGGAAGGGCTGGTTTGGTAGAATTTTCGCCACCGTTCTGACCGGCGGTTTTCCCGCCCTGCTCATGCTGGTCACCCTGACCGGTGCGGATGGCAAGCCAGTGGCTGCCTGGAGAGTTTTCTGGCAGACGTTTGGCGCCTCCAATCAACTTCTGGCTGGTCTGGCACTCATCGGCATTTCAGTCTGGCTGATGAACACCGCCAAGAACAAGAAAGCCTGGTTGGCTACCTTAATCCCCGCCGTGTTCATGTTCATCATGAGCGCCTGGGCGCTGGTCCGGATGTTCATCACCAGCACGGTCAAGGATGGTGTGTTTGCCTTCCCCGCCAACGCCAATATGATCGTCCCGATCGCCTGCTTGATCTACCTCGGTCTGGCAGCCTGGATGGCAATCGAATCCAGTACTGTGATTATCAAGAAGCAGACTGGTGCTGCATTGCCTGAGACCGCTGAGTAATCAGCCCGGCTGACATCCAAATAAAACAATCGCCCGCCTGTGAATTTCACAGGCGGGTTGATTTATGTTCCATTGATGGGGATTATCGGCGGGAGTGAATCTTTTCCAGGTATGCCGCCAGGTTGCGTTGCCGCTGCGGGGAGAGTTCACAAAACAGCGAACGCAGCTCCCTTGCCGCCTGGACAGGATCCGGCTGGTTATACACTGCGGATGAGGAGAGCACATTATCCATACCCGCCACTGTAATTTCATGGACGTTGCCTGACTTGATGCCGCCATCCACCTGGATGATCGCCCGGCAATCCGGGCAGGAATCAATCATACTGCGGAGTTTTTTAATTTTCGTCATGGTGGTGGGAACGAAAGGTGTGCCGGAATACCCCAGTGAGATTGCCATCAACGTGACCATATCCACATAAGGCAGAACGGATTCGATGGCTTCCACCGGTGTGGCGACATTTAATGCCACTCCCACGCTCAACCCATGGGAACGGGCTTCCAGGATCCGATCGTAGAGGATGGGTGTGGATTCCGGATGGATGAGGACCGAATCAGCACCATAATCCGCCAGTTTACGAAAGTAATCCTGGGGACGGGAAACCATCAGGTGTACTTCCAGGGGGATGCTGGAAACCTGCCGGATTTGCTGAATCAATCGTTCACCCAGGGTAATCGTGGGAATAAAGTGCCCGTCAGCGATGTCCACCTGGATGGCATCCGCTCCGATAGAATCGGCGACTTCGATGGCTTTGCCAAGCTCCAGCCAGTTTGCACCCAGGATGGAGAGGGTGAGAATGGGATATTCGGGCAGCGCTTGATTCTCAAAATTCATGGTGCTTCTCCTTGCCAAAGATTATACTTCCAAAATGGTATCATGTCCCCTGCACATGGCGAAGTGCTGGAAAATAAGGTATAAAAGAAGGAGGTATTGACCGGTTAATGTGAAATGATCATTGCAACCCAGGGGCAAGTTCTGCGTATATTGCTTTGAAGGAGATTCACCATGAATTTTGAACTGGCTTTTTCATATGTATTCAAGGATCCGGACTGGATTAAGAAGGTGTTGATCATTTCCGTGATCCAATTGATCCCCATATTGGGGCAACTCGTTGCTGCAGGCTGGATGCTGGAAATCACACGCCGGGTGGGGCGGGGTGAAACACCCGAACATTGCCTGCCCGATTTGGATTTTGGCACTCAACTCCTGGATGGTTTAAAAATGCTGCTGGTCGGTTTTGTGTATTTCATTCCGGTTTTAATTTTCCTGGTTCCGGTGATTCTCATCTGGATTCCCTGGGCTAATTACAATCAAGATCCCTTGATTTTTGTTGGAACTCTCTCATTTATTTGCGGGATGGGATTATTGATCCTGTATGGGATTGCGCTGGCTTTCCTTATGCCGGCAGCCCTGGGTCGGATGGCAATGAAGGATTCACTGGGCGCGGCATTCCATTTTGGGGAAGTCTTTAAATTGATCAAACGCGCTCCCATGGCGTATCTGATCGTTGTTCTGGGAGGATGGGTGGCATCCCTCATCGCTCCGCTTGGCGGCGCCCTGTTTGGAATCGGTGCCGTCCTGACTGCCACCTATGCCAATGCCATCAACGGGCACCTCTACGGGCAGGCGTATCGGGAAGCCATTCCCCAGGCGGCAGTGGCGCCCCAGCAGCCGGTTTATCCCTCCATAAACCAGGGGGCATAGGCAGACTGGGATCCATCTGGTTTGGCAGTTAATTTTTACAAACTGGAGACAATATTTTGAAAATAATCCAGCCGGAAATCTTTTCCGGCTGGATTTTATTCATGGAATTCCTCCACCTGGTAGGTCAGAACAACCAGCTTTTGGCTGCGCCAGGCTTCAGGTGATACACCCATCTTGTAACATAACTGACTCAGGAAGTCCTTCGGGTCGGGCAGCTTTTCCCACACCTGGGGCAGGAAGGTCGCCCGGCGAAAACTTTCCCGCAGGACGACTCCATCAATGCCGGGACGGAGCAGATGGGGCAATTCGGCTGGATCAGTGTACTCCAGCGGAACTGGAGCGGTCAATCGTGAAATTTCAATCTCCAGGCGGGGGACTTCCGACGGACGCACCGGCGGGAATCGGTAATCCTCCAAAGCCGCTGCAACCGCATGTTCGCGCACATCCTCAACCAGTGGCTGATAGGGTTCCAGGGCACCGATGCAGCCGCGCAAATTGCCATTATCAGTCAATGTCACGAATGAAGCACCCCAAGCCTGCAAGGTTTGGGTGTAATCCTCCAGTTGAAGAGGGGGCAGGTGTTTGCGGGTTGTGGCAATCTCAATGGACTGGCGCGCCAGCTTCAGCAGGCAGTTCTTTTCTTCAAGTGTAAGGGGGGATGAAATGGGTGTGGAGTTCATTTTACCCGGCTCCGATTGGTGCGATTTAATGGGATTGGCGGTTTTTTCATTAATCGTAACTGGCATCCTTTTTGCATACCTGTCATCCAGAAGGGCTGCCACCCGCCGCCCTGCGCGTCTTTGAATTGGTTAAGTTATAATACAGTGTAATCCGGATGATACCCTGATGCAAGTGGATAATCCGGTCGATTAAAAAAACTGGCGGTGCCGGAAAAAGGTACATTGACGATGAGTGATGAAGATACTTCCACAATATTGGATGAACCCCAAAATCCATCCCGTGCAGCTCGCGTCCGAGCCCGCCGGTCGGGACAATTTAGTTTTTGGAGTGCACTGACCTCCGTGGTGACCGCAGCGGTGGTGATAGCCACGTTGTTTACCATGTGGACGCCTGCCAACCTGTTTTCCAATCAGATGTTCAGTGAATTAATGCAAGCCTGGCGCAACAATCCCACCCTGTCCTCGGTCACTCCCACACCGCTGCCCCTGCCCATCATCGGGATTGTATCCGGGCATACCGGCAATGACTCGGGAGCTGTCTGTGCTGATGGCTTGACAGAAGAGTCGGTGAACCGCACCATCGCCACGCTGGTGCAGGCAAAACTGGTGGCGGAAGGCTACCAGGTGGATTTATTGGATGAATTTGATGACCGGCTGGATGGCTACCGGGGGCAGGTTCTGGTTTCCATTCATAATGACTCATGTGAATATATTAATGACGAAGCAACCGGGTTCAAGGTTGCCGCGGCAAGTTCCACCTCGTACCCGGAGAAAGCCGCCCGGCTGCGCGACTGCCTCGTTGACCGTTACCAAAAAGCCACCGGTTTGCCATATCATCCCAGCACCATCACCCCGGACATGTCCAGTTACCATACCTTCCGGGAAATTCATACCGAAACCACAGCAGCCATCATTGAAACCGGTTTTCTCTTCCTGGATCGGCAAATGTTGACCGGGCATCCAGACCTGGTCGCGGATGGAGTGGCGGCTGGCATTTTATGCTACATGCGGAATGAGTCGGTTTCACCAGTACAGATAACCCCATGAATGGAACCGCCGACCCGGCATTTGACCTCATTATTGCCCGCGCCATTCAGTCTCTTCGCCAGGGCAACCGGGTCGCCGCGCAGCCTTTAGCAGAAGAAGCAGCTCAACTTCACCCCGGGCGGGAGGAACCATGGTTGATCCTGGCAGCGCTTTCCACACCCCGGGACAGCCTGATTTATTTTAAAAAGGCTTTGGAAATTAACCCGGCAAGCCAGCGGGCGCGCAAGGGGATTCATTGGGCGGTTCAACAACTGAGAGCTCAACCCAAACCCCTGCCGGAACCGGCTGTGACCGCACCCCCAAAACCGGTTCCCATTGAAATGCCAAAGCCGGTTGCGGTTGCACCACAGCCAGCCGCTGCTCCGGCTGCATTTGCCGCGGTCCCCCTGCCGGTGCCTGCTCCTGCCAGGCGTCCCATCCGGGTGCCCTGGCTGCTGGCAGCTCTTGCCCTGGTGCTGGGACTCTGCCTGGCGCTGCTGGGATGGGGAGGTTTCCCATCCCTGAGGCATGTCACTGCCAGAGGATTATCCGCAGCCCGCCCTGTGGATGCCCTGCTGAAACCCACCATCACCCCCACCCCGACCATCACCCTCACACCAACTCCCACCCAGACTCCCACGGTCACCCCAACACCAACCGTCACCCTGACTCCAACCCCAACCCCGACGGATACACCCACCCTTACACCCACCAATCCTCCCGTCAGTGCAGGATTGACCCTGCCTGATGATGGTCGCTGGGTGGATCTTAATTTAAGTCAGCAAATGCTGTACGTCTACGAATATGACACCCTGGTCAATGCCTTCGTGGTTTCCACCGGAACCTGGCTGCACCCCACATTGACGGGTCAGTATCACATCTATGTCAAGTACCGGTATGCTGACATGTCCGGACCGGGATATTATCTGCCGGATGTGCCCTATGTCATGTATTATGACAACGGCTACGGCATCCACGGCACCTACTGGCATAATAATTTTGGCACCCCCATGAGCCATGGCTGTGTAAACCTGCGCACGGATGAAGCCGGCTGGTTGTACAATTTCCTTTCCGTTGGTTCACTGGTGAATATTCATTACTAATGGATTTTCTTGACCGTTTCACACTTCAACAGATCTCCCGCCGCAGTTTCCTGAAGCTCAGCGGGAATGGTCTGCTGGCGCTGTTTTGCATGCCGCTGTTGGAACGCGGGTATCGCCCCGGCATGGAAATTGATCCGCAGGAAATTCCTTATCAATTTGGACGGATTACCGGGAATGGAGTGACGGTTTATGATAAACCCTCGCTGGGTGGGAATTTCATCAAGAATTACTACCAGGACCTGGTATTTCCCATTGACCATATCACCCTGGGTGACGAGGAGCCGCGTTACAACCGCATCTGGTATCACATGAATGGGGAAGGCTATGTCCATTCCGGCAGTGTCCAGCCGGTGGAACTGCTGGAAAATCCCACCCAGGTGTATATTCCTCCCCAGGGAAAACTGGCGGAGGTGACCGTACCCTATACAGATACTTTCTGGACCCTGGAAAGACCGGACAGGGTGGCATACCGCCTGTATTACAATACCACCCACTGGGTGAACGGACCAATCCGGGATGACACGGGGCATGATTGGTATCGAATCCCGGATGACAAGTGGGATTTTTACTACATGGTCCGGGCGGAACATATGCGCATCATCACACCGGCGGAAGTATCAGCCCTGTCCCCCGGGGTTCCGCCCGAAGCCAAGCGGCTGGAAATCCGCCTGCCGGAACAGGTGGTGATCGCATATGAAAATGACTGGCCGATTTACATGTGCCGGACGGCAACCGGGGCACGCTTCATCGATGGGGATTATCGCACCCGACCGGGTCGGTATATTACTGCCCGCAAGCGTCCATCCCGCCACATGGCTGCCGGAGATCCGGCAGCCCCCTCCAGTTATGACCTGCCGGGAGTCCCCTGGGTCACCTACCTGACGGAAAGTGGTGTTTCCTTTCATGGCACCTACTGGCACAATGATTTTGGCAAGCCGCGAAGCCATGGCTGCATCAACCTGTCCTGTGCGGCCGCGCGCTGGATCTACCGCTGGACAACTCCGGTTGTGCCTTTTGGGGAAACGTGGTATCTTGAGGACACAGGAACAATCGTGGACGCAATAGGAGAATATTGATATGGCGCGCATGGCGTTGTTTGGTGGTCTGGTCATTGATGAATGGGGACAGGCAGTGGAAGTCGCACAGGTTGGCGACGAAGCGTTTTATGTCGTCGACGATGCCGGATTCCGCCGCCACATCCCATCTGAGGATGTTGACCGCCAGGTGTTGAGTGAAATGCTGAAGATGGTTGAAGGGAACGAGGAAGCCATAGCCGAACAAACAGCAAAAATGATGGGGCAGGACGATCTTTTTACGCACGCCATATTAATCAACCAGATTAAACAAATGGGGGAACAGGTTGACGCCTTGTTGAATGTGGGCATTCCCGAGGAGACCCGCAGTTACCTCGGCATGATGGGATTTCATGTGACGATAAACCTGCACGGTGATGTGATTGATGTAGCGCAACCTGGCGCCATCTCCGGTGAGGGTGAAGGCGGAGAATAACACTTCCGGCTGCCGGATTGTGCAAAAGCTGCCAGTTTTGGGTACAATAGGATGGAACAGGAAATTACTGATTTCCTTTGTTCTGGAGAAATAGCAAATGGCACCGGCTGACATTGTGGATGTAAATGAATTGAATTTCGAATACGACGTACTGGCTTACTCCCAGAATATTCCCGTGGTTGTGGATTTCTGGGCAGCCTGGTGCCGTCCCTGCAAGCAGCTCAGCCCCATGCTCGAAAATCTGGCAAACGAAGCCCAGGGATCCTTCCGGCTGGCACGGGTGAATGTGGATGGCAGCCCGGCACTGGCACTACGTTACACCATCCGCACCCTGCCGACCATCAAGGCATTCAGCCAGGGAGAGCCGGTTGGAGAACTTGTGGGCATGCAGACTGAACAACGGCTGCGTGATTTCTTAAGCCGGATCACCCCGCCCAGTCCGTTGAACCTGGCGATGGAACGTGCCGAGGGTCTGTATGCGATGGGACATCTGGAGGAGGCGGAGGACATGTTCCGCGCCCTGCTGGAACAAAACCCGGATCACCCGGTTTGCCTGCTTGGCATGGTGCGCATTGATTTGCGCAGCGGCAGGACACTGGATGCTTTGAACATCCTGCGCGGGTTCCCGCCCAGCCGCCAGTACCAGAGCGCTGAATTACTTTTGCCATATGCGGAATTATTGGTGGACCTGGATTTTAATAAATTGCCAGCTGAATCCTACCTGGATGTCGCCTTCCAGAACAGCCTGCGCCTTGCACTGCGGGACAATCTACCGGCGGCGTTGGATGGTCTGCTGGATGTTTTACGCCAGGATAAGCGTTACCTGGATGGACGCGCCCGCCAGGCTGTATTGGGCATTTTGGAACTGATGGGTGGCGAGGATCCGCTTACCCGGCAGTATCGCTCAGAACTGGCATCCATTCTCTTTTAATCCATCCCCTGAGGAGACTAGTACATCATTCTGCCGTGCGGATGCCAAAAACCATATGGAATCCGGTAATGATCTGAATTAATAATCATTCTTTCGAAAAACGGGAACCGGAATTTATTTCCAACGTCATAAATTTAAACAGTATGGCAAAACCTGTGTTTTGGAGGATTATATAATGAAGAAAATTACCCCACTTTTGGGAGGAATCCTGATCATCATCCTGTTCATGACTATGCTGAATGCCTGCAGCCTGGGAATTCCGGCAGATTCGGAGGATCGTTTAGTGAAACCAACTGACAATTCTGTCCCAACCCAGCCTGAAAATCCCACTGAACCTGGGCAGCCTGCTGAACCAACTGCCTATCCGGTGGAGCCAGTCAAGGGTGACATCCCTGCACCAAAGGGTATGACTGCCTTCATTGTTGCTTCTGGTGCACCTGCCGCAGGGTCAGCTGACCAGAGGGAACCGGTTCTGTTCGCCCTGAAGAGTATCGAAGCTGGCGATACAAACGAGGCAAGCCTGCCGGAGGAAGCCCGCACAGTCTTGCGAAATGCCCTGAAGGAATATCCGGATGATCTGATGATCGTGGTCTATACCGGTTACAAGGGATCGAGCGGTTTTTCAGTGGCGGTGACAAAGGTTGAAGAGACCGTCGATGGCTTGAAAGTTATCTATCATGTCACTGCACCGTCACCCAAGGCTATTGTTTTGACAGTGCTGACCCATCCGTACATGATCGTACGGCTCACCGGGGCTGATGTGAACCCTGAAAATGTGGAATTTATTGAAGAATAAACCATCCCCTTCAATTTTGACAAAGGGGAATGATAATCAATATTAATGAAGAACCATGATGATTCATGTGGCAGTCATTCATTGACAAATCCTGCTGGGTGAATCATCGATGGGCTGATTGGCGGCAATCAGCCGATCCTGCCGGCTGGATGATCACCGGGTAGGTTTACCAACTTACAACCCGGATAATGTGGTTAGAAAGTGCTTCCTTTCCACATCCTGCCAGGTTTCGTCTGATTCAGAGTTGATGTAACCACCGAACAGAGGCAGAGCCTGACGCACCAGTTCCGCCATACGGTGGGCAATCCGCCGGATTGAAAAATGGGCGTTGGGAGCCGAACGCAGGTTGATGAAGTGCATCAGGCTGCGCAGGTTGGCGGAGAGAAGAACCCGGCGGTTGCAGCCATTGGGAACCACGTAGGATGCCACAGCGGGGTTGAAATCTTTTAATTGCAGGTATGCTTCATAAGCCGCGGTCATCGCTCTGCGGTAGGTTTCTTCCATACCGGCGGTACTGATCAGACGGGGAATGGCATAACCCAGCAGGGGTGTCAGCTCCTGCGGGGTCTGGGTCATCATGCGGTGGCGCTTGAGTTCAGCGTAAGCGCCCTGGTCCAGCAGGATATCAAAGGTGAAACTGGCATACTCCAGCTCGCGGATGGGGATATCGTGTTCATCCAGTGCCCCCAGGATGGTATGCGCCAGCCGGGATTTCTCCCCTGCCGGGGCATTCATGAGCTGCCCCAGGATATGCGTATAGTCTTCCTGCCCATAATGATACAGGGCGGCTGCCAGGATGTGCAGTTCAGCATTCACATCCCACGAAACCAGCCGGCACCAGGGAGTTTCCCCGCCGGGCATGGTTGGCTTGCCCGGGGTTGTTGCAGCCAGATTATTCCGCACGGTTTCCAGATAGGGAACCGCATCGGCGTATTTTACCAGCGTTGGGGTGCTTTCCATGGCAGCTGACTTGATCTCCGCCCCCATTTGGCGCACTTCCAGCAAGGGATGGGAGAGCATCTTTCGAATGGCATGCTCCAGTGCACGGGCATTGATGGTCATGCCCACATTTGCCAGGGCGGACGCCGGAAGCAGAAAACGGCAGGCATCCACCACCGGCGGACGGACCCGTCGCTCCCATGCCGCCTGATTTTCCCCATCGCGGCGGGGGTTTTCTTCCGCAACCACATGCTGGACTGGTTCCAGACACCGGGTATAGGTATCAAATAATTGCCGGCAGGTGTCTTCGTACATTCCCCGCAGCAGGTGATTCTCCAGTTCCAGCGGGCGGTAAAAATCATCCGCTCCCCACTGCTGGTAGCGGGTGGATTTCTCGGTATAGGATGCCAGCCGATTGGATTCCAGGCATTCCACCGCCAGCCGCGATACATTCTCAACGGCAACATGCAAAACAGCATGTTCAGCCACCGACGAGTGACCAAAACCCACCACCCACTTTTCATGAAAATCCGCACTGCTGGAATCACTCAGCTCGGCGGCTATTTCCCGGAAGGATTGGGGTGAGCGGGATGTCTTGGCAAAAGCAACTGCGATGGTTTCCGGGGGTAATTTCTGCGGGTCAAGCAGGTAAATCTGGCGTTTGCGGGACATGGATCAGCACCTCCCGTGCAGTTGTAATATCCTGATGAATTTGGGCAATCAGCGCTTCCTTGGAGGGAAAACGCTGTTCGGGTCGGATCCGGCTGTCAAATTCCAGCCTGATCCGGCGACCATAAAGGCTGCCGGAATAATCAAGCAGATGTGCTTCCAGGCGGGGTTGGGTTGGTGTATATTCAAATGTGGGACGCAAGCCAATATTCACCACCGCCCGGTGGACCTCATTATCCAGCCATGCCCAGGCGGCATAGACGCCGTTGGCAGGCAGGAGCCGGTCGGGTTCCAATGCAAGGTTGGCAGTGGGAAAACCCAGCCCTTTGCCACGACCATCACCGTGCACAACCACACCGGGAATGGAAACCATCCTTCGGAGCATCCGGTTTGCCTCCACCAGGTTGCCTTCCGCCATTGCCTTGCGGATACGGCTGGAGGAAACCACTTCCAGATACTCTACAATGGGTTCCACAACATCAACTGTGAATCCGTAACGTTCACCCATCCGTTGCAAGGCGGGGAGATCACCTGCCCGGCGGCGACCCAAAACAAAATCAGGTCCCACCACCAGGTGTTTCATGCCCAGCGACTCCACCAGCTCCAGAACAAACAGGTCAGCGGATTGGGCAGCCAGTTCGGGGGTGAAGGTCAGGGTGATGACTTCATCCACACCCAGCCTGCCCAGAAGTACTGCCCGTTCCTGTGGGTTGGTGAGGATGAGGGGTTCGGTCAACCTCTGCAATACAGTGACCGGGTGCGGATAAAAGGTGATCACCGCGGAAGGGGCGCCGACCGCCCTTGAACCTTCCACCAGGTGATGGATCAAATGCTGGTGCCCGCAGTGCACCCCATCAAATGTGCCAATGCTTACCCATGCGCCCTCCACATGTAAAGTCTCCAATGAGGTGGAATGACGCATGTGCAACCCTGGAATCAGGCGGAAAAGACTTTCCGGGGCTGCCACTCACTGGTGTCTGGATCGAACTCCATTAACGCCACCAGATCATTGTCCTCGGACATGCCGCGAGCCCAACTGTGGCTGCCGGGTGTACCCGGAACGCGGTGTCCATGGCGGACTTCATCTTCCTGTTCAGGAGTCAGAATCAGGGCTGGCCAGTCACTCAGGGCTTCTCCGGCGGGGATGACGTACTGATACCAGGTGCCGGTGTCAAATGCTTCGCGCAGTTTCTTCAATGGAACTGCATCCCTCAGGGTAAAGCGACCGCTCTTGGTGCGGCGCAATCCCACCAGGTGGGCACCGCATCCCAGGATATTCCCCAGATCATTTGCCAGCGATCGGACATAGGTGCCGGATGAGCAGTTCACATCAATGACTGCCTCGGGTGGATCCCATTCCAGCAGTTCCAGACTGTAGACATTGATCATGCGGGGCTGGAGATCAACCTCCTCCCCTTCACGCGCCATATCATACGCCCGCCGTCCCTTCACCTTGATGGCTGAATAGGGGGGCGGAACCTGTTCAATTTCCCCGACAAAACCTGCCAGGGCTTCGCTGAATTGTTCCTCGGTAATATTAACCGGTGCCGACGAGGTGACTGTTCCATCCGCATCGAATGTATCGGTGGTGACGCCAAGCTCAATGACCGCCTGGTAGCGCTTGTCCGATGCGGAGACATATTCACTCAGCCGCACCGCCGGACCAATCAATACGACCAGTACGCCGGAGGCGCGTGGATCCAGGGTTCCTGTATGTCCGGCGCGGCGGATATTGGTGCCCTTGCGGACAACCTGCACAACATCATGCGATGTCAAGCCAACCGGCTTGTCAATGACAAGCACGCCTGACACAGCACCGGGTGCTCCAGAGTAATTTGTTTCCATAATTATTTTTCTCCCCATATTGTAGAGGTATTCTTCATTCCCAATATTTTCCGATGTAAATTATAACTGATAATATCCAAAATGTGTTCTCTATGCTTTCTCATCACTAAATTCAGCTGAAAGAACCGCGCGGGTTGCTTCCAGCACCCGGTTTTGCACGTCATCCAGTGTGCCGGGTATGTCAGCTCCCGCAGCGGCGCTGTGACCGCCGCCGCCAAAGTTGAATGCAATCTGGGATACATCATAACCGGGTTGTGAACGCCAGCTTACCTTGACTGTGCCTCCCTTTTGTTCATTAAAAAGGATGACGATATCACATTCGTCAATCCCCGAAAGTACATTGGTCAGGTCGGCATCATCGGTGCCGGAATATCCGCTGTTCTTGCGGTCCGCAAGGGTCAGGGTGGTCCATGCCAGACGCCCCTCGCGCTGCAGTTCCGACAGACCCTTCCCCCAATAGCGGGTGGCGGAAAATGAACGGTTAATGAGCGCCCGTTTGTACAGGTCCGGCAGGTCGGCACCCAATTCCATCAGCCCTGCTGCAAGCCGCAAGGTTTCAGCGTTCATGTTGGAGGTACGAAAGCCGATGGTGTCGGTGACAATTCCGGTCAGCAGAGCTTCCGCCACCGGCTTGGTGATGGGCAATTCCCATACCGGAAGATATTCCGCCAGGATTGCTGCGGTTGCCACCGCATCCGGAATGACAAAATTAATGCGGGCAAAATTCAGATTGGTGACATGATGATCAATATTCAAATCGGGGACTCGGTCAGCCAGACCATCCCCCAGGCGTTTCGGGTCGGAGGCATCGAGGGTGATGATGGCATCAAACTCACCGGTGGAATGGCGGTGAATTTTCCGGCTGCCGGTGAGGTGTTTGAATGTTCGTTGAACCCCGTCACTCAGAACCATCTGCACAGTTTTGCCGATTTCCAGCAGTGAGAGCCCCAACCCCAGAACCGAGCCGATGGCGTCGCCATCGGGTCTGATGTGGGAGACGATTAACAAACGGTTTGATTCATGGAGCAGGCGGTGTATGTCAGCATGAATTTGCGCATCCATCATCATCAACTACTCCGTTTTATTTTCCTTGCGGATGTCCGCCAGGATGCGCTCAATCCGGTCGGCTCGCTCCAGCGTGGGGTCCCAATGAAAGCGCAGCCGGGGGAAAACCCGCAGCTCAATGCGGTCCGCCAGTGCCTTGCGCAGAAATCCGGTTGCACTTTCCAACCCCTGCAGCACCTCGGCGGCGCGTTCCTGTCCTTCCACTGCCGAGACATAAATATCGGCATAAGCCAGTTCCCGATCCACGATGACATCGGTAATCGAAATGCCCGCCACCCGGGGATCATGGATTTCACCCATGACGATCATTTCTGAGAGTTCCTGGCGCATACGGTCGCCAATCCGCTGTAATCTCATTTTTGAAGGCATGATTCACTCCCCGGGTAACAAGTAAAAAACCCGACTGACAGCCCGACCAGGCTGGCAAATCTGTTATCCATTCTTTTCCAAAATAAAACATTCGATGACATCGCCAACTACCAAATCGTCAAAGTTGCGAACCCCAATCCCGCATTCATAGCCGGTCCGGACTTCGCGCACATCATCCTTCTCATGTTTCAGGCTTGAAATATCACCGGTAAAGATGATCTCGTTATTGCGCCTGACACGCGCCTTGCCGTTGCGCCGGATTTCACCCTGGGTGACCTTGCATCCGGCAATATTGCCAATGCGCGAGATGTGGAACACTGCCAGTACATCCGCCTGACCAACCGTCACCTCCCGGATTTCCGGTTCCAGCATGCCCTTCAGGGCTTTCTCAACATCCTCAATCATCCGATAGATGATTTCATAAGTCCGGATGGAGACACCCTCGGCTTCAGCCAGGCGCCTGGCAGGCGGATCCGCCTGTACATTAAACCCGATGATGATGGCTTTGGACGCCGCAGCCAGCATGACATCGTTTTCACCGATATTCCCGGCTTCGGCATGCAGGATATTGATGGATATTTCCTCGCTTCCCAGGTCATTCAGGGAGGTCACAATCGGTTCCAATGATCCCTGGACATCCGCCTTGATGATCAGACGCAATTCACGTTCCTCACCGGATTGCACCTTGCTGAAGAGTTCCTCCAGAGTGGCTTTGGGTGTCCCGGCTCGGGTCTCCTGTTGCTTTAATTTTCGTTCGGCAACGATTTCCCGGGCAATTTTTTCATTTTGTGCCACTTCAAAGATGTCGCCTGCCTGGGGAACGTCATTCAAACCCATAATCTGCACCGGGCATGAAGGACCTGCCTTGTGTATCTTCTTGCCCCGGAAATCGAACATGGCGCGGATGCGTCCACAAGAGGTGCTGGCAATCACGACATCACCCATCTCCAGAGTGCCGTTTTGGACAAGCAGCGTGGCGACCACACCCTTGGAACGGTCCACCTGGGCTTCGATGACAGTGCCGATCACCCGTCCCTTTGGATTGGCACGGATATCCATGCTGTCAGCCACAAGGACGATGGCTTCCAGCAAATCCTCAATATTTTTGCGGTATTTTGCTGAAACCGGCACCACAATGGTGTTGCCATCCCATTCGTCGGGGACAAGCCCGGCATCGGCAAGCTGGCGCTTGACGAAATCGGGGTTGGCTCCGTCCAGATCAATTTTATTCATTGCCACAATAATCGGCACCCGGGCGGCGCGTGCATGGGCAATGGCTTCCCGGGTCTGCGGCATGATTCCATCATTGGCAGCCACAACCAGGACAACAATATCAGCACCCTGGGCGCCGCGGGAGCGCATCGCTGTGAATGCCGCATGACCGGGGGTATCCAGGAAGGTGATGTGATGTCCTTTGTGATCCACCTGGTAGGCTCCAATATGCTGGGTGATGCCGCCGGCTTCTCCAGCCGCCACCTCGGTGTGGCGGATGGCATCAAGCAGGGTGGTCTTGCCATGATCTACATGCCCGAGAATGGTCACCACCGGCGCGCGGGATACCAGTTGATTGGGATTTTCATCAGCGATCAACTGGCGCCAGTAGGGGATTTCGCCCACTTCCTTGGGTTTTTCTTCCTCGAATGCCTCCTGCTGGGCAACGAAACCCATTTCGGAAGCAACAATGGCAGCCGTGTCAAAGTCTACCTGCTGGTTGATATTGGCAATCACCCCGTTGGACATCAAAATTTTAATGACCTGAATGGGGCTTGCCTCCATGCTGCGAGCCAGCTCACGTACCGTGATCATGTTCGGAAGGACCAATGTCTTTTGTCCATTTTCGCTCATACTTTACCTCCTCCTGAATGCCCCCCTGCGAATCTCCCCGGTTTAAAACCTTCGGGGCGGAAAACCCGCCCCGAACGACAGAAGCCAGAATTTGGCTGATGTGCCGCCAGTAGGGTTAATCTTCGCTTTTAATCATATTATCAAAGTCCTGTTGAAATGAGTCAGGCTTGTTCATCCACGGCGGAACGCTGTTCTGCTTCAGCAGGCAGGGTTTCCATCCAGGCAGTCAGCATCAACCGATCTGCTTCGGAGAGTTCCACTTTCAAAGACTGGGCAAGGGCACCCTTCAAACCGCGCTCCCAGCAGGAACGCTGGTTGTGCAGGTAGGCTCCCCGTCCATTCGCCTTTCCGGTCGGGTCAATGATGATTCCTTCCGGAGTGCGCACGATGCGGGTCAACGTTCGTTTGGCAATTACCGTCCGGCAGCCGACGCAGGTGCGCTGGGGAACATGTTTGACTCGTTTCTGTGTTTTTTTACTCACCTATCCTTCCCATGCTCTCGATGAACTAGAGGGACCACTCATCATCATTGCCGCTGCGCTTATGCTGCTTGCGGATAATGGTGATGTCACGATCGGGATCATACTCCACCTTGACGTAGCGGCGACCCTTCTTACCCTTTGATTTTTTACGATCAGCCTTCTTGCCAGATCCTTCTTCCTCCTCCTCTTCCTCCACATAATTGGTGGCAGTGAGGACTTCGGGACGCAGTGCAAAAATTTCTTCCAGGGAGGGTTCTTCTTCCGGGGTCGGTTCTTCAGCAGGCGCTTCTTCCATTACAACGGATACCTCTTCTTCAACAGCTGGTTCAACTTCCGGTAAAACTTCTGGCAGAACTTCTTCAACCGCGGCGGGTTGTTCTTCAACAACCTCCACAACCTCGGGCGCGGGTATTTCTTCAACGACTTCCGGTTTTTCAGCAGCTGCCTGCGCTTCTGCGGCTGCCTGCTCTGCCAGGCTGTCCATCAAATTTCGAATGGTTTGCATGGCTTTCTGACCGATGCCGTTCAGCCGCAAAATATTATCAGGCATCGTATGCATTTCAATAATCAGTTCAGCAAGTGTCCTGTAACCGCCCCCCTGGAGGATATACGCCACATGCTCGGGTAAACCACTGTCGAGAATATCCGTCTCGTGGGCGGATGCGGGAATGCCTTCCAGGATTTCAGGCTTGATGAGTTCAATCGGTTTTTCAGGCTCCCGGGCGGCTACCATGCGCCGTTCAACCCGGTCGATGAATTTGGCGATTTTGTCATATTCCTCGGCGGAAAGCGGGCGACCTTCCGATTTGCGCACCAGCAGATCCTGTATGGTTTGCAGGAGTTCCTCACCAATTTGCTCCGCCAGAGCTTCATCTGCACGGACATGCTGCAGGGCTTCGCTGCCAGCTTCGGAGAGACTCTTGATGTCAATTCTCCAGCCGGTCAGCTTGGCGGCAAGGCGGGCATTTTGTCCGTCACGTCCGATTGCCAGGCTCAGTTGATCCTCAGGAACGATCACAGTCGCAGTTTTTCCACCCGAGGAGCGCTCATTTAAATAAACACCAGTCACCTTTGCCGGGCTGATGGCTTTGGCAATGAAAAGTGCCTGGTCGGGATTCCATTCGATGACATCAATTTTTTCGTCGTGCAGTTCCTTGACAATTGCCTGGATGCGCACGCCCTTGATTCCCACACAGGCGCCCACCGGGTCAATGCCCGGCTGGGAGGCGGAGACCGCCACCTTGGCGCGCTCGCCCGGTTCCCGGGCGATGGAGCGGATTTCAACCACTCCATGGTAGATTTCCGGAACTTCTGTTTCCAGCAGACGCCGCAGGAAATTGCGGTGGGTGCGGGAAAGGATGATCTGCGGACCCCGCGGGTTGTCATTCACCTCGGCAAGCAAAGCACGTACGCGGTCATGCACACGGAAGCGTTCATTGGGGATCATTTCCTTGCGGGGCATGTTGCCTTCGGCTTTCATGTCCAGCCCGATGGTCAATCCCTGGTTGTTGGCGGCTTGAACAATGCCATTGATGATTTCGCCAACCAGTTTGCGGAAATGGTCAAGCTGTGCCTGGCGTTCCGCATCACGGATGCGCTGTTGAATGACCTGGCGCGCCGTCTGGGCTGCCACCCGACCAAAATCAGCCGGGGTGCACTCGACCAGTGCCATTCCCCCCAGTTCAACTTCGGGATCCACCAGGCGGGCGTCCTCCAGGCTGACCTCGGTGGTGGGATTTTCCACGCTTTCCACCACTTCCTTCTCAGCATAGATGGTCACCTGTCCGGTGTCTATGTCGACTTTGGCTTCCACCCGTTGATTTTGTGAAGCCATCATGGCTTTGCGATAAGCCGAAGCCATGGCGGATTCCAGCGCGCTCAAAATAATCTCACGCGGGAGACCTTTTTCTTCCAATACTTCATTAAAAGCCAGGGTAAATTCGTTCTTCATCCTTTTCTTACCAACCTTGCCCTAAATACGCAGAAAAGTGGGGAGCGCCCACTTTCCGGTGTGTGCGATATTGCTTACTCAACAGGTATATTTTAGCATAATACCCATGCAGAATCAAGGTTTTACTTGCCCCCTCCAATTCACCCTGTGATAGAATGTCACCAATATCATCCCCGGAGCATGGATCATGACAAACGATTGGATCTGGTGGCGCGACGGCGTCATTTACAACCTCTACACCCGTTCCTTTGCTGACGCCAATGGCGATGGGCTGGGCGACCTGGAAGGAATCACCCGGCACCTGGATGATCTAAAGCATCTGGGTGTGGATGCCCTCTGGCTGACGCCTTTTTACCCCTCGGATGACGGGGATTATGGTTATGACGTGATGGATTACACTTCCGTGGATCCCCGCATGGGAACCCTGGACGATTTTGACCGCCTTCTGTTCGAGGCGCACCGGCGCGGGATTCGCATCATTATTGACCTGGTGCTGAACCATACCTCGGATCAACACCCCTGGTTCCTGGAGTCGCGTTCCTCCCGGCAGTCACCCAAACATGACTGGTATATCTGGCAGGATCCCAAGCCGGGCGGTCGGGCGCCCACCAACTGGCAATCCATCGTGGGCGGGTCGGTCTGGGAATGGGATCCGCACCTGGAGCAGTATTACCTGCGGACATTTCTTTCCTTCCAGCCGGATCTCAACTGGCGCAATCCCGAGGTTCGGAAGGAACTGCTCAATGTCTTCCGTTTCTGGCTGGAACGCGGGGTGGATGGCTTCCGCCTGGACCTGTTTAATGCCTACTTTAAGGATGATCAACTGCGCGATAATCCACCTGCTTTGGGTATTCGCCCATTTGATTGGCAGCAGCACATTTACGATTGCAACCGACCCGAGCTGTTCCCGTTACTCAATGAAATCCGCGCCCTGGTGGATTCCTACCCTGACCGCTACCTTGTGGGTGAAACCTTCAATCCCTCCCCGGAGATTGCCGCCCAATACGTGGGGCGGGAGCTCCTCCATGCAGCCTTTGAACTCAACCTGATCATGCAGCCCTGGAGCGCCCCCCGTTTTTGGAATGCGATTCAACGCTGGGAGGATGCCCTCGGGACGGACGCCTTCCCGACCGTGGTGCTGAACAGTTTTGACCAGCCGCGTTCCGCCACCCGTTTTGCCCGAAACCGCGGTGATGAACGCCTGAAAGTGGCAGCCGCACTCCTGCTGACCCTGCGCGGGACGCCCTATCTGCTCTACGGAGAGGAGATCGGGATGCGCAACATTTCCCTTAAACGCTCGGAAATGCTCGATCCAATTGGCATCAAATGGTATCCTTTTTATCACAGCCGGGATGGGGAACGTTCTCCCATGCAATGGGATGATTCCAAATATGCCGGATTCAGCCCCGTCCAGCCCTGGCTGCCGGTGCACCCCAATTTCATCCAGCGGAATGTTGCCAGCCAGCGGGAGGATCCGGATTCTCTGTATAACTTCTACCGCGCCTTGATTCAACTCCGCAGGCGGACGCCCGCCCTGCGCCGCGGCATGTTCCAGTGGCTGACGTTTCAGCCGGGCTGCCTGCTCGCCTACCTGCGCCAGACTCCGGACCAAACCGTGCTGGTGGCGCTTAATTTCTCGCGCCAACCGGTCAGGCTGGCAATGGGCTTTGACCTGGCTCGTCAGAACTGGCGGGTGGGGTTGTCCAGCCACCCGCGTGAAGATGCCGGGGTGGAGAAAGACTGGCTGCCTTTGGAGGGCGACCAGGCGTTGATTCTTGTGGCGGATTAATCCTGACCAGCCGCGGGCTCCAGGTCAAACGGCACCCCCACCTCGTTTCCCACCTGCTGCAATGCCCGGACGGTGGGCAGCAGCAGCGGAACCCCCTCGCGCTCGCTGCGCTCCGCCATTTCAAATTCCTTCTCGCCGTGGATGTAAATCCGCTCCTGCCCGGCTTCCCGGGGCGCCGTCTTCAATTCGGTGATCAAGGCGTCCATGTCCCGCTGAAAGTCCGCCAGCGGGCGGAAGGCATCAATGCGGACAGCGGCAAAGAAATGCCCCACAGCCGCGGAGGTCGGTTGGGATGGATTTGCCACTGCCCGACCAAATCCGCTGCCTGCCAGGACGCCGGAGAAGATATCCACCAACAGCGCCAGTCCGTAGCCTTTGTATCCGCGCATCAGATCAGTACCGCCC
>ERZ1026805.251-NODE-251-length-40107-cov-6.962199_pt1 | contig 40107 bp, 36 predicted proteins | sample MGYA00520883_ERZ1026805 | MGnify/ENA primary metagenome ERZ1026805 (study PRJEB33270, sample SAMEA104284476) | anaerobic digester metagenome | biome: Anaerobic digester microbiome; feature: mesophilic sludge digester; material: Anaerobic digester biomass | place... | reverse complement strand
TGCCTGTTTCGCTGCAGGAACCGTTAACAGTGCTTAAGGTTATGCAAAAATCTTTTTCTCTGGATGGTTGTTTCTGCCTTGGGGGATGTTGGGCATCGATAAATTCTTCAGTCATGTTTCTCCTCGGTAATTCCTAGTTGATCATCAATCATTCAAATTTTTGATTTGCAGGCGGTTCGGTTCTCTCTGTAATGAGATGGATATGATCCATCATTGCCTGGTAACCGGCTGTAAAGTCACCGGCACAGATCGCATCGACCATCTTTTTGTGATACATCCAAACCCGTTTCAAATAATTTAAGTCTGTGTAAACATTCAATCCCACGGCTTCATAAATATCCCAGTAGGATTCCAATAAACCCAGAACAAAGGGATTGTTCAAACGCCGGTAGATGGACAGGTGAAGCTCACGATGTTCAATGTGAGGAATTTGAACTGGAGAACCTTCCAATTTATCAAATGCCCGAATGACAAGCTGCCTGAGTTGATCGCGATCCTCTGCTGTCAACTGGCTGACTGCCTGATACCAATATGCTTTTTCGATATGAATTCGAAGATCTGCATAGGATTCATACGCATTGCTGTCAATGCTCATGGCATAGACCACGCTTCTGACAACAACCGGCTCAAAACGGTAATCCAGCAGGCGAATGCCGGTCTTTGGGCGTACCTCCACCAATCCCATCACCCGTGCAACTTCAAGCTGTTCCCTCAGGCTTGCGATACTGATCCCCAGTTGCTGGCTCAGTTCCGCCAAAGGTGGAAGCCGGTTATCCTCGGCATGCAGATGGTGGGCGGCAAGGTATTTTAAAAACTCGGATTGTTCAAGGGGATTTCGATCACGCAGCATTTTTCTTCCAATTATCCCGGGTTATTAATCTGATTATTCGGATAATTAGAGTATAGCACTACCCCAAAACTGTGTCAAGCGACGTTTGTCATGTCAAAATACACTCCCCTCCAGAAGAGTTATCTCTTCTGGAGGGAGTAATTCATCTAATGATCTGATGATTGGTTGATTGGTATCTTAAACGACAATATTCACCAACCGTCCAGGTACATAAATGATCTGGCGGGGTTCCCTGCCTTCCAGAAACCGCTGAACTGATTCACTTTCCAATGCAATGGCTTTGGCATCATCCGCCTGAATGTCAACGGGAACGCTAATCCGATCGCGTAGTTTTCCGTTTACCTGAATGATCAATGTGATCTCTTCCTGGGCTGCTGCCGCCTCATCCACTTTATGCCAGGTTTGGGTGTGGATGGAATAGGGTTTCCCCAACCGGCTCCACAATTCTTCAGTGATGTGCGGGCATACCGGAGCCAGCATCTTTAAATAAATTTCCACAGCTTCCAACCATGCGCTGTGACCCCACATGCCGGCTGCCTTGGCTTTTGCCATCTCATTCAGCAGTTCCATCAAACTTGAAATAATGGTGTTGAACTCGAATTGTTCAAAATCACGGGTCACGGCTTTCAAAGTCTGGTGAACTTTTCTGCGTAAATGTCTGACTGTTTCATCATCAGGTTTACCCACCGGAGCCGGGTCCAGGACAAGGTTCCATAACCTGCGCAGCCAGCGGGAAGTACCTTCAATTCCCCCGCTGCTCCAGGGACCGCCCATATCCCAGCGGGCATAGAACATCAGGTAGGCGCGCACTGTGTCAGCACCATAGGCACGCACCAGGTCGTCAGGAGGAACCACGTTTCCGCGGCTCTTCGACATCTTCTCACCATCCTCCCCCAACACCATGCCCTGGTTCCGCAATTGCATCATCGGTTCATGTCCCTCGGTGATCCCCATATCCCGGCAAGCTTTATGAAAGAAACGGGTGTAGATGAGGTGCATCGTGGCGTGTTCAATACCGCCGGTATAGGTATCAACCGGCATCCAGTAGTCATATTCATCCTGAGGGTAGGGAGCCTTTGCGCCTTCCATTCCCTTGTTTAAATAGCCCAGATGATACCAGGATGAACACATGAAGGTATCCATTGTATCGGTTTCACGTTCAGCATCACATCCGCACTGGGGGCAGGTTGTAAAGCGCCATGTGGGGTGCAATTTTAACGGGCTTTCCCCTGTGGGTTTCCATTCCACATCCTCAGGCAGCAGGACCGGCAATTGATCCTCCGGCACCGCAACGGGTCCACACTTGGGACAATAAATGATTGGAATTGGCGCGCCCCAATACCGCTGACGGGATATCAACCAGTCGCGAAGTTTGTAATTAACCGCACCATACCCCACACCCATTGATTCCAGGTGGGCTATAGCCATCCTGATGGACTGATCTGCTGGTGTGCCGGTTAATGGTCCGGAATTGACCATTTCTCCGAGTGCTGGAATGGCTTCAGTCATTTTGTCCGCGTCAATCGCAGGAATATCCTTCGGTTGGATGACAACCCGGATTTGCAGGTTATATTTTCGGGCAAACTCAAAATCACGTTGATCATGAGCCGGGACTGCCATAATCGCCCCGGTGCCGTAGGTCATGAGTACATAATCAGCAATCCAGATGGGAATTTGTTCACCATTCACCGGGTTGATGGCATATCCACCCGTAAAGACACCGGTCTTCTCTTTATCTGTCGCCTCACGTTGAATGTCTGTCTCACTGGTTGCCTGTTGAATATAGGCACTTACAACTTCCTTCTGTTCCGGTGTTGTGATTTTGGTTACCAACGGATGTTCCGGAGCCAGCACCATGAATGTCGCTCCCCACAGAGTATCCGGACGGGTGGTAAACACTTCCAACTGGTCATCCGCCGGGGTTTTAAAGAAGACAGCTGCTCCTTCCGATTTTCCTATCCAGTGGGTTTGCAGGACACGCACCCGTTCCGGCCAATCAATTCCTTCATAGTACAATAACTCCTCTGCATACCGGGTCGTCCGGAAAAACCATTGTTCCAGGTCGCGCTTGGTGACGGGCGTGCCGCAACGTTCACAGTGGCGGTCCTCCCCCCAGACCTGTTCACGTGCCAGAGTTGTATTGCAATTGGGGCACCAATCCACCGGTGATTTCTTTCGATATGCCAGGTTGTGCAGAAAGAGCTGCCGGAAAAACCACTGTGACCATTTATAATAATTTGGATCACAGGAAACAATTTCCCTCCGCCAATCAAACATGGCTCCCATGGTTCGAAATTGCTTGCGCATGTTTTCCATGTTTTCCATGGTCCACTTTTGCGGATGAATCCCCTTCTTGATGGCGGCATTCTCAGCCGGCAAACCAAAGGCATCAAAACCAATGGGGAAGAGGACATTGTAACCATTCATCCGCTTATACCGGGCGCGAGCATCTGACGGCGTCATGGCATACCAGTGTCCGATATGAAGATCGCCGGAGGGATAAGGAAGCATGGTGAGCGCATAGTGTTTTGGGCGGTTGGGATCAATATCCGCCGCGTAGAGTCCGTCAGACGCCCAACGTGCCTGCCATTTGGGTTCAATTTCTGATGGAATATAATTGTTTTCGTTCATGGTCATTCCTCCGGTTCATTTCTCCTGAAGTGATGCGGTCATGCATCGTTCTGGAGTTGAAAATAAAAAAAGCCCTCACCCCATCAGGGGCGAAGGCATACTCCGTGGTACCACCCTGCTTGCATGAACCTGTAAGGTCCATGCCGCTCATTGACACGCTAACGGGTGCACCCGTTGCCGGTTACTTATGGTTCACCGGCACAGCTCGCTTCCCGGTAAAAGGAAGCTGACAGGCGAGTTCGGTTCCATGTGCTCCGTTTTGCACCTTGTCGGGCTCACACCTCGCTCTCCCAACTCGCTGTCGGATAACCTAATACTCCTGCTGTTGCCTTTTTTGTGGACCCAGGGGGATTCGAACCCCCGGCCTTCTCAATGCCATTGAGACGCGCTCCCAACTGCGCTATGGGCCCAGGACATGCTATTTCTGTTGTAAAGTTCTGCGGGGTGATCCACCCCAGGTGGACCTGAGGGGATTCGAACCCCTGGCCTCCTCAGTGCGATTGAGGCGCGCTCCCAGCTGCGCTACAGGCCCTTACTTTAAAGAGTAACAAGATTTTACCTGACTAGACCCCGACTGTCAAGAACCTGTTTCCTGTATTCTTGTGTCAGAACAGGTACTCAAATAATGTCCCAATGCAAAAGCAAATAACCGCACCTGTTATAAATAATAAAAATGTGCCAAAACTACGCCAAGATTCCCTTGCAACCCGCTTGTTGATGTCCCCGGATTCATCCTCACCGGCGTCATCAGCCGGGGAATTCAATTGTGGACGCGTAAAAAAATCTCCTGCCCCTGACACGGTACCGATTAGCATTAACAATACGCCGACCCACACAAGGGTTCGCCCAAATGAATCCCACATTCCCTCACCCAGGACCCAATTGAACAATCCGGCTGACATTACAGAAGCAAGCACCACTATTCCAACTTTTTTAAAGAAATTCACCATCTTTCACCCTTTATCCGCCAACCGTACCTTTATCTGAATTTCCCGGTTGGATGTCATCCTTAATAAATCAGACCTGGAATTTCCTTCGGATTCCTCTTCCTCCGCATCGGTTTGAACCAGGCAGCGGACCACAACCTTCTTTTGATTTGTTTTACATTGTACATCAATCACCCGTCCCTGGTGAGTGCAGTCCAAACCATCCGCCAGTCGCAAAATTCCCCCCAGCCAGTTCACCCTTAGTTGATCATTTGCCTCAAGGGCGGCATAATGATCATGTTTCAGGGAGGGCATAGCCCGCCGGTGATAACGGGCAGTGGATCCAATCAACAGCCGTTGGTGATGATCGAGTGGTAAAAGTGGCGAGTTCAATATAATGTTCAAGCTGGCTTTATGGTGCCCCCGCCAGCCTTCCGTCAATCCCACATCACATAACAGACCGGAAATTTCCAACCAGATGCGTTCCTGTACCCCCATTCCATGGAGCTCTGCTAATTCATCAAATAAACGCAGGGCAATCCGCGTGACTTGTTGGGTGTGGCGGAAATCCGGCAGGCAGGTTTCAGCAAATTGCCTGGCAGCTTGAACCAGGTATGAAGATTCGATCATCACTGGCTTATTCATCAACAGATCCATTGCCTTCAGTGATGTCATTCAGACTTTTACCGAGAATAACCATCCGGGCAAAATCGTCCGGTAAACCAGCCTGACGAATTGCTGCCACCACCCTGTCAATATCATAATCAATCCGGAAATGTTGGATCAGGATATGATCCACATCAAGGGTCAGGATGGCATAACTGGCGCGCGGATCTCCATCATCCGGTCTGCCAACACTTCCCGGGTTGACAAACCAGGTCGAAGCGATACGACGCTCAAATGGGATGTGGGAATGACCGCATAAAACGATATCAGCCTTGGTGTTACTGCCAAGAATCTGTAATCGATCATCGGGTGTATCCGGTCCAAGATGCTCGTTCGGAGATGCAGGGCTTCCATGTACCATGAGAATCCGCTGGTTCGATTCCAGAATGCGTCTTTTTTGTGGCAAACCTTCCAGAAATTCCCGACTTTCGTTGGATAAATGGGCAAATGCCCAATCAAAAGCCAGCCATTTTTGTGGAGACTTGGTCTGTTTCCACTTTTCTTTTTTTTCGTTCCAGGTCAAAACCTTATGATCGTAATTTCCCAGGATATTCCTGATTTCCGGCTTTGCCAATCGTTTGACGACCTCATTGGGGAACGGACCATACCCCACAAAATCACCCAGGTTGAGAATGGTATCAATGGAATGTCGATGAATGTCCTCCAGGACTGCCTCCAATGCGGGGAGGTTGGCATGCACATCACTGATGACAGCAATTCGCTTCATTCCTCCACCTTTGCCATGGGCGGCAGAAAATCATGTTCATCCTCAACCTCATCCGGAACTGCCGGGATCAACGAAGCCGGAACTTGAACCGCTGTACGCAAGGCTTCCCAGGCGTTTTGGTCCTTCCAATTATTCCACTCATTGACAAACTTGTTATAAGTCTTCTCCCTGTCATCCTGACATTGATTGAGGAAATATTCCAGACCGGGTCTGAGTTTTCGGAATGGTCCGAAAACACCATAATATTCATAAGTCCGTTGTCTTTCCTCTTCCATAAATCCGGGCAGCCAGTCAATCCAGACATCGTCATCATGAATGCTTCCAAGCATGTCCTGGATTTTTCGAAGAACCTGCAGGTGTGATTTTAAACCGTCTTCAAACAATTCCGAGAATATTTCAAGTGTATAGCGAAGACGCTTGGCAGCAATTCGCATGGCATGCAGTTTTTCTTTTTCTTCCGGAATGGGAATATAAGTTTCATAGGATAGAAATTGCTTCAAGCCACGACTTACAGACCGATGTGCCAAACGGTACAATAACAGGGATTCCATATTAATTACATTCCGTAAACTGGCATCCCCCTCCAAGGAAACAACCATCGCGGTTCCTATGCCGCTTTTCTCAAACCGGTTCAATGTTTTCAAAACCTTCACGTGTAATGCCTGACGTTGTTGGATCATCCGCACCAACAGGCGGTGCACACCCGGTTTTTCCGCTCCCTGGTCTAATTCCTTATATATCCCCTTAAGGTGTTCAATTTGAACATCCGCATCCCTCGCTGCCCCCAACGCCTGTGTGATGGACCGAACTCCTCGAATCCATTGATCTGCCTGTTTTCCTGGCAGCCAGTTCCGGAAAACATCCAGTCCTGCCCGTAATCGGCGGCTTGCAACCCTCATCCGATGAATATACTCAATATCATCCCTGCTTTCCCTCACACCAGCAATTTCACTGTTCATTGCCTGCAGGTTTCGTAAAAGGATTCCCGCGCCATAAACCCTGACAACTGAAATTGTATTCCTTGCCATCTGCACCTCCTCTTTCGGCTAAATTGAACGCAGGTTGGGATTAGATGGTTTCCAGCAGGGGTTTGATCTTGTTTTTTAGCTCTTCAAAAATCGCATTGACCGGTCGATTGGCATCGATGATGACAAAACCATACTCTTCCGCCAGTTCATCCAATTCGTGTATCACCCGGGATTGATACACACAGAAACTATCATATAAATTATTCGCACAACGGATATCCATGCCGGATTCCCAGTAATTAAAACCACGGCCATAAACCATCCTAGATATCAGAGTTGGCACATCCGCCCTGAGGTAGAAGACAATATCTGGTTTGAGGGCAAATCCATAGACATTCTTCGACCATTGCCGGTCTGCACCACGGACTATATCACGGGCGACAATGGAGTAAAAATATCGGTCCGAGAGAACATAAAAACCCGATTTAAGGGCTGGTATGATTTGATTTTCAAGCCGGTCGGCAAAATCAGTGGCGTAAAAAAGGCTCATCGTCTGTCGACCAAGGGTATGCCCCAGCTTTGCCTGATCCAATCCTTCCTGGGTTAATGTGGAACGCCGTAAACCAGTGTCGGATACTGCATAGCCGGTATCCTCCAGCCATTTTCGCAGCAGGTCGATCTGGGTGGAGCGACCAACACCATCCGTCCCTTCCAAAACAATTAATTTTCCGGGCATGCTTGCCATGCTCCGGTAAGGAAAACCCGCTCCATAATAAACAGGCTCAGTCATGATTCACCTCCGGTTTCATTTGGGGTTATTTCTTGTGACTCAGCCTTCCTGGGTGGACGCGGCTTGCGGACAGGTAACAGGGGATTTGGTAATCCTTCCCAACCCGAAAGAGTTTTACGGACAAGCTGTCTGACCAGTTTTTGTTGTTTTTGAACCTTGTCGGCTCCATCAATGACCACGAAGCCAAATTCATCGACCATATCGTCATATTCACTGATGATTCGTTGTTGAAAGAGCCGAAAACTTGTGATCCGGTTTTCAGACAGCCCCAAATCCATCCCGGCTTCATAGTATTTTAGTTTTGCCCTGCCGGATGTAATTCGATCCACCGCGATATTCACTGGAACCCGGAAATACAATACAAGATCCGGCTGGGGTGCAAAGGAATAAAGATTCCTCACCCACAACCGGTCAACCCCCCGCGCAACATCCCTGGCAAATGCAGTGAAGGCATACCGGTCAGCCAGAACGATCACCCCGGCTTTCAGCATGGGCTGGATGTGATTTTCCCAACGGTCTGAAAAATCAGTCGCTTGTAATAAACTAAAGGTGGTGGGCGTAAAGGCTTTTTCATCCTTTCCCAGCCGGGTCGTACCTTTCACCAGGTCTGAGGAATTCCACTCGCTAAAATACACTGATTTCCCATGCCGTTGAAACCATTTGAATAAAAGGTTAATTTGAGTGGATTTTCCACTGCCGTCGATACCTTCCACTACAATTAATTTTCCCGGATATGGATTTGGTGACAGCATAAGCCCATCCTTGAACCAAAAGGATCCAATACTACATAATTTATTTTAATCCAAATTGTCCAAATTACCACAAAATAAAAGCCCTGGTTGGAAATTTCCTTTCACAACCAGGGCTTTTTTTTTGTCAATTCCCTTTTACATTTCTTCTCTTTCAGTTTCATATTCATCATCTTCGGAAAATTCCAATTCCATTAATTCGCCGGTAATAATGAATACTGTCCGTTCGCAGATATTAGTCACCCGATCAGCCATCCTTTCCAGATTGTGAGCCACCCACATCAGTAAATTGACCTGGTCAATTTTTTCGGGGTTGGAAATCATCCAGTTTACCACCTGCCGGTAAACCTGGTTGTAGAGATTATCCACATCATCATCTTCTCTTGGAATTCTGGCAGCCACCGATGCATCCTCCTGAACGAATGCATCAAGAGCCCTGTGAAGCATCCCGGTCGCCAATTGAGCCATTTGATCGAACTCTTGTGGAATGGGGATATTCCCTTCACTGAGCACCTTCACCAGCTTTGCAATTCCCTTGGCATAATCCCCCATCCTTTCCAATTCATTGATGACCTCCAACATGGCTGCCAATAAACGCAAATCACGCGCCATGGGTTGCTGGGTGGCGATTAAAATCAGGATGGCATTCTCGATGGCATAGCGCTTATCGTTGATCAGTGCATCATCCCTGAAAATCCGGTTTGCGGTAATTTGATCATGACCGTATAAAGCGTTAATTACCTGGAGCATGGCATTTTCGACCATGTTCCCAAGCAGTAAAACCTCATCCTGCAAATGGTGAATCTGTCGGGTCAATGCTTCACGCGTCATGATCTTCCTATCTCCTAACCAAAACGACCGGTGATGTAATCTTCCGTCCGTTGATCTTTGGGATTTGTAAATATTTGGGAGGTTTCTCCATATTCTACCAGCATTCCTGCCCGATCAGCTGGATCCATGGTGAAGAACGCTGTAAAATCAGAAGCTCTTGCAGCTTGCTGCATGTTATGGGTGACAATAATAATGGTATATTGTTTGGACAACCGCCGCATCAAATCTTCAATTTTAAGAGTAGCGATGGGATCAAGAGCGGAACAGGGTTCGTCCATTAATATAATTTCTGGTTTAACAGCTAAAGCCCGGGCGATGCAGAGCCTTTGTTGTTGTCCCCCGGATAATGAAAGAGCATTTTGATGAAGCGAATCCTTGACCTCATCCCAAAGAGCAGCCTCTTTCAATGACTGCTCCACGAGCTCGTCCAAGTTGTTCTTTAATCCGTTAATGCGCGCTCCCCAGACGACATTCTCGTAGATTGATTTGGGAAAGGGATTGGGTTTTTGGAACACCATGCCAATCATACGACGGATATCCACCGCATCCATGTCCGGATCATAAATATTTTTCCCATGGAAAAGAATTTCCCCAGTCAATCTTGTCCCCAGGATCAAGTCATTCATCCGATTGAAACAACGAATGACTGTGCTCTTTCCGCAGCCGGAAGGACCAATGATAGCGGTTATTTTTTGTGTTTTAAATAATAGATTAAGATTTTTAACAGCCCGGAAGGAATTATAATAAAAATCCATATTATGGACTTCAAGCGCCATTTCTTGATTATGGGTCATCATTCATACCAGACAAAAATCCCATTTAATTTCACCGTCATTATAAAGCAAAAAATGCAATTTTTCGCCAGTCTTCTCCCCAAAGCATTCCGAATCACCCGGGGTTGAAGTAAGTTTTTTTATTGGCTTGTTTTCCAATCAAGCGCGGTATAATTACTAGCTGTTGATTTGCCGGTAACGGAAGGTTAGTGAAAAGTATGTTGGAAAAACTTGCCGTAATTGAAGCCCGCTTCAATGAATTGAATCATTTAATGGAAGAAAACATGGGGGATTACGCCCGTGTGGTGGAACTGGCGAAAGAACGCGCGGAGCTGGATGAAATCGTGAATCTTGCGCAGGAATATCAACTTGTCCTTCACCAGTTGGATGAAGCGCGCCAGTTGCAGGATTCAGAAGACGACGAACTTAAACAGCTTGCCCTTGCAGAAATGGATAGTTTAACATCCCGTTCTGAGCACTTGGAGATGCGATTGAAAGCTTTGCTGGTTCCGAAGGATCCGCGGGATGAACGCAACATTATTGTTGAAATCCGAGCCGGCACGGGTGGTGACGAGGCGGGGTTGTTTGCTGCAGATCTTTTCCGCATGTATGTCCGTTATGCAGAACGCCATAACTGGCACACGGATATTCTCTCCTCCAATGAAACCGGCATTGGGGGGTTTAAGGAAATGGTTTTTACCGTCAAAGGCAGGGGGGCTTACTCCCGTTTGAAGTATGAGTCCGGAGTTCATCGTGTGCAGCGCATTCCCCTGACGGAATCATCCGGCAGAATTCACACCTCCACTGTCACAGTAGCAGTCCTGGCAGAAGTGGAAGAAGTGGATCTGCATATTCCTCCGGAAGACATGGAAATTGATGTTTTTCGTTCCGCTGGTGCTGGGGGGCAAAATGTTCAGAAAAACGCCACTGCCATTCGCATCACCCATAAACCGACCGGCATTGTTGTCTCCTGCCAGGATGAGCGCTCACAATTGCAAAATAAATTACGGGCATTAAGCATCCTGCGCGCCCGCCTTTATGAAATCGAGGAGGAAAAACGTCGGGCTGAGCTGGATGAAGACCGCCGCTCCCAGGTTGGATCCGGGGAACGTGCTGAAAAAATCCGTACCTACAATTACCCCCAAAATCGGGTTACAGATCACCGCATCAATATCTCATCCTTCAACCTTCCTGGGGTCATGGACGGGGATCTGGATGAGTTTATAGACGAACTTGCCCAACGTGACGAGACCGAACGGCTTTCCACAATTGGCGAGGCGGATGAAGACGAATAATCTGCACACCTGGCTCGTCCAGGCGCGACAAGCCCTCATCAATGTCAGCGAAACGCATGACCTGGAGGCTCAAGTCCTGGCTGCGCACGTTTTAGGACAGTCCCGAGCCTGGATTCTTGCCCATCCCGCCACTCAATTGACTTACTCGCAAACAGGGCGCTTGAATGTCCTACTGGAGCAGCTTGTGAAGGGTGCTCCATTGCCATACCTCATTGGAAGAAGTGATTTTCATGGTTTGTCCTTCCAGGTGTCACCGGATGTATTAATCCCCCGCCCTGAAACAGAATTGATGATTGAAACTGCTCTCTCATGGTTGAAAAATCATCCAGACCGTCATTCTGCAGTCGATGTTGGTACCGGTTCCGGCTGTATTGCCATCACACTGGCATATAAAGCGGCTTCACTCAAGATCCTGGCTGTGGATTGTTCCTGGCAGGCTTTGGAAATTGCCCGGAAGAACACCCGGCAGTATCAATTGGACAGCCGAATTCAATTTGCGCGCACCGATTTACTGTATGGCATTAACTTCCAATTTGATTTAATCTGTGCCAACCTCCCGTACATTCCCTCCCAAAAACTTGCGGCTCTTTCCGTGGCGAAACATGAACCCCGGCTGGCGCTGGATGGAGGTTCGGACGGTTTACGTGTGATCGACCGCCTGGCAGGGGATGCCCGCAAATGGTTGTCACCAGGTGGTTTACTGTTGCTGGAAATTGAATCGGAACAGGGTAAATCCGCTGTGAACCTCGTTCGTCAATATCACCCCGCTGCCAAAATCAGCGTGTTAAACGATCTTGCCGGTCATACCCGGCTGTTATCCATTTCTCTGGAGTAAGATGCCTGCAACAACGATACTCTCAACCCAGGACCCAAACGCCATTCCGGTTGCCTTTGAAGTCCTTAATGAAGGTGGCTTAATCGCCTTCCCGACTGATACCGTGTATGGTCTGGCTGCCAGCATTTCACAGCCGGATGCCATTAAAAAATTGTTCCTTGTCAAAGGGCGTGAATGGACCAAGGCAATTGCTGTATTAATCGGCAGTCTGGAACAACTTTCCCTGGTGACCTCTACTTTACCGCCGGGGGCGGTGGATCTGGCTGCCCGTTTCTGGCCGGGAGCTTTGACATTAATCGTGCCGCGCCACCCGAGCCTGCCTGCCCTCATATCTCCGCTGCCAACCATCGGTGTCCGAATGCCCAACCATCCCTTTGCTCTGGAATTACTTCACCAAACCGGACCTCTGGCGACGACTTCAGCCAACCGCTCCAAGCAAACCAACTCCCATACCGCCCAGGATGTCCTCAATCAACTCAACGGCAAGGTGGATTTAATTCTGGATGGCGGAGCCTGCCCCGGAAGTGTGCCTTCAACGGTTGTGGATTGCACGGTTCCCGAGCTGCGTGTACTTCGGGAAGGCGCCATCCCTTCCAAGGATCTATTCCTGATTAAATAATATCCAGCGGAAAATCCACCGGTTCTCCGCCTTATGCAGATCTCTTTTTCAAAAGCAGAAGGATAATGGCAAAAGGTATTAATGCCAATCCACAAATTCCCGATGCAGGTCGATTGCCGGTTTCACCTGAAGGGGGTGTAACAGATGGCATCGGTGTGGGGGTCAGGGTCATATCCGGGGATGGTGTTCCGGTTCCTCCGCTGGAAACAACCGGGAAGTCAATGGCATGGGTTGGTTCACTTCCGGTTACAACCTGGTATGCCTGCCCTTCCACCACCACAATCACCTGCTCTCCCAATGCCAGGGCAGCTGCTACATCCCTCCGCGACTCTGCCAGCTTGAAATAATCAGGTGAGAGAAAGGCTACCCGCAGAGCTTCACCCTCATTGGGATCATACGCCGTATCCATCCAGATATTGTCATGAAGAATAAAAGTTCTGGAGCCAACAATCCGGATGATCGAGGAGGCTTCCCCCGCGGGGACAACCGGTGCAGCTTCCGCCTGTGACAGTGCACCCTCCTGGGCGGCTTTATCCACTGCCCCCATGCCGCTCACCTGGGTGGGCTGGGCAAGCAGTTGACTATAAGCATCCCGCGCCAGTTGCTCCTGGTTTACTGCACCCAATGGCATGGGTTCCGTGACCAGGTACGAAGTATAGGGTGTTACAATCCCGTACCGGATCGATAAACGCACCACTTGATCCACCAATTCCTGGTTGACGCCATTTAATCTGATCTGGTTTAGTAAATATCCAATTTTTCGGGTTGCCCAAAGGCGTGGCAGGCTGGTTGAACTACCAGCTTCTCCTGCATTGGCTTTACTGAATTCCTGATCTTTGAAAACATATGATTGGGGCTGTCCATTTACCTCACCGGTCAGTGTCACATCCACAACCCCGCCTGAATGGTAGCGACCCACAACAACCACCTGACTTCCCTCAAAAAAGTCCGGCAGAGGATTGGGAAAGATGTCGTAGACATTTAATCCACCAAAATCCAGCCCCAGATTAGTCAAGACCGGGGTTGAGATGCTCGCATAAAATCCGGAGATAATCTCATCAAGTGGTTCCCCCGGACGCACATATGTACTCAGTCCGTGATGATCCCGGCTCAACGTATCCAGCAGGAATGTATCCACATCATATCCCACACCAAATGTAAACAAACGGATATTTTTCCCCGCAGCCGAGCCGACATCAGAGATGATCCGCTGACTGTTGATTTCGCCTGCGGTTGGCAGCCCATCAGTCAGGAAAATTAAATATGTGGGTCGTTCCCGGTCCGCCACGGCGAGGGTATCCAGCAATGCCAGGTGAATATCCGTACTGCCCATGGGTGACAGGGTGCCCACCCAATCAATGGCTTGACCTGCCTTGCCTGCCTGGCTTAAGCCAGTTGCAAACTGACTCAGGTAGTCACTGAAGGATGCCAGATAAAATCGATCGCCCTCATTTAGATGCCCCAGGATGAATCTGGCTGCCGCCTGGGCTTGGGTGAACTTTTCCCCTTCCATGCTGCCGGATCGATCCAGGACCAGCAGCACATCCTTTGCGACCGGTTTGGTATCCACACGGGTGCCGGGCGCCAGCAAAAGCAGAAAAAAACCATCCGGCTCATTTACATCCAATGGATCACAATAGGTAAACAGATGAAATGCTTCCGTCTCTCCAAGTGAATAAAACAAAGAAAAGTCCATGTCCGGCAGGACGTTGTTCGCTTCATAACTGGCTGTGAAATGATGATCATCTTCTCGGTTAAGGCTGATCTCATGGCTGGGAGAATATACAGCCCGCACCGGTGAGGAGGATTTCACCTTGACGGTGACGGATACGCTTTCCAATGATTGCATGGAAAACTTCTCGGTATTCAATGGATACACATACCGAACCAGTCCATGGTCAGCAGTCAACACCTGCTGATATTCCAGCTCAATCCGCCTCTCCCCCTGGGGAGGAATTGGAAAAATGTTTGCCTGAACAGCGCCTGACCCAATATATTCCAGCAAGGCGGGATCACGCAGGCTGTTGACAATATCCTGATAAGTCTGACGGGCTTGTTCAGCCGTCAACACCTCACCTTTCACCGGCTTTCCATCCACCCACAGGGTGAAATTACTCACGGTGGCATTCAACGGGATGGGGAAAATATAAGTTCCCTCGATTGTCCAGTCATTGGGATTGAAGAACACCTGGTCAATATGAGTGACTGCCAGTTGATCCTCGATTGTTACCGTGACATGATGATAACGAATCACAAGTTGCGACATGGGACGTATGATTGGACAATTTTCACCCAGGCAGGGAGGGATTTCAGGGATAATAATGCCGTCCGCGGAAACCACGCTGTTGATCGAAATGATCATTCCAAGACACACAATCAGTGCCAACGTGACTTTTCTCATCACAACCTCCTTCTTTTCCTCGCAGCCAAGACGTCCCCCATCAGCTTAAAGTTCCGATACTTTCATCATCCCTGACATCCCAATTCGGTTACAATAATCAAGGATTCACCCAATTGGAGACGAAAAAAAATGATCAAAATTACACGTGAAGCTGCCCTGGAATATCATCACAAGGATGGCAAACCGGGGAAATTATCCGTTGTACCCAGCAAACCACTTGAAACCCAGTCTGATCTGTCACTGGCGTACACACCAGGTGTCGCATACCCAGTTTTGGAAATTGAGAAAAATAAGGAATCCGCCTATGACTATACAAACAAAGGCAACCTGGTTGCTGTCATATCCAATGGAACTGCAATCCTTGGTTTGGGTGACCGCGGTGCCCTGGCTTCAAAACCGGTCATGGAGGGTAAAGGCGTTTTATTCAAGAAATTTGCTGACCTGGATGTTTATGATATTGAAGTGGACACCCACAACCCTGACTTGTTAATTAATGTGGTTACTGCCATCGCCCCCACATTCGGCGGGATCAACCTCGAGGATATCCGTTCTCCTGAATGTTTTTATATCGAACAAACTTTGCAAAAAATGCTTGACATCCCTGTGTTCCACGACGATCAACATGGCACAGCCATCATCCTTGGTGCGGCATTAATGAATGCCCTTGAACTGACACAACGAAAAATCAATGAGATAAAGGTGGTTTTTTCCGGGGCAGGTGCTGCTGGTATCGCCTGCGCCAACCAGCTTGTCAAGCTTGGTGTCCCCAGGGATCATATCTGGATGTGTGACATCGCCGGATTGGTTTACAAGGGACGCGAAGAATATATGTTCCCCGAAAAAGAAAGATTTTCACAGGGTGATCATCCTGATACGCTGGCAGGAACAATGGAAGGCGCGGATATTTTTATCGGTGTTTCAGCTGCCAATATCCTGACCCCGGCAATGATAAAACGCATGCGCCGCCAACCCATCATTTTTGCCATGGCTAATCCAGACCCGGAGATCCCCTATGAACTCGCCCGGAAGATCCGACCCGATGCCGTCGTGGCGACCGGTCGTTCTGATTATCCCAATCAAATTAATAATGTCCTGGGTTTCCCATTCATTTTCCGGGGTGCAATGGATGTCCAGGCTCATGCCATTAACGATGAAATGAAAATTGCAGCCTCCAATGCACTGGCAGCGCTGGCAAAAGAACCGGTCCCAGAAAAAGTCCTTCGCGCCTATGGCTTGGAATCTCTGGAATTCGGAATGGACTACATCGTCCCCAAGGCGTTGGACGAACGTGTTTGCCTTTGGGAAGCTCCAGCAGTCGCCCGGGCTGCCATGGAAAGCGGTGTTGCCCGTCGTAAAATAAACCTCGATGAGTATCCTCAACTTCTTGTCCGGCGTCTGCTCAAAACATGCTAAAATAACCCTATGGTAGTCTCCGCCCCCCGACCCAAACCACCTGTCAACCCCAGACATCGAAAACAAGTCGCCTGGCAAATATTGATGCCATTGGTGGTATCAGGCATCCTGATTCTGGCTGTTGCCGTTATTACTGCATTATTGGCGGGCAGCCACCCTGCTGAAACATCCGCCTGGTCAAGTGTATCTCTGGTATTGTTGCTCATCCCTGTAATTTTTGGGTTTGGGATTTCCATAATTCTTGTACTCGCCGGGATATTCCTCCTGGCAAAATCCCTTAATATTCTCCCTTTTTACACCCGGATGATATATCTTTATCTATCCCGCCTGGAGATCAATATCCAGGTTCTATCTGACCGGTTGACATCCCCTGTTCTCACAAGCCGTTCCTGGTTTGCCGGATGGAAGATGTTCTGGAACCGATTACGCATTCGCAAGAGCGATGATAAGGAAAAATAAACTATGGAAGATTCATCCTCCTGGAAAATAAAAATTATTGTCTTTGGCGCATTGATTGGTGCAATTACTGGTTTATTGGGTGCCTTTTTGATGATTAAACGCGCAGAACAAACCAAATCGATGCCCAAACTCACCACCAGGGATGGCGTCAAGGTCGGTGCAGGTTTATTGAGCATTCTGAAAATCATAACCAATCTGGGCGAAAAACAAATATAAACATCATGGGCGTCGGGCAATCGATTCGCCCTTCTCCGTTTGGGGGTCAGAAAATGATCAACGAAACAATCCCGCATCTCCGTTATCTCATTGCCGGTAAATTACGCAGGGATTATGTCCTTCTACCGAATGGCAAGGCAATAAATAATTCTTTGGGAGGCAGTTTAATTCATTCCGCTGTCGGGGCTGCCATATGGGAAAAGGATATCGGCTTGGTGAGTCGTGTGGGCAGCGATATTCCTGCAGAGTGGATTGAATTGATCGCCCGGGCAGGGTTTGACATACGGGGAATCCATCGGACAGCCGATATACCAAATTCTCTTTTTTTCGCCTCCTTTCCAGATCTTGACACCCGCACACATAGTGAACCTTTTCGTCATTATCAACATGCCCATCACCCTTTTCCAAAAGCACTGGTTGGATATGTCCACGCTGACTCCACTATTGACAGCCGGACACAGGCATCCGCATATACGCTCAAAACTTCTGATCTACCGGCAGATTATCTGGATTCTACGGCTGCCCATATTGCCCCGCTCGATTTTTTAACCCATTCACTGCTTCCGTCCGCATTGCGGCAGGGACATATCAACACCATCACACTCGATCCGAATTCCAGCTACATGAATCCAACGTTCTGGGATGACATACCCGATATTCTGACAGGTGTCACAGCTTTTTTAACATCAGAGGAAAAAATCCGCAGTCTGTTCCATGGACGATCAAACGATTTATGGGAAATGTCTGAGGTGATCGGCAGTTATGGGTGTGAAATGGTTGTCATCAAGCGCGGGAGCCGGGGACAATACTTGTATGACCATCCCGGTCGATCCCGCTGGGTCATACCCGCCTACCCAGCACGTGCCGTTAATCCGATTGGCGCCGGTGATGCATTTTGCGGGGGTTTCCTGGCTGGTTATCGGTCGCGGTACAATCCTCTTGAAGCCGCTTTATTCGGCAACATCTCGGCTTCGATGGTGATTGAAGGGATGTTTCCCCTGTTTGCCTTGGATGCCCTGCCCAACCTTGCCACTGCACGCTTGGATTTTTTACGCAATACAGCGCAAAAAGCCTGATCTGGTAAAACAATAATATTATTTCCGAAACCTGACTGATTACTCGGTCAGACGTTCCATGGAGCGGTTTAATATGTTTTGCAACCAGGTTTGGAAGACAATGCGTTTAATGGATCTGGCAGCCTGAATGGCTTGCACCTCATCTACTGGATGATTACCATAAATGGTTTGATGATAGGCTTCCAGTAAAATATTCGCTGATTCAGTCAGCTGGGGAATTGCAACAACCAATAGTTTAACCAGCTCTGCCGGGGTTTGAGCTTCAGAAAATGGCTGTTTCAACCGTTTAAGACTATGTTCCACAACCAGGAATGCGCGTTCCATTGGAGACAATTTGGCTTCATCAGCTTTCCGCTGTAACCAGCCGGGAACTTTCCATCCGGCTCCTGTAATCAGTTTTTCCAAAAGAATGGGTGTTGGCGGCAGCTGCTGGATTTTCTTGCGCATCAGGAATACACCTGCACCAGCCAATACCAGAACAACCAGAACCGGAATAATCCAGCTGATTTTCCTGGGAGGGGGTTCAATTGTGACTTCCGGAATTAGGTTGTCTCCAGATATGCCTTCATATGGTGGAGCCTCCAATGGTCCCCGATTACGCCAATCCCGCATTTCTTCTGCGAATTCATCAATGGCTCCGCCAGCTCCTGAAAGGAGTGCAGTGGGACGATAAAGAGACGGCAATCCTGACGTGGGTTCAAATTCCACCCAACCCAGATCGTCAAAAAATACCTCCGGCCAGGCATGGCTGTGTTTGGAAAGCACCTGGAATGCCTTGCCATTCTCCTCCGGTTCACCCTGGGCATATCCGACCGCAAGCCGGGCTGGAATACCTACTGCGCGTAACATCATCACTTCAGCAGTTGCGTAATAATTGCAATATCCCTCTTTTTGCTCAAACAGGAACCATTCAATCGGATCCATACGACGCGGCGGTTCGGGAACCATCTCCTTATATTTCATGTTGTCCCGTAAGTAATAAGTGATGGCTTGAACCTTGTCATACTGGGTTGTCTGTCTAAATGTCAATTCCTTCGCCAGCTTGATCACTTTTTCCGGGAATTTTTCAGGGATTTGCAGGTAAGTCAATCGCACCCAATCCGGGTAGGTCATTTGGGCTTTTCGAAGTGCCTCAGTGGTAGGCGCATCCAGAGATGAAGTCACCTCATAGATTTCACCCTGACGGATGATCGGATCCATTTCAACCGCCACGATATCCAATCCGGCTGAACCAACCGGCTGGATGTTCGTTATCATTGGAAGGGAAGCCTGCCGCAGTTGAGCCGGGGCAATAAGCAGATTCAGGTTGGCTTGAATGGTAAATATGAATTTTCGATCCACACGGTTTTCCCAGGCAGCCGGCATCGCCAGGTAGGGGGAATTTTCCGGAACTTCTGCAATACCCCGGATGGTTGATGACCATTCCCCGTCCTCGTACCAATCATAACTTCTCGCCTTCCAGTAATATCTGACCCCTTTCGGTCTGACATCAGTTTCTTCAACCCGGAAGATCATTCGATCATCACTCGGCTGTCCGGTTCCGAGGGCCAGATCTTCACCAAATGTCATGACATCCAGCCTGGCAGGACCACGCAGTGGTGCCACAATATTTGAAAAACGATCCCGAATTGATTTTAATTCCTGATTTAATTCAGCATGGGCAGCTGTACCGGGGGATAACATTTCTGTAATTGTTGGAAGATTCCAGGCAACCAGAATTAATATCAATCCAATAATTACTGCCCCCCTCCCCAGGTGATAACTGGTATCCTGCTCGATCTGGACTCCTTTATCCTCCCATTGCTTGGCTGAGGTCTGATAATAGGTCAGGGTGACCAGCAAAAGGATAAAAAATGTAAAAATCGCTGCATATATTCCAGAGTGTGTGACCGGGGCAATATAAAATTCAACCATAAAGGTGGCGACAGTGATAATCCCAACAGGGATCCAGGGTTTCCCTTTCCGCGTCAGGTAATAACCCGCCAGCAGGCTGGCTACCCAGTATATTAAACCAATTCCCCACAAGAAAAGAATTGGATCTGAGACGGCTTCATTTCGAAAGAACTGATTTAATGAAATGCCAAGCCTGATTCCCATTATTTTGTATCGGATGAGCCATTCCAATCCGCGTCCCGTAGTACTGACCCAAATCCATGGAACGATTGCCAATGAATACAGTACAGCGATTAACGCCACCCAACCGGGTTTAAATCGACTCTGCCCGAGCGCCAGACCAATAATTACAGCAAAAAAAACCAGGAATGTCACATTACCGAGGTGTTCAGCCCAATGGGTCGCCTCAAGACGTCCGGCAGAAACCAGAAGCGCAGCCATCAAACAAAACGCAGCCGGGAAATACCACCAACGTTTTTCAGTATCAGTCATGTTTTGAGTGTACAATATAATTGAACCTAGCGTCAATATCTACGGAGAAAATCATGGAAACCATCTGGGCGTACGAAATTAATATTACTTTGTTCTTTCAACAACTGGGGAACTGGCTGATCAACCCAATGGAGTTTTTTACCTTTTTGGGAACGGAATATGCCTTCCTTGCCCTGATGCCATTGTTTTATTGGTCAATCGATGCCGTAATTGGACTCCGAATTGGATTTATGCTGTTATTCAGCAACGGCATCAACACGCCTTTGAAATTTTTATTTCATTCTCCCCGTCCTTATTGGCTGGATCCCAATGTAATCGCCATGTCTTCAGAAACATCTTTTGGCATGCCATCTGGTCATGCCCAGATGGCTGCCAGTATATGGGGAACTCTGGCGGCAAGCTTGCGCAGGTGGTGGGTGACTGTTCTGCTCATATTCATCATTATTATGATTGGCATCTCCCGGATTTACCTTGGTGTGCATTTCACCAGTGATGTCATCGCAGGCTGGGCAGTTGGGGTCATTCTTCTGGTCATTATGCTTGTCTTGGAAAAACGGGTTGTAGCCTGGTTCATGAAAAAAAACACCGAAGAAAAACTGGTTTACTCTCTAGCCATCTCTTTCTTGTTAATTTTAATTTCACTTCTCGCGAAAATGGCTGTAAAAAACTGGGTGATGCCGGAAGAGTGGATGACCAATGCCCTGGCTGCCGCCCCCCAAACGACACCAGCACCTTTTGAATTAAGTGGGATTATCAGCATCTCAGGGACTCTGTTTGGTACACTGGCGGGCTTAATTTTTTACAATAAAAAATTTGGCGTATATGATGCCGGCGGCGAACCATGGAAACGCATCCTGCGGTACCTGCTTGGTATGGCAGGTATGATCATCATCTGGTTTGGATTGGGTATGATTCTGCCGGATGGGGAAAATGTCCTGGCGTTATGCCTGCGTTACATTCGTTATGGTTTAACCGGTTTTTGGATGACTGGTTTCGCTCCGGTGGTATTTCAGGTTCTTCATCTTTCCAATAAACCTTCCTCGTTGAAAAAAGAAGGAGTTTGATATGCGTAAATTTATCATGTTTCTTTTGGGATTGATCAGCGGCGCCGCCCTGGGGGGAGTTCTCGGTTTGATTTTAACACCTTCGTCTGGTCCAGTTCTCAGGAAAAAAATTTGCGGTTTTATCGAAAATATCAAGACAGAAATTGGCACAGCCATGAGTGAAAGGCGCGCTGAATTGGAAGCGGAGCTTGATAATCTCCGCCACCCTACTCCACCCTCACAGGCTTGATTTATTCGTTCCGTCGATAATTGGGTGCCTCCCGGGTGACGACCACATCATGGGCATGGCTTTCAATCAGACCCGCATTGGTAATCCGGGTTAATATTGTATTCTCACGCAAATCCTGCAAGGTGGCTGCACCCGCGTAACCCATACCGGACCGTAGTCCACCCACCAGCTGGTATACATACTCGGCAAGCCTTCCCTTATAAGGCACCATGCCTTCCACCCCTTCCGGAACAAGTTTACCGCCAGTGGTTTGCCCGGTCCCATAACGATCTTTTCCATACCCCTGCATGGCACCCAGGCTGCCCATGCCCCGATATGATTTATATTGGCGTCCTTCATAAAGGATAACCTCACCCGGTGATTCCTCCAACCCCGCCAGCATGCTGCCCAACATCACCAGGTCCGCCCCGGCAACAATGGCTTTAACAATATCACCACTGTATTTAATCCCACCGTCAGCAATGATGGTTGCACCATATCGATGTGCAGCCTTTGCACATTCATAGATTGCGGAGAGTTGTGGCATACCCGCCCCTGCAACGATCCGGGTTGTACAGATGGAACCTGCTCCGACGCCCACCTTGATGACATCCGCGCCGGCTTTTCTTAAGGCTTCCGTTCCTTCTTCTGTCACCACATTTCCCCCAATTACAGGCAAATCTGGCCAGTTGTGCTTGATCTTTTGAATTGCCCGGATGACACCCGCCGTATGTCCATGCGCAGTATCCACAGCAACAATATCCAATCCCCTGGCTACCATCCGATCCAAACGATCTTCAAGATCAGGTCCCACACCAACAGCCGCCCCCACCAGCAGTCTGCCTTTATCATCCAGGGCAGCATTCGGATACTCCTGCTTTTTTTGGATGTCCTTAACAGTTATCAAACCAGTCAGGTGACCCTGCCCATCCACAAGGAGTAATTTTTCAATCCGGTGCTTTTGCAGGATTAACTTGGCTTCATCCAATGTGGTGTGGGTGGGTGCTGTAACCAGGTGATCATGGGTCATAAAATCACTGACAGGGCGGGATTGATCTTCAGGTGTTGTAAATCGAATATCCCGGTTTGTAAGGATTCCCACCAGCATTCCGGTGTGTTCATTCACAATGGGAACCCCGCTGATGTGGAATTGTGCCATGATCGCTTCTGCGTCCTTGAGAGTTGCCGTTGGTGACAGGGTGATGGGATCTGAAATCATCCCGGATTCGGAGCGCTTGACGATTTCCACCTCCTTCGCCTGTGCTTCCGGGGAGAGATTACGGTGCAGGATTCCCAGCCCACCCTGCCGCGCCAAACTGATTGCCAAACGCGCCTCAGTGACCGTATCCATCGCTGCGGACAGGAGGGGAATGTTGAGCGAAATCTTATCCGTCAACCGAGCCCGAATATCCACCTGTGAAGGCAGAATTTCACTGTATCCTGGAACAACCAGGACATCATCGAATGTAAGGGATTCTACAGATGTAAAAAGTTCTTCATTCATCTTCCACCTCATGGGATTATCAATCTATTTAAGAAACCGGATCCTGTAAACTGCTTCCTGGCGGGTAAAGCGGGTGGTTCCACTTACAACCAGAACAACTTTTTGTACATCACCGCCAATTGAAATTGGCACTGAGATGGATTGTAGATCATTCAACTCCAAGGTTTCCACTTCCGTGGTCTCTCCGAATTTTATCAATGAAACCCGGAAAGTTTGTGGCAGATTGTTTTGCATGCGGACAAAACCATCCGCGACCCAACCGCTGTCGCCATCTTCAAAATCTGTTTCATAGTCAATCGCTTCAATGGAAAGGTCATCGAGCAATAATCCCTCTCCATTTACTGCCGCATCCGTGACATATTCAAACCGCAGCTGGACTTTCTTTCCGGCATATTCAGAGAGATCGACCTCCTCCTTCACCCAGCCTTCAGAGGTTCCGTTATAACCACAACCATAGCTGTTTCCGGAAGGATTATCCAGCGTACAGGATGGGCTGGTGATGATCTGCCAGGCTTCTCCATCCGTCGAAGCTGTCAGGTAAAGGTAATCGTAATCCTTTTCCAAATCGTACCATGTCCAATAACTGAATTTGATCGGTCCACTGACACCGGAGAAATCAAATTCACGGGTTAATGTCATGTCCGATTCGTCCCCTTTATTGGACCAGAAGGCATACTTGCCTGAGTGAGCATCCGGCTGCACTACCCCCACCGTGGTTTGACCGGAAAATTCCAATTCATAATCTCCACGGCATGTGATACCTATATAATCCACTCCATATTGAAAAACACTTCGATTGTACCAATCGGATGTACAGGATGACAATCTTTCCGTGTCCCCGGCTTGGGGAGCTGATGGATAATTGGAATAATCATATCTTCCGTCTCCAACCCCACTGTCCATCAAGTAGTTCGTCACCACCCAGTCACCAAATACATCATCAGCCGAAATTGGTTGGTCAGAAATTGAATCCTTTACCCCCGAGGTATTAAGTACCGCGTCGATGCTGTCCATTCCATTTTCGGGGTGCGCAACAACCGCCTTGGTCGCTTCTTCACCAAACCGGTCCAAAAAATAAGTTGTAAATAATAAACTGGCTCCATAATGAGGATCTGTGGCATAAGGGTCATTGGGCCAGTCAGTTAATTGCATATCCGGTTGCATCATATATAGAACATCAAATCCACCGGTCTCATAACCATTCAATAAACTGGCAAGTTCAGAAAATCCTTCATTCAACCAGGATTCCTCATTCCGATCGGTGTACCAGTGAATCATATGTTGGAATTCATGTGTCAAGACGCCATAGGTGTATTCCTCCCCCAAGCCAACATTATCCAGGTTCAGGAGAAACATTTCGTGGGCATTGGAATACGGGTGTGCCAGCGGGTTTACTTCATCCGCAGAAGAAAAGTAACCCGCCAGGTTATAACCCAGGCTTCCAGCGAACAGAACATAGAGGTGGGGGTCATTATCTACTCCAGGTGTCCATTCACTGCCGAAGAATTCACGTGTTGTAGGGTAAATTTTTGTTTCAAACGTATTCGCTAAATGCTGCACGTCTCTTGCAGTAAATGATCCGCCATCCTCAATCCAAAAATAGGCGTGATCCGTGACATATTCCAGGTTCGCAATGATCTGGAAGTTCTCATTTGTATCCACATTTGTAACCCAAAACCATCTTTGATCTCCAAGTTTCGGATGGTTGGATTCGAATGTCAACGGAATATCGTTGATGCCTTTCAACCGTTCAGCCAGGTCGCGTGGATCATTGACCGGAACCTCGGATATTTTTAATATTTCAAGGGTTTCATAGGCTTCAGCAGGAACCTGCCCCGATAATTCTTTTTGATTTGGGTTCCGGGGTATTGCCGGGCTGGTCGATGTCGATTGAAAAGGAAATGGTATGGAGGAAGTCGATTCAATATTGGGTAATAATTCACCAGGACCATTAACTGACCATATAACAGCTGCTCCGGTAATCATAAGCCCTGCACAACAACATATTCCTACCACAAGGATTACAATGATCACCACAATCCAGGCTTTATTTCTCATTAAATACACCTCAGGATGCTAAAGCATTTCAAGGATTATAACCGAATCAAACTTCAATGGTTAATTATGCCTGGCTTGAACCTGTTTATTTTAAAGGAAAGGATTGCTGATTAATTCCTTTCCCACCGAACTATTTTCACCATGTCCACTTAAAATTCTGGTTTCCGCAGGCAGAGTGAACACTTGATGATGAATGCTTTCCAATAAAGATTTCCAATTACCACCAGGTAAATCCGTCCGTCCAACACTGCCGGCAAAGATTAAATCACCCGTCAGCACCACTCCCGCAGATCGACTGTAAAAAATTACATGTCCGGGAGTATGTCCGGGAGTATGCCGGACCTCCAAAGACTCGCTGCCAACCTTGAGTAAATCCCCATGATCGAAAAACAAACCAGGTTCCGGATCGGGTTTACGGTCATATCCAAAAACCGATGCCCCGCCTCCTTCATGGTACAAAACCAAATCATCAGAATGCAAACCAACTGGCAAATCGGTTCCTAAATATTGATTCAAAGCAATAATTCCACTGGTATGGTCGAAATGGGCATGTGTCAACCAGACAGCCTTGATGCGCCACCCATTTTGATTAATCACTGGCAGCACTCCCTGCATACCCAAGGCTGGATCGACGACCACAGCTTCACGGGTGGAGGAATCAACCAGGATGAAGGTGTTATTTTCAAGTGGTCCCAGAATAAAGCTGAATATTTCCAATGCCATTATGAAACCTCAATATTTTTTGAATTCCTGGAAAACATCCGTGGAATTGACAGGAAATTTACCAGAACAACGATGGCAATCAAAATCAACCCAACCTTGTACATCAGATCAGGAGTTCGATCGTACAATAATCCCGCCATGGCAGGAGCCAGGACAACCCCCAGACCATTGACGGATTCCAACAATCCGAATGCCAATCCGGTATCCGCGGGATGGATTACTGACTTCGCAGTTGCCAGGAGCATGGAACGCGTCAACCGGTATCCGCTTGCCAGGAAGTACCCCAGCCCATACATCCAAAATGCAGTTCCCTTCCAAATCAATAACACATAAATAATCATCAGTGGTTGACCAGCCAGGAATCCAATGACTGGTTTTAAATTGCCCAAAGCAAGGTAAATTACCACATTTCCAAGACAGGCAATTGAGCCCAGCCAGCCAATTTGCTGGATCGTTAATTCCTGTACATTTTTTAAATAATTGGGTGTCAGAGGGATTACAAGGTATAAAGCAACGACAGTCAGGAATGCCAAACCTGCCAGCGATAAGAATCTTTTATTATGAAACAGTTCGCCCTTGTGATATTCTTCTTCATGGTGTTCCACATCCGCATTTTGAATAAAAAATACAAACAATGTGGATACCGTAACAACCCCAGCAGCAACCCAGTATACCGTCCTTAATCCTGTACGCTCGGCTATCAACCCGCCGAGTAATGGGCCGGAGACAGCGCCAAGGTTGTAAGCAGCCGAAACCAGGGTCAATGCCCGACCAGCACTCATCCTGCCACGCACGCGGGTGATGTATGAGTTCATGGGGGCAACGGCAAAACCGCTTAATCCATAGGTGATCACTCCAACCACAAACATACCCAGTGTATTGGCAGCTGCCATAATGATGACAGCCACCATCCCCAAGATCCAGGATCCCCACATCATGGGTCGCGGTCCAATCCGGTCAGCAAAATAACCGGCTGGAACCTGGGCAACCATGATGGCAAATCCCATGGCACCGAAAATGGTGCCAATCAACACCGGATCTGCGCCCAATTGTTCCAGGTAAATGGGCTGGAAAAAGAAAAACAGGCATTCTCCCAATCCCCAGGCAAACAATGAGGTTGCAAGAATCACCAGGTTTCGGTTCATGATTCCTTTTGGTCAGATTATCCGACCGTCAGCAGCTTGCGCGGCAGGTCACTTAATGTCTCACAACCTGTGGAAGTCACCACCAGGTTATCCTCTATCCGCACCCCTCCCCGATCAGGCAGATAAATCCCTGGTTCGACCGTGTATGCCATTCCCTCCACCAGCTTCTGTCCGTTTTCACCGAAGATGTAGGGAGACTCATGTCCTTCCATGCCAATCCCATGCCCGGTTCGGTGGATAAAATATTCTCCGTACCCCTCAGCTGTGATAACTTCCCTGGCTGCCTTATCCACTTCTCCTGCGGGAATGCCCGGTTTTCCAGCCTCCCGCCCTGCCGCATTTGCCTGTTCAACAATCAAGGCAATTTTTTGGAATTCCGAATTCACCTCGCCAACCGCGAATGTGCGTGTCAGATCTGATATATATCCACCGTGGGCGGCACCCCAGTCGATGACCAATAAATCACCCGGAATTAGCCGGCGATCCGTGGGTGAGGCATGGGGATTGGCACTGTTGGGTCCGGCTGCAACAATTGGCGAAAATGGAAACTCAGAATCAGACCCTGCCCGCAGAAGTTGGAGGGTTAGTTCACTGGCAATCTCCTGTTCGGTCATGCCGATCTGGATTAATTTTATGGTTTCAACCAGGGCTGACTGAGCCAACTGGACTGCAATCCGCATCGCCTGGATCTCTTCAACATCCTTTGTAATGCGAAGGTCACTAAAAACCTCCTCACCGGAAAGCCATAAGGATTGGGGAGCGGCTTCCTGCAAAAATCGGAGCTCCAAAAATCGCAAACGGTTTGGCTCCACTCCGATTTTTTTGCCATTGATGCCAGCAATCTTCACCCCTTCTCGAAAACTCTCCACCCAGGACGCCGGATTATCTCCATAAGAACACGCTTTCATTGGAAATCGCGCCTGGGTGACTTTCGCCATCTCCAATTGTGGAAGAACCAGCACAGGTTCAGCCGGTGGAGCCAGGAGCAGGACAACCGGACGTTCCATCAGGTGAAATTTCAAACCAGTCAGATATGTCAGTGTCGGACCCGGATTAATTACCAAACCATCCATATGTTTGGAATTCATCAACTGGTATAAACGGTTCAGTCGGTTATTCATGTTTCATTGCCTCCATTGGGTTGGATTATAACCGAACATCAACCGGATGTTGATGAAGGAACATCATCCCCTGGTCGTTCGTCAAATCATTGGAAAATTTTTATCATCTCCTGCGAGACCAGCATATGAAATCTCCCAATTTCATTTTTTTGCGATTCAAGATTATTGCTGCCATCATCATCTGCTTGATTTTTTTGAATGCTTGCGATTATGTACGATTCAAACCGGCTTCCACATCCGTACCCACTCCCACCTCGTCCCCCATACCCGAACAGTGTGCCTGGGTTTGGGCTTCAAAATCCCTGCCGGAGGTGACTAGTAATCTGCTAAATATTTTCAACAATTCAGAAATATCAGATATCGAGATCCACGCCTCCGGTTTCGGTGTAAATTGCAGTAATTCTGCTGGATCTGTTCAATCCTTTGGCATGTTGTGTATCGACCTATCCTTGAAAGCCAATGTCACCTCATTGGATGATCCTGCATACCTTGGGAATATTCTTCGACCAGCTCTGGTAATTCTAAAAAACCTCCCTCCGGACACCCTCCCGCGAACAGTATGTCAAATTACCATTCACCTTGTTGGACGAGAAAATGATAAATGGTTTTCCACCAGCATGGAAATCCTTGCCCATGCCATTGATTCCGGAAGCACCGGTGTTGAATTCTTTAAATCCCTGACCTCAAATTAACCGTTTTTCCATCCGCCAGGCAGGTTCTTCCACATCATGCCAAACCCCTTCATGATCAGGATAAGACCAACGACCCGGCTCATGTGCAACATATCGATAACCCAGCCGCCTGTATAATGCCTGGGCTCTGATATTCTTCTTCCCAACATTTAGTGTGATGTATTGATATCCCCGTAATCGCAGGTCATTTTCAACCGTACGATGAATCAGCGTCCCCAGCTGTTGTCCCCTGAATTCCGGTCGAACCCGGAAGGAGTACAAGTACGCTCTTTCCAATCCATCTGCAAGGTCAAGCCGTTCACTGTCCAATTGAATAAAAACCTGCCCAACAGCCCTGCCATCCAGCAAGGCAATCCACAGCACACTTTGCCCTGCCAGTTGCCGTTGATAGGCTCCTGCAAAAAGCCGTCGAAAATGCAGGTACTCCCCCTCCCACTCCAAAAGCGGCAGATCTTCAGAAATCACATGTCGGATGATCACCCTCTGCAGCCATTCGGGTTCCTCCCGTGTGATTGCGGCTTCCGGAAGGTTCATCCCCTGTCTTTCCATTCTGCAGCCAGTTGATCCAGGAGATACCGCTCTTCCTCTTCCGATTGAACTCTTCCATCCAGCCAGGCTGCCCGCAATTTCCCCAGTATCTCACGATATGCCGGACCGGGCGGTATGCCAATTCGCATCAGGTCGCGCCCATCCAACCGGGATTTACGATGCTGCCAGTTGGTCACATATTGTTTCAATATTTCCCCCACAGTCTCATCATGGTGCAAACACCAGATGGCGTAAATCACTGGCACGGGATAGTTATCGAGCAACATCACCACCTGACTTATGGAGGCATCCATAATCCTGGGTAAATCCATTGAAAGAGCAGAAACCTGGTTTAACATGGTTCGCAAAGGTCGGGCAAATCGCAGGCGCGTCGAAATCCGATTTTGAATTTCCGGCATCAACTCCCCAAGCCAGATCAGATATCCAATCACCCGACGGGTCTGCATGGAACTAATGAAATCCGGCAAATTCCATGCCTCATCCGAAGAGTTTTCCCAGGCATCCAACAGGTAATCTCCCCTGGTCCTGTCCCACCCCAATTCCGGGTAAATGCTGCTCAATAATTCCAGCTGCTCCAGGCGTTCCATGATGGCGACCGCCTGTCCTTCACTCAGGATTAAATCCAATTCATGCCGCAAACGGTCACCGGAAATCTGCCGGAGAAGCGGACGCGCTTCCTCCATTAATTCAATCGTCCGATCTTCAATTTTAAAATCAAAACGCTGCTCGAAACGGACTGCCCGCAGCATGCGGGTGGGATCATCCACGAACGAAAGGGAATGTAACACCCGCACCAGCCTTTTTTGAATGTCACCCAACCCGCCAAAGTAATCATACAGTTCACCATAATGGCGCCCATCCAGACGCAATGCCAGTGTGTTGATGGTGAAATCCCGGCGGTGTAAATCATGTTTGATGCTGCTGCGCTCCACGGTTGGCAGCGCAGATGGATGATCGTAAAACTCCGTCCGGGCGCTGATCAAATCGAGGTTGTCAGGCAAATCCACCTGACCGGTTTCAGACATTCCGAGGGCAGCCATCACTTCCGGGTAGGCTTCCTCAACCTGCCACTTGGCAGTTCCAAACCGGCTGTGAACAACCAGTCTGCCCCCAAAACGCCGGCTGAGTGCCTTGCCCAATGCCGCAGCATCACCCTCCACAACGATATCAAAATCCAGGCTGGGGCGGTCCAGGATCAGATCACGGACAAATCCTCCCACGATGTAAACCGGCAGCCGGATTTCAAGTGCCTGGGCTGCAATCAATTTCAAGAAAGTCAGGCGTGTGGGTGGCAGGGCGTGTTCCAGTTTCTCCCGTAAATTCAACCTGCCCGGGATCGCCTGTTGTTGTTTTCCCAGGACCTTCAGCAAATCCGTACGCGTGACGATTCCAATTATGGATCCATCTTGAGGTGAAACGACTGGAATCTGTCCCCAACCGGTGGATGCCATCAACCGCTGCAGGTGTTCAAGGGGATCATTGGGTGTTACACTGACTTCACCAGCTTCCATCAGGCTGCCGGCAGTCAGGTTAAGTTTATGTGCAAGCGCCCTGTCAACAGACCGGCGGGTAAGCAAACCAATCACTTTGCCATCCCGAACGACCGGATACCCCTCATAACCATATCGCTGCATCAAACCAGCTGCTTCCTGGGCGGATGTATCTGCCGCCAATACCAACGGCTTGCTGGACATTATCCTTCCGGCTGTAATGGAAGGACGCACTTTTTGACGTAATAAATCCACCAGGCGTTCCGTTATGTCGCTCAACAGTGGCAGTTCACCTGTCGGGTACACTTCAGCCCGGATGAGGGCTGAAGCAGCCCTTTCATGTCCACCCCCTCCAAATTCCGCAACAATGGCAGCCACATCGATTGAATCGGTTGTCGAACGTGCTACAATCCGGATGCCTTCGTCGGTACGCACAAGCAGGAATAATCCATCCGGATCCAGCAAATCCCGGATTTTATGCGCCACGCTCGAAATTTCCTCTATCATTCCAACTGCATCTGCGGTTGAAATTAATATATTTTGTCCCTGGATATGAAATGCGCTGACCGATGCCAATAACTGATCATATAATCGCCTTTGATCAGCAGAAAGTGGCGGGTTTAAGTAATCCGCAGCTATGTGCAGACTGGCTCCCTGTTCCAGCAGGTAGGCAGCCGCACGCACATCCCGCGGGGTTGTGCTTACATAAAGCAATGATCCGGTATCCTCATAAATTCCCAAAAGCAGAAGAGTGGCTTGTAAAACTGAAAGATTACCGTTATGTTCCCGCAAATCTTCAACCAGCAGAGTGGTGCAAGATCCCACCCGATCCACATGCACAACCCATTCCGGATTAAGATCCGGGCGTTGCGGATGGTGATCAATCACCTGGATGATCGTTTTCTTTGTGATCCCTTTTAATGTAACCAGGGACTGTGTATCCACAAGTGTGACTGTATCAATGGGAATGGAAGGAAGGTCACGTGCTTCCATAAAAGGGAATTCGGTTGCATATAAATTCAAGAAATTGCGAACATTTCGATTCATCCGGCGCGGTAGAATGGGAAAAACATGTTCGTGAAGCAGGGTTGCCCCAAGCATGGCTGCCAAAGCATCAAAATCCGCCTGTTCATGGGTGAGAATGATGTGCATAATGTAATTGTAACACCGGCAACCATCCTGACACCCTTTTTTTTGGTATCATTAAAGAACGCCAAATTGTAATGGATGATGTTCATGAATAATAGCTTTTCCCAACTTTCAACAAATGAAATTCAACGTTATGCCCGTCATATTGTCATCCCGGAAGTCGGATTGGAGGGTCAACTCCGCTTAAAAGCCTCCTCCGTACTATTGGCAGGCACTGGCGGGCTCGGTTCACCCATCGCACTTTACCTGGCGGCTGCCGGGGTTGGTCGCATCGGGTTGGTGGATTACGACACTGTTTCCATTTCCAATTTACAACGCCAGGTCATCCATGATACATCGCACCTGGGGCAGTTAAAAGTGGATTCAGCCGGGGAGCGTCTGGTGGAGATAAATCCTGACATCCAGATCGAAACCTTCAGCGAACCGTACACTTCCAAAAATGCAGAAACCATTTCCCGTGGGTATGACATCCTGGTTGATGGTACGGATAATTTCGCAACCCGTTATCTTTTAAACGATCTGGCAGTCCTCACACGCAAACCCTATGTATATGGCTCCATTTTTCGCTTTCAGGGTCAGGTTGCTGTCTTTGATTCCAGACAGGGACCCTGTTATCGCTGCCTGTTCCCCCAACCACCCCCGCCTGAAAGTGTTCCTTCATGCAGCACCGGGGGCGTATTTGGAGTATTGCCCGGCACCATTGGCACCCTGCAAGCTGCCGAGGTCATCAAATTAATCCTGGGGATTGGCGAGCCGCTTATCGGAAAATTACTGATCTACGATGCACTGGAAATGTCCTTTCAAACCGTTCTGGTGCCAAAAAATCCAGCCTGCCCGGTCTGTGGTGAAAACCCCGTCATCAGGCAACTGGTGGATTACGATGAATTCTGTGGAACTCCCCCCATTGGCACCCCATCGGTTCTGCTCCCCCACGAATTGGAAATATCCCCGCATCATCTGGCAGAGAGGCTTTCCGGCGGTGAACAAATCACCTTGTTGGATGTCCGGCTGCCAGGGGAACGCCTGATATCCAATCTTCCCGGTTCAATTCCCATTCCCATTGATGAACTCCCCCATCGGCTGGCAGAATTAAATCCTGCAATTCCCATTGTTGCATATTGCCGCAAGGGAATCCGGTCAGCCCGCGCGGTTTTATTTCTCAAGGATATCGGATTTTCCAAAGTATGGAATTTATCAGGCGGTATCAATGGCTGGGCTGATGAGATGGATCCGGATATGCCCAAATATTAAGGAATATCACACCCTGGATTTTTCGATCGGATGATGTAAAATCAATCCCGAAGAATACATGTTCTTATTGAGGAATTCATGAACAAATTCAGCCCGGTTACCCTGCCTGGTGCGGAAAAACCCACCTTGTTGGTGATTCTCGCCCATCCGGATGACGAGACCTTTGGCACCGGTGGAACAATTGCCATGTATGCCCGGCGCGGTGTGGATGTCCATCTCATCTGCGCCACACGGGGGGAAGCCGGTGAAGTCGATGAAAAATACCTGGAAGGCTATCACTCCATAGCTGAATGTAGAATGGCTGAACTGCGCTGTGCTGCCGGTAAACTGGGATTAATATCCGTAATATTTCTGGATTATCGTGATTCCGGCATGTCCGGCTCACCCGATAATCATCATGAAAACGCCCTGGCTGCTGCCGAGGTGGATGAGGTTGCTGAAAAAATCGTGGAACAAATCCACCGTTTGCAGCCCCAAGTGATCATCACTTTTGATCCTTCCGGCGGTTACCGACACCCGGATCATATTGCCATCCATCAAGCTACCGTGCGGGCATTTGAGATGGCAGGTGATCATGAAACGATGACATTGCCGCAGCTGTCTTTCACTCCCCCACAAAAACTGTATTTTCACACCATGCCGAAGGGATGGCTGCGATTCATGGTCTGGTTTTCCAAACTGGTCGGACGCGATCCAAGAAAGACAGGGAGGAATGGAGATATTGATCTGGTTTCCATTTCTGAAACCCGGTATCCCACCCATGCCCGCATCAATTATCATCCGGTTGTAAAAATCCGCGATGAAGCTTCTGCCTGTCATGCCAGCCAGGGGGGAGGCAGATTTCGCAGCGGGATTTTTGCACCCCTGCAGCGTCTGATTGCATCCCACGATAATTATATGCGTGCCTTCCCCCCACTCCAACCGGATGAAAGGTTGGAACACGATCTATTTGAGAATGTTCGATGATTTACAGAATATGGAAAAACTCCATTCCATAACTTAAAGTCAATTCTGAAAATCAATCGAATTATGGTGACATTAAAATTCGGGAAATAATTATTCGGTTTTGGCAGCAGGACTCATCTGCACACCTGAATGGGCGTATCAAAGACCAAGAAGGAAACGTATATTGGTGGATTCTTCCCTGGCGCTGGCGGAACACCAACCATCAATTTTGCCAGCCGGGACGGGATAGTCCGCTCAACACCAGGCAACCGGTTGGATGGATGAGTTGGCTTGGAACAGGCATTAATTTGCTGAAGGGAACATCCTGTGCGCTATCCTGGGAAATACAAATTTATCGCCCGCTGACGTTACCGCTGATCCTCAGGTGCCATCGAATGACGGACTATTGAAAAAGGATTTAACCCACAGAGGCTGTCATCCACAGCCTCTGCGTAATTATTCCTCTCCAGTCATTTACAACCGGATGACCGTGCCGCAATACTCACATACAATGGTATCCTGCCCGCGTAAAATGGTTTGTGTAATGGCGCCATTGCAGGATGGGCAGACCGTTGGGGCATTTTTAATCCTGTCCACTGCAGCCTGATCCAACTCAATCGCCCGATCCTTTTCAAAATCATGGGTGACAGCCCGGTTGATCAATCCTTTCCACCGCTCACAATCCTGCCAGATGTGGATATGGATGGCACGGAACGGCGCTCCGCTTGCCAGTTGTAAATCAAGGTGATCCTCATTTTTAAAAACACCCTGCCTGGAGGTTCGTACATCTTCAACCAGTGCGACCGGTGTTTCAAACTTGACTTCCTGTACTTTCTTTTTTTCAGTGGTTACAAATAAAACCTTCTTGGTGGCAATCTCCTCTTTTTGTTCAAAAATCAGGCGTTGATCCGTCAGATACAACACACCTTCAGGGTCGCCCTTCTCTTCCTTCCCGCCTGGCGCCCAGACTGCTTTTACAGCCATAATTCCCGCCTCCGTTGGGAGTAATTTAAAGGAAGCTTCCGCTATCTGGGTCAGCATCCAACCCACTTCCTGCAGATTTTGTTTGAATGAATTTAATTCATTTTTTAGCTTGTCGTACATGCCCTCGATGGATTGGATGACCGCACTTGCCCGCCCCTGCAGAATATCCACATCCGAGCGCAGTTGTTTACAAATGGGTCTGGCAAGCGCCACATTGGATGAGATCCCAACCAGGCGGGAGAGTTTGCTCTCCACAGCAGGTAATTCTGATTCCAATTGTTGCCCCTGAAATTGAATTTGGGTCATGATTGTGGGACGGAGCATGTGCCACCGATTGATCATCTCATCTGCCTTGGCTTCCATGGCTTTCCCAAATACATAACCCCGCTGCCGGAGATCATGCATCTTGTTGGGCAAGCCGGATATCTCTGTATCCAAATCCTCCACCTCATCCCGCACACTGGTCAGACGGATATCCCGCTGAAGTTTTTCCAGGTCGCTTTGAATGGATTGGATATCTTTTTGGAGAATCTCGATCGGTGTTTGACTCTGGTCTGCCATATCATCATCCTTCCATGTTTTATTGTAATTATTTGGATTTATTTATTTGCATCAGATGGGTTGAAAATTAACCAACCTTTTTGCACGCCTCAACACCCAATGTGCATCAATGGTAACAAATGGATTGATTAGCCGTTTACTTGTCGGTCCCCAATCAACCGGTGAATACCCACTGAGTTGCGGACGTGTGGTCCGGTAATAGCGGCTTTCCGTCCGGAAACCACCTGACGGTGACATGTATGATTCCAAAATTTCCAAGGCTTCCTGGCAGCGGGGATCCTGGATCAAATCCGCCTCTGCCATAACCTTCAGACCAAAAAGAATGTCATAATGCCAGTAACAGGGAAAATGCAATGAAAGGAAAGACTGATCCATGACCGTTCCATCTTTTTTTCGGCGAAACATTCGGCGGGAAAGAAATATTTCAGCTGCCCGCTCAACAGCTTTCCGGGCGTCCAGGCTGCCGGTCTTTTTTGCATACAACGCAAGTGCCCGCATGGGAATCAGGCTCTCCATGAATGATGAAATCCTTGCATCAGGATTCCGATCGCAATTCCATCCACCGTCATCCCATTGCCACTCCATCAGGCGTTCAGCCAGCTGATCCGAACGCTCATCCGCCAAGCCAAGCTCCAGCTGGCTCCAGAGTGCATTTCCTTCCTGGGAAGCGCAACGGCGCACCCGTCCATTAATCATACGGATATTTTTTGCATGGTTTTTTGAAAACAGCCAGTCCAATTGTTGATCCCGCAATGGGATCAGACGTTGATCGCCGGGAGGGTAACCAGTCTCTGCCAGCATTGCCAGAATCCAGTGTCCCCCCGACCATTTAAAATAGGGGTGATTGGGAAGTCCATCCGGCGCATCAAGGATTGCCAGAAGGATTCTCACCCGGGGTGATTCCACCATCGCCTGCCGAGCCTGGTTGTATTCAACCAACCGGATGGGAGTATCCACCAGCCGGTTCAATGCCATCCAGCCAATGACTGGATCTTCAGATTGCATGAGTTGGGAAACAATTGGATGTGCCATTATCCTTTTATAGCATAATTTTCATTCATCGTACAATTCTTAAGCAAGTTTACAAAGAAACGATCCCATATTTCATATGCTGTCGTTAATATCCGGTAAAATTTTACGAAATTTCCTCAAAATGATCAATCTCGATTATAATGAGACGGTTTTATTTATTTTTGTGATAATCTCACAAGGAATAATGCGCCCCGTCAATTCGGGTGCTGAAAAAATGTTAATTGGTAAGAAGGGATACGCATGAAAGAGTATACAACTGAATCCATCCGCAATGTTGCCCTGGTTTCACATGGCAGCGCCGGGAAAACGATGATGACGGAAGCTTTCCTGCATTTTTCTGGAGGAAGCACCCGCCTGGGAAAAATCGAAGATGGAACCACCGTATCGGATTTTGACGAAGAAGAAATCCGCCGGGGAATTTCCATTTATACTTCCGTGATCCCGGTGGAATTTAAGGATACCAAAATTAATTTTCTCGATACACCCGGATACAACGATTTCATCGGCGAGGTGATCACCTCTTTGCGGGTTGCAGATGGCGCCATCGTCCTGGTGGATTCCGTTGCAGGACTCGAGGTTGGCACGGAATTGACCTGGAAATATTGCGATCAATTCAAACTGCCCCGTTTCCTGGTGGTTAATAAAATGGAACGGGATAATGCAGCCTTCAATAAAGCTGTGGCATCCGTCCAGGAATTCACGGATATTCGGTTGATCCCGGTCCAACTGCCCTGGGGTGAAAAGGATGATTTCAAGGGTGTGATTGACCTGATCTCCATGAAAGCCCTTAAGGGTAATGGAAAAACCACTGAAGAAATTCCCGCTGATTTACGTCCTGCTGCAGAAGAAGCCCACTTGAAACTGGTGGAAGCTGCTGCTGAAGGTGACGACAGCTTGATGGAAAAATATTTTGATTCTGGTGAACTCACCCAGGATGAAATTTTACAGGGCTTGCGCAATGGCATTCTTTCATTAAATTTTGTACCAGTCTTTGCCGCTTCGGGTGCCAACGAAATTGGGATGGGGTCCCTGCTGGATGCAATCCTGGCATTGCTGCCCTCACCCGACAAAGTGGCTCCGGTTGTTGCCCAGGGCAAGGATGGTGAGGAATCGTTACCCGCCAAGGATTCCGGTCCACTTGCCGTGTATGTTTGGAAGACCACTGCCGATCCCTTTGTCGGCAAACAAACCTTTTTCCGGATTTATTCCGGCATGGTCACTTCTGACAGCCGTCTATGGAATCAATCCAAATCCGTTGAAGAACGGTTTGGCACCATCAGCATTCCCAAGGGAAAGGAAATAATCCCCACCAAGATTATCCACAGTGGTGATATTGGTGTGGTTCCCAAGCTGTCTGAAACTTCCACCGGCAATACATTATGCGACCGCGCCCACCCATTAACCCTTCCGGAGCCGGCATATCCAGGTGCACTTTACCGCGTGGCTGTCACTCCGAAAACACAACAGGACTCAGCCAAGCTCAGCTCAACGTTGACCCGCCAATGCGAAGAGGATGTCACCCTTTCGTGGTACAACGAGCCTGCAACTTTACAAACCATCCTGCAGGGCATGGGAGACCAGCATATTGATGTTGCCATTCGGCGGGCTGAAACCCGCTTCCAGGTTGGAATTAACATCGAGGAGCCGCGGGTTCCATATAAGGAAACCATCACCCGCAAGGGGAATGCCATGTACCGCCACAAGAAACAGACTGGCGGTGCCGGTCAATTTGGTGAAGTTCATCTGCGGGTTGAACCATACACGGAGGGCGATTTCGACTTTGCGTGGGAAGTTTTTGGCGGTGCAGTTTCCCAAAGTTATGCCAACTCAATCACCAAGGGTATCCAAAGTGTAATGAAGGAAGGTGTCCTTGCCGGATATCCCGTCTTTGGTGTCCGCGTTGCAGTAACGGACGGCAAGGAACATCCGGTTGATTCCAAGCCCATCGCCTTTGAAATTGCCGGTCGTGAAGCCTTCAAGCTGGCATTCAAGGAAGCCAGTCCGGTGCTCCTGGAACCGATCATGACTGTGAAAATTGTCGTTCCTGAAAGCAACATGGGTGATGTTCTGGGTGATTTGAATACCCGACGCGCCCGTGTCATGGGTATGGACTCCGAACGGGGTCACTCGACAATCACCGCAACCGTACCTCTGGCTGAAATGCAGCGTTATACCACCCAATTGCGTTCCATCACAGCAGGTCGGGGTGTATTCTCAATGGACTTCGAGCGCTATGATATGGTACCTCCACATCTGACACAGGAAATTGTGGCTACCCACCAGAAGGAACTGGAAAGCAAAAAGGAAGAGTAATTCTCTTCCGAATAAAAGGAGACAGAAGCGATGTGTTCTTTGGGTGAAAAGCCAGCTCGAAGAACACATCGCCTTTTTACACCATGAACCCAACGGAACCACTTGAAATTTTATGGGATTCACTTCTCTCGCGGGATCCGAAACTCATCCGTAAAGCCTTCCATACCCTGTCCCGCAGTGACCGCCGGAATGTGCTTGCCCATCTTCATCGCATGGTGACTGAACCGGACTGGCACCCTGAACAACGGATCTCCGCCCAAGCTGCGCTCAATGCATTGGAGAAACAAAAATGAGTACCTACTCAGGTGGGGAAAGGGAAATATCCATGAATATACAGGAATTGACCGAGGCAATGCACGAGTTTGTAACCACCAAGGGCTGGTACCAGCAAGGTTCTGCCCGCCCCCAAACCCCGCGCAACATCGCCATATCACTGAATCTGGAAGCTGCTGAAATCCTTGAACATTTTCAGTGGGGAGATTCTCCCCGAAACCTTGAAGATTTACCAGGAGAGCTGGCAGATGTGGCGCTTTATCTGTTTCAGCTTGCCCATTTGTTGAATATTAATTTGGAACAAGCCATCCTTCACACGCTGGATGTCAACTACGGGCGTCAGTGGGATTCTGAGGTAAAATAACCGGCACACCCCCCTTGATTAATCAGGAGAGATCATTAATTGAAAGTAACCATTTTTGGTGGGTCAAAGAC